>ENA-UERS01000719-UERS01000719.1-human-gut-metagenome-genome-assembly--contig:-NODE-719-length-12904-cov-4.472441_pt1 | contig 12904 bp, 9 predicted proteins | sample MGYA00242991_ERZ507992 | MGnify/ENA primary metagenome ERZ507992 (study PRJEB26167, sample SAMN06115535) | human gut metagenome | host: Homo sapiens | place: China:Chongqing | collected 2015-10-24...
GAAAATCTCACGCGTAAGAGATTCTTCCAAATTCGTCATTAGCGTTTTGTCGAATCGTAAATAACTCATAGCTGTTATATTAAGGTTATAATTAATAATTCTATAAAAAATGTTATTTTATTGCCTCCTCAAAAATAGTAATTAAATGAAATAAAGAAAAAAAATAAACGGTTATTTTTTCTCTTTTGTGCAAAAAATTCCATTTGCAACTAATTGGAGTCAAAGTTGTTTCTAGCACATCTGATAAAAGTCTAAAAGAGAGGGGCTATCCGGTAAAATCCCGATAGCCCCTCTTCATTATTATATTCTTTTTAAAATTATTTTATCATGTCAAAGCCACAATATGGAACCAAAGCCTTCGGTATGCGAATACCTTCAGGAGTCTGATTATTTTCCAACAAAGCAGCAACTATACGCGGCAAAGCCAAAGCAGATCCGTTTAATGTATGACAAAGTTCAGTCTTCTTATCTGCATTGCGGTAACGACATTTCAAACGGTTTGCCTGATAAGTATCGAAGTTAGAAACTGAGCTGACTTCCAACCAGCGCTTCTGAGCTTCAGAATAAACTTCAAAGTCGAAGCACAAAGCAGCTGTAAAGCTCATATCACCTCCACACAGACGAAGGATACGATAAGGTAATTCCAGCTTCTGCAACAAACCTTCTACATGATCCAACATTTCCTGATGAGATTGTTTAGAGTGTTCCGGTTTGTCAATGCGTACCAGTTCCACTTTAGAGAATTCATGCAAACGGTTCAAGCCACGTACATCTTTTCCATAAGAACCGGCTTCACGACGGAAACACTGGGTATAAGCACAGTTCTTAATAGGCAACTGTTTCTCATCCAAAATCACGTCGCGATAAATATTTGTTACAGGAACCTCTGCTGTAGGAATCAGATACAAATCATCCAGATTGCAGTGATACATCTGGCCTTCCTTATCAGGCAACTGTCCGGTGCCATAACCAGAAGCAGCATTTACTACTGTAGGCGGCATGATTTCTTCATATCCGGCAGCACGAGCTTCATCAAGGAAGAAGTTAATCAAAGCACGCTGCAAACGAGCTCCCTGTCCTTTATAAACCGGGAATCCGGCACCTGTAATCTTTACACCCAGGTCAAAATCTATTAAATCATATTTCTTTGCCAGTTCCCAGTGAGGCAGTGCATCTTTAGGAAGTTCGGTTTCCATTCCTCCCATCTTCACAACTTCATTGTCTTCAGCACCAACGCCTTCAGGCACTTCATCGTAAGGAACATTAGGAATAGTATACAACAGGTTCTGCATATCTTCAGCAGCCTGATCCATCTCAGCCTGCAAACTCTTGCTCACTTCCTTTATTTCTGCTACACGAGCTTTAGCTGTTTCAGCTTCTTCTTTCTTGCCTTCTTTCATCAGTAAACCGATATTCTTCGATATTGAATTTACTTCAGCAAGATTTCTATCTAATTGATTTTGCGCATTACGTCTTTTGTCATTCAATTCAATCACTTGCGCAATGGTTTCTTTTGCATTGGCAAAGTGTTTCTTTTCCAATCCGCGAATTACCTTGTCGGTATCTTCTGTAATTTGTTTAATAGTAAGCATATCTTTTTTACTTTTTGAACTCTATTTTTTGGTTGTGCAAAGATATAGTTTTTTATCGGAAAACATGCAACATACATTCCGATATAAATTTTACATTATCGGCAAGCCTGACGAATACGTACCAATTTCACCAATAAATCTTCCAGCAAATCGAGCCTCAACATATTTGCTCCATCACTTTTCGCAACCGAAGGATCTTCGTGTGTTTCCATAAACAAGCCATCTACTCCTACAGCGACACCCGCTTTTGCAACTGTTTCTATCAGCTGAGGCATTCCTCCTGTTACTCCGGAAGTCTGGTTTGGTTGCTGCAATGAATGAGTCACATCCAATATTACAGGATGTCCGAATGTTTGCATTTCCGGTATTCCGCGATAATCGACCACCAAATCCTGATAACCGAAAGTTGTTCCGCGTTCAGTCAGCATCACCTCATTGTTTCCCGCCTCTACCACTTTATCGGCTGCAAATCGCATGGCCCCGGGAGAAAGGAACTGTCCTTTCTTGATATTTACAATCTTTCCGGTTTTTGCGGCAGCAACAAGCAAATCTGTCTGACGACACAAGAAGGCCGGAATCTGCAACACATCAACATATTCGGCAGCCATAGCTGCTTCATCTGCTGCATGTATATCTGTTACCACCGGGACATCGAATGTATCACGCACCTTGGCAAGAATCTTCAAAGCCTTTTCATCGCCGATTCCCATAAACGAATCCAAGCGTGAGCGGTTAGCTTTACGGTACGATCCCTTAAATATATAAGGTATACCCAGCTTATCGGTTATCTTTACCACACGTTCTGCAATACGCAAAGCCATGTCTTCTCCTTCTATCACACAAGGTCCTGCCAGCAAAAAGAAATTATCGCTTTTCTTTAAATCAGAAATAGTATGTATCATAAATCTTTAAATCAGTTTGGTATTATTAATGTCAGTGCTTCGGGAGCAATGGTTATCTCAATCGGGAAATGACGGTCGAACCAGATACGTCCGTCAAGGCTGATTTCAGCATTCTGGGCACGCAATATCTTTACTTTACGGGTTCGGTACGGTTTTACGATCTTATGATTAAGCAAACGCCCCTGCTGCATCATCCACAGACCAGAAATCAGCTGACGAAGTTCCGGACGATAAACCAGTGATACATCAAGCCAGCCGTTATATGGTACAGCGCTAGGTGTCAGTCCGTAACCACGTCCACTTCCGATAGCTACTGCCATCAAACGTCCCCGTATATGTTCATCGTTTACTTTCAGGTGCATACGATACAACTTACGTTCGAAAGCAACAAGGAACAGTGAAGCAAGATACGAAAAGAGAGGTATTCCCCAAAAACGACGTGTTTCGTTAGTAATAAGTACAATACGTGCCCCCAACCCGATATAAACAGCATTCAGGAAATGCCGTATCTGATGCTTTTCTCCATCAAAATAACTGAACACTCCCACATCAACCTTTCTAAGACGGCGGTTTATCAGTACATCTACCGCTCCTTTATAATCATCAGAATCAAGCCCCCAATATTTTGCAAAATCGTTTCCGATACCATTCGGAATAATTCCAAACGCGATATCGTGCTTATCGGGAACATCCGAAAGCATAATGCCGTTTACAGCATCGTTTATGGCTCCGTCACCACCCACGATGACAATCGTGCGATAGCCATTGTTTGCCAATGCACGGGACAATCTCTCAACCGAACCGAATCCATCCGACTGCACGTAATCGAACAAGACTCCGCGACTTTCCATATAACCGCGAATCTCCTTCCAGCGCTTCTGCGCTTTCCGACTTCCAGCTTTTGGGTTATATATCACTCCCCAACGAGTAGGTTCCACTGCCATTTTCTTATTCTTTATTGAGTAATCCGATTATTTCATTTACTTTTTCCTCCATCGGGCGGGTTGCATCTATCCAATGTATAGTAAAGCCACGTCGTTCCATGCCTCTGAACCATGTCATTTGCCGTTTGGCAAACTGATGAATGGCTATTTCCAGTTGATGATACATTTCATCAAACGTCAGTTGTCCGGTAACGTACAGCGTAAGGTATTTATATTCCAACCCATAATATATCAGATCGTCCGGACCAATTCTCCCGTCTATCAGAGCACGCACCTCGTCAACCATACCTTCATCCAGACGCTGCTTCAACCTTCTGGAGATTTTTTCTCTTCTCAACTCACGGTCTATATCCACACCGATTATCAGGCTGTGAATTTCAGGAAACTTACGCGCCTCTACCGGCTGATGCAAATAATATTCTTCTATTTCGATAGCACGGATAGCCCGTTTGGCTGTATCTACATCGGTTGAATTATGCAGTTTCTTATAAGAAGACAAGATGGCAGTAAGTTCTTCGAGTGATTTATCGGCCAGTCTGACTCTCAATTCCGGATTTTCGGGTACAGGCAAAAGCTTATAACCTTTCAGGACCGATTCCAGATACATACCCGTTCCTCCACATAATATCGGAAGGATATTACGTGAACGAATATCATCGTAAGCTTTCAGAAAATCGCGTTGAAACTCGAATACATTATATTTATATCCCGGTTCTGCAATGTCTATCAGATGATAAGGCACACGATAGCCGTCTACAACATAATCTGCCAGATCTTTCCCTGTACCCAGGTCCATACGCCGATATACCTGACGACTGTCACCACTGATGATTTCAGCATGCAGTTGTACAGCCAAAGCGGCAGCTAAAGGGGTTTTGCCCGAAGCGGTAGGACCAAGTATAGTTATCAGATCATAATTCATAAGTCTTCCGGAAAAAAGTTCTGATGACAAAGATAGCTTTTTCTTAAACACAATAAGGAGAAAGATTGCAAGTTTTTTACATATATGGGGCAATTAAGGAATAAGATACAAGAAATCTCCCTAAAAACATCTCGATGTTTTTTTATTTTTTGTACAAATTTTCTCTAAAACATGCTGATATTTTAGAGAAAACTTCAGCATATTTTTTCATACGTCGCAGCATATTATTCAAAACACTGTATTTCAACATAATACTACAAGCAGCTTTAATCTTCGGCAATGCAGACTTAAAGGCATAAAAAATCCCTGGCTTCGGGAATCATTTATCCACAACAGCCGGGGATTTTCTATAAACACTTATTATACTCAACGATTAGGAGTATCCCATACTTTTGTTTCTGTGCAATTAATATCTAATGTCTGTCCGCCACACTTTATTGTAAAGTCTCCTTTTTCCAGGCGCCATTTACCGTCGTAACCAACAAATGCCAGATCACTGCCTTTCAGTTGCATGGTTACGGTTTTGGTTTCACCCGGGTTGAGTGCCACTTTTTCGAAGTTACGCAGACGGATGTTATCAGGAGTGCTGCTTGCCACCAAATCTTTTGAATAAAGCAGTACGCTTTCTTTTCCGGCTACCTTTCCTGTATTGGTAACATCGACGCTGACTGTCAGGACATCATCAGCAGTAAATGAAGTTTTGTCAATTTTCAGATTTGAATAATTGTAAGTTGTATAACTCAAGCCATCACCAAAATTCCACTGTACATCCATTACCGAGTCGTAGTTGTAATTTCCGCCCATCTGTCCCATGTTTTCGCAAGGCTTATAGTCGTAGTTTGCCAATGCGTTGATATATTTAGGATAGGTGAAAGGCATCTTTCCGCTGAAGTTGGCATCGCCAGCAAGCAGGTTGGCAAGGGCATCGCCACCATAGTTGCTAGGCAGCATGACGTTGACTATGGCTTTTGCCAGTGGAACAATATCGTTGATGATACGCGGACGACCTTGATTCAATATCAGAATGACAGGCTTTCCGGTTGCAGCAAGGGCTTTTACCAGATTACGTTGGTTTTCCGACATGGTCAGGTTGGTCAGATTACCCGGAGTTTCGCAGTAAGAGTTTTCTCCGATGCAGGCAATAATCACATCGGCACGACTGGCTGCGGCAACTGATTTTTCGATTTCCGGCTGGTTTTCTTCCCACCAGTTATCGTTTTTATAAGGAGCGTAAGTCACGCCCGGTTCGTAGATGATGTTCTCCTTACCATACTTGTTGCATAGAGATTCGTAGATTGTGTTGTAAGCACCGGCACATTGGTCAGCTAGATGTCCTTGCCAGCTGTACGACCATCCTCCGTTCAGGCAGCGCATGGAGTTGGCATTTGGACCGGCAAGCAGGATTTTTGTTCCTTTGGCAAGTGGCAGGATATTGCCTTCATTCTTCAACAGTACTTCTGATTCTTCGGCGGCCTGTAAAGCTTCGGCTGCAAATTCCTTCGAACCAAACTTATCGTATTTCTTAATATCCCAATATGGATTTTCGAACAGCCCTAGACGGTATTTCAGACGTAATACGCGGGCTACGGCATCATCAATGCGGCTCATGGGAACTTCACCTTCCTGTACCAGTTCTTTCAAGTAGTCGCAGAAGCTTACTTCGTAGGGAACCATCGACATGTCGATTCCGGCATTGATGGCAATCTTGACAGCTTCTTTCTTGGTTGCTGCAATATGGTCGCGTGTACACAGATTGTTGATATCTGCCCAGTCGGTTACAATCATACCGTCCCAGTTCAAATCTTCCTTCAGCCATTCGGTCAGCAATTCACGGTTAGCATGGAAAGGTATGCCATTGTCTACACCTGAGTTAACCATTACACTCAGTGCTCCCTGACGGATAGCTGCAAGGAACGGGGCGAAGTGCTTTTCGCGCATATCACTGCGTGAGATAGAAGAAGGTGTACGGTCCTTACCCGAAACAGGAACACCATATCCCATGTAATGTTTCATGCAGGCTGCCACATTATATTCGCCGATATGATTCGGATCACTTCCCTGAAAACCTCTGACAGAAGCCTTACCCATTTCAGCGTTTACGTAACAGTCTTCTCCGTAGTTCTCCCACATACGCGACCAGCGTGGATCACGTCCCAAATCGACTACCGGAGCATAAGTCCAGGGGATACAGCCGGCTTTAGTTTCGTATGCCGAAATGGCTGCTGCCTTTTCTGTCAGTTCACGATTGAAAGCTGCTCCCATATTGATGCCTTGCGGGAACATGGTTCCATCGAGTGTATAGGTAGTTCCGTGAATCTGGTCGACACCATAGATACAAGGTATGCCGATTTCTTTCATGGACAAATCCTGAATCTGTTTGATTGCTTCAGCCCATTTTTCCTTTTTCTGTGCGACACTCAGTGGAACATTCAACAATGAACCTACCTTATATTTACCAATTACAGTGTCGAGCATGGCAGGATTCAGTGTAAATCCGTTTTTCTTGCTAGCTTCGAAGTCACTCACTACGTCGATGGTGATTTCACACATCTGGCCGATTTTTTCTTCGAGTGTCATTTTCTTCAGCCATTTCTGAATATGTGCCTCGATAACCGGATCGGAAGGAATAGCCGGAGCCGGTTTTTGTCCTCCTGCTGTCAGGCAGACACCAGTACATAACACAGATGCCAGTGCCAGTTTCTTGAAGTTTTTCATGGTCAATTATTTTTTAATTGTTATAGTTTGTTTATCAGTTATTCGAATATGAACGTAATACATTCTCCTTGTTTTACAGTGAACGGGATGAAAGAGTCTGTGCGACAGGCTGTATCGTTGAGGAGTACTTTTTTGACTCCTTTGGGCCATTTCATCTTCAGATTGTTCTGCCATCCTCCGGTGATGGTTGCCTGTACTGGCTTTCCATCTTTCCATACAAGATCGACTGTGGCGCCTCCTCTTACTTTTAGTCCGTAAAAACTTCCGTCTTTCCAGGAATCAGGCAGGGCGGGAAGCAGGTGGATGAAGCCATCCTGACTTTGCAACAGCATTTCGCTGATACCTGAAGTTCCCCCCCAGTTGCCATCCATTTGAAAGGGTGGGTGTGAGCAAAAGAGATTAGGGAATGTTCCACTTCCGTGTTGTGTGGGGTTCTGAGCCGTATATGCCGGGTAAAGCAGGCTGCGGAACAGCTTATATGCGCGGTTGCCGTCTCCCAGTCGTGCCCAGAAGTTGATTTTCCATGCACGGCTCCATCCTGTACCTTCGTCCCCTCGTCGGTTTAAGGTTTTCCGGCAAGCTTCTGCCAGCTCGGGAGTTTTAAGAACCGAAATCTGATTTCCCGGATGCAGACCATACAGGTGAGATACATGACGGTGATGAATATCCGTTTCTTCGTAATCTTCCAGCCATTCCATCAGGTATCCTTTCTTGCTTATCTGGTGAGGTGGCAATAACCCGATGGCCTCTTGCAAAGCTTCAGCATAAGCAGTATCTGTATGTAGAATATGTGAAGCTTCTATCACGTTGGTGTAAAGTTCACGTACCAGTTGGATATCCATTGTCGGACCCATACATACACTGATAGGCGTACGGTCTTTTCCCGGTAGATAAAAAGCATTTTCGGGTGAAGAAGTGGGAGCTGTAACGAGCCATCCGTGTTTGGGCTCGCGTACCATGGTAGAGTAGAAAAACTCTGAAGCTCCTTTCATAATCGGGTAAATATCCGCCAGATAGTTCCGGTCGCCACTGAAAAGATAATGTTCCCACAAGTGTGCGCAAAGCCATGCTCCTCCGGTATTCGTTGCTCCCCATGACGGGTGTTCTCCGGGAGCGGTATAGTTCCATACATTGGTCATCATGTGGAGTACCCAGCCCTTTGCTTGCGGACCATAAAAGGCTTTTGCACTTTCTTCTCCGCTGGGGACCAAGCGTTTCACTAAGTCAACCAGTGGTAAATATAGTTCCGATAGATTAGCTTGTTCTACCGGCCAGTGGTTCATTTGTACATTGATGTTCGTATGGTAGTCGCCATTCCAGGGAGTTCCCGGCTCGTTAGCCCAAAGTCCTTGCAAGTTGGGAGGCAGGCTTCCCGGACGTGTACTGCTTATCAGCAAATAACGTCCGTAATTATAGTAAAGAGCTGCCAGCGAAGGATCGTCCTGCTGCTGGAATCTTTCAATTCTCTGATAGGTAGTCAAATGTGAAACGGCTTCATTTTCGGGCAGACGGATTCCTGCACGGTTGAACAGAGCCTGGTAACTTAGGATTGCTTCCGATACAGTTTCGCAGAGATTGCTTTTCAATGCATCGTTGAGTATTCGGTCTGCTTCCGTTTCATAAATTTCTCCTGCCAGAAAGGAGGTCTTTGCCGATACTACAATCCATGCTTCGTCCGCATTTTGTACAGTGATAGACTGTTCGTCAGTCGACTGGTTTGTCTGCCTGCCCTTGCATGTTATTCCGGCAATGGCAGCATAACGGACATCCGTTTGCGAAGAACCACTGTCCAGACTGCCGTACAGTTCCAGTTTTCCTTCAGCCAGTTTGCGTACGCTTCCTCTTTCCGGACGGCTCAAATTCATTTTGAAATTGATGGAACCAGGAACGTTTGCTTTCAGGTGTATCAGCATGACATCTTTATCACGTGAAACGACGTATTCGCGCACATAATTTACATTCCCGCGGGAGAAAGTTGTGTATGCGATTCCCTTACTTAAATCCAGCCAGCGGTGGTAATCAGCAGGAACATCCTTTTCATGTACTCCGTACTGATGCTCCAAAAATAAATTGCCCAACATCTGAAAGGCTCCATACGTTCCTCCTTTTTCCGGTTTCTTAGGAACAAAGCTGGTATACATCAGTTCTTGTGCTTCTTTGTTCTTTCCTTCGAACAACAGCCGACGTATTTCGGGCAGGCTTTTGGAAGCGTCGGGATTCAGATAATTGGCTTCCGACCCACTCCACATGCTGATTTCATTCAGAACAATATGTTCTTTGACGATTCCTCCGTCGGGCATCATACCCAGTCTGCCGTTGCCTAACGGAAGAGTTTCTTCCCACTGTGCAGCAGGTTCGTCGTACCACAATGTTTGGTCACTGCGTCCTGGAGTTGGATGAGGTTCTTCTCCGGTAATACATTTATACAATGTTTCAGCAATAATAGCAGCTCCGTACTTGTCTGGATGCACTCCGTCGACGTAGAGTTGTGGGTAATAAGGAAGCATTGCTGTATGGAGGTCGATCACGGGTAAGCTTCTTTCGGCTGCAACTTCCCGGATGTATGGAATGATTCCGTTTACAATGATACTGTCGTTGATGCCCCATTCTTTACGGTTAGAAGGAATAGGCAGACAAAGGTAGATGTGAGGATGTGATGCAAGTGCCTGGAATTTATCGATCAACAGGTTCAGATCGTCCTTGAATGTAGCACGATGCTGCCAGTTCTGCGGCTTGGAATCATTGGTTCCAAGTTTGATGGTTACGATATTGGGCAGAAAATCCAGCGCTTCCTGAAAACGTGTAGTTTTCATATAAGGCAGATCTCCTTTCTGGCTCAATGTATGGGCGGTCACGCCAAAGTTGCCTACTTCGTAATTGTTTCCCAGTAATTTCTGAAGGGCAGCCGGATAACTTTCTTCTGAAGGATTCTTCAACAGAAATCCTTCGGTAATGCTGTTACCTACACAAGCTATCTTGATTCTCTTTTCCGTTTGTGCCTGTATGGCAAGAGGAAGAATCAGGAATATTCCTAATATATACAGGTATAGTTTTCTCATGTTTATTCTCCTTTATATTTTATGTATCGGAAGTCGGCATACGCTTTCGATTGTGTGGAAGCAGATACACTATATAGTCCGAGTACGACTCCGGTAAATCCTCCAGCTGTTTCACTGCTGAGGTAACGGGTATTCATTTTTCCCAGCTCATGATAAATACCGTTTTCTGTATAGCCGAAGTAATAGAAGTTTATGTCCGATTTAATATTCAGTTCTATGTTTCCTTTACTGTTTAGTGGCATCTCCTTTTCGATATGTTCCAATTCTCCCAGTTTGTAGCGAAGGACAACCGAACGGCTTTTATCCTTGTTCTGACGGACGAACAAATCGTAGTGTGAGTGGTATTCCATATATACACTGATACCAGCTTCATCATTCGCTTGTGCATTTTTCAACTCCAAAGAAGTAGCGACTTCCATATTGAAGTGCTCTTGTCGGATAGCAACAAAAGTCGGGCTCTTTTGCTCATTCAAAGAAACCGGAGTTGCTTTCAGACGGAGATTTCCGTTCTTGAATTCATAGTTCTGCATATTGGGATTTTGCAGGTACATCCATTCGGGGGATAATTGTTTGTTCTCGAAAGTGATGGTTTCGGGTTTTTGTTTTACTGTCTGAAGTGGAAGAGTAGGAACATTCATGTCCAGCTGGATTGTACCATTTCCATTTACGACGGGCCATGCATCTTTGTCCCAGCGTACGGGAGCCAGATAAGTTTCACGTCCCAGGGTATGATGGAATCCCGGCATGATACGGTAAGCAAGACAAACCATCCACCATGAACCGTCTGTACCTTCTACCAGATCGGCATGACCTGTACCCTGGATAGGGTTAGTTTCTCCAGCCTGACAAGCATGAGTCAGAATCGGATTTGCCGGATTTCCTACGTACGGTCCGTCAATGTAACGGCTGCGTGCGATGGTGATGCTATGTGCTACTTCTGTTCCTCCTTCTGAAATGAGCAGGTAATACCAGCCGTCTTTCTTATAAATATGTGGTCCTTCTGGATAACGTCCTCCGGTTCCGTTCCATATCTGTTTGGAAGGTGTGAGCTGTTTTCCGGTCATCGGATCTATTTCGCACAGATTGATGTAACCGTCCGGATTGCTTACCATGTAGCATTTACCGTTTTCGAAATACAAAGAAGGGTCGATTCCTCCTTGTTCCAGCCATACGGGTTCCGACCATTCTCCTTTGGGATCGGTTGTGTGAACCAGAAAATTACCTTTGCCTGATACATTGGTCGTAATCATGTAGAATACTCCTTCGTGATAACGTATGGTAGGAGCAAAGATACCGCTTCCTCCATTGGCTCCTTTCAGGTTAAGTTGTGATTCCCGTGTCAGGCAATTGCCTATCTGCTCCCAGTTTACCAAATCTTTACTATGGAAGAGAGGTACTCCTGGAAAATATTGAAAACTGCTGTTTACCAGATAATAGTCATCGCCAGCTTTACATACGCTAGGATCAGGATGAAATCCGGGAATTACCGGGTTTTTATAACCCTGAGCAAATGTTTCGCATAGAGAACAAGCTAAGGCGCAAAGTAAGATACCAATGTTTCGCATAATTCATTAAAGTTAAAAAGTTACTAAGTCTTTACTTGACTTCGATTACAAAGATACATGATTTTGTTTTTCTGCATCCGTTCTTTTGTTTCCTGTCACGAGCTAAAATGTTTCCAATAGGGTATTCAAATGTTTCAAACCTGTTTATTTCCCTGTTCTTTTATGATTTAACGTACATAGAAAACATTATTTTTGTTGAATAAAGTAGGTATCTAATAATAAAATCTATAATCTTATTTTACTATGAAATTTTTTGTCTGGTTATTTTTTCTGTTAATTGGCGGGGGTAATCTTTGGGCCGCAGGACCTAAAATATTGTTCATCGGTGATTCCATTACTGATGGCAACTGGGGAAATAGTGATGGAAGTGCCCAACCTTCTTCTGTCCGCAATCATTGGGATATGAATCATATCTATGGAAGTGGGTACATGTATCTGTGTGCTTCTTACTATCAAAGTAATTATCCTGAGCAAGAATATCAGTTCTTCAACCGGGGTATCAGCGGAAATACATTAAATGATTTGAAGACCCGGTGGAAGGAAGATGCTCTTGCGATACATGCTGATGTAGTTTCTGTCTTGATAGGAACGAATGATGTGAATGAATATTTAGGTAAAAAAGACAATGGAGCTTTCGATTTTGTTTTGTGGGAACAGACTTATCGGAATTTACTGGATAGTCTGCGTCAGGATAATCCGCAGGTGAAGATTGTATTGGGTGAGCCATTTACAGCTTGTACGGGAAATATGAAAAAGACTGAAGATTTTGCTTTACGGGATAGCCTGATACAGCGTCTGGGAAAAATAACCTTACAGATAGCAGCCGATTATGGAGCTGTGTTCATCCCATATGCTTCGATGTTTTACCGTTTGCTGGAAGAAAACCCGGAATTGCCGGATACTTATTGGATTTGGGACGGAATTCATCCGACACCTGCCGGACATAAGCGGATGGCAGACTTGTGGATAGAACAAATAGAAAAATATCATATATTGTAATAAAGGAGGATAAACAGATGGGCAGATGGAATATCAGGTGGAGCATATTGCTTGTTTTATGGTGTGTTACGGGGGTGAAGCTGGCTGCAATGAAAGTTGAGTCATTAGATAGGGGATGGTTTTTTAATCGCGGGTATGAATCTCAGGCTGCGGATAAGGTAACGGTTGATCTTCCGCATACGTGGAATGCTGCTGATGCGATGTTT
>ENA-UERS01000720-UERS01000720.1-human-gut-metagenome-genome-assembly--contig:-NODE-720-length-12900-cov-572.386415_pt1 | contig 12900 bp, 10 predicted proteins | sample MGYA00242991_ERZ507992 | MGnify/ENA primary metagenome ERZ507992 (study PRJEB26167, sample SAMN06115535) | human gut metagenome | host: Homo sapiens | place: China:Chongqing | collected 2015-10-24...
TGACCCTGTGCTGCCGCTGGTGCTGGAGAGTGGAAGCATTACGGTGAAGCTCGATGATACACAGCAGGTGGTAAGCGGTACTCCTATGAACGATAAACTCTTCGGATTCTTCAAGAAATACCAGCAGATTCAGAATCAGTTGCGCGAACTGGTACACAAGCACGACCAGGCTATCATGAACGGTAGCGATATGGTGGCTGTCAACAAGCAGCTGAACGAGGAATCCATCCGCCTTTCTGAGCAGGAAGACAAGCTCATCACTTCGTTTGTTACCGACAACTTCAACAATGTGCTGGGACCGGGCGTCTTCTTCCTCGTTACAATGGGCAACCAGTATCCGATGCTCTCTCCTTGGATTGAGGATATCATGAGCAAGGCTACCGACTATTTCAAGAATGATCCTTATGTAAAGGACTATTATAAGAAAGCTCAAGAGAATCAGGAGATTATGAACGGTACACGAGATGCGCAGAGCGGCATGCAGCCAGAGATGGAAGCGGCTCCACAGGTAAATCCTGATGCGGCTCCGGCACCTACAGCCAACGAACTGGCTGCGCCTACGATTCCTGAAAAACAGGAAGGTAAGGAGTAGAAACAGGGCTCTTTTCAAGGTCTTGGGCATTAACATCTTGTAAAACTCTTCATTTTATAAGTTTAGTAATATGAAATTAATCAAGAATGGAACCATTATAAATGAGGGTCGCTCTTTTGTGGGCGACCTCTTGTTGGATGGTGAATTTATCAAGGAGATATATGAAGGCGAGGCACCCCGTGGCAATTACGATGAAGTCATCGATGCCTCGGGGTGTTTTGTTTTGCCGGGTGTGATTGATGATCATGTTCACTTCCGTGAGCCGGGACTTACGCAGAAGGCTGACATCGAGAGCGAAAGCCGCGCTGCTGCCTTTGGTGGTGTGACCAGTTTTTTTGATATGCCTAACACGATACCTCAGACTACCACTCTGGAGGCCTGGCAGGCAAAGCGGCAGCTGGGCGCTGAGAAGAGTCATGTGAACTACAGTTTCTTCTTTGGTGCTACCAATGATAATGTAAATGATTTTAAACAGCTCGATACGCATCGTGTTCCGGGAATCAAGCTCTTTATGGGCTCCAGTACGGGCAATATGCTGGTGGATAAATATGAGGCGCTGCAGGCTATCTTCAAGAAGGCGAAAGAGCTGGATTTGCCGGTGATGACCCACTGTGAGGATACCGAAATCATTAACCGCAACATGCAGCTGGCTAAGCAGAAATGGGGTGAAGACCCTGCCGTAGAACATCATCCGGAAATACGCAGCGAGGAAGCTTGCTATGAAAGCAGCCGTCTGGCGGTGCTGCTGGCTAAGGAAAGCGGGGCGCATCTCCATATCGCTCACGTTACTACGGCTAAGGAACTGGAGTTCTTTGGTAAGGATGAAAATATTACAGGCGAGGCTGTTGTGGCTCATCTCATGTTCTCGGATAAAGATTACGCTGTGAAGGGCGCACGCATTAAATGCAACCCTGCAGTAAAGACCGCTGCTGATCGAGAAGCTTTGCGTAAGGCGCTGAGTAATGGTAAGATAACTGTAGTAGGTACCGATCATGCTCCTCATCAGTTGAAGGATAAACAGGGCGGTTGTGCCAAGGCTGCATCAGGTATGCCAATGGTACAGTTCTCGCTGGTAAGCATGCTGAAACTTGTTGACGAAAAGGTAATCAGTATCGAGCGCCTGGTTGAACTGATGTGCCATAATCCAGCCCGTCTGTTCCATATCAGTCAGCGCGGCTTCCTGCGTCCGGGGTATAAGGCAGATGTCGTTGTGGTGCGCAAGGGAGAGCCTTGGAAGGTGACCGCAGAGGTGATTCAGAGCAAGTGTAAATGGAGCCCTGTAGAGGGTGATGAGTTTGCATGGAAAGTGGAACAGACTTTCTGTAACGGTCGTCTTATCTACGACAAAGGCGTGTTTGATGCCGCTTGCAGAGGAGAGGAACTGGAGTTCAGAAACAATTCCTGAAAATGGAAATCTTACGGGGATTGTAAAATAAAATATCGTATCGGATGCGAAGAATAGTATACAATATAAGCGAAATTGAGCCATATATCAACTGGCTATACTTTTATCATGCCTGGGGATTGAGCGGCAAACCTCGAGAGGAAAAGGAAAAACTGAAGGCTGAGGCGCTCGATATGCTCCATTCATGGGAAGGCGAATATCATACCTATGCCGTCTTCGGACTCTTCGAGGCGAACAGCGAGGGGGATGATATCTGGCTGGAAGGGCAGAAAGTCCGCTTCCCGATGCTCCGTCAGCAGCATCCGGCGGCTCAGGGAGAACCCAATCTCTGTCTGGCTGATTTCATCCGTCCTCTGGACAGTGGAATAACAGACCGGCTGGGTATCTTCTGCACGACGGTAGATGGCGGTCTGGAGAAGAAATATCGCTCGGACGACTACCTCAATATGATGGCACAGACACTCTGTGACCGGTTGGCTGAAGCCACGGCAGAAAAGTTGCACGAAGAGGTGAGACGCAGCATCTGGGGCTATGCTCCCGACGAGCAGCTGAGCATCGAAGACCAGCATCTGGAGCGCTATCAGGGCATCCGTCCGGCTATAGGATATCCTTCGTTGCCCGATACCAGTGCCAACTTCATCATCGACCAGCTCATCGATATGAGTCAGGTGGGCATCCGGCTCACCACAAGCGGAATGATGACGCCTCATGCCAGTGTCTCGGGGCTGATGTTTGCACATCCCAAGGCGCGGTATTTCGAACTGGGACGGATAGGAGACGACCAGCTTCGCGACTATGCACAGCGCAGAGGAGTGCCCGTGCAGGCAATGAAAACGTATCTTCAATCAAGTTTGATCAAGAAATGATAGCAAGAATATTGATACCCGTAGTGGTATTCACCCTGTTGCCGTATCTGTGGATATATAAAAGGTATGGCAAGTTATGGCTGAAGAGTCTCTGGCAGCGGGTGCTCTTCTGGTTGCCGGCTTTCGTGGTTATCGCCTACAGTGCATATATCACGATGCTGCCCAACTTCCTGCCACGCAATCCGGTGCTCATCGACATCTGGTTTGTGATAATGGCAGTATGTGCGGTTCCGCAGTTTGTCTTCAGCCTGTTCAGTGTCTTCGGTTGGTGCTGTATGCGGCTCCTTCACGGCCATCGCAACTGGGGCAAGCTCCTCGGACTGGTAGTGGGAGCGGTGGCGTTCTTCTGCTTTATCTACGGATTTACCGAAGGTTTTCCTAAGATGCAAGTCAAGCGTATCACCATCTATGTACCTAATCTGCCGAAGTCTTTCGAGGGCTATCGCATCGTTCAGTTCAGCGATATCCATCTCGGGTCATACTATGGCTGGCGTGGTCATCTGCCTCAGCGCGATATCGACAGCATTAATGCCGAAAAACCTGATCTGATTTGCTTTACGGGTGATTTACAGAATGTTACGCCCGATGAACTGCCTGAGTATCAGGCGCTGCTCAGCAGTCTGAAAGCCAGAAATGGCGTGATGAGTGTGCTGGGCAATCACGATTACACCTATTATATGGATGTAGATGATGAGCAGGAGATAGCTGCGCTCGAGAAGCGGATGCAGGACTTCCAGCGGAGTTGCGGATGGCGCCTGCTGATGAATGAGCATGTGGCGGTGCATAGAGGCGCTGACAGCATCTATGTAGCTGGTACAGAGAACTATGACAATCCAAAGCGAACCAATGTAAGGAAGGCGCTGTATGGCATCAGACCGGGCTCTTTCGTGCTGATGCTGCAGCATATTCCGAAGCAATGGCGCGAGACCTGGCCTTCTACTATTAATAAGGAGAAGGATGAGGATGGCGATGTGATAGGACCTGACAGGAAGGATTCGCTGGTCGTAGCACCGCAGCTTACGCTGAGCGGTCATACGCATGCGGGGCAGATCAGTATCCTGGGCTTGCGTCCGTCGATGTTTACTCCTTATGATTACGGCCTCTTCGAGGAGGAGGGTTGCCAGCTCTATACCACATCGGGTCTGGGCGGTACCGTTCCAATCCGCATAGGGGCTACGGCAGAAATCGTGGTCATCACACTCAAAAGAAAATGAGGAGTGTTGAGTGTTGAATGTTAAATGTTGAGTGTTAAATTATTCATTCTTAAATAAAAAATGAAGTACTTATATCGTCTGTATCAACTTGTGATATGCTTGCCTATCCTATTGGTAGCTAGCGTTTTAACCAGTCTGTCTACCGTTTTGGGATGTATGCTGGGCAATGGCCATTTCTGGGGCTATTATCCCGGCAAGTATTGGTCCTGGCTTTGGGTCCGCATCCTCCTCCTGCCTGTAAAGGTGGAGGGACGTGAGCATCTCAAGAAGAACCAGAGTTATGTTTTCGTGGCCAATCATCAGGGCGCTTTCGATATCTTCCTGATATACGGTTTTCTGGGCAGAAACTTCAAGTGGATGATGAAGAAGGGCTTGCGCAAAGTGCCTCTCATCGGTATCGCCTGTGAGTATGCGCACCACATCTTTGTAGACAAGAGCGGACCTTCTAAGATCCGTGCTTCTTATGACCGTGCTCGCGAGGTGCTTAAAGAGGGCATGTCGCTGGTGGTATTCCCAGAGGGTGCCCGTTCGTTTACGGGGCACATGGGCGTGTTCCGCCGCGGTGCTTTCATGCTTGCCGATGAACTGCAGTTGCCGGTATGTCCGCTTACCATCAATGGCAGTTTTGATGTGAAGCCTCGCATGAAGGACATCTACTGGGCTTTCTGGCATCCTCTGAAGCTCACCATTCATGAGCCTATCGAGCCGATAGGCAAGGGAGCTGACAATATCAAGAACCAGATGAACAAGAGCTATGAGGCAATCATGAACGGACTTGACAAGAAATATCAGGGTTTTGTAGAGAATCCGGACCAATAATTTCGGTTTTTCGCTTGTTATTTCAAAAATAAGTTGTAATTTTGCATCTGTATTACATTATTTAGTATCAGAATCATTAAAATTAGAAGAAGTTATGAGTGATAGCATAGTAATCATTCCTACATATAATGAGAAGGAAAATATCGAGAAAATCATCCGTGCTGTCTTCGGTCTCGAAAAGCAGTTTGATATCCTCGTTATCGATGACGGAAGTCCTGACGGTACTGCTGCCATTGTTAAGGGCTTGATGGCTAATGAGTTTGCCGGTCGTCTGCATATCCTGGAGCGTTCGGGTAAACTCGGTTTGGGTACTGCCTATATCATGGGCTTCAAATGGTCATTGGAGCAGGGCTATGACTTCATCTTCGAGATGGATGCCGACTTCAGTCATGATCCTAATGATTTGCCTCGTCTCTATGCGGCAACTCACGATGAGGGGTATGATGTGGCTGTAGGCTCAAGATATATTTCGGGTGTGAACGTGGTCAACTGGCCTATCGGACGCGTATTGATGAGCTATTTCGCTTCTAAATACGTACGTATCGTAACCGGATTTAAGGTGAATGATACCACAGCTGGATTCGTCTGCTACCGACGTAAGGTATTGGAAACCATAGATTTGGATGCTATCCGCTTCAAGGGCTATGCTTTCCAGATAGAGATGAAATATACGGCTCATCGAATAGGTTTCAAGATCAAGGAGGTGCCTGTCATCTTTGTTAACCGTCGTGAAGGTGTGAGCAAGATGAGTGGTGGCATCTTTGGTGAGGCTTTCTTTGGCGTGATGCGACTGCGCCTGGATGGCTGGTTCAAGAAATATCCGAAGAAGGATTAATACTCAGTAATCACTACTCAGTAATCAGTAATCACTAATCAGTACTTGGATGGAAATCCAAAAGATAGAAAAAACATACGGGCGTTCGCCACAGGCGGATGCCCTCTTTGATTTGATGGGGAAGAAGTCGGTTCATTCCATTTTTCTCCAGGGTTTGCTGTGCTCTTCGGCTCCGATGTTCTTTGCTTCTCTGCAGGGGAAGATGAGGCGTTCGGTACTCTTCGTACTGGATGATGCCGATGAAGCAGGCTATTTTTATCACGATCTCACTCAGATGATGGGGCAGGAGAAGGTCTTCTTCTTTCCTTCCAGCTATCGGCGTGCCGTGAAATACGGGCAGCGTGATGCAGCGAACGAAATCCTACGTACAGAGGTGCTGGCGCGCCTCTCTTCGGGAGGACATTTCCCGGTAGTCACTTATCCCGATGCACTGGCAGAACTTGTTGTGGCTAAGCAGAATCTGGATGAACGGATTCTGAAACTGACTGTAGGCCAGCAGATTGCTCAGACTGATGTGGTTCATACCTTGCGCGATTTCGAACTCAAAGAAACCGATTATGTTTATGAACCGGGCCAGTTTGCCGTGCGTGGAAGCATCCTCGATGTCTATTCCTACAGCTGCGAATATCCGTTCCGTATCGACTTCTTCGGCGATGAGATTGACACCATCCGTACCTTTGATGTTGAGACCCAGCTCTCGCAGGCAAAGCGCACAGAGATAGAAATCGTACCCGAACTCGCCCATATCGAGAGCAACAAGCAGTGTTTCCTCAATTTCCTCTCCGAAAGTACGCCAGTCGTTGCGAAAGACCTTTCTTTCGTTTGCGACCGCATCGGTCAGATCTATACCGAAGGCTTCTCATCGCAGAGCCTTACCGAGCAGCTGGAGGGAGCTACTGAGGTAGAGGCTGAGCGCATCAGACATGACATGAAGACCGAGCTCAACCTCGTTTCTCCGCTCGATTTCAAGAAGGCAGTAGCGGCTCATCTCCGTATCGAGTTCGGCAAGGTCGCTCCGTCAGAGAGTTCGGCTGTGATACCTTTCAATATCGCTCCACAGCCTCTTTTCCATAAGAATTTCAATTTGCTTTGTCAAACTCTGGAGGATTTCCTGCTCCAGGGTTACACCTTATATATATTGGCAGATAGCCAGAAGCAGCAACAGCGCCTGAAGGATATCTTTGAAAGCGAAGAGCTGAAGCGCTACGCCATCCGTTTTACACCGGTAGACAAGACGCTTCATGAAGGCTTTACTGACCATGACAAGAAGTGCTGTTTCTTTACCGATCATCAGATTTTTGACCGTTTTCATAAATATAACCTGCGCTCAGATAAAGCGAGAGCCGGCAAGATGGCACTCACCATGAAGGAACTGCAGGAGATGGAAGTGGGAGATTTTATCGTGCATGTAGACTTCGGTATCGGCAAGTTTGGCGGTCTGGTTAGGGTTCCTACGGGCAACAGCTATCAGGAAATGATCCGAATCGTCTATACGAACAATGACAAGGTGGATGTTTCTATCCACTCGCTTTATAAAATCAGCAAATATCGCCGCAGCGATACCGGTACTCCGCCTCGCCTGTCTACACTGGGTACAGGTGCCTGGGATAAACTCAAGGACAAAGCTAAGAAGCGAATCAAGGACATTGCGCGCGACCTGATCAAACTCTATGCCCAGCGCCGACGGGAGAAGGGATTCGCCTTCAGTGCCGACAATTATCTGCAGCATACGCTGGAGGCTTCCTTCCTGTATGAAGATACGCCAGACCAGAATAAGGCTACTCAGGAGGTGAAGAAGGATATGGAGAGTGGCAGACCGATGGACCGTCTGGTTTGTGGCGATGTGGGCTTCGGCAAGACTGAGGTTGCCATTCGTGCAGCCTTCAAGGCAGCGTGCGACAGCAAGCAGGTTGCGGTGCTGGTGCCTACTACCGTTCTGGCTTTCCAGCACTATCAGACTTTCAAAAAGCGTCTGGAAGGCATGCCTGTAAGGGTAGACTATCTCAGTAGAGCCCGTACAACAAAGGAAATCAGAGAGGTGCTTGACGCCCTGAAAGAGGGTAAGATTGATATCCTCATAGGTACGCATAAGCTGATATCAAAGACCGTGAAATGGCATGACCTGGGACTGCTCGTCATCGATGAAGAGCAGAAGTTCGGTGTGTCTACCAAAGAGAAACTCCGTCAGCTCAAGGTAAATGTCGATACACTCACGATGAGTGCCACTCCGATTCCGCGAACCCTCCAGTTCTCTCTGATGGGCGCCCGGGATATGAGTATCATGCGCACTCCGCCACCTAACCGTTATCCGATTCATACCGAACTGGTAACGTTTAGTAGTGAAGTTATCTGCGATGCCATTAATTTCGAGATGAGCCGAAACGGACAGGTTTATTTCGTATGCGACAGAATATCCAAGCTTCCGGAGCTCAAGATGCTCATAGAGAAGCATATTCCAGACTGTAGGGTAGCAATCGGTCACGGACAGATGAAGCCTGAGGATTTGGAGAAAATCATCATGGGCTTTATCAATTACGATTATGATGTACTGCTTTCTACCACTATTGTAGAGAACGGTATCGACATTTCCAATGCCAATACGATTATCGTGAGCGATGCTCATCACTTCGGATTGAGTGACCTGCATCAGATGCGTGGACGCGTAGGAAGAAGCAACAAGAAGGCTTTCTGCTATCTGATGGCGCCACCTAAGAGTGCACTTACTCCTGAGGCGCGTCGCCGTCTGGAGGCTCTGGAGACGTTCAGTGAACTGGGTAGCGGCTTCAATCTCGCCATGCAGGACCTGGATATCCGCGGTGCGGGTAATCTGCTGGGCTCTGAGCAGAGCGGTTTTATGGAAGATCTGGGTTATGAAACCTACCAGAAGATTCTCTCTCAGGCTGTCACAGAGTTGAAGAACGAGGAGTTCTGTGATCTTTATCAGGAGAAGATGGATGAAGGTGCCCAGCTTACGGGTGATGATTTCGTTGACGATTGTGGCATAGAGAGCGATCTGGAGATGTATTTTCCTCAGACTTATGTGCCGGGTGACAGTGAGCGCATGCTCCTTTATCGTGAACTGGACCGTCTGGAGAGCGATGAGGAAGTAGAGGCTTACCGCAAGCGTATGATAGACCGTTTTGGTCCTGTGCCTCATGAAGCAGACGAACTGATGCATGTGGTAGGTCTGCGTAGGGTAGGCAAGAAGCTAGGTTGCGAGAAGATTATTCTCAAGCAGGACTATATGCAGATGCAGTTTGTGAGCAATGTAAACAGTCCGTTCTACAGAAGTCAGATGTTTAACCGCATACTCGCTTACGTTACCAGTCATATTCAAGATTGTGTTCTGAAGGAAAAATTCAACAAGCGAATGCTTCGCATCAATGATGTGAAGACTGTAGGGCAGGCTGTAAATCTGTTGAATCAGATATCGCAGATAGATTTAGGTAATGAAAAGAAATAATCTGTGTCTACAGTCTATGGGTAAAATCCTCTATCAATTGTGGAAGTAGACAATAAAATAGACTATTGATTTATACTGAAAGGTTATAAATCAGACAACGTTACATGATGATATGTCAACTTTTACATGATAATATGTTTCAGTTTAGTGTATAAAAAAAACATTGGAATCTCAATATCCCTATTGAACTCCAATGTTTTATTTTTTTTGTATAAGTAAAAGATGATGATAAGCGTTTCACAACGCATTTTGAATTTTCTGTTGCAAAGATACTATTTTCCATTATAATATAGGGTGTAATATTTGGTATTTTATGGGGGTAATATTTGATTAAGTTTATAAAAATGACACTGAAAATACACTTATTCAACAAATAATACCTGTAGAATGAACTATTTTATTGCATAAAAATAAAAAAATAGTGGAAAAACACATAAAAAAGTTCTTTATTTCATTTTTTTATTTGTACCTTTGTTCAGGCATACAACAATTTTAAACATATATATAAATATGAGACAGAAAAAGTACATCTTAAGCGAGCAGGAACTTCCTACTCAGTGGTACAACATTCAGGCAGATATGCCTAACAAGCCATTGCCACCGTTGAACCCTCAGACACACCAGCCAATGAATGCTGATGATTTGTCACATGTATTTAATAAAGAGTGCTCAAAGCAGGAACTTGATACAGAGCACGCTTGGATTGATATTCCGGAAGATGTGCTGGAGAAGTACACCTTCTACCGTTCAACCCCTCTTGTACGTGCTTACGCCCTTGAGGAGGCACTCGGTACTCCGGCGCATATCTATTTCAAGAATGAGAGTATCAATCCGTTAGGCTCTCATAAAATCAATTCAGCCATTCCTCAGTGCTACTACTGTAAGCAGGAGGGTGATACCAATGTCACTACAGAGACAGGTGCAGGTCAGTGGGGTGCAGCCCTCTCTTATGCAGCAAAACTCTACGGCCTGGAGGCAGCAGTTTATCAGGTAAAGATTACCATGCAGCAGAAACCATACCGTTCCAGCATCATGCGTACGTTTGGAGCCACTGTAGAGGGTTCTCCTTCCATGAGTACACGCGCAGGTAAGAACATTATCACTCGTGAGCCTCATCATCCTGGTTCGCTCGGTACTGCCATCAGTGAGGCTGTTGAGCTGGCTACAACCACACCAGGCTGTAAGTATACGCTGGGTTCTGTGCTCAATCATGTGGCACTTCACCAGACCATTATCGGTCTAGAGGCAGAGAAGCAGATGGCGATGGCAGGTGAGTATCCTGATCAGGTGATTGCTTGTTTCGGTGGTGGTAGTAACTTTGGTGGTATTGCCTTCCCATTCCTCCGTCACAACTTCACAGGCGAGCGCCATACTGAGTTTATAGCAGCAGAGCCGGAGAGCTGTCCTAAGCTGACTCGCGGTAAGTTCGAGTATGATTTCGGTGATGAGGCAGGTTACACTCCATTGCTGCCAATGTTTACTCTGGGTCATGATTTCAAGCCTGCCAACATTCATGCAGGTGGTCTCCGTTATCATGGTGCTGGTATGATTATCTCCCAACTTCTGAAGGATGGTTATCTGCATGGTGTAGATATCCCTCAGCTGGAGTCATTCAAGTCAGGTATGCTCTTCGCTCAGACCGAGGGTATCATTCCTGCTCCAGAGAGCTGTCATGCGATTGCAGCCACTATACGTGAGGCTCTGAAGGCTAAGGAAGAGGGCAAGGAGAAGGTTATCCTGTTCTGTCTCTCAGGTCATGGTCTTATCGATATGCCGTCTTACGATAGCTTTATCAATGGCGATTTGCACGATTATTCTGTGAGTGATGAAGAAATCCAGCAGTTCCTCAAGGATGTGCCAAAGGTTGACTAAATTATAGTTAACAGTATATAGCAAACAGTTGACAATTATTCTTTGAGATATATTGAAATAACAATATCACATTATAAAAGAAGCCAGGCTGCGAAAAGCAACCTGGCTTTTTATTTAGAGATTCTATTTTCTTTTATTTAGAAATTCTATTCTCAGTGCGAGACTTCTATCTTTCATTAGAAGTTCAACCACTCTTCGATAGCCTTAGCGATGACATCGAAGCTTGTGGTAGGTTCGAAGCGGGCTACAACCTGACCCTTCTTGTTAACGAGGAACTTGGTGAAGTTCCACTTGATATCGGCACTCTCCTTGTAGTTAGGATCAGCCTCGCTCAACATCTTGTCGAGAACAGGGTAGAGAGGGTGGCTCTCGTCCCAACCAGCAAAGCCCTTACATTCTTTCAGAAATTTGAAGAGAGGGGCAGCATCGTCTCCGTTTACCTTGATCTTCTTGTAGCGCTGGAACTCTGTGCCGTATGTAAGCTTGCAGAACTGATGAATGCTTTCATCTGTACCAGGGGCTTGCTGACCAAACTGGTTGCAAGGAAAATCAAGTATTTCGAAACCTTGAGAATGATAGGTCTCATAAAGTTTCTCCAGTTCCTCATACTGAGGGGTGAAACCACACTTTGTAGCGGTGTTAACGATGAGCAGCACTTCGTTGGCATACTCCTTGAGGGAAACATCCTTTCCCTTTCTGTCTTTAACAGAAAATTCGTAAACAGTTCTCATTTTTTTTATCTTTATGTATGTGTTATCTATATTTCCGATCTCAACTTATATAATCTAGAGTGCAAAGATACTACTTTTCTCTTAGAATACTTCAAGAGTTTTTTTAAAAATTCTAAAAATCGAACAAAATCATAGATGAAGGAATAAGCGTAATATATATAATGTAGATAGATATTGTATATCTGGGTAAACAGATACCATATAGCTGAGTATATAGATATCGGTTAGACTATAGAATATAGAAGAATAAAATATGTAGACGATATAACTACACAATATCAGTATGAAACAGTATAAAAAAATGCAGGATTTTCACAAACCCTGCATTCTTTTTTTCTTTACCTCTTTTTCCTCAAAAAACAAAGAAAAAGAGGTTTACGATTAATCTATCATTTAACTTTTCTAAGAACTTGTTACAAAGATACTACATTTTCTTGTAACACCAAACTTTTTCTCAGTTTTTTTTCAGTAAAAAGGGAAAATTAATCAAATACCCCCCCATTTTTATACTTTTTTGCAATATTCGGTCAAAAAACAAAGCAAAACGGCTCAATTTTATGACTATTCTGCTTTTTTCCTTGTTTGAACGTTTTGCTGTGTACGATAACGAAGAAGGCTGTGTCCGGCAACAACTGAAGATATGTCCTGTAATATGTGTTGCTTTTTGTTAAAACAGATAAAAGCGGCCATCAGTAATGATGACTGCTTTTATCTGTAATTATGCGGGCTATCCCTGCGTTCTGTTTCGGTATTCAGTAGGCACGATACCCGTTTCTTTCTTGAATACCTTCGAGAAATACTTAGGGTCGGTGAAACCTACTGCGAAGGCGATGCTGCTCAGTGTATCGTCTGTCTTGCGCAACATCTCGCATGCCTTCTTGATACGTATATGGCGAACGAAGTCTACCGGTGTCATTCCGGTTGTTGCTTTCACCTTATTATATAGTACGCTTCGGCTCATACCGATTTCGTTCGAGATGTCATCAATCTTGAGTTCCGAGTTGCCTGCATTTTCAACAACAAACCTGAGCCCACTTTAAAAAGTAAGGCCTGTTTAAAATGTTTATATTTCACGAAAATAATCTCTGATTTATGCTGCTATT
>ENA-UERS01000724-UERS01000724.1-human-gut-metagenome-genome-assembly--contig:-NODE-724-length-12846-cov-2.901715_pt1 | contig 12846 bp, 13 predicted proteins | sample MGYA00242991_ERZ507992 | MGnify/ENA primary metagenome ERZ507992 (study PRJEB26167, sample SAMN06115535) | human gut metagenome | host: Homo sapiens | place: China:Chongqing | collected 2015-10-24...
TGCTCCATGGGAAGGCCCTGCTTTAAAAACTCCAGAATGGTGTCCGTCTGGTCCCCGTTGGTGACGATGAGTCCCCGGCCCATCTGCCGTACCGGGTGGTAGATGATGAGGCTGGGGTCCTCCATCCTGGCGGGGTCCGCCGCCTGGGTACGGATGCCGTCCGGCTCCTCCGCGAAGACGCGGTTGCGGCTGTTGGCGCTGCGGCCCATGATCCAGTAGGCGACGAACGCCTTCTGGCCGTCGGGGCTTTTGCCCAGCACAATGCCGCGCCCGGGGTAGTCATTCCCGGCAAGATATTTGTACAGATTCTTTTTCATTGTTAAACCTCGTTTTGCGTAAACAGGAAACGGGATTCCCTGCCGTGCAGTGGTGGAAAACGATTTTACACCTCGTCACTGCACACCATCGCCAATGCCTTGGGCAGCAGCTGCCACTCGGCCTCGACCATGACGCGCTTCTGCAGCGTCTCGGGGGTGTCGCCGGGCTCCACGGCCACGGCCTTCTGCAGCAGAATGGGCCCGCCGTCACATTCCTCGTTTACAAGGTGGACGGTAGCGCCGGTCAGCTTCACGCCGCGGGCCAGCGCAGCCTCGTGCACGCGCAGTCCGTAGAAGCCGGGGCCGCAGAAGCTGGGGATCAGGCTGGGATGAACATTGATGATTTTATTGCGGTAGGCCGCAATGACCTTTTCGCCCAGCACGCTCAAAAAGCCTGCCAGCACGACCACGTCAATACTGTGCTTCTGCAGGGTGTCCAGCAGGGCGGCGTCAAACGCTGCACTGTCAGCGTAGTCCCTGCGGCTGACAACAGCAGATTCCACACCGAAATTGGCGGCTCGCTCCAGCGCGTAGACGCCGGGCTTGCTGGCAACGACCAGCTCGATTTTGCCGTTCGGGTTCTCGCCGCGGCGCTCGCTTTCCAGCAGGGCCTGTAAATTCGTGCCGCCGCCCGAGACGAACACCGCGATGCGCGCGCTTTTCAGCATAGTGCGACCTTCTCTTCCCCGCTCACGACCTCGCCGATCACGTAGGCGTCCTGGCCGTTTTCCTTGAGGGCGGCAAGCGCCTTGTCGGCGTCATCTTTGGCGACGATCATCGTCATGCCGACGCCCATGTTGTAGGTGTTGAACATGTCGTGCTCGGGGATGCTGCCCATGCGCTGGAGCATGCCGAAGATTGGCGGCGTGCGGAGAGCGGATTTGTCGATCTTCGCGCACAGGCCGTCGGGGATGCAGCGGGGAATATTTTCGTAGAAGCCGCCGCCCGTGATGTGGCTGACGCCGTGGACGTCGGCCACGTCCATCGCCGCGAGGACGGGCTTGACATAGATCTTCGTCGGGCGCAGCAGCTCTTCGCCCAGCGTGCAGCCGAGCTCGTCGACATACGCGCCGAGGTCCGCGTGCTCGACGTTGAAGACCTTGCGCACGAGGGAATAGCCGTTGGAGTGGATACCGCTTGAGGTAAGCGCGATCACAACGTCGCCCGGACGCATGCGGTCGTGGTCGATGATCTTCGCGCGGTCGACAATGCCGACGGCGAAGCCCGCAAGGTCATAGTCGTCGGCAGACATGGTGCCGGGGTGCTCGGCGGTCTCGCCGCCGATGAGCGCGCAGCCGGACTGCACGCAGCCCTCGGCCACGCCGGAGACGAGCGTTGCGACCTTCTCCGGCTCGTTCTTGCCGATGGCAATATAGTCGAGGAAGAAGATGGGCTTTGCGCCGCAGCAGATGATGTCGTTGACGCACATGGCAACGCAGTCGATGCCGACGGAGTCGTGCTTGTTCATCAGCTGCGCGATGCGCTGCTTCGTGCCCACGCCGTCCGTGCCCGAGACGAGCACGGGCTCGCTCATACCGGTAAGATCGGGTGCGAACAGGCCGCCAAAGCCGCCGATATCGGACACAACGCCCGGGATCATGGTGCGCTGGACGTGCTTTTTCATCAGCTTGACGCCCTCGTAGCCGGCCTCGATATTCACGCCGGCGTCACGGTAGCTCTCGGAAAAACTACGCATTCTTTTTCTTCTCCCCTTCACTGATTTTGCACTCAAAGCGGTCCTTGCCGCCGTCTTTCGGGATGCTCGTGGGATAGCCGCCGCCGAAGCAGGCCGTGCAGAAGCCGTTTTCGGTGTTGTCGGCGAGCTTGACGACGTCCTCGATGCTTAAGTAGCCGAGCGAGTTGACGCCGATGATCTTCGCGATCTCATCGACCGTGTGGTGCGTGGCGATGAGGTTATTCTTGTCGTCGATGTCCGTGCCGTAGTAGCACTCGGAGACAAACGGCGGCGCGCTGACGCGCATGTGGATCTCTTTCGCGCCCGCCTTCCACAATAGGTCGATCGTGCGGCGGCAGGTCGTGCCGCGGACGATGGAGTCGTCGATCAGCACGACGCGCTTGCCCTCGACCACGGAGCGGATGGGGTTGAGCTTGATGTTGACCTCATTTTCGCGCATCGTCTGCGTGGGCGAGATGAACGTGCGGCCGATGTACTTATTTTTGATAAAGCCGATGCCGTAGGGGATGCCGCTCTGGCGCGCGTAGCCGAGGGCTGCATCAAGGCCGGAATCCGGCACGCCGATGACGACATCCGCCTGCACGGGATGCTCGAGCGCGAGGAACGCGCCTGCGCGCTGGCGTGCGACGTGGACGCTGCTGCCGTCGATGACGGAGTCAGGGCGGGCGAAGTAGATGAACTCGAAGACGCAGAGCTTCTTCGGCGCTTTGCCGCAGTGGCTCGTGTCGGAGCGAACGCCGGCCGTGTCGACGACAACGATCTCGCCGGGGCGGATGTCGCGCTCAAACTCGGCACCGATGGCGTCGAGCGCGCAGGATTCAGACGCGAAGACAACAGAGCCGTCCTTCAGATGCCCCATGCAGAGGGGACGGAAGCCGTGGGGGTCGCGCGCGGCAATGAGCTTCGTCGGCGAGGAGAGGACGAGGGAATACGCGCCCTCGATGCGGTCCATCGCGGCGGAAACAGCCTCTTCGATGGAGCCGCGGTTGAGTCTCTCCTGCACGATGATGTAGGCGATGACCTCACTGTCGGTCGTGGTCTGGAAGATGGAGCCGCGACTTTCAAGCTCCTGCCGCAGCTCGCGGGAATTCGTCAGATTGCCGTTGTGCGCGAGCGCCATGCGGCCCTTGAAGTGGTTCACTAAAATGGGCTGGACATTGCGCTTGTTGTCGCTGCCGGTCGTGCCGTAGCGCACATGGCCGACGGCGATGGTACCCTTGCCGAGCGATTTGAGCTGCTCAGGCGGGAAGACCTCGCTCACAAGGCCGGTGTCGCGCAGCGAGCGGAACAGGCCGTCGTCGTTGACGACGATACCCGCGCTCTCCTGTCCGCGGTGCTGGAGGGAGTAGAGCGCGTAGTAGGCATAGGACGCGACGTCCGCCTCCTGAGGCGTAAAGATGCCGAACACGCCGCATTCTTCGTGAATGTGGCGCGCCGGGATGATGTTGTGATTCTCTGTCATATTTGATCTTACTGTGCGTCGTGGGCCATCAGGCGCTTCATGACTTCGGCGTAGGCGTCTTCCACGCCGCCGAGGTCGCGGCGGAAGCGATCCTTGTCGAGCTTTTCGTTCGTCTTGCTGTCCCACAGGCGGCAGGTGTCGGGGCTGATCTCGTCGGCGAGGACGATCTGGCCGTCGACGGTCTTGCCGAACTCGAGCTTGAAGTCGACGAGCGTGACGCCGCACTCGCTCCAAAATGCCTTGAGCGTGTCGTTGACGGCGAAGGCATACTTCTTGATGAGCTCGATCTCCTCCCAGGTCGCGAGCTTGAGGGCAACGGCGTGATAGGCGTTCATCAGGGGATCATGCAGATCGTCGTTCTTGTAGGAGAACTCGATCGTGGGCTCGGAGAAGACGATGCCCTCCTCCACGCCGTAGCGGGAGGCGAAGTGACCGGCGGAGATGTTGCGGATGATGACCTCCAGCGGGACGATGGAGACCTTCTTGACGAGCGTGTCGCGCTCGCTGAGCTCCTTGACAAAGTGGGTCGGGATGCCAGCCTTTTCCATCTTGGCCATCAGACGGTTGGTCATCTGGTTGTTGATGACGCCCTTGCCGACGATGGTACCCTTCTTTGCGCCGTCAAAGGCGGTGGCGTCGTCCTTGTAGGAAACGATGACGAGGTTGGGATCTTTGGTGGCGTAAACCTTCTTGGCCTTGCCTTCGTAGAGCTGTTCTTTCTTTTCCATGATGACTGTTCTCCTTTTATTTTATATTTTTGTTGATTGATATGGATGGTTTCTCAGTTTTGTAGCGCTCGCGAAGCTCTTCGTCCGCCTTCAAGACAGCGGCGGTGCCCTCGTCACGTGCGACCTGGAGCTTGCGGGCAAGGCCCTCGTCGCTCACAGCCATGATCTGGACGGCAAGGATGGCGGCGTTTTTCGCCCCGCCGATAGCGACGGTGGCAACGGGGATGCCGCTCGGCATCTGGACGGTCGAGAGCAGCGCGTCCATGCCGTCGAGCTTCGCGCCGCTGCACGGCACACCGATGACGGGAAGCGTCGTATTCGCGGCCATCGCGCCGGCCAAGTGCGCGGCCATGCCCGCGAGCGCGATGATACAAGAAAATCCGCTCTCCCGTGCCGACGCTGCAAATTCTCTTGCCTCGTTTGGGCACCGGTGGGCGGATAACACGCGGACCTCGGTCTCGATCCCATATTCCTTGAGCGTCTGGATCGCCTTCTCGGCGACGGGCAGGTCGCTCGTGCTGCCCATAATAACGGCTACCTTTCGCATAGTTCTGCCTCCTTAAAAGCAAAAATGGGCGCTCCACTGCCTCAATGTGCAGTTGAAGTGCCCAGACGGTCGGCTGCTGAATTTCAGCAAGAAACGCTCTCTGCTCCCCTGTGGTGACCCACGTTTCCGTCAGTTACAAAGAGCTCAACTTGACAAGCAATATGGTATCACAGAGGGCTCTTTTCGTCCATGCGGCAAAAGAGAGAAAGGCTCCGCCCTATTTATCAGTTTTTTGATGATATTTTACATATCCATAAGCCACGATAATGTCTATCAGTAAAAATCTGCCGTTTCGGCAGCGCAAATAAAAATCGGAAGGCCGCGCACTCCCCGTACGCGGCCTTCCATCGCATCGTGTTTTCAAAAAGGCAGGCATCCGCCGATGGCAAGACTCAGCAGGATGACCGCAAGCGCAACGAGCACAGGTGCTTTCCGCCTGAGCTTTCTCATCGCGCGCTTTTCGTCCCCAGCGCCCTCCTCACTTCCCCAGCTCCTCGCCCAGCCCGCCGCACCCGTCCAGCGCGGCGTCATCAGGCGCTTCGCAGCAGGTCACGCTCTCGCACACAAGGCGAATGCCGGAATCATCGCAGTCCTTTTCCCAGCCGCGCATCCACTCGCCGTCGCCCCAGCCGTAGGAGCCGAACAGCGCGGCGCTCTTGCCGCCAAGGCTGCGCTTGACCTCGTCAAACATGGGCTGGAACTCCATCTCCTCGAGCACTTCGCTGCCCATGGCGGGGCAGCCGAAGGCGATCGCGTCATAAGCGCTCAGCTCGCTGGCCTTGACCTGGTCAGGGGTCAACATCGTGACCTGCGCGCCCGCGCTCTCCATGCCCTCAGCGACGGCCTTGGCCATGGCCTCGGTGTTGCCCGTGCCGCTCCAATAAACAACAGCAGTCTTTTTCATATCAGTATGTTCCTTTCATAAATCAGTATCTATCACACTGCCACGGCAAGCTGCTCGATGCCCGAGCCTGCCTCCCAGAGTGCGCAGTAGATCTCCGTGCATTTTTTGAAGCGGGCGAACAGCTCGCACGCCTTCTTCTCGTCGCCGTAGACCTTCCACAGCCCCGCGCATTTGAAGTTGCAGGCGCGGTGGTCGATGAAGCCCTTGACGTCCTCCGGCGGATACGAGAGGAAAAGCCCGACCTCATGGGGGAATTCGCCGCCCTCGCGGAATCGGCGGATGAGGTTTGCGATGCAGCGTCCGCAGTGGCCGCTATTGTAGCCCGCGTGGTGCAGGATCTCGGCCGCCTGTTCGTTCTCCAAATCTCTCCGCAGCTCAGAGGGGCGGTAGAGATACAAAAGGACCTGTCCTTTCAGAAAACGGATCGGCAGCAGGCACAGGCCCTTTGGCACAAGCAGACGGTTCAGGCGGCGGATGTCCGCAAAGAGCGCTTCCTTATCTTCGCAAGGACAAGGGAAGAGGCTACCCGTTTTGATACCTGCCAACGTCGGCGCACCCTGCCGCACCAGGATCTCTTCAGACATGCCCGTTTCCCTCCCCTTTGGTTTCGGTGGTGGCTCCCCAGAAGTTAGATTTCTCTAACTCTCAGGGAGCGGCGTCCTCGCTCTTGACGTGTCTTAGGATACCCGAAAAGAAGAGCCTTATCCGCTCCAAATTGATCGGATGAGGCTCCAAAATATTTTATTCTGCCTTTTCCGCCGTCGGCGCGCAGCTGTCGCTGTCCGCGCCCGCGCGGTACGCGCTCGGCGACACACCGATCACACTGCGGAAGGCCTTGGCAAACTTGCTGGCGTTGTCATAGCCGAACTGCCCCGCGATATCGAGCACCGTGCGGTCGCTCGTGCGCAGGAGCTGCGCGGCACTGTGCATCTTCTGCGCGCGCAAAAACGCTGCGGGCGTCATGCCGTACACGCCGCGAAAGCTCGCGGCGAGCTGCGAAGGCGACGCACCGAGCTCCTGCGAGAGCGCCGAGATCGTGACGTCGTCCTCCGTGCTTGCAAGCAGCGCGTCGCGCGCCGCGCGCGCAAGGCGCACCTGCGCGGCGGTATAGCCGTGCTTTTCGTGCGCCACGTCGAGCGCACTTAAAAAGAGCAGCAGTTCGAGCACTTTAACCTTGAAGTAGCCGCGTCTGATGCAGGCGGGCACGGCGTAGAGCTCAGAGAAGATGTGCTCCACGCGCGCCGACGATCTTGAGACAAAGCACTCCGAGTCGGCGAAGAACTTCTCCGCCAACACGCTGGGGCGGACGTCGACGTCCTGCAAAATGCAGGACAGGCAGTCCGGCGCAAGGGCGGGATCAAGCGTGACGGTGATGCCGTGGTAGTGCCCCGTGGGGAACTCCACCTCCCCCTCGATAGCGGCGCGGCGCACGACAGAGAGGTCTCCGGGGGCCAAAAAGTAATGCTCGCCGCCGCAGCAGTATTCCGCGCGTCCCTCGCGGCAGTGCTGGATCTCGATGAGTCCCGCCGCACCCGGCTCTGCCAGACGGTAGGACGGCGCGTGCACATCGTGATAGGCAAGCTCGATGCCGGGGAAAACGGGATAGGATGTGATGCGCACCTCGCCGTCCGTCTCCCTGAGGCGGTAGACGGTGCGCTCGTCGTTCTGCTGCAAAATTTCTGCGTGGGCGCTGCATTTCTTTACCTGAGACTTTGGTTCGATCAAGGAAGCTTCCCTATCCTTTCTTCTACATAAAAATAGAAAATGCCGCAAAGCGCAGATCCCGCGCTTTGCGGCTTGTGGCTGCTGATCAAACGCATTCCTCCGCGGGATAGGCGTTTTCCTCCGTCGGCTTCCCATCCAGCAGCTCGGGGTGCTTGAGATAGCGGCGCACGCTCGCCCAGAACAGCGCGTACTCGTGTCCCGTGCAGATGCGCTCATCCATCACGACGGAGAGCGGGATCATTTTTTTATTATACTCCCCGCTCATATAATTGGCAATAGGCTTGCCCATGCTGACGAACACACCCGTCGTGCCGAACTCGTAGCAGTGGTGGAAGATGGAATTCGTGTTGATGGAGGCAAGGTTCGTGATAAAAAGACTCGTGTGGAACGGGCTCAGATCAATGATCTTACGCGGCAGCAGGCCGCAGCGGTCCATCAGCTTGACAAGGCCGAACAAAAGCCCCGGCAGGATGGGGATGGCGAACAGAAAATTCGCGAATTTATCCGTATTGTTGTTATGCGCGGCCACCTGATTCTGCGCGACCGCCTCCTCGATCTTGCGGTTGATGGAGAAAATGTCATCCCCGTCCTCGAAGAACACCTTGATCGACGTCTCATCCGCGCGGCCGTCGGCGCGCGTTTTCAGGATGACGAAGCTGACGCAGAAGTGGTTGCGCTGGTAGATCTTGCTGTTCATGATGAAGCGGTTGATCTTCGGATTCTCCTGATACGCCTTGAAGTATGCCGCCAGAATGAGCGTCATATACGGGATGCGGACGCCTTCTCGGCGCTTTTCCTGAATGTAGCGGCGCAGGACCTCCATATCGGCGTATTCGGTGATGAAATTCTGTGCGTCGTAGCGCCGCGGCATGACATAGGGCAGTGCCGAAACGATGGTGGACGCCTCTTTCACTCGGGTTCCGTCGGGACGCATGGCAAGTTCCTCTTTCCTTTGAGTTAACCCCATCTTACCCGCTTTGCCCGCGTATTGCAATCATTTTCTTAGCGAATCCTTTATTAAGAATTGGTTAAGTCTCGTCCTCTCCCCAGTCGAGCGAGACATCGACAACGCGCAGAAGTCCGGAAAGCGTCGAGGGAACATAGGCTCTGGCGAGCAGATCGTCCTGCGTGCAGAGCGAGCGGGCGCTTGTGCCGTCCGCACTCGTCTGCGTCACAACAAGGATCTCCGCGCCGTCCGGCGCGGTCAGCGTCTCGGGAAGCGCGTCCGCGCCGTATTCCTCGCGCGAAAGAATGCTCTTGTCCCCCCTCAGCCAGGCAAACACGAGTCTCTCCGCCGCCGTGCGCTCCACAAATGAAACGCTCACCTTGATCGAGTGGCTCTGCGTTTTGCCGCTCACACTCCAATCGCCCGACCGCTCGGCCGAGATCGTCCGCGTCTGCTTCAGGCCAAAGCCCGGCCCGCAGTAGGCCGACTTCATCCCGTTGTACAGCACACACTCGGCGTAGTAGTCGCCCGCAGGCGTGCGGTAGACATAACATTCGTACAGCTCCACCCTCTTCTGCGCGTCGAGCACGATCTCGCCGCCCGTCTCGTAGCTGCTGCCGTTGTCGTCGACCTTGATGTGCATTCCGCTGCCCACCACCTCGTCGGACACCGCCGCACCGACGGAATAGTTGAATTCAGAGCCCTCTTCGTAATCCGGATCGTCGGGTTCAAACGCTGTGATGGTCACAAACACCGGCACGCCGGGCACGCCGAAGTCGTAATCATCGCCGGTCTCTGTCGCATAGCGCCTGCCGTCGAAGGGCTCGAGGGCAAAGAAATACCCGACCCACTCGTCCTCCATGGTCTCCCGCGCCGCGGCTTCGATCCGCTCGGGCTTGTAGAGCGCGAAGCTCACGCCGAACACCACCGCAAGCGCCAGCGCAAAGGCAATGATGCGTTTCATGCCGCCCCCTCCTTCCAGTTGACCCGAATGCAGACCGCCTTGAGTTTGCCGTCCTGATACGCAAACGTGTCCAGAGGCGGTTGAATCCTTCCGTCGCGGCTGCAAATGCCATATTCCGCCGTCTCGCCGTTCCAGTCCGTGCCATAGCTCGTGCCGATGAGATACGCCGCGCCGTCTACAGGCGTGATGGACTCGGGCAGCGCGTCGGGCGCGAACTCTTCGAGCTTCAAGAGATCGTCGTTTTCGTCCATGTGCGCGACGGTGAACTTTGTCGGCGTCGCGCGGGCAGCAACGGTGATGGCGACTCTGTCGCTCGTGAGCGTGTGGGTCATGCTGCCGCCGTCCGCGCCGGACATGCCCATGCTGTTGCCGCGCGTCAAATAAATGCGTCCATCCGACGTCTGGTAGATGGGATAAAGATTGAAAATCACTTGTCTGTCGCCGCAGGCGTAGACCTCGCCGGAGAGGTCGATGTCCGTCGTGCGGACGCCGTTATCGTCGTAGACGTGGTACGCCATATTTGTTGTTTTGATCTCACCGAAGCTCACGTGCTGCGGCGTTGTGCTGCCCGCAAGTTCTCCCTCGGTTTCGGTCCGCAGCGCGCTGTAAAAGCCGCCGCCATCGGGAAGATTCGGAAAGCGCCAGCTTTTCTCCCATTTTTCGGCGTAGAGCCGCCCCCGCTTCCACTGAATCTTGCCCGTTGCTGTAACCTCAAGATCGTCGATGTCAAGATCCTCTTCCGAGACGAAAGCCCCGATGAGCGTGCCCTCTTCCTCCTCGTCCGCGGCGGACTGCACCGCGCCGCCGTCGAGAAAGGCAATGAGAAAGACCGCCGCGAGGATCGCAGCAAAAATCAGTATCGTTTTCGTTTTACTCTTCATGCTCTGCCTCCAATTCTCCGTCGCATTGCAGAATATCGCCCACATTGCACTCGAGCGCGCAGCAGATGCGGTTGAGCGTCGCAAAGCGCACGCCCTTGGCCTTGCCGCTGCGCAGAATGGAAAGATTTGCCTCCGTGATGCCGACGGTAGCACAAAGTTCCTTGCTTGTCATGCCGCGCGCTTTCAGCACCTCGTCCAAATGTACCGTGATCGCCATGGCAGCGCCCTCAGATAAAGAGGTCGTTGTCCGCCGCAAGGGCGACGTTCGAGGCGATGAGCCGCGCACCGAGAAGCGCGGCGAGCACGAAGCACAGCTCGAGGACCGGCAGGCGGATGGAAATGCTGGTGCTGAGAATGAGCGGCGCGCAAACCGCCTGTAAAACGTTGACCGCGAGGGCGAACAGCACGCTGAGCTTGAGCACCTTGACACACCATTCGGCGAGCTTTGGCGCGTAGGCGGCGCTCTCCTGCGTAAACGCGCCATCTTCCATCGTGTCGAGAAGGCCGATGGCGAAGTACGCCGTCGCCGCGGCGAGCAGCGCAGGAAGGACTTCCGCGGCAAAGCGCAGGGCGAGGACAACATAGCTGAACACAAGGCTCTTCGAACCCGTTACGTCCGTTGCCACAGGAAGGACCGTATCGGTTGTAAAGGCGGTGTTGCCCGCCTTGAGCGCGTCGATGGCGGAAAACAGTCCCGCGAATTCGGCAAAGCAGACCTCAAAGACGAAGTACGCCGCCGTGAGGATAAGCAGCGCGCGGAAGAGCTTCAAGAGCTCCTGCGTATCGCCGCCGGAAAGCCTGCGCAGCAGCCGCAGCACGACCCAGCCCGCAAGCAGCGCGAAAATGAGCCACTGCCAGGCAAGGCGCGGGAACAGCGCCTCCGCCGATGTGCTCCAATAGGCGGTCCAACCGCGCGGAAAAAGCGCGCAGGCCGCGGCAAACGCGATGAGCACGAGCAGCGCGTCCTCGGGCTTCAGCTCCCGCCGCGCCCCGATGTGCACGAGCACATAGAGCGGCAACAGGATCACCGCGGCGTACAGCGTGAACGCCAGCGCGAAGCCGAAGCGGCTCGAGGCGGCCAGCGCACTCAAGCCCGGTCCGATCGCGCTGCCGGGGAATCCGGCGAGAGAAAAGGCGTCGCCCTCGAAAAGCCACAGGGCGAGCGCAAGCAGCGCGCAGATGAGCGCCTCCGCCAAAAGTAAGGTCTTGATCCGGTCACGTTTCATATCGCACCTCCAGAATTATTGTTTTGCGATAATTTCTATCGTCAGCATAGCAGAAGAATTATCGTTTGCCAATAATTTCTTCATTTGCTTTTTGTTTTTCAAAGCGCGGCACAGTTGTTTTTAAATAAATGATAAGTTTGCTTTTTTCTATTGATTATCCCCGCACGATAGACTATACTGTAGCTGTCATATCATGCAATTTCTGTTGCTATTGCTCAAAAAAGACAATCAGGAGGACACCAACAATGAAGTACAATCGCACCTACAACTTCTCTGCCGGTCCCGCTATGATGCCGGAGCCCGTGCTGGAGGAAATCCGTGACGAGATGATGAACTACCGCGGCAGCGGCATGTGCGTCATGGAAATGAGCCACCGCTCCAAGGTTTTCCAGCAGATCGTCGACGAGGCCGAGGCTGACCTGCGCGACCTGATGGGCATCCCCGACAACTACAAGGTCCTGTTCATTCAGGGCGGTGCTACGCTGCAGTTCGCGGCTGTGCCTTGGAATCTGATGAAGAACGGCAAGGCCGTCTACGTCGAGACCGGCGCATGGTCCAAGAAGGCCATTGCCGAGGCTAAGAAGTACGGCGAGGTCATCGTCGCCGCTTCCTCCAAGGACAAGAACTACAGCTACATTCCCGACTGCTCCGATCTTGACATTCCCGAGGATGCCGACTATGTCTACATCTGCGAGAACGAGACCATCCACGGTGTGACCTGGCAGCAGCTCCCCAACACCAAGGGGCATATTCTTGTTTCCGACCAGAGCTCCATGTTCCTCTCCCAGCCCTGCAACGTCAGCGATTACGGCATGATCTATGCGGGCGTGCAGAAGAACGTCGGCCCTGCCGGTATGGTCATCGCCATCATCCGCGAGGACCTCATCCGCGAGGATCTCGATCCCAAGATGCCCATCTACATGCGCTATGACACCCACGCCAAGAACGACTCCATGTACAACACCCCGAACTGCTGGGAGATCTACTGCTGCGGCAAGGTGTTCAAGTACCTCAAGAGCATCGGTGGTCTCGAGGAGATGCACAAGCGCAACGGCGAGAAGGCCAAGGTCATCTATGACTGCCTGGATTCCTCCAAGATGTTCGACGCCGAAGTCGTCGCTGCTACCAAGGCTGCCGGTTACGATAACCTCAAGGGCCACAAGAGCGTCGGCGGTCTGCGCGCCAGCGTTTACAACGCCATGCCCATTGAGGGCGCTCAGGCTCTCGTCGAATTCCTGAAGAAGTTTGAGGCCGAGCACACCAAGTAAAGGATAATTTCTTAAAAGGGGGATACTATCCCCCTTTTAGATACCCCCTCACCAGTGAAACGTTCACTGGTGCCGCCGCCAAAGGCGGCTGGGCCAATGTATTTTTGTGACGCACATGTCGTCACAAAAATGATTTAATATTATTTAAGGAGAATTTCGTAATGCATAATCTCGTTACCGCC
>ENA-UERS01000743-UERS01000743.1-human-gut-metagenome-genome-assembly--contig:-NODE-743-length-12641-cov-2.476520_pt1 | contig 12641 bp, 8 predicted proteins | sample MGYA00242991_ERZ507992 | MGnify/ENA primary metagenome ERZ507992 (study PRJEB26167, sample SAMN06115535) | human gut metagenome | host: Homo sapiens | place: China:Chongqing | collected 2015-10-24...
GCTGAGGCCGATGGCCTCATCGAGGGCCGCAACGCGGTGATCGAAGCCCTGCGGACGGAGGCCAGCATCGATAAAATTTTCATCCAGAAGGGTGAGGTGGACAAGACTCTGGGCCACATCGCCTCCAAGGCCCGGGCGGCGGGCATCGTGGTGGTGGAGGCCGACCGGCGGAAGCTGGACAACATGAGCCGCACCCATGCCCACCAGGGCGTCATCGCCCTGGCGGCGGTCCGGGAGTACGTCAGTGTGGAGAGCATCCTTCAGGCCGCTCGGGACAAGGGCGAGGCCCCCCTGCTGGTGGTGTGCGACGAGATCTCCGACCCCCACAACCTGGGGGCCATCATCCGGACCGCTGAGTGCGCCGGGGCTCACGGCGTGGTGATCCCCAAGCGCCGCAGCGCGGGCCTCACCGCCGTGGTGGCCAAGACCTCCGCCGGAGCGGTGGCCCACGTGCCGGTGGCCCGGGTGCCCAACATCCCCGCTCTGCTGAAGGATCTGAAAAAACAGGGGGTGTGGGTCTTCGGCACGGCGGCGGACGGCACCACGGCCCTGTACGACGCGGATCTGAAGGGACCCGCCGCCATCGTCATCGGCAGCGAGGGGGACGGCATGACCCGTCTGGCCGCCGAGAACTGCGACTTTTTGGTGAGTATCCCCATGCGGGGGAAGCTGAATTCCCTGAATGCCTCCGCCGCCGCGGCGATCCTGCTGTATGAGGCGGTGCGCCAGCGGATGCAGGGCTGAGGGAACACGAAAGAGGAATCACTGTGTCGAAGGAACAGGAAAATGAAATGATCCGCGGGACAGGCGCGGAGACCTGGGACGTGCCCCCTTCGGACGAGGAGTATACTCTGGAGGAGATCCTGGCGGAGTACGGCAGCAGCCGCCAGCAGAAGATCCTGGAGGAGGTGGACCGGGAACTTCAGCCGGAAACGGCGGAGGAAAAGCCGGCACCTCCTGTGGAGCCTGCCCGGGAAGAGCCTGCCGGAGAAGAAGCGCCGGAAGCGGCGCCGCCGAAGTCCGCAAAGGCCCTGTGGGCTATGCGGATGGCGGCCGCTGAGCAGGCGCGGGAGGCGGAAGAAGCTCCGGAAGCAGTGCCGGAGGAAGAGCCGGAGGAGCCGGACAAAGAACCGGAGGAAGAGCCGGAGGAGTCCCGCTTCCTGAGCCTGGAGGAGCTGGTGGGCACCACGGTGGGCGCTGTGATGGAGAAGCACCGGGAGCCGCTGCTGAAGCCGAAACGGGGCCTTTTCTCCCGGAAACGGCAGCAGGTGGACACGGAGCAGTTCTATGATCCCATGGATGCCCCGCCGCCTCCCAAACCGGTGACGGAGGCGGACACCATCGGGGAGGAGCCGGAGCTTGACGAGGTGGCTTCCGAGTACCGGGAGGACTGCCAGGCCCAGAGCCGTCCCCTGGCCTGGGCGTTTCTTGCGGCGCTGCTGCCTTTGGCGGCCATGCTGGCGGAGCAGTACGGCGTGACCATTCCCTACTGGACAGGGGACGGAGAGATCCGGTGCGTGGTCATGCTGGCCCTGCTGCTGATCAATCTGGTTTTGTGCCATCATGTGCCGGTATACGGCTTCCGGCGCATCCGGGAGGGCCACTGCACCAGCGCCCTGCTGGTGACGCTGTCTGCGGCGGTGTCTGCGGCGGACTGCCTGCTGTGTCTGTTCCACGGGGGACGGGCCGGGGCGGCGCCCTACGCGCCGGTGGCTTCGGCAGCCCTGTTTTTTGCCCAGTGGGGCATCAGCCGGGAGAGCCGGGGCAGCTGCGACAGCTTCCGGACCGCCTCGCTGGACGAGCACCCCCCTTATCTGGTGACGGAGACGGGCCGGGGCGCCTGCAAACAGAAGGGCAGCATCCGGGGCTTTTATACCACCGCCAGCCGGACGGACTACGCGGCCCGGATGCAGGCGGTGTTCCTGCCCCTGATTTTCATGGCGTCTTTGGTATTTGCGGGGCTGACCTCCCTGTGGAAGTGCCGGGGGACCGACTTTCTTTTGAACTGGTCCGCCATCCTGACGGCGGGGGCCACCTTCTCCATGCCCCTCTGCTGGGGCCTTCCTTGGGCCCGGCTGACCCGGCGGCAGCAGAAAAGCGGCTGCGCCGTGGCAGGCTGGGACGGTGCGGCCCGGATGGGCAGGCGCCGGAGCCTGATCCTGACGGATACCGACTTGTTCCCCCCTGGGACCATCCGCCTCAACGGCGTGAAGGTCTACGGCGAGGAACTGGGCAAAGCGGCGTCCTACGCCGCCGCTGCCGCACGGGCTGCCGGATGTGGCCTGGTGCGGGTGTTCGACGGGCTGGCCGTGGGGGAAAACGCCCCCAGGGAAACGGCCCAGGACCTGAGCTTTTACGAACAGGGCGGCTTTGGCTGCACCATCCACGGGGAATCCGTCCTGCTGGGAACGGCCTCCTTTATGCGCAAGCAGGATGTCCGCCTGCCCAGCAGCATCAACCTGAAAACCGGCATCTTCCTGGCCATTGACCACCAGCTGGCGGCGGTATTTGCCGTGAAGTATGAGGCGGCGGAGAACGTGGACTACGCCCTGCGGACCATGCGCCGCAGCCGCATCACCCCCATTCTGGCGGTGCGGGACCCCAACATCACCCCGGCGCTTTTGAAGCGGAAGTTCTATAAAAAGGTGAAGGTGGAGTATCCGGACCTGACGGACCGGGTGGCTCTCAGCGAGGCGGAGGAGGACCGGGGACTGCCCCGGGCCCTGCTGCTGCGGGAGGGCCTGCTGCCCTATGCGGAAGCAGTAGTGGGCAGCCGCCGCCTGCGGACGGCGGTGCGCCGGGCCTCCTGGCTGTCCCTGGCGGGCAGCGCCGCCGGTGTGCTGCTGACGGCCTATCTGGTGTCTCTCCAGAAGTTCGATCTGCTGACGCCCCTGTCCCTGACGGTGTTTCTGCTGCTGTGGACGCTGCCGGTGCTGCTGATGAGCGACTGGACGGGCCGTTATTGACACTTGACAAGATAAAGTACCGGGAGACGGACATTTTATCCGCCTCCCGGTACTTTTTTTTCCCGGAAGAGACAAAACTGCCGCTTTTCAAAAAAATCTTTTTTTGCGAGACCTGACAAAAATGAAGCAGCCTTTTTGCCCACCTCTCCAAAATGTCACATCTTACAAAAAATCTGTTGTGCTGTTGGTGAAAAAGGGTTATAATTAACACATTGAAACTGCACAGTCTCAATGAGTTGACGATTTTTCAGCGGCCCTCCGGCCGTGTCAACAGCATCAACATAAGGAGTGGAACAATCATGAGCTATTCAGTACAGAACATCCGCAACGTCTGCCTGCTGGGGCACAGCGGCAGCGGTAAGACCTCTCTGGCAGAGAATCTGCTGTTCATTACCGGCGCGATTGAGCGTCAGGGCCGGGTCGCTGACGGAAATACCGTGTGCGACTATGATCCGGAAGAAGTAAAGCGTCAGATCTCTCTGTCCACGGCTGTGGCGCCCATCGATTACAAGGGCTGCCGCATCAACGTACTGGATACTCCGGGCGCATTCGATTTCTCCGGCGAGGTCATGGAGGCCCTCCGTGCCGCCGATGCCGCCATCATCGTCTGCTCCGCCAAGGACGGCGTGTCCGTAGGTATGGAGAAGGCATGGAAGTACTGCGAAGAGCGGAATATGCCCAGCTTCATCTATATTTCCAAGACTGATGAGGATAACAGCGATTACAACGCCACTTTTGATGCCCTTCGTGAGCGGTTCGGCAAGAACATCGCCCCTGTTGTTGTGCCCATCTGGGACGAGAACAAAAAGGTCACCGGCATCATCGATGTGCTGAATAAGCGCGCCTATGAGATGCAGGGCGGCAAGCGCGTGGAGATCGAGGTCCCCGCGGACAAGGAAGCTGTCATCACCGAGTTCAACGACGCATTGAAGGAATCCGTGGCCGAGACCAGCGAGGAATTCATGGAGCGCTTCTTCAACGGCGAGGACTTCACCTACGCCGAGATGGCCCAGGGCCTGCGCCAGGGCGTCCGTGAGCTGAGCATCTTCCCGGTGCTGTGCGGCAGCGCCGTGGCAGGCATGGGCTCTTTGATGCTGCTGGACAACATCGTGGAACTGCTGCCCTCTCCCGAGCAGGGCAACTACCACAAGGCCACTCTGGCGGACGGCTCCACCGAGGAGTTCGTGGTCTCCGCCGGCGGCGTGCCCGCGGCCTTCGTGTTCAAGACCATCTCCGACCAGTACGGCAAGTATTCCTTCGTGAAGGTCATATCCGGCGTCATCACGCCGGATATGACCCTGGTCAACGCCCGCACCGGCGACAGCGAGAAGCTGGGCCGCCTGTATACCATGCGGGGCAAGAAGGCCATCGAGGTCAAGGAGCTGATGTGCGGCGATATCGGCGCCATCGGCAAGATGGAAAAGGTCAAGACCGGCGACACCCTGTGCGACAGCCGTAAGGTGGTGGCCCTGAAGGGCATCCCCTTCGCGGAGCCCTGCTATTCCGTGGCCATCGCCCCCAAGACCCGTGGCCAGGATGACAAGGTGGCCCAGGGCCTGGCCCGCCTCAATGAGGAAGATCCCTCCTTCACCGTGGTCAACAACGCCGAGACCCACCAGATGGTTCTCTCCGGCGCCGGCGATATGCAGGTGGACGTGCTGGTCAGCAAGCTGAAGAGCCGGTTCAACGTGGAAGTGGCCCTGAGCCCCGTCCGGGTTGCCTACCGCGAAAAGATCCGCAAGACCGTGCAGAAGCAGGGCCGCCACAAGAAGCAGACCGGCGGCAGCGGCCAGTTCGGCGACGTGTGGATCCGCTTCGAGCCCCAGACCGAGCAGGATGACATGATCTTTGCCGAGGAGGTGTTCGGCGGCTCTGTGCCCAAGAACTACTTCCCCGCCGTGGAAAAGGGCCTCCGGGAGGCCTGCGCCCACGGTCCCCTGGCGGGCTATCCCGTGGTGAATCTGAAGGCCGTTCTGTACGATGGCTCCTATCACCCTGTGGACTCCTCCGAAATCGCATTTAAGACCGCGGCCCAGCTGGCCTTCAAGGCCGCTCTGCCCGAGGCCAATCCCTGCCTGATGGAGCCTGTCGGTGAGCTGAAGGTCACCGTGCCCGACAGCTACATGGGCGACGTTATGGGCGATCTGAACAAGCGCCGGGGCCGCGTCATGGGTATGGACCCCGCCGGCAACGGTGAGCAGGTCATCACCGCCGAGGTCCCCATGGGCGAGATGAGCACCTATGCCATCGACCTCCGCTCCATGACCCAGTCCCGCGGCACCTTTACCCTGCATTTTATCCGCTATGAGGACTGCCCCCCTGCGGCCCAGGAGAAGGCCATTGCCGAGGCCAAGGCCCGAAACGAGGAATAAGTTCCAAAATAACGACCGCCCGAAGGATCATCCTTCGGGCGGTTTTCTGTGCAGATGGGGGAAATCGTGCACTAAGGGGCAGGGCTTGCATGGCAGGGGGGTGAAATGCCGAAAAATGCGTGGGATCGTTACGATCCCACGCATTTCCTGATTAAGAGATTTTTGCCCGAAAGCCAAGGCCGGACGGCGGGAAACTCCTGCTAAGGGGCAGCAGAGCTGCTTTGTGGGCGTCCGGTCAGCGGCGGTGGCGGCCCCGGTAGCCGCTGCTGTAGCTGCGGTAGCTGCGGCCGTAGCGCCGCCGGCGGCTGCCCCGGGTGAAGTACAGCACCAACAGCAGCACGATCAGCACCAGCACTACCACGATGCCGGTCCGGACGGCGGGCTTCTGGAAGAACAGCGTCACGTCATGGCGGAAAACCATCAGCTTGTCGGCCTCTACGTCGTTGCTGGCCAGCAGGTCCACAGTGGCATAGGAGGTGTCGCCGTCCTTCAGTTCCATGGTACCCAGCTTCTGCCCGGCGGTGATGGGGGCCTCCTGGTCCTCCGGCAGGGTGATGACCCGTTCCAGATCCTCCGGGTTCAGGTCTTTGGGGAAAAGGACCTCCACATCATCGGCGGGGTGGACGGTGACATAATCCGTTTTGGAAAGGCTCACCGGCACCTCCTGAATGATCTCCTTGCCCTCCAGAATGGTGCGGTAGGCAAAATTGTCGAAAGCCCAGTTGAAAAGCAGATTGGTGTCGTAAAAGCTGTAGGTCCGGATCTCGCCGTCCTCCAGCGTTACCCGGTCGCCCCCCAGCACCACGCTGATGAAGTGCAGACTGCCCCGGGTGGCGGAGGACACCAGGCAGTGTCCGGCGGCGTCGGTAGAGCCGGTCTTGATGCCGTGGGCATCCTTGTTCCGGTAGCCACGGGAGCGCCAGGTGTCAATGAGAAAGTTGGTGGTGTGCAGGGTCCGGGCGGGGGAGAGGTTGGTGGCCGGGACGGTGTAGGTGCCGGTGTCGCAGATGGTGAGGAAATCCGGGTATTCCAGGGCCGCCTTGGTGATGAGGTACATGTCCCAGGCGGAGGTGTAGTGCTGGGGATCGTGCAGGCCGTTGGGATTGGCGAAGTGGGTGTTCTCGCAGCCCAGCTCCTGGGCCTTGGCGTTCATGACGTCCACAAAGGCGGACACGGAACCGGCCACAGCCTCGCCCAGGATGTCGCAGGCCTCGTTGGCGGACACCACCAGCATGCAGTACATCAGGTTCCGGACGGTCATGGTCTCTCCCACCTTGATACCGGCGGAGCTGCCGTCCTCAGACAGGCCCTCCAGCGCGGTGGCGGTGGCGGTCAGCTCCTGGTCCATAGACAGCTTCCCGGCCTTGATGGCGTCCAGGGTCAGCAGAGCCGTCATGATCTTAGTGAGGCTGGCGGGGTATAATTCGTCATGCTCGTTTTTGGCGTAGACCACGGCGCCGGTGTTGGCGTCCATCAGCAGCGCGGCCTTGGAGTGGAGCTCCGGTGCCTCCTGGGCGGAGGCGGCAGGGGTGAGGAACAGGGCGATGATGCAGGCGCAGAGTAAAAAAACAGAGACAAAGCGTTTGATTTTCATATCTTTCTCCTGAAGATTATGGTATACTGATAAAATAGAACGGCAGAGACAGAAACTGCCATGATTCGACGTGGATCGACTAGTAGCATCAGTATATCAGATAATTCGGAGGAGTTCAACCATGAGAGCAAAGTTAAAAGCTGTCAAAACGGAACTCATCCTGCTGGGGCTGGCGGCGGTGTTCCTGGGGGCGCTGTGGGGCGTTTCCGTCCGGGACCGGGTCATGCCGGAGCCGGTGGCGGTGTCCACGGAAAAGGACCTGCCGCCGGAGGAGATCGAGGTGGTCCTGGTGGACCTGAACACCGCCGGAGTCGATGAGCTGACCACCCTGCCGGGCATCGGCGAGAGTTTGGCCAAACGGATCGTTGACTACCGGACCGAGCACGGCCCCTTTGAAAGTCCGGAGGCGCTGATGGAGGTCTCCGGCATCGGAGAGAAAAAATTGGAGGAGCTGCGGGACTATGTGACCGTGGCAGGTGAAAGCGAAGGAGCGCAGTCTTGAGAATTTTAGTGGTGGATGACGAAAAGACCCTGGTAAAGGGGATGAAGTTCAATCTGGAAAACGAGGGCTACACGGTCGAGACCGCCTACGACGGCGCGACCGCCATCGACATGGCGAAAAGCGGCGGGTTCGACCTCATCATCCTCGATCTGATGATGCCGCAGGTGGACGGGCTGACGGCCTGCATGCGCATCCGCGAGTTTTCCAATGTACCCATCATCATGCTGACCGCCCGCAGCGAGGACGCCGACAAGATCATCGGCCTTGAGTCCGGCGCGGACGACTATATCACAAAGCCGTTCAACATCTTAGAGCTCAAAGCGCGCATCCGCGCGCTGCTGCGCCGCGCAAACGCCGCACCGCAGCAAAAGCAGCCTGAAACGCTCCTGTTGACCGCGGGCGGCATCACGCTCGACCCCGAGCAGCGCGTCGCCGTCAAAAACGGCGAGATCGTCGAGCTCACGGCCAAGGAATACGACCTCATCGAGCTTCTTGTCAAGAATCCGCGCCGCGTTTACTCGCGCGAAAATCTGATGGACCTCGTCTGGGGCTACACCTACGCAGGCGACTACCGCACAGTGGATGTGCACATCCGGCGGCTTCGCGAAAAGCTCGAGGAAAACCCCGCCGCGCCGCAGCACATCCTGACCAAATGGGGCGTGGGCTACTACTTGAAGGACTGATTTCCCACTAAAAGAAAGAGAAGGGGGCAGCGCCGTGCAGATGCATGCGAGCCTGCAGCGAAAATTCAGCTTCAGCTATATCGGCATCATTCTGGCGGTGCTGATCCTGCTGAACACGTATCCGCTCATTACGTCGGAAAACCTGACGTTCCGCTCTAAGCATAGCTCGCTGCAGGGCAGCGTCTCGGTGATGGTGACGGCGCTCTCGGGCCTCGAGGAGCTGAGCGAGGAAAACGTCGCGGGTGCGATGACGCTCGTGGAGGAGACGGGCATCTCCCGCGTGCTTGTGACGGACGCCTCGGGACGCGTGCTATATGACACGCGCGAAACCGACGGCGCGATCGGCCGCTACGCCTTTTATACGGAGCTGGTGCAGGCGCTTCGCGGAGAAGATGTCTTTTACACCGAATTTTCGGACAAGGCGTTCAAAAGCCGCGCGGCCTCGCCGGTCATCTACCACAGCCAGACCATCGGCGCGGTCTACGCCTATGAATACGACACCGAGCAGGCGGAGCTGCTGCTGTCCCTGCAGCGCAATCTCCTGACGATTTCGGCGGTCGTGCTGGTGTTCGCCGGCGGCATCAGCGTGCTCTTATCCCGCGTGCTGACGCGGCGCTTCGGCGTACTGACCGACGCCATCCGCAAGATGCGCGAGGGCTCGTACAGCCACCGCGCCGAGGTCGGCGGGCACGACGAGATCAGCGAGCTCGCCGCCGAGTTCAACGACATGGCTGACCGGTTGCAAACGACGGAGGACGCGCGCCGCCGCTTCGTGTCGGATGCGAGCCATGAGCTCAAAACGCCGCTGGCGGGCATCAGGCTTCTCTCTGACTCCATTTTGCAGACGGAGAACATGGACGCGCAGACCGTGCGCGAATTCGTCGGTGATATCGAGCAGGAGTCCGAGCGCCTGGCGCGCATCACGGAAAATCTGCTGCGATTGACGCGCCTGGACAGCGGCATGCTGCCCGAGGCGCAGCGCGTCGACCTCTCGTCCGTGATGGCGCGCGTGGTGCGCATGCTGCGCCTTGTGGCCGAGGAAAAGCAGGTCGACCTCTCATATGAAATTCGCCGCGAGGGACAGACCCTTGCGAGCGAGGATGAAATTCACGAAATCATCTACAACCTGATGGAAAACGCCATCAAGTATAACCGCCCCGGCGGCTTTGTGAAGCTGCTGCTTGCCGGGGATGAAAAGGACTGCCTTCTCACTGTCAGCGACAATGGCATCGGCATTCCGGAGGGGGACATGCCCCGCATTTTCGACCGCTTCTACCGCGTGGACAAGATGCGCTCGCGCGCCGCGGGCGGTACAGGCCTTGGCCTTTCCATCGCCGCCGACACGGCGCGCCGCCGCGGCGGCAGCATCGAGGTCCGTGCCCGCGAGGGCGGCGGCACGGTGTTTACCGTGCGCCTGCCGCGCTGCGAAGAGGGAGGGGATGAGACATGAGAAGACGTCTTTCCCTGACTGCGGCATTAGTCCTCCTGCTTTCGCTTCTCTGCGCCTGCGCGGCCCAGCACGCGCAGGAAATGGACGAGAACGGCTACGAGCTCTATTTTCTCAGCGATCCCAGCTCCGCGGGCGGCGGCGACGCCATCCGCGCGCAGGAAAAGCGCCTGGTGCTCGACGGCGCGATGGAGACCGAAGACTGTGTCCGCGCGCTGCTGGAGGCGCTGCTCGCAGGGCCCGACGAGCCGTCGCTCTCTTCGCCCATCCCGGAGGGAACGGCGCTCAAGTCGCTCAAGGTGTCGGGCCGCCGCGCGCAGATCGACTTGAGCGCACAGTATGCGCGCCTGACGGGCATCGACCTGTCGCTCGCTGACTACTGCATCACGCTGACGCTGACGCAGCTGCCGAATGTGAACGCTGTGAGCATCACGGCGGACGGGCGCGAGCTACCGTACCGCGAGACGCAAGTGCTGCTCTCGGCGGATACACTGCTTTCCTCGCGTGAGAGTGGCCTGCGGCCGATCACCGTGTCGCTTTATTTCCTCGACAGCAAGACGGGCGAGCTGCGCGCCGAGCAGCAGACGCTCGCGCTCTACGAGGGCCAGACGCGCGTGAACGCGCTGCTCGAGGCGCTCGCGCAGGGGCCGGAGGACGATTCGCTCGTCTCGCTCCTGCCGGAGGACTTCACGGTCATCTCGTCTCGCATCGAAAACGGCGTGTGCTATCTGAATCTCCCGGCTAACGTCTCGCTGCCGGAGGATGAGGCGGTGCGCGATTTGATGCTGAGCGCGCTCGAGCAGTCCATTTTGTCGCTCGGCGGCGTGGACGAGGTGCAGTTTTTGATCGAAGGCTCGGCCGAGCCCGACGGCTACCGGTAAAAAAGGCCCTCCGCAGAAATGCGGAGGGCCTTATCATATCTTGCGCTATTTTACGCTCACTCGCGCGCGAGCATCGCCGCGCCGATCACGCCCGCGCGGTAGCCGAGCGTGCAGAGCTCGATGCGCGTGTGCGAGACGGCATAGCGCGAGCCGAACGAACGCTCGCGCACCCTTTCGCGCAGCGGCAGGAGCAGCGCGTCGCCCTGATTTGCTACGCCGCCCGAGAGGGCCAGCACTTCGGGGAAGAAAATGTTGACAAGATTTGTGAGCCCGCAGGCCAGATGCTCGATGTAGTCCTCCACGACCTGCGCGCCCGCCTCGTCGCCGCGCTCCTTGGCGAGAAACGCTGTGCGGCCGTCGACACCGCCCTGCTCCGCGGCAATCGCGTGCAGCAGGCTCTCGGGGTGCGCGGCCATGGTGCGCTTCGTATCGCGGATCAGCGCCGTGGCGGAGGAGTAGGCCTCGAAGCATCCGCGGCTGCCGCAGGTGCACTCTTCGCCGTTTTCCGCGATGACCATGTGGCCGATCTCGCTCGCCGCGCCCGTGTAGCCAGTCAGGAGCTTGCCGCCGAGCACCACGCCGCCGCCGACGCCCGTGCCGAGCGTGACGACGATGGTGCTCTCCGCGCCGCGGCCGCAGCCGAACAGCGCCTCGCCCAGCGCCGCGGCGTTTGCGTCGTTGCCGAGGTGGATGGGAAGCGCAGTGTGCGCGCGCAGCGCGCTTCGCAGGTCGAAGTTCACAAAATTCAGGTTCGCCGCAAAGCGCACGATGCCGCTCGCGTCGTCCACCGTGCCGGGGCAGCCGACCCCCACGCCGCCGACGGTGTCCTCGCCGATAGAGAGCTGCGCGATGACCTGACCGATGCGTCCCGCGACCGCCTCGGGGCCGAGGTCGACGCGCGTCGGGATAGAATGCTCCTTTAAGATCTCGCCCTCTGCGCTCACGAGTGCGCCCTTGATGTTCGTGCCGCCGAGGTCAATGCCGATATAGTTCATAAAAACGCCCCTCCCGGGTGAAATGTGTCCTCATTGTATGCCGTGTCGGCGGAAAATGCAAGAGCTCGCACGGGGAAGAAAAAAGTTTCTTAAAAAAATCATAAGGGTGAAACTTTTTGAGAAATTTCTCGTCTAAGAGAATGTACGGAACGAAAAAAGCTCCGCATAATCAAGATGGAAAGAAGACGATGAAAGGAGAAACAAAATGAACCGCTGGGGACTAATGAGTGCCCTCGCACTTGCCGCCGCGCTGTTGCTCGCGGGCTGCGGAGGCGACTGCGGGCTTGACGATGACGACAGCGCCGACGAGCTGCAGATCACCTACGAAGACATCTGTGAGAGGAATAAGATCTCCGCGCTGCTTGAACGGCACAAGGTGGTGACTATTGTACGGGAGAGCACAGACAGCAGCAACGGCGGTCAGGACGTCAAGAGCACTGACCAGTACACGCGCGACGAAGAAGGCCGGCTGCAAAGCTGGAGCCACGGCTGGTATTATGATGAGTACGGCGCAGACGATATTTATAGCGTGAATGTCTGCCTGGATGAAGTGCCGGACGGTATGTGCATTATCGCTGGAACAAATGATGACGGCAGCGCTCGAATTGCCAGTGTGATCGCCTGCGGAACGGATGAGTGGTACGAAGAAAGTACCGCGCGGGAACCGTTTTTGCCCGTAGCCGGTGACGGTATCACGGTGGAGGTCGAAGAGCCGTATGAGCAGGACGGCCAGCTCGTGTTTCCAATCAAACATTATATCACCGACGATGACACTGACTACTCGCTGCGATGGCTCTATGTCGATCCAACCTCCGATGACCTGATATCGATCAAGTCGGAGCGGCACAGAAAAGACTTGCAGGGAAAAGACACCTGCTTTGCCACGGGAAGCTATACGTTCAGCTATGACCGCCCTTATGAACCGGAGGAAGACCTCTACGCGCTGATGCTGTCGGACGATGTTCCCAAGCATGAAATCACGCTCGTGTGGGACCCGGGCACCGCGCAGGAGCACGAGCAGCACTTTACCGTGCCGAGTGCAGCGTACTTTTCCCCAGAGAGTGGTAAGGGCGTCATGCTTTACTACGACGCCGCCATGACGCAGGAGTATCAAACCCCTGAGATCGAGTGGCCGGACGGCGAAAGCATGACCGTCTATGTGAAAAGCGGCGATCAAGACTGACGGGAGATGAGAGAGGAG
>ENA-UERS01000744-UERS01000744.1-human-gut-metagenome-genome-assembly--contig:-NODE-744-length-12632-cov-688.087535_pt1 | contig 12632 bp, 9 predicted proteins | sample MGYA00242991_ERZ507992 | MGnify/ENA primary metagenome ERZ507992 (study PRJEB26167, sample SAMN06115535) | human gut metagenome | host: Homo sapiens | place: China:Chongqing | collected 2015-10-24...
GACAGGAATGATTACAGGCGTAATGAGCAGGTGACCAAGGCTCTAAAATCCAAGTATGGACTGACCTACGGAACGGATAAGAGCAAGACTAATACTCGTAAATTGCGCAATGCTGAGCGTGCCAAATACGAGATTCACAATGCTGTCATGGATGCCTTGAAAGTCGCGGATAATTGGCAAAAGTTCAAGAATGAACTTGCAAAGCGAGGTGTTCGCTTGGAACTTGTCTATAAGGACAAGGAGCAAACCAAGGTTCAAGGCATCCGTTTCTGCAAGGATGGATATAGCTTCAAGGGTACACAGATTAGCCGAGACTATAGCTTTGGCAAACTGAATGCGAGATTAGAGGGAACGGAGAACCTTTTATCAGCAAGAGCCAAATCAGCTCAGCAATATGAGCAGGGCTGTCACAAGAATGAGCAGATGCCATTCATGTCGGAGAGCAGTCAGAATCCTTGGGGTGGTATTTCTTCCATTGGACTTTTTGCTCCTGCCAACGCTCAGACCTTTGAGTCTTTCCCAGAGGATGAATCAGCCAAGAAGAAAAAGAAGAAACGCAGAAAGGGCTTTAGCCTTTGATGCAAGTTACAAACCATTCAAACAACAAAAGAAAGATGAAAGAAGAACTATTGGAAGCCATCTACGGCACAGTTGAGAGATTGGAGCAGAAAGTCGATGAACTTTCTGCTTCACCAAAGAATGCAGAGGCTGGAAGCATTCCTGTCCCTGTAAGTGTTGATACATGCAAGCTTGAAAAAGCCATCCTTTCTATAGCTGTAAAAGAAGGGGAGTCTATTGACAAATTGGCAAGATTAAGAGAGGCTATCTGCATCTTTACCGACCTTACCAAGAAAGAAGCAAGTAACGGAGAACAGCGAAGCAAACTCTTGTTTGATGCAATTAATCAGGTGAAACAAGAGCTGAATGCCACATCAAAAAATGTGCAGGACAAACTTCACGCAATGGGTAATACACCTCTGAAGAAAGTTGTTACCCATCGCTTCGAGCCTACTTCAAAGTATATTCTTCTTTTCATTGGTGGCTTGGCTTTATCTCTTGTTATCTCCATTTGGGGTAATCTCACCCAATGGCGAGAGCACAAAAATTGGGAGGAGGCAGACTTGAAGTATAGAGCCTTAAAAATGGTTCTTCCATCTGACGACCCGAATATTCGCTACATCGAAAAGCATTTCTCTGTTTGCCGAGATGAGAAAGTTATTGATGATGTAAGAAGTCGTGTTGCTGTTTATGAAGATTCAATCTTTCGTTATCATAAAATGGTGGAGATAGCAGCATACAAAGATAGCTTGGCAAGAAAGTTGACAAACGAATCAAATGAAATCAAAAGGCTTATCAAGAAATAATAAGATGTTGTTTCTTGTGTTTGCACCATTGTAGCAGGTGGAACACTATATAAAAAACTGATAGTGGCAAAAATATTACCTCGCCACCATCAGTTTGTTTTCGCATTTAATGAGAATTGGATTTTGTGCAATGTTATTTCTTTTTTAACCTAATTTTATAGCCCGACCACAAGCACCAAAACGCAAGAATGCCCATAACAAAGATGAATATGTATGTGGCTATCGTTCCAATGAAAATTCTGCCACTATGCACCTCTAATGCCACATTCCAAAGCGACATCGGAAGTTGGTTCATGCTCGAAGGTTGAGGGGGCAAAGTTTGTTCCCTCGTAATATTCCGCTACGACAGGGGTGGAAAAGTCTTGGCTCATACCTGCGACAGCTTTCTTTCCGAATGGTGCTCCTGCTTCATTCGGTGCAGGTTTGTTCGTAAAGTAATCGGTAGCAGTTCCTTGTCGTCTGTCCCAAACAAACAAGCCGCTAAATGAACCGCAAAGCCATCTACCATTTGCATCTTTCTGTAATACATTCAATCCCATCACGCTGACAAGTGGAACAGAAGTAATAACTTTCACTGTAGCATTTTTGATGTTCAATGAATAGAATCCTTCCGATGAGGATAATAGCCAATCATGGCAGCTCTCATCATAACGAATTATTTCTTTTCTTTCTTCGCCCTCGCATCCTTGACAATCTTTCCTGCCAAGAAACAAAGTTCTATCACCATTACCACCCAATGCCAAGGATATTCGCTCGGATGTGCAATGAGCTTCCCGATGATGCCCGTGCGATTAAATGCCTCTACCGCTATCCAGAACACGATGACCGTTGCCGTACCCATTCTGATGTTTGCTCCCCACGATTGCAAGTGGAGTTGCTTGCGAAATACGTATGGGGCGGAAAGCAAGGCACCGAAGGCTACACCGAAGGTGACTGGACTCTCACGACCAAACAATTGAGGATCGTAGAGGTTCATCAGCAGGAGATAGCAAGTCCAGAGCATTGTGTTGATTTCCATGAAGGTAACAATGCTGGTGTGGCGTGTCATCGGGCGAGCGGCGATGAGTCGCTTGTTCTTCCCCAAAAAGAGCGTCTGCCACCAGTTGAGGAAGTTGCAGGCATTTCGGGAACAGAAGATGTAGAGCAACATCACCATTGCCCACAAGCCAAAGGTGGCAGGTAGCAGAAGGTATTCAGGGCGGCTCAACACTTCTCCTGTCATTGGGTCAATCTCAGCATGTGTGCCCCAACGATGGGCATAATACATGAAGAGGAAATCCACCCAACCCGTCCAGTAGAACATGCCACCGATAAGTCCGAGCAAGGTCTGGCGAGTCTGTCCCATGACGAAAACACCGACCACCACCATCACCAAGCCCACGAATCCCACAGCCATGCCAGCACCCAACAGTTGCGTGCCGTCGTAGTTGTCCTTCAATACTCGTGCCACCAAGTGAACCATGGGCATGCTTCCCAATATCACGCCCATCGACACGATGGATTTCCACCAATATAGTTTCTTGTTACTCATGGCTTTTCTTCTTGTGAGCTGCAAATATGATATAGACGAGCAATGCCACGAATGCCACGAGGATGCAAATCATCTGGGTAGTATACTTCTCCGGCTCAATCCAAATCTCCTTGAAAAAGTCAAGGCGACCAAGCACTTCCACAGGTACCCAGAACACGACAACCGTTGCAATAGCCATACGGATATTGGCTCCCCATGTGCTCAAACGCAACTGCTTTCGGAAGATGAAGAAACTACCTATCAGACAAGCTGCGGCAACAACCGAAGTTACAGGATGATGGTCGCCGAGGAAGTTCTTGTCGTAGCAGAACATCAACAGGAGATAGCTTGTCCACAAAATCATGTTCAGTTCCATGAAAGTAACGATACTTGTATGATGTGTCATCGGACGGGCGGCAATCTTATTCTTGCTGGAACGGAAAAGAACACGCTGCCACCAGTTGATGAAGTTACATCCGTTCTTGGTTGAGAAGATGTAGAGCACCATAATCATCATCCACATGCCGAAGGTGGCAGGGAGGATGAGGTATTCAGGGCGAGTCACAACTTCACCATTCTCCATCTCCGGCTGTGTACCCCAGCGGGTAGCATAGTACTGGAACAGGAATTCTATCCAACCGGTCCAGAAGAGCAGACCTCCGAAAAGTCCCCAAAGGGTTTGTTTGGTGTCTCCCTTTACGAAGACACCGATTACTACCATGATAAGACCTGCCAACCCCATGAAGAAGGCTGAGTAATGCACAGCTTCAGGAGTCATCGTCTTATCCATTATCATCATCAGCGCATGTCCCAACGGCATGGTAAAGAGTACCACGAGGAACGAAGCGATGGATTTCCACCAATTCAATTGTTTCATAATGTTTAATGTTTACTTTAATTCATCTAAGTAATAACTGATTCTTCCTCCTTCATCACCTATCTGCACATTGGCATCATACCAGGAGATAATCTGGAGCTTGTAATATCTCTCGCCATCCCACGAACGGATTACGTAGGTATGGAAAGAAGGAGTATATACTGGAGGTGGCCCCGAGAAGGTAATTGCCTTTTCGAGCACCGGATTGCCGCTTACCAACTGCTTGGCAGGGCCGTTATTCGGGTCGAACCAAGGGTTCTCGTTCATATCCAGTTTGTTGGCGATGCAATACTTGTTCCAGTCGTTCTGCGACATGGTGACATAGACGCTTGCTGAATCATCCACGGCGAAAGTCATGTTGTGTTCAGCCAGATAAGCATCCACCTGCGCCTTGCTCGTCCACTTGTCATATTCGCCATAGCCCAGGTCGGCAGCTCCACCCTTGCCTATGCCGCTTGTTCCACTGTTGGTTCGCAGCTGGTAACCATCAAAGGCAAGGTCCCATTCCGTGGCAGGATAAGCCATGGTCTTTGGATCATCCTCCATGTTCTCCATCACCATAATGCTGCTTGCCTGGCGCTTCACCGTCTTATAGGTTAACTTGCCAGTGGCTTGATTCTTGGTAAAGATGGTATCGCCGTTTGCATCACGCTCTGCATCCTCGAAGATGTTCTTCTGCACACCTTCGCTCCAATACTTTACCAATTTAGTAGTGCCGTTATAATGGAAATATTCCTCTATCGGCTTGCCATCAATAAAGGCGATGACACTCTGGTTAGGATTCAGCACATTATAGCGATGTCCCGTCTTCAGGTCAAAATAGAGCCAGTCGTTGGTAACACCCGTGCTATAACCTGTTTTTCGGGGCAAGGTATGACCAGTGAAGTCCTCAGCCTCATAAGATACGCAGCTCGTCATTGCGGCTGCCATACCTATTATATATAGTAATGCTTTCTTCATCATTTTTTCTTTCTAAATGCTTTTACCAATTCATCTACCAACACTTCCACCTGCACATGCGCCTTGGCTCCTGCCGTGGCTGGCACATTAAACATGGTGATGCCCGAACCTAAGGTCTTTGGCACGTAATTAAAGATGTTATCCACACCCACCGTTACCTTCACCTTATTATAGAAGGTCTGAATCACCGACAGGTTGCACAATACATACTGTGGCAACTGGCAGCGGAAGTAGGCATCGTGGCTTTCGCCGTTTACAGAGAGTCGGTCCTGCACATCAAACTTCTTCTCACCCATGTAGCTTGCCGAGAAGGTGGCGCCCAGTCGGTAGTTCTTCTTGTTGTACTTATAGTCGAGGCTCGCCGTAGCAGCATGAGGCGAAGTGGTGTTCACCTGGATGCCATCCGTCTTGCTCACGTTCACGTAGCTGTAGGTGGCATTCATCGTGAAGTGGTTGAGGAAGTGCCAGCGCATGATGGTCTCCAGTCCGATGAGGTTCTGCTTGGCGAGGTTGGTGTATTCAAAGTTATACTGCATGTCGTAGATGCGCCATACACCCTCTATCTTCTTGCGGAAGAAGTTGCCATACACATTGCCCGAGATGAAGAAGTTATCGTTCGAGTACTCTGTGCCCAGACTCACGTAGTTATTCTTCTCAGGCTTCAGGTCCTCGTTACCCTTAATCATGAACATGCCGAGGTGGTCCCAGTTGAAGAACAGCTCCTTGATACTTGGCGAACGGTAGCCCATCGAATAGTTGGCTCTCCACGCCCAGTGATCCGAAGGACTCCACTTGAAGGCAATCTTAGGCATCGCCATCAGTCCGAAGGCACGGCTGAAGTTGGTTCTCACACCTGCCGAAACCATCCAGTGGTCGTTCATCGTCCACTCGTCCTGCAGGAAAGCCTCCGTTTCCTTCAGCGAACGGGTGCGCATGATGTGGGAGGCATCGCCGTTGAATCGGTCGCTCGTCAGGTCATCGCTCAGGTGCTCGATACCGAGGATGAGGTCGTGGCCCTCGAACTTCTGCGAGGTGATGGAAAGGCGAGGCTGGAAGATACGGCTCTTATACACCTTGGTACGCTCGTCGATGCGCTCGTGTCGCTTGAAGCGGTCGTAGAAGTCGCCATGAAGGGAGGCGGTAATCTTGAACCAATCCTTAAAGGTGTACTTAATCTTGGTTCCAGCCGTCCAGTCACGCGCCTGACTGAAGGTCATGTCCTGAATGAGGTCGTAGGTATTCATATAGAACGCACTACCGTAGGCAAGAATCTCCAGGTTCTTGAAAGGGTCGTAGAATACCTTCTGCGATACCGAGATATGCTCTGTACCCTCGATGCTCATTGGCGGACGGGAAGCCACGCTGGTAATGGTCACGTCGTGGTCGAGCCAAGGGTTCGCCTCTTGGGTATAGACCTTCTTGTCGTTCTCCGCCTGGTACATGTAGAAGGCATCGCTTGAAGAATACCACACATCCGTCTGCGAAGTTACCTTGCCTGCATTGAATCCTGCCGACACCCAGCTCTGCAGGTTCGGGCGGTCGGCATTCTTCTCAAACATATACAGGAAATCCTTTTGGGATGGATTCTTGTAGTTGGTTTCGTTCATCTGTCCCCAGCGTACACCAGCCTGAATATCGATAGGCTTGGTGGTTTTCTTGGTGATAAGGTTGATGACGGCACCCGATGCACGGCTTCCATAGAGGGTACTGCTGGCACCCTTCACGATTTCGATGCGGTCGATGGCATGGAGGTTGAATCGCTCATAGTCGAGGTTACCCGCCATGTCGCCCGTCAATCGCTCGCCATCCTGCAGGAAGAGCACGTGGCGGGCATCCAAGCCCTGCATGGAAATTTCGTTGCCGAAACCCACCTTCTGGATGTTCATACCCGGGGTCTCCTGCTGCAGCGCCTTGGTCAAGTCGGCATAGCCTGCATCTACCAGTTCCTTACCGCCGATTACCTGCGTGCTCACTGGCGAGAGCTTGATAGGTCGGGCGGTACGGGAACCAGTAACCACCACCTCGTTCACCTTCATCACGTCTTCGGTCATGAAGAGCTTGAGGGAGCTGTCGTTTCCGATGGTTCCCTTCAGCGGGTTGTAACCCACGGATACCACCTGGTAATAACACTTGTCACTCTGAGGCACCGAGATGGTAGCCTCACCATCCATGTTGGTAACAACACGCTGTGGCGACTTCAATTTCTCGTTGTCGGCGTAGGTGATGACTGCGCCGATGATTGGCTGCTCAGTGGCTTTGTCGAAGATACCGAACTTCACCTTTCGCTGTGCAGCGACAGGGAGTGCGAGTATCAGCAGTAAGCCGATGAGCATTACATTTCTAATTGTCTTCATTTATATTGCTATTCTATTTTTTCCAATTTCTTACACGATTTCAGCCTCGCTATGGCTTGTTTCTCTTCCCTTCATTTTTACTTGCAAAAAGAAAGAGAGACATGTCTGGGCATATCCCTCTTTCCTTTTATATATAAGCTACAGTCTCTTATTTGATTCCGTGCTCCTTTTTATACGCAGCCAAGTCTTTTTCGTACTGTTCAAATTCAGCTGCATAATTGTTGATGCGATTCTTGTCTATTGTTTGCAAGAAACATTCTGAACGTACATTCATCATGTTATAGTTTACGATGAACTGAATTTCGTGTGTTTTGGCATTGTAATAGCCTTGCACGCTACTGCCTTTTGCACTTGATGCAGAGCCATCTGTATCTGTACCCCATACAGAGCCATCTTCACCCTTAAACTTTATCCAACCATCACCTGTATATTCTTTCTGCTCCCAAGAGTTGAGAACCATGGTCTTGACATCACACTTAAAATTGATAATCATTCCCATGTTTCCGACCGTGAAGTCAAGCAAAGAAATGGTGAATGTTTGTGCGTCAGTCTTACTCCACTCAAACTTAAACTTTGTAGGACATCCCTCTGGTAAAAGGGTTTTGTTCACTCCATTCATCGTTGCATTTGTACTAAGTACAATCTCGCCATTGAGATAGTTTGTTGCCTCTTTCACAAGTTCAGAATTTGCATCAGAGTTAGTGATTTCTTCATCAGAAGAACAAGAACAAAATGCAAAAACAGCGAAAAAAAGCAAAGATAGGAAGGCGATGTTTTTCTTGAAGTTTGCTTTCATCATGTAACAAACAAAGGTCTTCCCTTATATTTTAAGGGAAAGACCTAAGTTAATTTATTTTATTGTACATTCTGTTGTGAAATGAACCTCAGTATCGAAGTCCACACCGAGGAAGGACGCATCTACACTTTTTACAGTGTATTCCAACTTCCCTGTAGAGGCATCATAAGACCCCTCAATAGTTGCGTCAAACTTCAAGCCTGCACCAAAGCTCAAAATAATAGCATTGTCACACTCGTTAACTGTAGAACCATCAAGAACAACTTTGTTAGCAACAACCTTCAACTTTGCAGGCATTTTGCCAACTTTGAACTCTGACAACTCCAACTTGTATGAACCATCACCATTAGGAGTCAAGGTTGTGTTAAGAGCAGGAGAAACATCATTCTGATGTACAGGATTCTTGTCCTTGTTTATGTAAACTTTGTCCAAGCAACCATAGATAGTTGTCTGAGCTGATGCAGTACTTGCGAAAACCATCATGCTGATGAAGGCAATCGCCATTAAAAGTGTTTTTTTAAACATAATAACTAAAAAATTAAATTGTTATTAAAATTAATTCCAGTTTACTGGATTATATTCTGAATATGTACTATTGTCATTCTGCAAGTGAGCAGAGTAGGTCTGGACAAAGTTCTTTGTACTTTCTTTGTCTAAAACATCTTGTGACACAGTGAAATAAACCTTTCTGCGTGGATTGGATTCAAAATCGTACAACTTGTTGTTAGAACTACGATAATATGCAATCAAATTAATTGGATAAATAATTTCACAGTTTGGTAATTGACAAAGAGCCAAATCGCCTATTGCTTCAATACTTTGTAAATTAATAGCCTTTAATTTAGGCAAGTTTGCCAAAATAATTTGAGATGTAACCTTTTTATTATTGAGGTTGATTTTTATTTCCTCAAGATTCTTACAATCTCTGCAATCTAACAAGTTTGACATGGTTGCATCAAAATCCTTTATTTCCTGATTAAGAAAAGCCGTATTTGTCAAATCCAAAGATGTTACAGACGGATTGTTACTGATTCCTAAAGAAGAAAGAGCAGTTGCGTCGCTCAAATCTAGTCCTCCAATAAAATTTGTCTTTTTTACGACCAAGCCTTTGACATTTTGTCTTGGAGATAATCTGTGACATTCAAATTGCTTAGTTTCTTCTGTACTTGTCTGAACATCAATGTACACATAAAAAGACGGATAAAAAGGATTGTTCACAAAATATTCAATACCTTCAATAGAAGCTATCTTTTCAATATCTTCATATTGGGTGTCATACTGCAAGAAAATATTGCGTCCTCTGTCTTCAAGACCGAGAGGTTTGCTGATGTCCAACTTTCCGTCAGAAGTGAAAACCGAACTAAAGTTCATCTTCAAATAAGCAGCAAAGTAAGTATCTGGAATCTCTCTCAAAGTATTATACTTCTCCAAAGAACCCTTATCGTTTGCCATTTGCATGTCAATAGTCTTATTCTCTGCCTCATTCTCTGTATAGAAAGGCATCAAGTCCTCTACATTATACTTGCAAGAAGCAGGGAGATAAAGTTTGGTAAACTCATGGAGGATAGTAGCTTTCACCTCGTCATTCTCAACCTTAGCTGTTACCAAGCCATCGAAGTCGTAGATGTCATTGCCTTGCAAGTCAAGACCTGTAATCTGTGAAGGAAGTGAAGCGATATGGAAAACTGGACCATAGCCATTGTTGCTAAGGTTCAACTCCTTCAAATTAGGAAATACGGAAAGTTCTTTCAAGGCTGCAGTATCAACCTGTGTACCTGAAAGGTCGAGTGAAGTGGTGCTGTTTGCTTTGTCGTCAAGGAGCAACTTGCCGTTCTCGTCGAATGTATATCCTTTGCTTTCGAGAAGGGTTTTGAGCTGAGAATTGTCAACTGCCACCTCACTATAAGAAGGCGCATCATCATCGCTGCTGCAAGAAGCGAAGCCGAGGCAGAGAGCTATTGCAGCGAGACCGATAAAATTCTTTAAAATTTTCATTGTTTTATTATTCTTTTAAATGTTTATAATTAATCAAAATATTACCTTTAATTTGTGGCTGTAAAGGTACATATTTATTAAATAATGTGCAATACTAATTTATTATGATTTATAGGGTTTCTCATCTGTCTTGTTGAGAAATCATAACATATCTAAGATTTTCAATATGTTTTTCACAGTTGCTTATTCAGCCGATACTTAAAACTGATGATGAAGTAGCTGCCAATTTGTGAGGTACGGCTTTCCGTCAATCCTGTGGCGGTAACATTGCGATAATAGTTTTTCTTGTCGCTGAGAATATCTGACCAATAGAGCGAAAGCTCGGCTTGCTTCTTTTTGAGGAATCGCCAAGATGCCCCCAAGTTCCAAACCACTTGGTCGTCTTCGCCTTTTTTGATGTTGGTGCCGTTACGGAAAGAGTATGCAGCATCGCTCTTGACTTGGAAGCCAAGAGGAAGTTCTGCGTAAGTATTCAGCGAAAAGTTGTAACTTCGGGTATAGTTGGACGTACTACGAAGCTGGTTGGTGGCATGGCGGTAACGCCAATCGCCCTGCAAGTCGAAGCCTCCCCATTTCGGCTGATAACCCAAACGAAGGTTGGCATTATACGACGTATTGTGGGTGACGCTGCGGTCTGGCTCCTCGCTCTTCCCCTCGTTCACCAAGGCTACACTTTGGCTAAAGTTGGCACCTGTGCGAGCGGAGAGATTGAACCGTTTCTTCCATCGTTTCTGATAGCGAAGACTGGCACGCATGTTCCAGTTGCCATTCACATTCACAGGATAAGTCTCCGTGCCACCAGTGGCAAGGTTGTAAAAGACGGCTTGCGTCTGACTGTTATAGGTGTTGCTAAAGTGTACATCGCCCGAAAGCCCGAGGCGCGTGTTCCTACCTGTCAATCGGAAATTCTGATTATAGGATGCTTTGAGCGAAGGATTGCCATGGGTGATGTGCAGCGGGTCGCTATTATCGGTGAGCGACATCAAGCTACCGAGGTCGGGCTGTCGGCTACTACCGTCATAATTCAGCTCGAAGCGAGTCTTGCCCCGATGCCATGACACATTCAACTGTGGGTTCCAGTTCACACTCGTTCTCACCGTATCGGCATAGAGCAGCCCAGTCTTCTGGTCAAGACTCCTGCGCTCGGGCTGCATCAACACTCCTGCATTTGCCTCCCATCGCTTGCCATCATAATTGAGGTAGAGGCTGAGGTCGTGGGTAATGGTCTTGCTCAGGGTGTAGTTGCTTAGGCTATCCATATACACCTCGCTCTCGTAAGTACTTCGGTCGCTCATCTGTCGTGTGGCAGAATAGCGATAACCGAGTTGCAGGCGCAAGTTCTCAGCCAAGGGTTGCGTCAAGTTGATGCCTACGGAATAGGCACGATTGGTGGAGGGGGAGTGCTGGTATTGGTTGCGATAAAGTACGGAATCGCCACCCAGACTGCTCTCCAACTGATAGTAAGTGGTCTCGGAAAGGGAATGTGACTCGTTGGTACTCTTGCTGTCGGAGTAACTACCCGTGAGGCTGATGCTCGTACCCTTGTCGTTGAACACTCGGGTGATGTCGGCATTGACGGAGAACGAATGGCTGTCGCTCTTCGAATCCGAGTTTCTCGTGATGCTGTTGATACGCTTATCGCCTTCTGAAGAGGTGGATTGCTGGCTGTCGCTGGTGTTGTCGCTCTTCGACTTGCTGAAGTTTCCACCTATATTAAAATAGGTCTTGTCATCCAAGCTCCACCTCATGCCCAACGAATCATTGCCCATCGTGTTGCGATTGGTGCTGGTGGATGCCGAGTTCTGGTAACGGTTGCCTGTGGTGAGATATTGCTCGCTATACAGGGTGCTCTCGTTGCCACTGGCATAATGGTTGTACATCATGTTGCCATAGAGGGTGAATCGCTTGGAGAACTTCTTGGCAAAGTTCATCGCCACGTTGTCCTGTCGGTTGTCGGGATAGCGAGAAGTCATGTATCGGTTGCCACTTCGTGCTATCACGGAGATGTTATCGCCAGTCTGGCGGAAGAGGTTGGATATTAACTCGGCTTCCTTCTTTTCGTTGTTGCCCCTGCCTATGCCAGCCGAAGTAATCAGCGTGCCGTTGAACTCTCGCTTGGTCTGCAAGTCGAGTACATAGTTTTCGCCGCCCTTGCGCACCTTGGTGATTTTCTCCAGTTCGCTCCGCTTGTCATACACCTTGATTTTGCTCACCAACTTGGCTGGCAGGTTTTCGAGGGCGAGGGTGCTGTTGCCGCCAAAGAAACTCTCGCCATTGACATTGATTTCATGGATGGGAAGACCGTTGTAGGTCATCGTCTTGTTCTGCTTTTCGTATTCCAATCCAGGCACTCGCTTCAAGAGTTCTTCGAGGTATGCTCCTTCGGGAGTCTGGAAAGCATTGGCATTGATAACCGTGGTATCGCCCTTCATCTCCACCTCCTTCATGGCAGCAGTAACCACCACTTCGCCGAGGTTGAGCGTCTTAAAGATGGAATCTTCTTTTTGCGTTTCCACAGAGTCGCCATCGCCCTCTGACAAGGCACGACTCTCCCTTACTGTATCACTCGACACAGCATAAGAGAAAGCCCTTCCGTCAGGAGAAAGGGAAGACGATGCCCATACATTTGCTATTGTTGAGAAGGACATGAGCAAAAGCACAGGCACATAAGCATATCGTAGCCTCATCTTGGTTTGAATATTCTAATTTCCGCAACACTATAATTTAATATTTTTTATAAGCACCTGAGCAACAAAAAGTTGCTCAGGATTTTGCC
>ENA-UERS01000750-UERS01000750.1-human-gut-metagenome-genome-assembly--contig:-NODE-750-length-12520-cov-2.590292_pt1 | contig 12520 bp, 10 predicted proteins | sample MGYA00242991_ERZ507992 | MGnify/ENA primary metagenome ERZ507992 (study PRJEB26167, sample SAMN06115535) | human gut metagenome | host: Homo sapiens | place: China:Chongqing | collected 2015-10-24...
ACGTCACTTGCTGAAAGATCGCATCATCCTGGTCACCGGGGCCAGCGACGGGATTGGTCGTGAAGCGGCCCTGACCTACGCGCGCTATAGCGCCAGCGTTATCCTGCTGGGTCGCAACGACGACAAACTGCGCACCGTCGCCCAGGAGATTGAGCGTGAGGGTGGTATTCCCCCTCGCTGGTTTACCCTCGACCTGCTCACCTGTACGCCCCAGGCGTGCCAGCAGCTGGCGCAGCAGATCAGCATGCACTATCCCCGCCTTGACGGCGTGCTGCATAACGCTGGCCTGCTCGGCGACATCTGCCCAATGGAAGAGCAGAAGCCGGAGGTCTGGCAGCAGGTGATGCAGGTGAACGTTAATGGCACCTTTATGCTGACCCAGGCGCTTCTTCCTTTATTACTCCGTTCGGAATCGGGCTCGCTGGTCTTCACCTCATCCAGCGTCGGTCGTCAGGGCCGCGCCAACTGGGGCGCCTATGCCGTTTCCAAATTCGCCACCGAAGGGATGATGCAGGTGCTGGCCGACGAGTATCAAAGCCGCCACCTGCGGGTAAACTGTATCAACCCCGGCGGCACTCGCACCGGAATGCGCGCCAGCGCGTTCCCGACGGAAGATCCGCTGAAACTGAAAACCCCCGCTGACATTATGCCCGTCTATCTGTGGCTGATGGGTGACGACAGTCGTCGCAAGACGGGAATGACCTTCGACGCCCAACCGGGACGTAAACCAGGAATTGCCCAATGAGTGATGAACGCTACCGCGAACGCCAGCAGCGGCTGAAAGATAAAGTTGACGCCCGGGTGGCGGCGGCCCAGGACGAACGCGGCATTGTGATGGTCTTTACCGGCAACGGCAAAGGCAAAACCACCGCCGCCTTTGGCACCGCGACCCGCGCCGTCGGCCATGGCAAAAAAGTCGGCGTGATCCAGTTTATCAAGGGGACCTGGCCTAACGGCGAGCGTAATCTGCTGGAGCCTCACGGCGTCGAATTTCAGGTGATGGCCACAGGTTTCACCTGGAACACCCAGGATCGCGACAGCGACACCGCCGCCTGCCTGGCGGTCTGGGAGCATGCCCGCCGTATGCTCGCTGACGACCAGCTCGATCTGGTGCTGCTGGACGAGCTGACCTACATGGTGGCGTATGATTACCTGCCGCTGGAGTCGGTACTGAGCGCCCTGCGTGAGCGCCCTGCCCATCAGTCGGTGATCATCACCGGCCGCGGCTGTCATCGCGATATTATTGAACTGGCCGATACCGTCAGCGAACTGCGTCCGGTCAAGCATGCATTTGATGCCGGGATTAAAGCGCAGATGGGGATTGACTACTGAGGGCCTGATAGCGCGGAAGGAAGTACGCGTTCCGGCGGCAAGTCACCGGAACGCATAACATTAACCGTTAGTCTTATTGCGAGTACTGGAACGACGGTTGCTGTTGTTACCCTGGCGCGGATTAGCGCTGGTCTGGCTATGACGCTTCACCGCCCGACGGATCTGATTGGCTTTCAACCGCCGACGGTCTTTCTCGACGGCAACCTTAGAGCTGGTTTCCGGCGTGAGCTCCACCAGCTCGCGCAGGTAGTTGGTCTGCGCCAGGTCCAGCTCGGTATAGCCGCCGCGCGGCAGGCCTTTCGGCAGCAGAATATCGCCGTAGCGCACGCGGATCAGACGGCTGACCTGCACGCCGACCGCTTCCCACAGGCGACGCACTTCGCGGTTACGCCCTTCGGTCAGGGTAACGTTATACCACTGGTTAATCCCTTCGCCGCCGGTGAATTTGATGGTTTTAAACGCTGCCGGACCATCTTCTAACTGTACGCCGCGCGACAGCTGGCGCAGCTTATCATCATCCACCTGGCCGAAAACGCGAACGGCGTACTCACGCTCGACTTCACGGCTCGGGTGCATCAGGCGGTTGGCCAGTTCGCCATCGGTGGTGAACAGCAGCAGGCCGCAGGTATTCACGTCCAGACGACCAACGGCAATCCAGCGCGCGCCGCGCAGTTTAGGCAGACGATCAAACACCGTCGGGCGTCCTTCCGGATCGTTACGGGTGCACAGCTCGCCTTCCGGCTTATAGTAAGCCAGCACGCGGCAGATCTGCTCGGCAGACTCTTTCACCGAGATCAGATGACCATCGATACGAATTTTTAAACCAGGGACAATTTCCACACGATCGCCGAGGGTGGCGATTTTGCCGTCGACGCTGACGCGGCCAGCTTCGATTTTCGCTTCAATTTCACGGCGGGAGCCGTGGCCGGCGCGGGCCAGCACTTTTTGCAGTTTCTCGCTCATTGAGCTTCCTTAAGGTGTCGCCTTCCCAGGCGTCTGGTATGCTTTATGAAACAATGAGGCCAAAAGCACAACTCATTGTTACGTATATACTTTTAACGTAAAGTCTCGTCGGCGCGTTCAGGATATCCACCGCGAGCCCGTATTCGTGGCCGAACATACTACACTAACTTCGTCGGGAAAGCTTCTGTTCGCCGCGCCCCGTCTTTAGTATGGAACAGATTTTCCTCATTCTCCTGTGCCCATTCACGCATACGGATCTTTATCGGACAGCGCCCCCCTCACTACGCGCGCTCCTCAGCAACGGCCGGGCGCTGGCCAAGCAGCCAGTCGCGAAAACAGCGGTTGGCAGGCGCCAGCAGCGCGGTCTCGTGGTAAACCAGATGATAGGCCAGCGGACAGGCGATGGGCTGCGCCAGAGGATTAACCAGCCGCCCCTGCGTCAGCGCAGGCGCTATGAATGAGCGTCGCAGCAATGCCATCCCCATACCGGCGAACGCCGCCTCCGTCACGCCGTTGGAATCAGTGAACACCGGCCCACGCCGCGCGATGTGCGGCGCCAGCCCCACGGCCTCACACCACAGCGCCCAGTCTTCACGATGTTCATCGTGCAGCAGCGGATACTGCAGTAGATCGCTCGCATCGGTGAGCGTCCGGCGCGGAGCGATCAGCTGCGGGCTACAGACCGGCATCAGGTCGTCATCCAGCAGGCGGTAAGCCTGCAGTTCCGGCCAGCCGCCGACACCATGACGCACGGCAAAATCGATCCCTTCACTCAGCAAATCCACTCGCCGGTTGGTGGTGCCGATCTGGATCTCTATCTGCGGATAGCGTCGTTCAAAATCAGCCAGCCGCGGCAGCAGCCACTGAATGGCGAAGCCGCTGGTACAGCTGATAGCTACCTTTTCTGGTCCCGGGGGCACCTGCAGACGCTGGGTGGCGGCGGCTATCTGATGAAACGCCGGCTGAACGGCCCGCAGGTAGATCTCTCCCACCGCCGTTAACTGTAACCGTCGCGGAGTACGGATAAATAGCGGGACATTCAGCGTCTCCTCAAGGCGGGCAATCTGCTGGCTGACGGCGCTGGGCGTGACGCAAAGCTCACTGGCGGCCAGTTTCAGGCTAAGCAGCCGCGCCGCCGCCTCAAAGCAGCGCAACGCATTCAGCGGCGGGAGTTTCATGGGTATGGAACCTTAGTTAAGAAAAACTTAATCATGTAAGCATAACGCGTTTGTCGCACGCTGCACGTGGGTTCTACAGTTGACTTCCTTCGTGACTACAAGGAGTCAATCATGCGTGTTATCGACTATGGCCGCCTGCTGCTGCTCGCCGCCCTCTGGGGCGCCAGCTTTTTGTTTATGCGCATCACCACCCCGGCCTTCGGGGCGTTGAACAGCGCTTTTCTTCGCGTACTGTTCGCCGCTATCGCGCTCGGGCTGTTACTCGGCGTGCAGGGTAAATGGAGCGGGTATCAGGGAAAATTCACATCCACTCTGCAGCTGGGGGTCATTAATTCAGGCCTTCCTTTTCTCATGTACTGCCTTGCCGCGCAATGGCTGCCGGCAGGGTACTCCGCCACGCTTAACGCCACGGCGCCGATGATGGGGGTGCTGATCGGCGCGTTATGCTTTGCAGAACCGTTAACCCTGCGCAAAGGCGGCGGCGCGATACTGGGCGCCATTGGCGTGGCGGTGATCGCGCGCCCGACATCTGGCCTTAGCGCCGCCCTGCTGCTGCCGGGGATTGGCGCCTGCCTGACCGCGACCGCCTGTTACGGTCTGGCCGGCTTTCTGACCCGCCGCTGGATCCAGCAGCGAGGCGGCCTCGAGGCTGAACGCGTCGCGCTGGGTAGCCAGGTCGGCGCCACGCTGTTTCTGTTTCCTTTCTTTCTCTGGTCCTGCTGGCATGGGCCTGCCGTAGACTGGCGGCAGAGTCTGCCGTGGATAGCGATAGTCATGCTGGGCGTGGTCTGCACGGCGGCAGGGTATATTCTCTACTTCCGCTTGATTGCAGATATAGGGCCGCTGCGTTCGCTGTCGGTGACCTTTTTGATCCCACCTTTTGCGGCGCTGTCTGCCTCGGAGAGACAGTGGAGAAAGGATTGATTCTCGGCGCGCTGCTGGTTTGTGTAGCGCTATGGATGATTATCGTGCCGTCGGGGCGAAAACGCGGGGTACCGGACGGCGCATGATGCACCGCCCGGCAGATAGCCTTAGAGAAACGGCCTCACGTCGCCGACGCCTTCGCGCAGCACCACCGGGGTGTCTTCAGTGAGATCGATAACCGTGGTCGGCTGCTGCCCAAGGAAACCGCCGTGAATGATGAGGTCCACCACTTTCTCCAGACGATCTTTGATCTCTTCCGGGTCGGATTCGGTAAAGTCGCTGCCGGGCAGCATCAGCGACGTGGAGAGCATCGGCTCGCCTAAGGTCTCGAGCAACGCCTGAGCGATGGGGTTAGACGGGACGCGCATGCCGATGGTTTTACGCTTCTCCTGCAGCAGCCGACGCGGCACCTCTTTGGTCCCCTTAAGGATAAAGGTATAGTTGCCCGGCGTGTTGTTTTTCATCAGGCGAAACGCCACATTATCCACAAAAGCGTAGGTTGACAGCTCGGACAGATCGCGGCACATCAGGGTAAAGTTGTGGCCGTCCGGCAGCTGACGAATGCGGCAGATCCGCTCCATCGCCCCCTTGTCTTCAATTTTGCAGCCCAGCGCGTAGCCGGAGTCGGTAGGATAAACGATCACCCCGCCCTTACGCACAATCTCCACCGCCTGGTTAATCAACCGCGCCTGCGGGTTATCCGGATGGATATAAAAAAACTGGCTCATACTTCCCTCTCAATTTTTATTCGGCGGCCGCTTCCCAACTATGCCAGACGCCTTCCACGCCGGCAGGAAGCCAGAGCTTACGGCCAAGTTCGATCCACGCGCAGGGCTGATGAAAATCGGATCCCTGCGACGCCAGAAGACCAAACTGCACGGCCAGGGTGGCCAGCTGGGCGCGTTCATGGGGCGCCTGCTGACACTGGGCCACTTCCATGGCATCACCGCCCTGCTCGCTAAAGTGGGCCAACAGCCGCTTCAACCACTTGGCGGAAAGATCGTAGCGCCCGGGATGGGCAATCACCGCCTTGCCGCCAGAATGATGAATCACATCAATCGCTTGTTTTATTGTACACCACTGCGGCGGCACGTAACCGGTTTTCCCGCGGGCAAGGTATTTTTTGAAGACTTCCGCCATGTTTTTCGCATGGCCGGCCTCCACCAGAAAACGGGCAAAATGGCCGCGGGTGACGGCGCCACCGTCCGCCAGTCGCAGCGCCCCTTCCCAGGCGCCGGGGATCCGCGCCTTCTCCAGGCGCTCGGCAATCATCTGACCGCGCTGCTGGCGCCGCGCTTTCTGCTCCTCCAGCAGGGCGGTCATCGTTGGGTGCGCAATATCAATATTCAGACCCACAATATGAATCTCGTGATTCTCCCAGAGGGTGGAAATCTCGACGCCGTTCACCAGGGTCAAGGGTAATCCGGCGCGGGCGATCTCCTCCCGGGCCGCCGGGATCGCCGCCACGCTGTCATGGTCGGTGATCGCCAGGGTGCCGACGCGCATCTCATGGGCGCGATGGACCAGTTCCTGCGGAGTCAGCCGCCCGTCAGAGGCGGTGGTATGGCTGTGCAGATCGTAAATCACTGCGTATTGGCTGTCGCTCAAAAGGACTCCTGCTGGACATCAACGTAAATAAGCGCATTATCATACCGACAGGCAGAGAAAATCTGCAAACAAGGGTTGACTTTATTCCATTGAACTAGTTAACTAGTACGCAAGTTCACATGAAGGGGTATCACGATGAAAATGCACTTTATCACTCTGCACAGCTGGTGGCGCACCTCCTGACGACGGGCGGCGTGATCGCGTTTTGCATTCAGCATACAGATACCCGGCCCGCCAATGAGCGGGCTTTTTATTGGACAAAAATAATACGAACAGGCGAGAACAATAATGCAAACATCCAAACCGGCACTCGAGCTTCTCACCAGCGACGCCATCTACCGGGAGAACCCGACGGCGTTATTCCACCAACTGTGCGGCGCCCGGCCGGCGACGCTGCTGCTGGAATCCGCTGACATCGACAGCAAAGATGACTTAAAAAGCCTGCTGCTGGTCGATAGCGCGCTGCGCATTACGGCCCTTGGTGACACTGTCACTATTCAGGCCCTCTCCGCCAACGGCGCGGCGCTGCTGGAACTACTGGACGGCGCGCTGCCCTCCGGGATCAACAATCAGCGCCAGCCCAACGGCCGCATCCTGACCTTCCCAGCCGTCAGCGCCCTGCTCGATGAAGACGCCCGTCTCTGCTCACTGTCGGTGTTTGACGCCTTCCGTCTCCTGCAGGAGCTGGTGAGCGTTCCGGACAACGTGCGCGAAGCGATGTTCTTCGGCGGCCTGTTCGCCTATGACCTGGTGGCCGGTTTTGAAGATCTTCCCCAGTTGCAAAGCGACACCGCCTGCCCGGACTACTGCTTCTATCTGGCGGAAACCCTGCTGGTCATCGACCATCAGACCAAGCATACCCGCATTCAGGCCAGCCTGTTCACCCCGCTGGAGAGTGAAAAACAGCGCCTGGAGCAGCGCCTGAGCCAGCTGCGTCAGCAGCTGAACGAGCCGCCGGCGCCGCTACCGGTTACCACCGTGGCCGAAATGCGCTGCGACGTTGACCAGAGCGATGAAGAGTACGGCGCGGTGGTGCGCAAAATGCAGCGCGCGATCCGCGCCGGGGAAATCTTCCAGGTGGTTCCTTCCCGCCGCTTCTCGCTGCCCTGCCCATCGCCGCTGGCCGCTTATGATGTGCTGAAGAAGAGCAACCCCAGCCCGTACATGTTCTTTATGCAGGACAATGATTTCACCCTGTTCGGCGCCTCGCCGGAAAGCTCGCTGAAGTATGATGCCGTCAGCCGTCAGATTGAGATCTACCCCATCGCCGGCACCCGGCCACGCGGCCGCCGCGCCGACGGCTCGCTGGATCGCGACCTCGACAGCCGCATCGAGCTGGAAATGCGCACCGATCATAAAGAGCTTTCCGAACACCTGATGCTGGTGGACCTGGCGCGTAATGACCTGGCGCGCATCTGCACCCCGGGCAGCCGCTATGTCGCTGATTTAACCAAGGTTGACCGCTACTCCTTCGTGATGCATCTGGTCTCCCGTGTAGTAGGCGAATTGCGTCAGGATCTCGACGTCCTCCACGCCTATCGCGCCTGCATGAATATGGGCACCCTCAGCGGCGCGCCGAAGGTCCGCGCCATGCAGCTGATTGCCGCCGCCGAAGGTAAACGCCGCGGCAGCTACGGCGGCGCGGTGGGCTATTTCACCGCCCACGGCGACCTCGACACCTGCATCGTCATCCGTTCCGCCTACGTGCAGGAAGGTATCGCTACCGTCCAGGCCGGAGCCGGCATTGTGCTCGACTCGGTTCCCCAGTCGGAAGCGGATGAGACCCGAAATAAAGCCCGCGCGGTGCTGCGCGCCATTGCCCAGGCCCATCACGCGAAGGAGATTTTCTGATGGCTGACATTCTGCTGCTCGATAATATCGATTCCTTTACCTATAACCTGGCAGACCAGCTGCGCGCCAACGGCCATAACGTAGTGATTTATCGCAACTCCGTTCCGGCGCAGGCGCTGATTGAGCGTCTGGGCACCATGGACAACCCGGTGCTGATGCTCTCCCCGGGCCCGGGTACGCCAAGCGAAGCCGGCTGCATGCCGGAGCTACTGACCCGTATGCGCGGCAAGCTGCCGATCATCGGCATCTGCCTCGGCCACCAGGCCATTGTCGAAGCCTACGGCGGCTATGTCGGCCAGGCGGGGGAGATCCTCCATGGCAAAGCCTCCAGCATTGAGCACGACGGCCAGGCGATGTTTGCCGGTCTGGCTAACCCGCTGCCGGTGGCGCGCTACCACTCGCTGGTCGGCAGCAATATTCCCGCCGGGCTGACGATTAACGCCAATTTCAACGGTATGGTGATGGCGGTGCGTCACGATGCGGACCGGGTGTGCGGCTTCCAGTTCCACCCGGAATCGATCCTTACCACCCAGGGCGCACGGCTGCTGGAGCAGACCCTGGCCTGGGCGCTGCAGAAGCTGGAGCATACCAACACCCTCCAGCCGATCCTCGAGAAGCTGTACCAGGCGGAAACCCTGAGCCAGCAGGAGAGCCACCAGCTGTTCTCCGCCGTCGTGCGCGGCGAAGTGAAGCCTGAGCAACTGGCCGCCGCGCTGGTCAGCATGAAAGTGCGCGGCGAGCAGCCGCAGGAAATTGCCGGCGCCGCTACCGCGCTGCTGGAAAACGCCGCGCCGTTCCCGCGCCCGGACTACCTGTTTGCCGACATCGTCGGCACCGGTGGCGACGGCAGCAACAGCATCAATATCTCCACCGCCAGCGCCTTTGTCGCTGCGGCCTGCGGGTTGAAAGTGGCGAAACACGGCAACCGCAGCGTCTCCAGCAAATCAGGCTCTTCTGACCTGCTGGCGGCCTTCGGCATTAATCTCGATATGAACGCCGATAAATCCCGCGCCGCGCTTGATGAGCTGGGCGTCTGCTTCCTGTTCGCGCCGAAGTACCACACCGGTTTCCGCCACGCGATGCCGGTCCGTCAGCAGCTGAAGACCCGCACCCTGTTCAACGTGCTGGGCCCGCTGATCAACCCGGCGCATCCGCCGCTGGCGCTGATTGGCGTCTACAGCCCGGAACTGGTGCTGCCGATCGCCGAGACCCTGCGCGTGCTGGGTTATCAGCGCGCGGCGGTGGTGCACAGCGGTGGGATGGATGAAGTTTCACTGCATGCGCCTACGGTGGTGGCCGAACTGCATAACGGGGAAATTAAAAGCTATCAGCTGACCGCCGACGACTTCGGCCTGACGCCTTACCATCAGGCGCAGCTGGCGGGCGGCACCCCGGAAGAAAACCGTGACATTCTGACGCGCTTGCTACAAGGTAAAGGTGAAGCCGCTCACGAAGCCGCCGTCGCCGCCAACGTCGCCATGTTGATGCGTTTACACGGGCATGAAGATCTGAAAGCTAACGCTCAGCAGGTACTGGATGTGCTGCACAGCGGCGCGGCCTATGACAGAGTGACCGCCTTAGCGGCAAGAGGGTAAATAATGCAAACCGTTTTAGCAAAAATCGTTGCCGACAAAGCGATTTGGGTGGAAGCCCGCAAACAACAACAACCGTTAGCCAGTTTTCAAAATGAGATCGTTCCGACGCAGCGCAATTTCTATGACGCACTGGCCGGCCCCCGCACCGCGTTTATTCTCGAGTGCAAGAAGGCCTCGCCGTCGAAGGGGTTGATTCGCGAGGATTTCGATCCGGCAGCGATCGCCAGCATCTACAAGCACTACGCCTCGGCGATCTCGGTACTGTGTGATGAGAAATATTTCCAGGGCAGCTTCGATTTCCTGCCGATCGTCAGCCAGGTCGCGCCGCAGCCGATCCTGTGTAAGGACTTCACCATCGACCCTTACCAGATCTACCTGGCGCACTACTATCAGGCCGACGCCTGCCTGCTGATGCTCTCGGTGCTCGACGATGAACAGTATCGTCAGCTCTCGGCGGTGGCTCACAGCCTGAATATGGGCGTGCTCACCGAAGTCAGCAATGAAGAGGAACTGGAGCGCGCCATCGCCCTGAAGGCGAAGGTGGTGGGCATTAACAACCGCGACCTGCGCGATATGTCGATTGACCTTAACCGCACCCGTCAGCTGGCGGCGCGTCTCGGCCCGGATGTCACGGTGATCAGCGAATCCGGCATCCATACCTATGCCGAAGTGCGCGAGCTGAGCCACTTCGCCAACGGCTTCCTGATCGGCTCCGCCCTGATGGAGCAGGCGGATCTGGAAACGGCGGTTAAACGCGTGCTGCTCGGCGAGAACAAAGTGTGCGGCCTGACGCGCCCGCAGGATGCCCAGGTGGCCTGGGAGTCCGGCGCCGTTTACGGTGGGCTGATCTTCGTCCCGACCTCGCCGCGAGCGGTGAATGACGCCCAGGCCAAAGCGGTGATCGCCGCTGCGCCGCTGCAGTACGTCGGCGTCTTCCGCAATGCGCCGCTGGAGGAGGTGGTCGCCCGCGCGCAGGCTCTGGGGCTGGCCGCCGTGCAGCTGCACGGTGATGAAGACCAGGCCTATATCGACGCGCTGCGCGACGCCCTCGCGGACAACGTCCGCATCTGGAAAGCGCTGAGCGTCGGCGAAACCTTCCCGGCCCGTACGCTCCGCCATGTCGACAAGTACCTGCTCGACAACGGCCAGGGCGGCAGCGGCCAGCGCTTTGACTGGAGCCTGCTGCAGGGCCAGGATCTGCGCAACGTCATGCTGGCGGGCGGCCTCGGCGCCGATAACTGTGTGGAAGCGGCCAAAAGCGGCTGTGCCGGACTCGATTTCAATTCAGGCGTAGAGTCGCAACCCGGGATTAAAGACGCCAGCAAGCTGGCCTCCGTATTCCAGACGCTGCGCGCATATTAAGGAGCAATAATGAGCACTTTACTGAACCCCTACTTCGGCGAATTCGGCGGCATGTATGTGCCGCAGATCCTGATGCCCGCCCTGCGCCAGCTGGAAGAAGCCTTTGTCAGCGCGCAGAAGGACCCGGCCTTTCAGGCGGAATTCACCAACCTGCTGAAAAACTACGCCGGGCGTCCGACGGCCCTGACCAAATGCCGGAATCTGACCGAAGGCACCCGCACCACCCTGTACCTGAAACGCGAAGATCTGCTGCACGGCGGCGCGCACAAAACCAACCAGGTGCTGGGCCAGGCCCTGCTGGCCAAACGGATGGGTAAAACCGAAATTATCGCCGAGACCGGCGCCGGCCAGCACGGCGTCGCCTCAGCGCTGGCCAGCGCCCTGCTCGGCCTGAAATGCCGTATCTACATGGGTGCCAAGGACGTCGAGCGCCAGTCGCCGAACGTGTTCCGTATGCGCCTGATGGGCGCCGAGGTGATCCCGGTGCACAGCGGCTCCGCCACGCTGAAAGATGCCTGTAACGAGGCGCTGCGCGACTGGTCCGGCAGCTACGAAAAGGCGCACTATATGCTGGGCACCGCCGCCGGTCCGCACCCGTTCCCGACGATTGTGCGTGAATTCCAGCGCATGATTGGCGAAGAGACCAAAGCGCAGATCCTTGAAAAAGAGGGCCGCCTGCCGGACGCGGTGATCGCCTGCGTCGGCGGCGGATCAAACGCCATCGGCATGTTCGCTGATTTTATCGAGGAAACCAACGTCGGCCTGATCGGCGTGGAGCCCGCCGGACACGGTATCGAGAGCGGCGAGCACGGCGCGCCGCTGAAGCATGGCCGCGTTGGGATCTACTTCGGTATGAAGTCGCCGATGATGCAGACCGCCGACGGCCAGATCGAAGAGTCTTACTCCATTTCCGCCGGGCTGGACTTCCCGTCCGTTGGGCCGCAGCACGCGTTTCTGAACAGCACCGGTCGCGCTGACTATGTGTCGATCACCGACGACGAAGCGCTGGACGCGTTTAAAGCGCTTTCCCGCCACGAAGGGATTATCCCGGCGCTGGAGTCCTCTCACGCTCTGGCCCACGCGCTGAAGATGATGCGCGAGAACCCGGAAAAAGAGCAGCTGCTGGTGGTTAATCTCTCCGGCCGCGGCGACAAAGACATTTTCACCGTACATGACATCCTGAAAGCGCGAGGGGAAATCTGATGGAACGCTATGAGACGCTGTTTGCCCAACTGAAAAATCGCCAGGAAGGCGCCTTCGTCCCCTTTGTCACCCTTGGCGATCCGGGACCGGAGCAGTCGCTGAAAATTATCGATGCGCTGATCGAAGGCGGCGCCGATGCCCTTGAACTGGGGATCCCTTTCTCCGACCCGCTGGCGGACGGCCCGACCATCCAGGGCGCGGCCCTGCGCGCCTTCGCCGCGGGAGTGACCCCGGCGCAGTGCTTTGAGATGCTGGCGGCGATCCGCCAGAAGCATCCGACCATCCCAATCGGCCTGCTGATGTATGCCAACCTCGTCTTCAGCCCGGGCATCGATGCGTTCTATGCCCAGTGCGCCCGCGTCGGCGTCGACTCGGTGCTGGTGGCCGACGTGCCGGTGGAAGAGTCCGCCCCGTTCCGCCAGGCGGCGATGCGCCATAACATCGCGCCGATTTTCATCTGCCCGCCCAATGCGGATGACGATTTACTGCGCCAGATTGCCTCTT
>ENA-UERS01000753-UERS01000753.1-human-gut-metagenome-genome-assembly--contig:-NODE-753-length-12508-cov-2.214303_pt1 | contig 12508 bp, 8 predicted proteins | sample MGYA00242991_ERZ507992 | MGnify/ENA primary metagenome ERZ507992 (study PRJEB26167, sample SAMN06115535) | human gut metagenome | host: Homo sapiens | place: China:Chongqing | collected 2015-10-24...
TAACTTTCATGTTTATCTCTCTCTCTCGACAAACTGCACGGTGGGCGGCAGTTCTTGCCATCAGGTTGTTTTTTGCCATATCAGCGTAATCTCCATTCTCGATGTCGGGCGGCAGGTCGCAAACTTGATACTTTTCTCGGTAAAGGTTCTGAATGTTGACACTCGCCATGCGTCCTTTGGCATCGTTGTCCAGCCGCAGTTCTATCGTGGTGATTTCCGGGTGCTGGCGCAGAAATTCTTGCAAGGCCAACGGTTCTTTGCCGGAGGATGAAACCCCGCCCAGCGACAGACGGTATTTATCTGCAACATCCCCGCAGAGCGTCATCTCTGCCATGGCATCTATGGCAGCTTCAAACACGGCAACGGTGGTGCCGGGCTGCATCGGCGGGATGCAGAATCCGTACTGTTTCTGACTGCCGGGAGCCTCCCTCTTGAACGGTTTCCCATAGTCATAAATACCGCGCAGAGCCGCATATTTCGGCACGCCCTGCGAGTCTTTGCCCAAGAAAACACAGTTGTGATATTCTGCACTTTCGTACAGAATTTTTCTCTCAATGCAGTATCGGATAGCAGACAGAGATACACCTCTCCCCAGCAGATACCGCGTTACGCGGTCATTATTCGGTGCGGGGTTCGGCAGACGGAACGGCGGGCGCTCGCGCTCCACTGCTTCATGCTGCACGGGGATATACATCGGGCTTTCCTCGCACAGCAGCTGCACCGCCTCCACAAACGGTACACCTTCCACATAAATCAAATATTTCAGCGCCGACTTGCCGCCGATGTCGCGGCTTTTCCAGTGCCAGACACTGGATTCGCCGTTTATCTTGAAGCTGCCATGCTCCGCAAGCTGGTACTCGCCCCGCGCACTGCTTTTCACCAGCGAACCGGGACGGTACCGCCGCAGAAATTCTATTGCCGTCATCCGGTTGGCGGCATTGACCTGCTCTTTGCTGACGCTCGGCAATTACACAATGTAAGCGGCGAGGTCGCTCATATGTTCAACATTTTCCCACGGAAAATCCTCGCGTCCGAAGTGACCGCCCGCCGCCGTGCGGCTGTAAATGGGGTTCAGCAGGTTCAACTGCTTGATGATGCCCGCAGGGGTCAGGTCATACACCTTGCGCACCGCTGCTGCCAAACAGTCATCCTCGCAGATGCCGGTGCCGAAAGTGTTCACATCCACCATGACAGGGTCTTTTTCCCCGATGGCATACGCCAGCGTGACCTGACAACGATTGGCAAGATGGGCGGCGACCATGTTTTTGGCAATGTACCGCGCCATGTATGCGCCGCTGCGATCCACCTTGGTGGCATCCTTGCCGCTGAACGCACCGCCGCCGTGGGGCGCAAATGTGCCGTAGCTGTCCACCATGAGCTTGCGCCCGGTCAAGCCGGTATCGGCATCCGGGCCGCCCTGCACAAACTTACCGCTGGGGTTCAGGATGATTTCCGCGTCGTCGGCGGGCATACCGTCAAAGGCCAGCGGGAACACATATTCGTCCAGCAAATCCGCCAGCTTATTGATGTCGGTGTCCTCCTTGTGCTGCACAGAGACGACCACCGTGGTGATGCGCACGGGCGTGTCGCCGTTGTATTCCATCGTGACCTGCACCTTGCCATCCGGGCCGATGTCGGGGATAGCGCCGGTCATGCGGGAGATTTCCAACAGCGTTACAAGGCGCTGCGCCGCCACCACAGGCATGGGCAGATATTCGGGCGTTTCGTTGCAGGCGTAGCCGACCATAACGCCCTGATCGCCCGCACCGAGGGTGTCCTCGTCCTCTCCCTCAGCCAATTCCGGCTCGACAGCGCCCGCAATGTCGGGACTCTGGTCGTGGATGTAGCAGTCGATCTGATAGCCCTTCGGGTCATAGCCGACATCACGCAGGGTGTCGCGGACGATGTTGAACACGTCGGGCTTGGCCGAGGTCGTGATTTCGCCCGCCACAATAATGTGACCGTGGGTTGCCATTACCTCACAGGCCACGCGGCTGGCGGGATCATGTTTTAAGCACTCGTCCAGCACGCTGTCGGCAATAAGGTCGCACAGCTTGTCGGGATGCTCGCGCATGACGGATTCGGCGGTGTAAAAACGGGGATGCTCGTTTTCCTGCATGGTTTCGGTATTTTCAAAAATGTCGTTCATAAGTGTTTTCTCCTTATCTTTCGTGGCTTTCTTTTGTGTTCGGCGGCGGGGTCATAACACGGGAGTATTCTTCCGGCGTGGTGTGTTCCACGCACAGGGTCTTGCCCAGCAGGAAAAACAGCTGCGGATCGTGGTACAGTTCCTCGTAGCGCTTCATCTGCTGCGGGGTAAGGTCAGTAAAATCGTTGCTGGTCAGCCCGCAGACGAAAAATGTGCCGTGGATAATGTCATAGTCGCCCAGCATACGGTTCAGCGGCAGGTTTTCTGCAATGCCGTTGTCATTACAGACGATACAGGCGCTATCCTGCCAAGGGTACACTGCCTCGATGGTGCCGCCGACAACTGCCTGCTCGGCTTCAAGGGTGTGTTCAATGTCGGCTTCGCGGGGGTATTTTCCGGGTTCAACGATCAGCACTTTCATCGGCATCCTCCTCATCAGAAGTTTCTTTCAGTGCATTTTTCTGCTTAACGGTCAGCAGCACGATCCCTGTCGCAGACGCAAGGGAAACGACCACAATAGGCAGCAGCGGGAAACCATCTCCTGTCTGCGGGAGGGTCTGCACCTTGTGCGGCGTAATAACCGGCGTGGGTGCAGGTGTAGGCACCGGGGTTGCAGCGGGCATCGGCTGCGGTGTGGGAGCAGGGGTTGGCGTTGGCGTGTCCTCGCGGGGCGTAGCTTCGTCTATCATCTGAATTAACCGCTTGTCGGCGCGTGTCCATTCGGCATCCACATTTTCGCGGACGAACAGGCAAACATTTTCGTCTGCCTGCTGTACCTTAAACTGCACCGATTCGGCAATTTCAAAGCCAGCCGGGGCTGCATCTTCGGTCAGGGTGTAGATGCACTCTTTGGCTTCGCCTGACAGCTTGAGGAAATCATTTGAAACGGGAACACGATGCGTTTTGTAGTCGGTTGTCCAAGTGTCGACGACCTCATCATTCGCATCACGGATCGTCAGAGTGGCACCCGGCAGCAGATTACCCGCAATGTCGGTCTTGTCGATATCCAGCACAGGCGCGTCCTGCATAATGACGGTGGCATCGTCGAGTTTTGTCCAATCATCGTTGGGTTTCACATATACCTCATTGACCTGCTCTGTACCTTCCTGCACCAGCTTGAACACGATGCTTTCGGCTTCGGCGTAGCCGTCCGGGGCGCGTTTCTCCGTCAGGGTGTACTCTTTTTCAAGTTCCAGACCTCGCACGGTGTGCGGCACTTTGCCGGAGGTCCAGCCCTCGACCAGATTGCCGTCTGCATCACGGATTTCCAGCTTTGCACCGGGCAGTTCCTTGCCGTTAGTGATGTCCTGCTTGGAAATGTCCACACCGGTGCGCAGGTTGGTGTTTGTACCATCTACGACCTGCCACGCGATTTGCTGACCCTCGTAGGAGAAGGAAACTTCCATAGGGGTGCTGTCCAGCAGGTAACCCGCAGGGGCGGTGATTTCCACAATGCGGTATCTGCCGCTGTTGCCGGAATCCGGATAAGTTTTTGCGCGGATAGGAATGTCCACATCAAACCAAGTAAAGCCGCTGGCGTTGGTTGTGCTACTGGTGGCCAGCTTTGTACCGGCTTCAAGCAGCTTTGTACCGTCCGCGGAATAAATGTCATCCACGGTGTAGAGTTCATACACCGCACCGGGCAGATAGGTCAGCGCCTCTCGGTCCTGCTTGTAAATGCCTACACCGATTTTGCTGACTTTATCGCCGGGCTTTTCGGGCGTGGGCAGCACCCGCGCATTTTCAAACACGAGAATCTGTCCAATCTTGTGGGCATCCGAGGCGTCCTTGACATTCACAATGCTGTACGAACATTCCTTGTCGCCGTCCTGCTCGTGGCTGACAATAGTTTTTGCCAGCACAATGTCGTTTTTCTGGTTATCCCAGCCAAATTCGACCGTGTAGCTCTGGTTTGTCAGGATAAAGCCGTAAGGTGCTTTTACCTCGGTAACAGTATACTTACCCAGCGGCAGGGTCACGGTTACTTCGCCTTTGGTGCCATCATGGGTAATTTTCAAGAAATCATAGGTTGCCTGCATGCGGGTGGGGCTGAATGTTACTTCATCCACCTGCCCCTCCGCTCCAGTAGTAACGGTGGCAACGAGATCGCCGGACTTGTACCAGTAGGTGCCTTGGCGGTCTGGTGTGGCAATGTCGGTTGCAGCGTGAATTTCGTACACTGCGCCTGCAAGGTTGTCCTGCGTATAGATGAACTGTCCATCTTGGTAGTCGGTCAACACATTGCCCAGCTTACGAATGGTAAGCTGACCGAGCGTCTCGTGGTTGCAGTATTTCTCCGTGACGATGTACTCGTCCATGTCGTTGGTAGCATTGCCCACAACCTGCCAGACGCGGTCGGACTTGATTTCAAACTCCACCGAGTAGGCCGGATCGTTATAGTATCCTTTCGGACCTTGCAGTTCCTCAATCAGGTATCTGCCCAGCGGCAGTTTTTCCGGTGTTTTCATAAGGCCGTCTGCATCGGTGTAGAACACATCCGTTTTCTTGGTGGCGCTGCCGCTGGCGGGGTCGATCATGGAAATGCGGGTCTTATTACCCTTGTCATCCAATTTGTACAAGGCAAAAAAGGTGTTTGCGATTTTGACCGCCTTGCCGGTTTCTGTATCGGTCTTGATGAGCTGCAAATAGCCTTCCAGTTCCTCGTCCAGCACATTAAAAGTCATATAATCGTTGCTGGGGGTGGTGACGCTGCCCGCGGGAACTGTAAATCGGCTTTGCGGGCTGTTGGCGTCCACTGTCACGATGAACGGATCACACTGGAACACATCCTTGGGGATGGTGGTTTCCACGACAAGGTATTGCCCATAGGGCAAGCCTTCAACGCGGAAGATGCCCTCATCGTTCGTGAATATCTCTCCCAGCCTATACTCGGCGGGCTGATCCGTGGGCATCCAGCCGTTGCCCCTGCCGTTGGCATAGTCGCCGTCTGCGGTCAAGGTCGCGTTATAGGCATTGACCGTGTCGGTGTTGCCCTCGAACATATTGGCGATGGCTTGCCCTTCGGCGGTGAAATCGTATTTTAGTGTGGCGTTATCGTAGTTGTCCTTGCGGTAGGCGTCCAAAATGCTTTGTGCATGGTAGCTGCCATCCGGGTTCTGCTTGAACTGCGCCGCCTTGCTCAGTTTGGTGATGCGATAAACGGTGAAGCCCGCACCTTCCAACTTCAGCGCCGGAGAGGGCTGGCCTGTGGTCGATACCAGTTTGTTCAGAGAAAAACCGGATTTCAGCACTTCGTCTTGGCTTTCCTGCTCTGTGTGGATGTGGTAGGTCGATTCATCCGCATAGGACAGGGTTTTGTAGTGGTTGACCTCATCGCAGAGGTAGCCCTTGGCATAAGACAGATAGTAGCCATCCCACACCTTGCTGCCGTCCAGCTTGCGGCTTTCGGAAACAGCGGAATACTGGTTTTTGTAGATGTAGTCGGTGTGCTCGCCGCCCTTGGTGGCAAGGCTGCTGTGCTTGCCGGTGCGTTCCAGCCTCTTGTTTAGCTGCGGGTACTTTCCGGTAATGTACAGTTTGCCGTTGCCGTCAATGGGCAGCACCAGCCCTGTGGCGCGTTCCACAAGGTAATATCTGCCCATATACAGGTTGGCAAAAGCCAGCTTGCCGTCTGTGATTTTCGCAGAGGCTGCCAATCGGTCTTTCTGCAAAATGGGCAGGTAATCGGTATCCCAGCCGCCGTTGGTTAAAACCGTGGTGTGCCAAAGGGGCGTGCCGCTGGCATCGGTGATTTTCAGTTTTGCACCGGGCAGCTCGTGACCATCTGTCATGTCAGCCTTGAAGATTTCGACCTTGGTAAAATCGTCTTTCATCTCCACACGCTGAATATTCTCGGTAGGACCAACCTCAAAGGTAACGCTCTCGGCGCGGACATAGCCCTGCTCGATGGGAGCCACCGTTTCGGTCAGGGTGTAAGTTCCCATCGGGATGCGCTCCATATAGTGCGGTGTGCCGTCTGTAACCCATTCAGCAACGGTTTTGCCGTCTGCATCCGTGATTTTCAGCTTTGCGCCGCTGATTTCCTTGCCGGTGGCAATGTCGGTCTTGGAAATCTGCACTTTCGTGTAGTCGTCCTGCATGATAACGTGCTGGACCTTGCCGTTATCCTCGACTGTGAACTGAATGGCATTGGCAGGCACATACCCGGAATTATCGGGTACGAGCGTTTCCTCCAGTGTGTAGGTTTCGCCCGCAACCAGCACAGCCTCCATGTAGTGCGGCGTATCTTCGGACACCCATTCGTCCACAACATTGCCGTCTTTATCCAGCACACGCAGCGTGGCACCGGGGACTTCTTCGTGGGTCGTAATATCGGCTTTGCTGATTTTTACGCGGGTGGGCGCATCCAGCATCGTCACTGTCTGGCTGAATCCATCAGAATCTTTCAGCAGAATCCAGCTTGCAGAGTAGGTGATTTCGGCATCGGCGGGCTTTTCTGCAACCTGCTTATCGGCAAAGAACGCGGGAGCCGCCGCGCCGTTCAGATAGGCCTTGTCAAACGTCAGGTCGGAGAAGTCGCTCTCCCGCAGGCATTTGGCAATCGCGCGGTCGTTGGCGGCATCGGTGAAATTCACCACCAGCGTGCCGTTCACGCAGTACCAGTTGGAAATGACAACGCCGTCTGCATCGGGATTCTTGCCCAGCAGCTTATCCCAGAAAGCGTGCAGCTTGGCGGAAATCGTAGCCACGGTATCGTCGGAAAACGCGGTGGGGGAGATAATGCTGCCAGACTGGTATGCTGTATCTTCGGATTCATGCAGAACCCAGACCGCCGTTTCCTGCAAGTAGGCATTATCGTCCGTGGCCTGCTCCAAGCGGAACTGAATCGAGCGGGCGGTGGTATAGCCGTCTGCCGGACAAGTCTCGGCCAAGGTATAGACTTTTGAGGTATCGCGGTTCCCGGCAAAGTCGTGGGAAAGATGCAGCCCGCAAATCACATGAGCCGTATCGCTGCTCTCCCAGCTGTCCACCACATTGCCGTTCCAATCGGTCACGGTCAACGTGGCACCGGGCAGGGCAAAGGTGTCATCGGAATCAGAAGTGAAAGCGCGCTTGTCAATCTCCACGGTGGTCTGCTTGTCGGAGTGCAGGCAGTCAACGACCTGCCATGCAATGAACTGGTTTTCATAGGTGAACTCAACGGGAATCACACGCTGCTCAATCAGGTAGCCGTCCGGCACGCTGATTTCACGCAGATAGTAGCGGCCACTGTTGGTCGTCCAGTCGTGGGCATCGCTGCCGCCGTAATGTTCACCGCGCAGAGGAACGTCTACATCAAAATAGGCAAGGCCGTTTTCATCGGTGGTGGCTGTGCCCAGCAGAGTATCGGCGGCGGCCAGCAGCTCGCCGGAAATACTGTAAATGTTGTCTGCGGTGTACAGCGCATAGACGGCGCCCGCGACCATATTGGCATCAGCCGGGATGTCGGCGCGGTTGCTGCCGCCGTTCAAAAGGGAGGCGCGGGTCTTACAGCCGTCTGTATAGGGCGCTTCATCGGTCAAATCGCAGGTGTCGCGATCCAGCTTATACAGCCCGACACCGACTTTGCCCTCCTCAACGATCGGCAGCACACGGGCATTCTCAAAGACAAGAACCTGCTTTTCAATCTGCTCGGCATTGGCGTTGCCTACATTTATAATAGAGTAGTCGTACACAACATCACCGTCCTGCGTGTGGTCGATGATGCTTTTTGCAAGAACGAGGTCGTTATACTGGTTGTCCCAGTCCAGCACCACGGTGTAAGTGTGGTCGGTGTGGACAAAACCGTAAGGGGCCTGCACCTCGGAAATCGTGTAGGTACCCAGCGGCAGCGTGATAGTGACTTCGCCTTTCGTGCCATCGTGGGTTACTTTCAAGAAATCATAGGTGGCGAGTGTCCGCGTGGGGCTGAATCGGACTTCGTCCACCTGCCCGTCTTCGGCAGTGGTAACGGTAGCGACAAGGTCGCCATCTGCGTACCAGAGTGTGCCTTGATTGTCCGGCGTGGGAATATCGCCCTGCGCGTGGATCTCATAGGTGGCATTGGCAAGGTTATCGGACTCGTACACGAACTGTCCGTTCTCGTACCCGGTCAGCACGTTACCAATTTTGCGGATTTTGATTTGCCCCAATGTCTCGTGGTTATAGTAGTTTTCGGTGATGACGTAGTCGTCCATGCCGTCGGCGCTGCCGCCGCTGACCTGATACACACGGTCCGAGGTCAGCTCAAACACGACATTGTACTGGCGGTCGTTGAAATACCCGCGTGGACCTTCGATCTCGACGATGCGGTACCTGCCCAGCGGCAGTTTTTCCGGGGTCTTCATTTCGCCGTTGGAATCGGTATAGAAAGTGCTGGTCTTTGCCCAGGCATTGCCGGATTTCGGGTCGTTCATCTCCACAAGGGTTTCACGGCCGTCCTCGGCAATGTAGTAAATGTTGAACGCAGTGTCGGCAATTTTGACAGGCTTGCCCGTCTCAATGTCGATTTTGACAAGCTGCAAGTAGCCCTCCAACTCTTCATCCAGAATGTTGTAGGTTATGTAGCTGCCGCTGGGCGTTGTGATGCTGCCGGCAGGCACAGTAAAGCTGCTCTGCGGGCTGGATGCATTGACATTGATAAGGAACGGTTCAGCCTGAAAAACATCCTTCGGTACGGTGGTTTCCACGACGATGTACTGGCCGTAAGGAAGCCCCTGCACACGCAGGATGCCTTCCTCGTTCGTGAAGATCTCGGATAAGCGATATTCTTGCGCATTGTTGGTCGGCACCCAGCCAAGACCCTGCCCGTTGGCAAAATCACCGTCTGCGGTCAAGGTTGCGTTATAGCGGGTGACGACGGCGGTGTCACTCTCGTACATCGTGGCAACAGCCTGTTCTTCGTCAGAAAAATCAAATTTCAGCGTGTCCTGATCGTAGCTGGATTTACGGTAGACATCCAGAATGCTGGCGGTATCGTAACTGCCATCGGCGTTTTGGGCAAACTGGTCTGCCTTGCTCAGCAGCGATACACGGTACACTTTGAACCCGGCACCGCCCAGCTTAATGGCAGGGGAGGGCTGACCGGTGGTGGACACCAGCTTTTGCAGACTGAACCCGGATTTCAGTACTTCGTCCTGCGTCTGATCTTCAGCGCGGACAACGTAAGTGGATTCATCTGCATAAGTAAGGGATTGATAGTGGTTGACTTCATCACAGAGATAGCCTTTCGCAAAGGACAGGTAGTAGCCGTCATAGGTCTTGCTGCCGTCTAAGGCGCGACTCTCGGCAACAGCAGAATATTGGTTGCGGTAGACATAGTCGATGTATTCTGTGCCATTGCTGGCGGGGGCGGCATAGCTGCCGGTAGGCTCCAGCTTTTTGTTGAGCAGGGGATACTTGCCGGAAAGATAATACTGCCCGTTGGAATCCACGGGGATCACGATGCCGGTGGCGCGCTCCACAAGGTAGTAACGACCTAAGTAGAGATTAGAAAACGCCAGCTTGCCGTCCTTGATGGCCAGGAGCTTTACCTTGACGGTCTGCCCCTCCTGCAGGAAATCATGGCCATCGTTGACATCGGTATTGGCGCTCTCCGCAATATGTACAAGGCCGGATCTTCCGCCCTCCAGCGCCACAAAGGCGCCGAATTTGGTGATGCTGGTGACTTTCCCCTCTAAAACTGCTCCGACCTCGTATTCCATAAATGGTGTTGTTCTCCTTATTTCAAATTCAACGGCCTTCCGCCGGAAATCACGGTTTCAGTTGGACTTGTCGTAAAAAACGTACTCGTCCGGGTCGGTCCAGCCCAGTTCATCCCGGGCCAGGTCCTTCATTTTTTCGTCGGTGGCGCCCTCGGCGATGTCAGCGCGCAGCGCGTCGTTGGTTTGTTTCAGCATTTCCACCTGCTGAGCGGTGCGGTCCTTCTCCGCCTGGGTGCTGGCGATCTGACTTTGCAGATGGTACAGCTGCCAGCCGATGGCGGCCAGAAGCAGGAGGATCGCCACGTGGATCAACAGGCCGCCGGATCTTTTTTTCGCGGGCTTGACAGTTCCCTTTGCCATGCGGCCTTCCTCCTTTGTAATGGGGTCTGCGATGAATTCTGATTCCTATTGTAGCGTATTTTTCACAAAAATAAAAGAGGTTTTTCGTCTGTCTGACGATTTTTTTACAGATTGCCGAACCTTTCCGCAGGGGCCAGACCAGCAGGCGGAAAAACTCGGCGCAGCGGTCCAGCCAGAAGTCCCAGAGGGGCCGCAGCGGGGCGGAAAACAGGCTGAAAAACACCACGCCGCCGCCCAGAGCCCCCAGGAGGATATAGCCCCGCAGCTGTCCGTCCCCCTGGCGCAGAACGAAGAGGGACAGCGCCGCGCCGGCGGCAAGGCAGTACAGCAGGTCCAGCGCCCAGGTCATGCGGGGACGCCGCAGCCGGATGGCCCGCAGCAGGTCGTACAGCAATCCGGCGGCCAGGCCCAGCAGGATGGACCAGCCGAAGGCCCGCAGCTGCTCCGTGATCTGAAAAGCCATGGGCGGTCAGCCGAACAGGCGGCTGAAAAAGCCGCCCTGGTGTCCGGGGCTGTCCTCATAGGCCACGGAGTCGATGCGGCCGTCCACAAACAGCTCCCCGCCCTCCAGGGACAGCTTCCCGATATGCAGGTCCTCGCCGGTGACAATGAGGGTCCCGGCGGAGGTGGTCATAATGACGCCGCTCTCGTCGAAGCGCTCCACGTCCTCCACGCCGGAGACCGTCAGATGCTCCCGGCCGGTCAGCTCCAGATGGTGGCTGGCGGCGGGGATGTTGAACTCGTTGGTCATGGATCGATCCCTCCCTGTCCACAGTGTATGCGGGGGGAGGAGGATCTAGAAGTCACTGAATCTGCCGGTACAGGGCGGCGGCCTCGTTCTGCCGCACCGTTTCCTGGACGGACAGCACCTCCACGGTGATGGTCCGCACGCCGAAGCGCAGGGAGATCTGGTCCCCCTCCTTCACCTCGTAGGAGGCCCGGGCGGGCTTGCCGTTGACGGTGACCAGCCCGTTGTCGCAGGCCTCGTTGGCCACGGTCCGCCGCTTGATGAGCCGGGAGACCTTGAGATACTTGTCTAAACGCATGGTTGATTCCTCACTTAAAAAATGAAAAGGGGGCGTGACGCCCCCTTTTCGGTCTGTCAATTATTCAGCGACGGCGTCCTTGAGAGCCTTGCCGGCCTTGAACACGGGAACCTTGGAAGCGGGGATCTCCACGACTTCCTTGGTGCGGGGGTTGCGGCCGGTGCGGGCGGCGCGGCTCTTGACCTCAAAAGAGCCAAAGCCCACCAGCTGGACCTTATCGCCTTCCTTCAGGGCGGTGGTGATGGTGTCCAGGGTAGCGGTGACGGCGGTCTCAGCGTCTTTCTTGGAAATCTCAGCGGCGGCAGCCACAGCGGCGATCAGTTCAGCTTTGTTCATTATAGGATCCTCCTGTAAAATAAATGGTTTTCAAAATTCTATCTCTTATCGCGTGGGCGATGAAGATTCTTTAGCGCGCTCCCAGAGGGAGATCAATTCGGCTTCCGTATACTGGGAAAGGGGCTTGTCCGCCTGCTCCGTTACACCCCGGAACCGGGTCTGGAACTTGTCGCAGGAGCGGTGCAGGGCGTCCTCCGGGTCCACGCCGGACATCTGGGCGATTTTGCAGAGGATGAACAGCGCGTCACCGATCTCCTCCCGGACGCCGTGGGGACTGTCCACGGCTCCGCCGGCATCTACGGCCTGCCGCAGCTCGGCGGACTCCTCGTCCAGCTTGTCCAGGGCTCCGGTGATGGAATCCCAGTTGAAGCCCGCCTTTACGGAGCGGGAGACGATCTTTTCCGCCCGCCACAGGGCAGGCAGGGTGTGGGGTACGGCTTCCACCGCGTCCGCCGGGGAGGTATAGCCCTTTTCCAGCTTCTTCTGGGCCTCCCAGCCCTCCAGGGCCTGGGAACTGTCGGAAGCCTGGGCGGTGCCGAACACGTGGGCGTGGCGGAACACCAGCTTCTGGGCGATGCCGTCCACCACGTCGTCTGGGGTGAAGCGGCCCCGCTCCTCCTCCATGACAGCGTGAAACACCACCTGGAGTAGGACGTCCCCCAACTCTTCCTTCATGCCGGGCACATCGTCCCGGTCAATGGCGTCCAGGGCCTCGTAGGTCTCCTCCAGAAAGTTCCGGCGGATGGACTGATGGGTCTGCTCCCGGTCCCACGGACAGCCGCCGGGGGCACGGAGCAGATGCATAATGGTGAGAAGGTCTTCCCAGCCATAGCGTTCTTTCCTTTGAAAATTTACCATATCTCTACTGCCTTTGCAAGCTATTTTAACCTGAATCCGTTGAAAATACTGGATTTTTTATAAAATCGTCACTTCAG
>ENA-UERS01000759-UERS01000759.1-human-gut-metagenome-genome-assembly--contig:-NODE-759-length-12442-cov-2.756328_pt1 | contig 12442 bp, 6 predicted proteins | sample MGYA00242991_ERZ507992 | MGnify/ENA primary metagenome ERZ507992 (study PRJEB26167, sample SAMN06115535) | human gut metagenome | host: Homo sapiens | place: China:Chongqing | collected 2015-10-24...
ACGTGCTTTTTGAGGAACGCCGCGGTTCCGGCGGTCGCCTCGATATTGAAGCCGAGGTGATAGAAGCGCTTGACGAGCGGCAGAGCCTCTTCTTTATCTTCATCGGCAAGGGTGACTATTACAGTACCGTATTCTTTCATCTTGACTCCGGACGCCTGAAGAGCCTTGTAGAGCGCACGGTTCAGGCGCTTGTCGTAGCCTATCGCTTCTCCGGTCGATTTCATCTCGGGCGAGAGATATGCGTCCATGCCGGTCAGCTTCTCGAACGAGAACGCCGGGGCTTTGACATACCAGCGCTTGCCGTCGGGCAGGCGCATATCGGTTATGCCCTGGTCGCGCAGGCTCTGGCCGAGCATGACCTTTGTCGCGATGCGGACAAGGTTACAGTCGGTGGACTTTGAAAGGAACGGCACGCTTCGCGAAGCGCGGGGATTGACCTCGATAACATAGACGCTCTCGTCGCTGTCAACTATAAACTGTATATTGAACAGACCGACTATGCCTATGCCGAGTCCGAGCTTTGTGGTGTATTCGGCTATCGTGTCTCTGACCTTCTGCGAAATAGAGAACGGCGGATACACGCTCGTGCTGTCGCCCGAGTGGACGCCGGTACGCTCGACGAGTTCCATTATGCCGGGGATGAACACCTCGCTGCCGTCGCAGATGGCGTCTATCTCAACTTCCTTGCCCATAAGATATTTATCTATGAGCACGGGCTTGTCTTCGTCGACCTCAACGGCGTTCTTGAGATATTTTCTGAGCATAGTCTCGTTAGCGACTATCTCCATCGCCCTGCCGCCGAGCACGAAGCTCGGGCGCACAAGCACGGGGTAGCCTATGCGCGCGGCAACAGCCGCACCGGTCTCGATATCCGTAACAGCCTCGCCTTTCGGGTTCGGGATGCCGAGGGATTTTATAACGGCGTCAAACGCGTCCCTGTTCTCGGCGCGCTCAATGGCGTCACAGTCGGTGCCGATTATCTTCACGCCGCGCCTTGCAAGCGGAGCCGCGAGGTTGACGGCAGTCTGACCGCCGAGGGTGACTATAACGCCCTCCGGCTTTTCAAGATGGACTATATTCATGACATCCTCTGTCGTCAGGGGCTCGAAATAGAGCTTGTCGGCAGTGGTATAGTCGGTCGAAACGGTCTCGGGGTTATTGTTTATAACTATCGCCTCATAGCCGAGCTGCTGAATGGCATGGACGGCATGGACAGTCGAATAGTCAAACTCAACGCCCTGTCCTATACGGATAGGACCTGAACCTAAGACTATTATCTTCTTTTTGTCCGAAACGACGGACTCGTTCTCGCTCGCATAGGTCGAGTAGAAATAGGGCACATAGCTGTCGAACTCACTCGCGCAGGTATCGATCATCTTGTATGTCGGGAAGATATCCTCTTTGCATCTGCGCTCATATATGCTGTCCTCGCTCTCTTTCCAGAGCTCGGCGATATACGAATCGGAGAAGCCGAGGCGCTTTGCCTCGCGCAGAAGAATGTCGGAGCCGGGATTCGCCTCCATCTCCTTCTCGAAATCGACTATCTTCTTTATCTTGTCGAGGAAGAACATATCTATATGCGTTATATCGCAGATAAGCGACGGGTCAACGCCCATCCACATCAGCTGGGATATTGCATAGAGACGGTCGTCCGTGCCCTCTTTGATATATTCGAGCAGCTCGTCAACGCTCATATGCGCCGAGTCGAACTTCTCCATATGCAGATGGTTCTTGCTCTCTTCGAGCGAGCGTATCGCCTTGAGCAGGCTCTCCTCAAAAGTGCGTCCGACGCTCATGACCTCACCGGTCGCCTTCATCTGGGTCGAAAGCGTGTTGTGCGCGGCGGGGAACTTATCAAACGGGAAGCGCGGCATCTTGGTCACGACATAGTCGAGCGAGGGCTCGAAGCAGGCAGGGGTGTTTGCAAGCTGTATCTCATGCAGATCCATGCCGACCGCTATCTTCGCCGAGACACGCGCTATCGGATATCCGCTCGCCTTTGAAGCGAGGGCGGACGAGCGCGAAACTCTGGGGTTGACCTCAATAACATAGTAGCGGAACGAATGGGGGTCGAGCGCAAACTGAACGTTGCAGCCGCCCTTTACTCCCAGGGCGCGGATAATTTTGAGCGCGGAATCCCTGAGCATCTGATATTCTTTATTCGTCAGCGTCTGGCTGGGCGCGACGACTATCGAGTCGCCGGTATGAATGCCGACGGGGTCGAGGTTTTCCATATTACAAACAGTGATAGCGGTGTCGTTCGCGTCGCGTATCACTTCGTATTCTATCTCTTTGTAGCCCTTTATGCTCTTTTCGACGAGCACCTGATGCACGGGCGAGAGCGCAAGCGCGTTCTTCATCATATCGCGCATCTCGTCGGGGTCATAGGCAAAGCCGCCGCCCGTTCCGCCGAGCGTGAACGCGGGGCGCAGGATAACGGGATAGCCTATCTTCTCCGCCGCCTCAAGACCCTCTTCGATGCTGTAGGTTATCTGCGAGGGGACTATCGGCTCGCCGATGCTCTCGCAGAGCTCTTTGAAAAGCTCTCTGTCCTCGGCGCGCTCAATGCTCTCGGCATCAGTGCCGAGCAGCTCTATCTCGCACTCCTTGAGAACGCCTTTTTTGGCGAGCTGCATCGCAAGGTTGAGTCCGGTCTGACCGCCGATTCCGGGGACTATCGCGTCCGGGCGCTCATAGCGGCAGATACGCGCGAGATATTCGAGCGTCAGCGGCTCCATATAGACTTTATCGGCTATGGTAGTGTCGGTCATTATCGTTGCGGGGTTCGAGTTCGCGAGGACGACCTCGTAGCCCTCCTCACGCAGGGCGAGGCACGCCTGAGTTCCCGCATAGTCGAACTCAGCAGCCTGACCGATGACTATAGGACCCGAGCCGATAACAAGCACCTTTTTTATATCAGTTCTCTTAGGCACGCTCCTTCGCCTCCTTCATATAGTCGATAAACTGACCGAACAGATAGCTGCTGTCCTGCGGACCGGGCGCGCTCTCAGGGTGATACTGCACGCTGAACACAAGGTCTTTCCTGCATCTGACTCCCTCGACGGTGTTGTCGAGAAGATTTATGTGCGTCACTTCGAGATCGGTGCCCTCGACCGTTTTCGGGTCAACGGCATAGCTGTGGTTCTGCGAGGTTATCTCTATTTTGTTGGTGTCGAGGTTCATGACCGGGTGGTTTCCGCCGCGGTGGCCGAACTTGAGCTTATATGTCTTTGCGCCGTAGGCGAGGGATATCATCTGATGTCCGAGGCAGATGCCAAAAATCGGATATTTGCCGCGAAGCGCCCTGACCGTGTTTATGACGGGGGTCACATCCTCGGGGTCGCCGGGGCCGTTCGAGAGAAACACTCCGTCGGGCTTCATGAACTCAATTTCATCCGCCGGCGTGTCATAAGGCACAACAACAACGTTGCAGCCGAACTTGTTGAGGCTGCGCACAATATTGAGCTTCATGCCGCAGTCTATCGCAACGACATTGAACTGCGGGTTCGAGGTGCGCGAATACCAGCGCTTTTTGCAGCTGACGCGGCTGACCGCATCGTGGGCGACGGGGGTATTTTTGATTATCTCCACCGCGACCTCAGCCGGGATATCGGGCGAGGTTATGAGCACACGGCGCGAGCCCAAGTCGCGTATGCTGCGGGTGAGCTTTCTCGTGTCAACGCCGGAGATGCCGGGGATACCGTTCTCTTCGAGCAGCTCCGAGAGCGTCTTTGTGTATCTGAAGTTCGAGGGCATATCGTTGTAGTCATACACGATAAGACCGCCGATGCTCGGGTTTTTGCACTCGAAATCGTCGTCGGTTATGCCGTAGTTGCCTATGAGTGGATATGTCATAACGACCATCTGATCGGTATACGACGGGTCGGAGACTATTTCCTGATAGCCGACCATCGAGGTGTTGAAAACTATCTCGCACACCCTGTCGGCATAGCTGCCGAAGCCGTATCCGTAGTACTCGCTGCCGTCCTCAAGGACGATCTTGCGGTCTATGAGTCTCATTTAAAAATACACTCCTTGATTTATCAGATAGAGCTTTTAAGTCTTTCGAGCACATCTCTGTAGCCGCCGAGAACATCGCCGAGGTCGCGGCGGAATCTGTCCTTATCGAGCTTTTTGTTTGTCTCCATATCCCACAGGCGGCAGGAATCGGGGGATATCTCATCGCACAGGACAAGTCCCTCGTCGGTGCGTCCGAACTCGAGCTTGAAATCGACAAGGCGCACGCCGCCCTTTGCGAACAACTCGGTCATAAGCTCGTTTATGCGCTTGGACATGGCTCTGAGCTCGTCGAGCTCCTCCTGCGTGGCGAGACCGATGGCGGTTATCTGGCTGTCGTTTATCATGGGATCGCCGAGCTCGTCGCTCTTGTAGCTGAACTCAACGACCGTATTCTTCAAGGGCGAACCCTCCGGCACGCCGTATTTCTTTGAAAAGCTTCCTGCTGCGATATTTCTGACTATGACCTCGACCATAACGATCTCAGCCTTCTTCGCGAGGACGGTGGTTTCGTCGATGACCTTGAGAAGATGGGTCTTGACTCCGTTCTTCATGAGGTAATCAAAGATGATGTTGGAGATCGCCGCGTTGAGTTTTCCTTTTCCGGGCAGATCCTCTTTCTTGACGCCGTTGCCGGCAGTGGCGGTGTCCTTGTACTTGATGATGCAGGTACCGGGCTCCTCCGAACTGTAAACGACCTTGCTCTTGCCTTCATACAACTTTTCCATACCGCAGTTTCCTTTCGCTTTTCGTATTTTTATTTATTTGATCCGCTCGGAGAGTTTTCCCTCAAAGCGGTCTTTGGTGATAACATCCGGGATAGGGGTCGGATAGACTCCGTTGAAGCACGCGCTGCAGAAGTTCTCGCTGCCTATCAGATTTTTAAGCTCCGACTCCGGCAGATATCCGAGGGAATCCGCGCCGATTATGTCGGCAATCTCCTCCACCGAGTGGTGGCAGGCGATAAGATTTTCGCGCGAGTCAACGTCAGTGCCGTAGTAGCACGGATGCATGAACGGCGGCGAGGAGATGCGCATATGCACCTCTTTTGCCCCCGCTTCGCGCAGGAGATTGACTATCTGGCGGCTCGTCGTGCCGCGCACTATCGAGTCGTCGATGAGCACTATTCTCTTATCCTTTACGGATTCGCTTATCGCGCTGAGCTTTATTCTCACCTGATCGATTCTCTTGTCCTGACCGGGCGAGATGAAAGTTCTGCCGATATATTTGTTTTTTATGAAGCCCATTCCGTAGGGTATTCCCGACGCCTCGGCATAGCCCAAAGCGGCGTCGATTCCCGAATCCGGGACGCCCATGACGACATCGGCTTCGACCGGATGGGTCTTTGAAAGTATCGCGCCGGCATTTTTGCGCGCCGCGTGAACCGACACGCCATCAATGACGGAATCGGGTCTTGCAAAATAGATATACTCAAAAATGCATGAGCGCCTCGGCTTTTCGCCGCAGTGATCCCTGTTCGAGCGCACGCCGTTTTCGTCAAAGACGAGTATCTCGCCGGGAAGTATATCGCGCTCGAATTTTGCGCCGACGGCAGAGAGCGCACAGCTCTCGGACGCGACGACATATGTGCCGTCAAGCGTCTTGCCGTAGCACAGCGGGCGGAACCCGTAGGGGTCGCGCGCCGCGAGCAGCTTTGCGGCTGACATGAGCACGAGGGAATACGCGCCCTCGAGCCTATTCATCGCGCTGCTCAGCGCATTTTCTATTGAAGGACTGTTGAGGCGCGCCTGCGTGACGATATAGGCGATTATCTCGGTGTCGCTCGTTGTGTGGAAGATAGCGCCGCCGAGCTCAAGCTCGCTGCGCAGTTCATAGGCGTTGCTGAGGTTTCCGTTGTGGGCAAGAGCCATCTTGCCCTTCTGATGATTGACCTCGATGGGCTGGCAGTTCGCTCTGCTGTTGCCGCCGGTCGTGCCGTAGCGCGCGTGGGCGACAGCCATCCTGCCCTGCGGGAACTTCATCAGGTCGTCGCGCGAGAAGACTTCGTTGACAAGTCCGATATCCTTACGCGAAGCGAACACTCCGTCGTCGTTGACGACTATGCCGCAGCTCTCCTGCCCTCTGTGCTGCAGGGCATAGAGACCGTAGTAAGCGAGATCCGCCACGGGGCCGGGCTTGGGTGAATAGACTCCGAAAACGCCGCACTCTTCATGCAAGTTTGCCATAGATATTTATTCTCCGATCTCAGATTTTTCAAGCGCTGCGGCTATAAAGCCTTTGAACAGCGGGTGAGCCTTGTTGGGACGGGACTTGAACTCGGGGTGATACTGCACTCCGACATAGAACGGGCGGTCGGAAAGCTCGACCGTTTCAACGAGTCTGCCGTCGGGCGAAAGGCCCGAGAGGGTGAGTCCGTTCTGGGTAAGTATATCGCGATAATCGTTGTTGAACTCGTAGCGGTGGCGGTGGCGCTCGGAAATTTCGGACTTTCCGTAGCAGCGCTCCATTGTTGTGCCGGGCTTGATAACGCAGGGATATGCGCCAAGGCGCAGTGTGCCGCCCTTGTCGATATTGTCGCTCTGACCGGGCATGAAGTCGATGACCTTGTTCTTGCAGAGCTCATCGAACTCGCCCGAGTGGGCGTCTTTGATACCCGCGACATCGCGCGCGTATTCAATAACCGCAATCTGCATTCCGAGGCAGATTCCGAAATAGGGAACGTTGTTCTCTCTGGCATATTTCGCCGCGAGGATCATGCCCTCGATTCCTCTGCCGCCGAAGCCGCCGGGGACGATTATTCCGTCGAGGTGCGAGAGCTCCTGCTCGTAGTTCGCCTCGGTCAGATTCTCGGAATCGATCCAGTCGATGCGGATATGGGTGTTGAGAGTGTAGCCCGCGTGGCGAAGCGCCTCGGCAACGGACAGATATGCATCATGGAGCTGAACATATTTGCCGACAAGACCTATCTTGACTTCCTTTTCGCGGTTCTTGATGCGGTGGACAAGCTCCGTCCACTCGTCGAGATCCGGTTCGGGAGCGTCTATATTCAGCTCGCGGCAGACGACGGACGAGAAGTTCGACTTCTCGAGCATCAGCGGAGCTTCGTAGAGATAAGGCAGGGTGATGTTCTCGATAACGCAGTCGGGCTTGACGTTGCAGAAGAGCGATATCTTCTTGAAGATAGCCTCCTCAAGCGGCTCGTCACAGCGCAGGACGATTATATTCGGGTTGATGCCCATGCCCTGAAGCTCCTTGACCGAGTGCTGGGTGGGTTTGGACTTATGCTCGTCCGATCCACGCAAAAACGGCACCAGAGTGACATGGATGAAGAGGCTGTTCTCACGCCCCACCTCAAGAGATATCTGTCTTACAGCTTCGAGGAAAGGCTGGGATTCAATGTCACCTATAGTGCCGCCGATCTCAGTGATGACCACGTCAGCATCGGTTTTCTTGCCGACACGGTATACGAAATCCTTTATTTCATTTGTTATATGGGGTATGACCTGAACGGTCGAACCGAGATACTCGCCGCGGCGCTCTTTGTTGAGCACGTTCCAGTATACTTTACCGGTGGTGAGATTCGAGTATTTGTTAAGATCCTCGTCGATGAAACGCTCGTAGTGGCCGAGGTCGAGATCGGTCTCCGCGCCGTCTTCCGTGACGTAAACTTCGCCGTGCTGATAGGGGCTCATGGTGCCCGGGTCAACGTTGATATAAGGATCGAGCTTCTGCGCCGCTACCTTGAGTCCGCGCGCTTTGAGAATTCGTCCGAGCGACGCCGCAGTTATCCCCTTTCCGAGGCCGGATACGACGCCTCCGGTCACAAAGATGTACTTTGTCATTAATATCCCTCCGTATTTTATCCTTTTCTTTTTTATATACTTCTCCGGTTAAGGTTTCACACGTACTTTCATTATATCATATTATAACACACCTTCCCTGCCGACTTCTACGGTATTCTGTACTAAAAGCGAGTGCTTTGGAACCGAAAAATATGACAACGCGGTCAACTGCCCGCAAAACCCGATGAGATGCGGGACGCTCGGTTCCGAAAAAGCAAAAAGCAAAGGCGTCCGCCGATGGGGGCACTGTCCCCAGGGGAATGAACGCCTTTGCTCATTTGAGGCGTATTTTATCATATTAAAAGACCCGTGTCAATTGTATTTTATATATGTATCGCACTTTATTTTTAAAGCCGTCCGGGAGAACCGCGCCGCCGAAAATTTTTTTGGCGAGAGTTCAAAGCCCCGCATTTTCTCAGAAAAGCGGTTACATCTTGCTCATAAAATCGCTTTTCAAAAAGCCCCGATTGCGGCTATTTGCACAAAAATAAAGAATTGTCCGAAAACGCCTTGACAAACGATTTTGCTGCGCGTATAATTCAGCGCATAAAGGCAATGGCGTCTTTGAACCGAACGGGTTCATTGACGCCATTTTTTATTTTTCGCCTTAAAATATGAAAAAGGAGCGCTAACTTATGAGCACAGTATCTGATTATTTCGGAAGTCTCGTTTTTGACGACAGAGTGATGAAAGCGATGCTTTCCGCCGATGTTTACCAGTCTCTCAAGAAGACTATTGACGAAGGAGCAAGTCTCAATAATGACGTCGCCAACGCAGTTGCCGCCGCTATGAAAGACTGGGCCGTTGAGCATGGCGCGACCCATTTCACCCACTGGTTCCAGCCCCTGACCGGCATCACCGCAGAAAAACATGATGCGTTTATCTCCGTACCGGATTCCAACGGACGCGTTATCATGGAGTTCTCGGGCAAGGAACTGATAAAAGGCGAGCCGGACGCATCGTCCTTCCCGTCGGGCGGACTCAGAGCAACCTTTGAAGCCCGCGGCTACACCGCGTGGGATCCCACTTCCTACGCATTTATAAAAGACAAGACCCTCTGCATCCCCACGGCGTTCTGCTCTTACGGCGGCGAGGCACTCGACAAGAAAACGCCTCTGCTCCGTTCCATGCAGGCTCTCAACAAGCAGGCTCTTCGTATTCTCAGACTCTTCGGCAACACCGATGTAAAGTGCGTGCGCACCTCCGTCGGCCCCGAGCAGGAATACTTCCTTGTTGACAAGGCTCTCTATGAGCAGCGCAAAGACCTCGTCTTCTGCGGACGCACTCTTTTCGGCGCAAAAGCGCCCAAGGGTCAGGAGATGGACGACCACTATTTCGGAGTTATCAAGCCGAGAGTCGCCGCTTACATGGCAGACCTCAACGAAGAGCTCTGGAAGCTCGGCGTTCTTGCAAAGACCGAGCACAACGAAGTCGCACCGTCTCAGCATGAGCTCGCACCCATATACACCACAACGAACATCGCCACCGACCACAACCAGCTGACTATGGAGATCATGCAGAAAGTCGCCGCGAAGCACGGACTTGTCTGCCTGCTCCACGAGAAGCCGTTCGCCGGAGTCAACGGTTCGGGCAAGCACAACAACTGGTCCATGGCTACGGATACCGGAGTCAACCTCCTCACCCCCGGCGAGACCCCCTATGAGAACGCACAGTTCCTGCTGTTCCTCTGCGCGGTTATCAAAGCCGTTGACGACTATCAGGATCTGCTCCGCGTCTCCGTCGCGACCGCAGGCAACGACCACAGACTCGGCGCAAACGAAGCTCCGCCCGCAGTTGTCTCTATGTTCCTCGGCGACGAGCTGACCGCAGTTCTCGACGCTATAGAGAACGACGCGCCCTACAGCGGCAGCGAAAAGACAACGATGAAGCTCGGCGTTCATGTTCTGCCGAAGTTCACCCGCGACACCACCGACCGCAACCGCACATCGCCCTTTGCGTTCACCGGCAACAAGTTTGAGTTCCGTATGCTCGGCTCGTCGAACAGCATCGCCTGCGCGAACATCATGCTCAACGCCGCCGTTGCGGAGTCGCTCAAGATATATGCGGACCGCCTCGAAAATGTCGATGACTTCGAGACCGCTCTGCACGACATGATAAAGAAAACCATAAAAGACCACAAGAGAATCATCTTCAACGGCAACGGCTATGACGACGCGTGGATAAAGGAAGCTACCGAGAAGCGCGGACTGCTGAATCTCCGCACCACTCCGGACGCTATGCCCGCGATGATTGCCGACAAGAACGTGAAGATGCTCACCGCTCACAAGATATTCTCACCCGCAGAGCTTCACAGCCGCTATGAGATACTTCTTGAAAACTACTCAAAGACCGTCAATATCGAAGCTCTGACCATGGTCGACATGGCGAGAAAAGAGATTCTCCCCGCAGTCGAGGGCTACACAAAGTCGCTCGCAGAGACCCTCGCCGCGAAGAAAGCGGCTGTCGCAGGTCTCCCCTGCAAATACGAGACCGCGACCATCGCGAAGCTCTCCGAGCTGTCCGATGAAATCGCCGACGCGACCGCAGACCTTGACGGCGAGATAGCGAAGTTCCAGGCCATCGAGGATGTCACCGAAGCGGCGAATGATATCAGAGACGTTATCCTCGGCAAGATGGACGCCCTGCGCGCCGTCTGCGACGAGGCTGAGACGATAACCGCCAAGGAGTTCTGGCCGTTCCCGACCTACAGCGATCTGCTCTTCAGCGTAAAATAAAAATCCACAACCCTTTTTACAATAACAAAAGCGCCTGAGTAGGGAGAAGTAACGCGGAAAACCGCTCAAAGCGAGCATGGGACGGTGAGAGCCATGCAGCACAGGAGCCGCGCAAATAACACCCGACGAGCTGCAAGCCGAAAGGACTACCGAGTAGGTGCGCCGGACACGCCGACCGTTACAGCGGCGAGGCTTTCTTCGAAGCCGAAAAGAGAACAAAGATAGGTGGCACAGCGAGTTGGCACTTGCCCTATCGAATGCTGAAACTAACCGAAAGGAAAGATTACTATGTGTTCGATAATGGGTTACTGCGACTGCTGTGCCGCTTTTTCCGATTTTGAGGAAGGATTCAAAAAGACCGTTTCAAGAGGACCGGACGACAGCAGAATAATAGACACCGGCAAAGGTCTGCTCGGCTTCCACCGCCTTGCTATAATGGGACTGACCCCCGACGGAATGCAGCCGTTTGAATTGGACGGCAGCTATGTCGTCTGCAACGGCGAGATATACGGCTACGAGAAGATAAAAGAGGAGCTTGCGAAGAAATATACATTCAAAAGCGGCTCCGACTGCGAGATACTTCTCCCGCTCTACCGCGAATACGGCGTGGATATGTTCAAGATGCTCGATGCCGAGTTTGCGCTGATTATCTACGACGGCGAAGAGAAAAAATATATCGCCGCAAGAGACCCGATAGGCATCCGCCCGCTCTACTACGGCTACGATAAAAAAGGTGTTATCATGTTCGCGAGCGAGGCGAAGAACCTCGTCGGAATGTGCGGGCATGTTATGCCCTTCCCGCCCGGGCACTACTATAAAGACGGCGAGTTTGTCCAGTACTGCGACATAGCGGCGGTTGACGAAGTCTGCCATGACGACCTTGAGACAGTTTGCAAAAACATCCGCGAAAAGCTCATCGCCGGCGTTGACAAGAGACTCGTTGCGGACGCAAAGGTCGGCTTCCTGCTCTCCGGCGGACTCGATTCCTCCCTCGTCTGCGCCATAGCGGCAAGACAGAGCAAAAAGCCGATACGCACCTTTGCAATAGGCATGAGCGAGGACGCTATTGACCTCAAATACGCAAAGGAAGTCGCCGACTACATCGGCAGCGACCACACCGAGGTCATCATGACAAAAGAGCAGGTCATAGACTCGCTCGAGGGCGTAATCCGTATGCTCGGCACATTTGATATCACAACTATCCGCGCGAGCATGGGCATGTACCTGCTGTGCAAATGGATACACGAGAACACGGATATCAGAGTTCTTCTGACGGGCGAGATCTCCGACGAGCTGTTCGGCTACAAATACACCGACTTTGCGCCGAGCGCGGAGGAGTTCCAGAAGGAGTCGCAGAAGAGAATAAGAGAGCTGCACATGTACGACGTTCTGCGCGCCGATCGCTGCATCTCCGTAAACTCGCTTGAAGCGCGCGTGCCGTTCGGCGATCTCGACTTTGTAAAATATGTCATGTCTGTCGACCCCGCTAAAAAAATGAACACCTACGGCAAGGGCAAATATCTGCTCCGCCACGCGTTCGAGGGCGATTATCTGCCCCACGATATACTCTTCCGCGAAAAGGCGGCGTTCTCCGACGCGGTCGGTCACTCGATGGTCGACTACCTCAAGGAATACGCCGAGGGGCTCTACACCGAAGAGGAATTCAAGGAGAAGTGCGAAAAATACACCCACGCAAAGCCGTTCACGAAAGAATCCCTGCTCTACCGCGAGATATTTGAAAAGTACTATCCCGGCCAGTCCGAGATGATAGTCGATTTCTGGATGCCCAACAAGTCATGGGAGGGCTGCGCATGTACGACGTTCTGCGCGCCGATCGCTGCATCTCCGTAAACTCGCTTGAAGCGCGCGTGCCGTTCGGCGATCTCG
>ENA-UERS01000762-UERS01000762.1-human-gut-metagenome-genome-assembly--contig:-NODE-762-length-12421-cov-3.333927_pt1 | contig 12421 bp, 8 predicted proteins | sample MGYA00242991_ERZ507992 | MGnify/ENA primary metagenome ERZ507992 (study PRJEB26167, sample SAMN06115535) | human gut metagenome | host: Homo sapiens | place: China:Chongqing | collected 2015-10-24...
ATCATGCCGAATTTTGATCCGTTAACTTACCGATATTCTTCCCGCCGCAACGTGGTCTACGCCAAAAACGGCGTGTGCTGCACGTCCGTTCCCCTCGGCGCACAGGTCGGCCTCGACGTGCTGAAAAATGGCGGCAACGCCGTCGATGCCGCCGTCGCCATGGCCGGCGCGATGCCGCTGCTCGAGCCGACGGGCAACGGCCTTGGGTCCGACTGTTTCGCGCTCGTGTGGATCGAGAAGGAGAAAAAGCTCTACGGCTTGAACGCCAGCGGCGTTGCGCCGATGGCGCTGAGCGCGGACGAGGTCCACGCCAAAGGCTTTGACGCTGTCCCCGAAGAGGGCTGGCTCCCCACGATGGTCCCGGGCGCGCCCGCGGGCTGGGCGGCGCTCAATGCGCGCTTTGGCACAAAGCCGCTCTCCGAGCTCTTCGCTCCCGCCATTTCCTACGCCGAAAACGGCTATGCCGTGCCCGTCAATGTCGGCAAGCTCTGGGCGCGCGACAGCAAGCGCATCGCCAGGGTCATGGCGCAGGACCCCGCCCCCTATGAATACTGGTGGAAGAGCTTTATGAAGCCGGACGGCTCGCCGTACCGCGCGGGCGATGTCTTCCGTTTCCCCGCCTATGCCGACACGATGCGCTCCCTTGCCGAGACGAATTGCGAGAGCTACTATCGCGGTGAGCTGATGGAAAGGATCGTCGCCCATTCGCGCGCCACGGGCGGCTACTTCTGCGAGGACGACTTCAAGAACTACCACCCCGAATGGGTCGAGCCCATCACGCAGGACTACCGCGGCTATACCGTCTGCGAGATCCCGCCCAACGGCCACGGCATCACGGTGCTGATGGCACTCGGCATGCTCAACGGGCTGACACTGCCCGAAAAGCGCGAGGACGCGGACTACTATCACAAGGTCATGGAGGCCATCAAGCTCGCCTTTGCCGACACGAAGACCTACGTCGCCGACCCGCGCTATATGAAAACAAAGGTCAGCGAGCTGCTCTCGCCCGACTATCTTGCCGCCCGCCGCGCACTCATCACAGACAAGGCGCTCGAGCCCAAAGCGGGCGACCCGCACTGCGGAGGCACGATCTACCTCTGCACCGCGGACGCAGAGGGCAACATGGTCTCGCTTATCCAAAGCAACTACTGCGGCTTTGGCGCGGGCATCGCCATCCCCGGCACTGGCATCTCGCTTCAGGACCGCGGCGCGAACTTCTCCCTCGACCCGAAGAGCGACAACTATTTGGAGGGCGGAAAGAAGTCCTACCACACGATCATCCCGGGCTTTCTGCTCAAGGACGGCGAGGCCGTCGGCCCGTTTGGCGTGATGGGCGCGTTCATGCAGCCGCAGGGGCAGATCGAGGTGCTGACGAGCACCATCGATTACGCCATGAACCCGCAGGAGGCGCTCGACGCGCCGCGCATCCAGTGGATCGGCGGCAAAAAGCTCCAGATCGAGCGCGAGGCGGGCGAGGCGATCGCCGAGCAGCTGCGAGCAATGGGGCACGAGGTCGAGATCATCGACGACCGCACGGCCATGGGCCGCGGCGAGATCATCTGGAAGTGCGAAAACGGCGTTTACGCCGCGGGCACCGAACCGAGATGCGACGGCACGGTCGCAAGCTGGTAATAAAGCAAAAAAAGGAGGCTTCCCGACGGGAATCCTCCTTTTTTTGCACATTTTTCAAAATTAAACCTTGGCCTCGCTGTTGTGCTTGCTGGCGACGTAGCTTCTCATCGAGTTCACGACGATGGTCGCGCCGAGCACGATGAGCAGCACCGCGATGATGAGCTGCAAGCCGTTGGCGATAAACACCGCGCCCCAGGTCGTCTCGCCCGCGGGGATGGTGACGGCAGCGGCATTTTGGATGGCGCTCACCATGGCCATCAGGCGCTGCACGAGCGCTGTGAACGTGACGCAGAGCATGATGACGAGCGGCGGGAAGAGCATCTTGTTGCTGCGGCCCGTGACCTTGAGGAAGACGCACAGCGTGATGAGCACGAGCGCAGAGAGCAGCTGGTTGGCAGAGCCGAACAGCGGCCAGATGTTGGAGTAGCCGATCTTCGTGAGCACGTAGCCGAGCACGAGCGTCAGTACGGTGGAGAAATACGTGTTGCACAGGAGCTTGCGCCAGGGCTCGGCGTGGGCCATGTCGTCCACGCTGAAAAGCTCCTGGAAGCTCATGCGCGCGATACGCGCGACGGCGTCAAGGCTCGTGAGGGCGAGGGCGGAGACGCACATCGTCATAAAGACCGTGGCGGCGTAGTTCGGCACGCCGAACATCTCGAAGAAGCCCGCAACGCCGCGGCTGAAGATCTGGAACGGGGTACCGGCGGCGGGAGTGCCGTCCGCCGCGGCGGCCGCACCGGCCACGCAGAGTGCGAGCACGGCAAGCAGGCTCTCGAGGATCATCGCGCCGTAGCCGACCTTGAGCATGTCCTTCTCGTTTTCGACCGTCTTGGACGACGTGCCGGAGGAGACGAGGCTGTGGAAGCCGGACACCGCGCCGCAGGCGACGGTGACGAACAGGATGGGGAACATCGTGCCGAGCTTTTCATTGTTGAAGCCCGTGAAGACGGGGAGGTTCATCGTCGGATGCGCAACGAGAAGGCCGACGACCGCGCCCGCGATCATGCAGATGAACATGAAGGTGGTCATGTAGTCGCGCGGCTGCTTCAAAAGCCACATCGGGAGAACGGCGGCGAAGAAGATGTAGACGAACGTGATATAGCTCCAAGTCACCTTGCCGAAGATGAGTGGGCAGTTCATGCCGACGGCGAACGAGGCAACGATGCAGAGGATGCCGAGCACGGCTTCCTTCCAGCCCGAGAGGTTCAGCTTCTTCTGCACAAGGCCGAAGACGACGGCGAACACCATGAACATGATGGACACCATACCGGCTGCGCCGTTGGTCTGCGCGGCGTCAGCGAGCTGCGTCACGCCGTCGACCACGGTGTAGGCGTTGAACGTGCCGGCGACCATGTCGGCGAACGCCGCGATGACGATCAGGCAGAACAGCCAGCAGAACAGCAGAAACAGCTTGCGGCCGAGCTTGCCGATGTACTTTTCGATCAGCATGCCCATGGACTTGCCGTCGTTTTTGACGGAAGCGTACAGCGCGCCAAAGTCCGTCACAGCGCCGAAGAAGACGCCGCCGAGCAGCACCCACAGCAGCACCGGCAGCCAGCCGAACGCGGCGGCCTGGATCGCGCCGGTGACAGGGCCCGCGCCCGCGATGGAGGAAAACTGATGGCTGAAGACGGTCCAGCCGTTGGTGGGGACAAAGTCCTTGCCGTCGTTATACTTGACGGCGGGCGTCTGCGCCTTGGGGTCGATGCCCCAGGTCTTGGCGAGCCAGCGCCCATAGAGTGCGTAGGCGGCGACGAGGACGACCGCCGCAATCAGCACGATGACGAGTGTGTTCATGTGATTTCCCTTTCTTTCCTAAAAAAACTGTGTTCTTCGCCAATGCCGGGAGCAAAAAGAAAAGCCCCGCCTCTGCTGCGGATTTTCCACAACGAAAACCCATCGCAAAGACGAAGGCCAGTATCGCAGCGATATCCGCCGCAGATCTCAACTTCCGCGTTACCACTTTGCTTGCCGGAAAACCGGCCGCTCGACCGCTGCCCGAATGAATCGGAGAGCGTACCCTGTTAACGGTGGGGGACCGGCTGCGATTACTCGGCGTTTGCGCCTTTCACCGCGGCTGCTCACAGGGGATGGCCTGCCCGTTCCTTGCTGCCGTTTTGCACCACCAACGGCTCTCTGAAAGCGGTGATCCGGGGAAGTCGTGTCCTGCTCAAAGCATTTGACGAATGATGTGTGTACAATAGACCCATCCTCCGCCGTTGTCAATACAATTTTGTCCGCGCGGAGCGGATTTCGTCGAAGAAAATAGACGCCCCATCACTTCTCCGCCGCCGCTTTAGGTAAAATGCAAATGCGAAATGCAAATAAAGCTATGCCGAAGCGAAATGGAACCTGGCCGGCAGCGCAGTCATAACAGCGGGATGCCTTCAAATTTTGACACGATTCGGCAGCTTTTGGTTTGCCGAATTTCTGTTTAAAATATTTTAACGAAATATCATTTTTTCTTTCTTGACAAAGGCATGCTCTTGTGTTAGCTTTAAAATGCAAAATGAATCAACTGATCGGATGATGAGTTCGGGAGAGACCGCGGAATATTCTGCCGCGGCGCCGAAGGGGAACGCAGAAGCTCTCAGGCAAAAGGGCCGAACTCGGACGACGCTCCGAAAAGTGCGTTTACGCACGCCGAAGGTGCAACCTGCCGCGATGACTCGGGCGGGGAATCTCTCAGGTGATCAACGGAGGCACAAAGCTCAAAAGGGAGTTTTGTGCCTCTTTTTTGATGCTTAATTTTAATAATTTTTATAATATTCATTAAAATTATTGTTTTCGGAGGATGCGCACTATGGAAAAGAAGACCCCACTTTACCAAACACACGTGGACATGGGCGGCAAGATCGTCGAATTCGGCGGCTTTCTGATGCCCGTGCAGTATCCCACCGGCGTGATTGCCGAGCACATGGCCGTTCGTGAAAAGGCCGGATTGTTCGACGTTTCCCACATGGGCGAGCTTCGCCTCAAGGGTCCTGACGCCGTCGCCAACGTGCAGAAGATCATCACCGCAGACATTTCTAACATGAAAGACGGCGAGATCAAGTACTCGATGTTCTGCAACGACAATGGCGGCATCATCGACGACTTCATCGTCTACCGCTGCGCAGCGGACAATTACTGGCTCGTCGTCAACGCGGGCAACCGCGAAAAGGACGCCGCCTGGGTCGGGAGCCATCTCTCCGGCGACGTCGACTACCACGACGAGGGCAACGACTGGGGCCAGATCGCCCTGCAGGGCCCCAAGTCCGGCGCCATTCTCAAAAAGCTCTGCGATGAGCAGTACATCCCCGCCAAGTACTACACCTTCACCGAAGACGTGCCCCTGAACCTCGGCGAGCGCACGATCCGCGCCCTCGTCTCCCAGACGGGCTACACCGGTGAATACGGCTTTGAGATCTACTGCAAGGCCGAGGACACCGTCGACCTGTGGAAAGCGCTTCTGAAAGCGGGCGAGCCCGAGGGGTTGATCCCCTGCGGCCTCGGCGCGCGCGACACGCTGCGTCTCGAGGCTTCGATGCCGCTCTACGGTCACGAGATGAACGACGAGATCACGCCGAAGATGGCGGGACTTCCGTGCAAGCTCACGGGCAAGGACTTCATCGGCCGCGACGCGCTTGTCGCGCTCGGCGCGCCGAAAATGAAGCGCATTGGCATGAAGGTCGTCGGCCGCGGCATCGTGCGCGAGCACTGCGACCTCTACACGATGGACGGAGAAAAGATCGGCTGGGCGTCCTCCGGCACGTTCGCGCCCTATATCGGCTGCGGTGTCGCGATGGGCTATATCCCCGCTCAAGATATCGAGATCGGCAAGCACCTCAACGCCGACGTGCGCGGCCGCATGGTCGAGCTCGAGATCGTGCCAATGCCGTTCTACAAGCTCGAACGCTGAAATAGAGATTTTTGACCGAATATTCGGAAACCGTTTGACCATAAATAACAACCAACATTCATTGAGAACGATTTTGAGGAGGAAATTACCATGAACATCCCTGCTGAGCTGAAGTATTCCAAGTCCCACGAGTGGGTCAAGATGGACGGCGACGTCGCCGTGATCGGCATTTCTGATTTTGCCCAGGATGCGCTGGGCGATGTGGTCTTTATCAACCTGCCCGCCGAGGGCGACAGCGTCACCGCCGGTGAGAGCTTCGGCGATGTCGAGTCCGTCAAGGCGGTCTCCGACGTGATCTGTCCCGTCAGCGGCACGATCTGCGAGGTCAACGACGCGCTCGCCGACGCGCCCGAGACGCTGAACTCCGACCCCTACGGCGCATGGATCATCAAGGTCTCCCCCGTGACCGACACTGAAGCGCTGCTTGACGCCGCCGCTTACGAAGCGCACTGCGCGCAGGAGGGTTAACATGGGCTCTTACGTTCCCACCACGGCTGCGGAACGGGAAGAAATGCTCGCCGCCATCGGGGTCGACAGCCTGGAAGGGCTGTATAAGGCCGTCCCGCAGGAAATGCTCCTGCGGAGCGGCGGGCTGAACATCCCCGAGGGCCTGAGCGAGCTTGAGGTGCGCGAGGCCGTCACCGCCATGGCCGAAAAGAACAAGGTCTTCAAGACTGTTCTTCGCGGCGCGGGCGCCTACCGCCACTTCATCCCGTCGGTCGTTAGATCCGTCACCTCCCGCGAAGAGCTTGTCACCTGCTACACCCCCTATCAGGCGGAGATCAGCCAGGGCGTTCTGCAGGGTACGTTTGAATTCCAGACGATGATCTGCGAGCTGACCGGCATGGACGTCTCCAACGCCTCGCACTACGACGGCGCGACCGCCGCGGCCGAGACGATCCCCATGTGCAAGGACCGCAAGCGCACGAAGGCTTACGTCTCCGCCTGCGCCCATCCGCAGGTCATCGAGGTCATGAAGACCTACTGCTTCGCCTCGAATACCGAGCTTTTTGTCGTCCCCGCAAAGGACGGCAGAACTGATCTCGACGCGCTCAAGGAAGCGCTCGGCGATGACGCCGCGTGCTTCTACCTCCAGCAGCCGAACTACTTCGGCCAGATCGAAGACGCGAAGGCGGCCGGTGAGATCGTCCACGCCGCGGGTGCCAAGTTCGTCATGGGCGTGAACCCCATCGCCTGCGCCATTCTGCCCACGCCGCGCGCGATGGGCGCGGATGTCGCCGTCGGCGACGGTCAGCCCCTCGGCCTCGACACGGCGTTTGGCGGCCCGTTTCTCGGCTTCATGTCCACGACATCCGCCATGACGAGAAAGCTCCCCGGCCGCATCGTCGGCCAGACGAAGGATGTGGACGGCGAGGTTGGCTACGTGCTGACGCTATCCGCGCGCGAGCAGCACATCCGCCGCGAAAAGGCCAGCTCCAACATCTGCTCCAACCAGGCGTTATGTGCCTTCGCCGCGGGCGTTTACATGGCCGCGATGGGCGAGAAGGGCATGAAGCAGTGCGCGCGGCTCTGCACCTCGAAGGCGCACTATTTCGCCTCTGAACTTGAAAAGATCGGCTGCACGCTCAAGTATCAGGGCGAATTTTTCCACGAGTTCGTCACTGAAGTCGAATGCCCCAACTGCCGCAAGAAGATCCTCGACGCGCTCGAGACCGAGGGCATCCTCGGCGGCGCGGAGGTCGAGGGCGGCATCCTCTGGTGCGTGACCGAGCTCGTCTCTAAGGCGCAGCTTGACAAAGCCGTTGCCATCGTGAAGGAGGTGCTGTAAATGAAGCTCATTTTTGAACTTGGCGTCGAAGGCCGCGGCATGACCCTCATGCCGGAGTGTGACGTCCCCGAATATCAGCTCCCCGAAGAGCGCAGCGAGGCGCTGCACCTGCCCCATGTGAGCGAAAACGAGCTTACCCGCCATTACACCGCCCTCTGCAAGCGCATCCACGGCGTGAACGACGGCTTCTATCCCCTCGGCTCGTGCACGATGAAGTACAACCCCAAGATCGACGAGGACATGGCGGCGCTGCCGGGCTTCACCCAGCTCCACCCGCTCCAGAGCATCGAGACCGCGCAGGGCGCGCTCGAGGTGCTGCACACGCTGGGCGCTGAGCTTGGCGAGGTCTTCGGCATGGACGCTGTGACGTTCCAGCCCGCTGCGGGCGCGCACGGTGAGTTCACGGGCGTTCTGCTCATCAAGGCCTATCACACCGACCGCGGCGATACCGCGCGCACGAAGATCATCGTGCCCGACTCCGCCCACGGCACAAATCCCGCAACCGCCGCGATGTGCGGCTTCCAAGTCATCAACATCCCGTCCGGCGCAGACGGCTGCGTGGACCTCGACGCGCTGCGCGCCGCCGTCGGCCCCGACACCGCAGGATTGATGCTGACGAACCCGAACACCGTCGGTATTTTCGACAAAAACATCCTCGAGATCACGAAGATCATTCACGATGCGGGCGGCCTGTGCTATTACGACGGCGCGAACCTCAACGCCGTCATGGGCGTCGTCCGTCCCGGTGACATGGGCTTTGACTGCATCCACAGTAACCTGCATAAGACGTTCGCCACACCGCACGGCGGCGGCGGCCCCGGCGCAGGCGCGGTCGGCTGCAAGGAATTCCTCAAAAAGTACATGCCCGGCCCGCTGGTCGTCGAAAAGGACGGCAAGTACGGCTTTGCATACCCCGAAAAGTCCATCGGCCGCGTGAAGATGTTCTACGGCAACTTCGACGTCGTCGTGCGCGCGCTGACCTACGTGCTCACGCTCGGCAAGTCCGGCATCCGCGAGGCGGCGATGAACGCCGTGCTGAACGCGAACTACATGCGCGTCAGGCTCAAGGATACCTTCACCATGGCCTATGACGAGATCTGCATGCACGAGTTCGTCATGTCGCTTGTCGATCTCCACAAGGAGACGGGCGTCTCCGCGCTCGACCTTGCCAAGGGCATGCTCGACTTTGGCCTGCACCCGCCCACGATGTACTTCCCGCTCATCGTCCATGAGGCGCTCATGATCGAGCCCTGCGAGACTGAGAGCAAGGAGACCATGGACGAGGTCTGCGGCATCTACTGCAAGCTCTTTGAACTCGCGCACTCCGATCCCGAGACGCTTCACACCGCTCCCCACTCCACGCCCGTCCGCCGCCTCGACGAGGTCGGCGCGGCGCGCAACATGGTTTTACGTTATCAGTTTGCCTGACGAAGGCAGCGCATATCTCAACATCACGCAATGCCGCCGAAAAGTCGGCGGCATTGCTCTCAAAAAGGAACGAACTATTATGGCTCATTATGAACTCATCGTCATCGGCGCGGGCCCCGGCGGCTACGAAGCCGCGCTCCATGCGGCCAAGCTCGGCAAGAAGGTCGCCGTCGTCGAGAAGCGCGAAGCGGGCGGCACCTGCTTAAACCGCGGCTGCATCCCGACGAAAACGCTGCTGCACTCTTCTCAGATCTTCCACGACGCCAAGCACGGCGCACACGCCGGCATCCACACCGACGATATCCGCGCCGACATGATGGAGATTTTTGCCTACAAGCGCGAAATTTCGCAAAAGCTGTCCTCCGGCATTGAATCGCTTTTCAAGACCGCAAAGATCGACTTTCTGCGCGGCACGGCGCTCATCACCGCACCCGGCGCTGTCCGCGTGACGGACGCCGAGGGCGGTGCCAACGACTACACCTGCGACGATATCCTCATCGCCACCGGCTCCGTCCCGTCCCGCCCGCCGATTCCCGGACTTGATTTCGCGATGACCTCCGACGAGCTGCTTGAGGGGTGCGACCACCTGTACCGCTCCATCGTCATCATCGGCGGCGGCGTCATCGGCATCGAGTTTGCGACGTTTTACGCAGACCTCGGCTGTGAAGTGACCGTCATCGAAGGCATGGACCGCCTGCTGCCCAACATAGACAAGGAGCTCGGCCAGAGCCTCGCGCTCATCCTCAAAAAGCAGGGCGTGAAGGTCTTCACGAACGCGATGGTCCAGAGTGTCGAGAAGACGGGTGAGGATATCGCCGTCAACTTCACCTGCAAGGAAAAGAGCGAGACCGTCTCCGGCGAGGCCGTGCTCTGCGCCATCGGCCGCCGCCCGTACTGCGACGGCCTGTTCGCGGATGGCATTTCTGTCGAGATGAACCGCCGCAGCATCGCCGTGAACGAGCGCTACGAGACGAGCATCCCCCACATCTACGCCATCGGCGACGTCTCGGCCAAAATTCAGCTCGCCCATGTGGCGACCGCGCAGGGCATCGCCTGCGTCGATCTGCTCTGCGGAAAAGAAAATCACACGTCGATGTCCGTGGTGCCGAGCTGCATCTACTGCCGTCCGGAGATCGCGGTCGTCGGCCTCACCGAGGCCGAGGCCAAGGAGGCGGGCATCCCCGTCAAGGTCGGCAAACGCGTCATGTTCGACAACGCCAAGACGCTCATCGCCGACCCGGGTCGCTGCTTTATGAAGTTCGTCGCCCACGCCGAAACACGCGAGCTTCTCGGCGCGCAGCTCATGTGCGAGCATGCGAGTGACATGATCGGCGGCGTCTCGCAGGCGCTCGCCAACCACATGACGGTCGATCAATTCCTGCTGGCCATGCGTCCGCACCCCTCGTTTGAAGAGGCGATGACCGCCGCGCTCGAGGACCTTGCGCAGAAGCTCGGCTGAAAGGCCGCGGATGAAGCTATCGGTCGCCTTTAGACAGGCGATACCGCTTTTATGCAAAATTTGCGTTGCAGCATACGATGGAGTATGCTACCCTTAAAGTGAAAAATTGCTCTGACGGGGAACGCTTCTTTGAAAGCGGCGCACCGAAAGCGTGATAAGGGAGAGGAGAATCATCCACGAAAAAGCTATTGCCCATCATTTTGACGCTGCTCCTGGTTTGCATTGCCGCACCTTACGCCTCCGCCGCGAACGTAACGGTCTCGCCGCAAAACCTGTCGGTCGACGGCGTCGATGCGGACTGCGACAAATACAACATCGACGGCAGCAACTATTTCAAGCTGCGTGATCTTGCGCAGCTTCTGAGCAAGACGGACAGTTGCTTTTCCGTTTCGTTCGATGAGCAAAGCAACGCGGTCGCGGTCGTTTCCGGAAAAGAATATATCCCCGTCGGCGGCGAGCTTGCGCGCGGGCAAGATCATTCCAAAACAGCTGTTGTCAGCAAGCAGTCCGTTTTGATCGACGGAAAGGCTGTGGACGGTCTTTCCATCTACAACATCGGCGGAAACAACTATTTTAAGCTGCGCGACCTCGGCAATGCGCTCGGCTTTACCGTCGATTATGATGCCGACAGCAATACCGCCATCGTTTTGAGCAAGGGTTCCACAGCAGTCTATCAAAACGCGTTTGAAAAGCTGCTCGAAGACGTGAACGAAAAACGCCGCGCCGATATGGCAAGCGAAGTGACCTTTGACGGGTTTGAGGACTATCTTCAACACCACCGCGGCGAGGTCGAGATCACACAGGCAGAGATCGACAGTCTGATGGACCTGAATCACCCCGGTAAGGCGACGCTCACCCGCGCGGAAGCGCTCGAGGATGTGGACCTTTACTTCCGCGCGCTGCATTACTCCTACGGCGCTTACTATTATTTCGGTGAGGAGAACTTCCAAAAGGCGGAGAACACGATCCGCGCGAAGCTTTCCTCCTGCAAGACGATCACAAGGGATCAATTGATCTCTCTGATGTACTCCAACCTGCTTTTCGTTCGGGATGGACATTTCTGCATTGCCGGGCGGTATGAACCGGCCTATGAAAGCAGTGTCCAGTATTTGTACTATTACAGTGACCGCAGCTTCGGCAAGGATGCGAACGGGTATTATCTGCTGGGGGAAAGCGAAAAGTGGTACTATACCTCCTGCGGCAACGCGAACGCGGAAATGCAGCCGTATCTTGAAAAGAGCGGCCGCGTGTGCTATTCCCTGCGCCAGTTCTGCCCTGCAACAGCAGCACATACAACGGACATCATTACTCTGACAAAGGGCGGCGAAACAAAAACGGTTTCGCTCACATGGTCGCTGAGCCAGTCCTATCTGGAAGACGGTTCGTAGGTCCCGGATTATCATTATCTGAAATCAAACGGTATCGCCTTGATAACGATTCGCAGGTTTGACTGGAATTATGAGGAGACAATGGACGAGTTCGTCCGCACCGGTTCTGACCTTAAAAACGCGAAGCTCATCATCATTGATGCCCGCTCCAACAGCGGCGGCGATGAAGACTTTATCAAAAACTGGCTGAAAAGCTACACGGGAGAAGAACCCGAACAGAAAACGATTATTTCCAACTGGGGCACTGCTATGTTCGATACGACCCAAGCCTACGCGGACCTGGGTGAAGAGTTTGCCGCCTTCCGGACAGGCGATAAGGACTATGAGCTGTTTCAGGGAAAGCTGCTGGCAAACAGCACTCCGATTCTTCTTCTGACAGACAGCATGTCCGGCTCCGCCGGCGAGAGCATCGTGACCTATTGCAGGACACTTGACAACTGCCTTGTGATCGGCGGCCCAACGAGAGGCGTGCAGCTGGTCGGAAATGTGCGAGGCTGGACGCTTCCAAACTCCGGCATCGGCTTCCAGTTCGGTCAGGCGCTCCACTTTATCTACAGTATGGAAAATGTGGAGGGCAAGGGCTACGCCCCGGACCTGTGGTGCAACCCGAAGACCTCGTTGCAGGCGGTTTTGAGCATGGTGGAGCGCTATGACCTCGGCTCCGCCGAGGGCGTGGCCGCCCTGCGCGCGCAGCTGCCGAATATTCTGACCAAGTAGGCAGGCACTTCCCATTAAATGTCCCACAACGTAGGATGAGTAGAAAGAGAAGCATTCTACTGAACCTGTCTTATGGCCATATACCGCCGTCATCTGAACGCAAAACC
>ENA-UERS01000766-UERS01000766.1-human-gut-metagenome-genome-assembly--contig:-NODE-766-length-12340-cov-3.562668_pt1 | contig 12340 bp, 6 predicted proteins | sample MGYA00242991_ERZ507992 | MGnify/ENA primary metagenome ERZ507992 (study PRJEB26167, sample SAMN06115535) | human gut metagenome | host: Homo sapiens | place: China:Chongqing | collected 2015-10-24...
ATTGGCTGCGGCCCCTTATTTTGTCAGGCGGTTACGCCTGTTTTGCCTCCCCTTCCGGGAAGATGATTTTGTTGACGAAGAAGAATATCACCATCGAGATACCGCCGTTCAACACAGTAGTGCCGATGTTGTAGATGAAGTCCGGCACCAGCAGGCCTGCCACCGCCACCCAGATGCAGTTGATGGAGTTGACGATGCAGGTGATAAGGCAGAAAGCCAGCAGATACCAGCCGATCTGCTTGGCGAGGTTGCCCTTGCTGCGGAAGACGAGGCTGCGCTGGATGGGGAAATTGATGCACTCGCCGATGACCATGGCCACCATGTAGGCGCAGAAGTAGGGCAGGCCGCCGTGGGCCGCGTCATAGCCGAGGATGTTCCACTTGAAGGTCTCGCCGAACAGGGTGATGTCGATGCCCGGCCAGCCGAAGTCCACCACCGGCAGGTTTGCAAATGCCTTGGGCAGGAACTGCAGAAGCAGATATTTGAACACGGTGATGAGGTTGGACACGATGACGAACAGTCCGCCCTCCCGCACCCATTTGGCCGCGGCCGGATGCTTTGCGGCAAAGTTATTCCAGAAATTCATGGCCTTATTCCTTTCAGCTGTTTTTGAGCCGGTTTTCCATCTGGCTGTTCAGGATGAGATTCTTGACGAACTCATAGATGACCCGAAGGATGCCCACGAGCCAGAAGCCTTTCAGCTCCCAGACGAGGCCGTCCACCATGCCCATGCTCACCATGCCGTTGGTCATCTTGGCCAGCGCGCGCAGCGGCATATTATACTGGAACACGGTGTTCAGGTCGGGGGTGCCTTTTGCAAAGCTGCTGTCCAGACGGTAGCGCAGCACCTTCTGTGCCACCCAGCCCAGCGGACTGCGGCCATGGTCCATCTCGCCCAGCGTCATGTTCCGGTCGATGCGGACGACATCCTCCGGGATCGGATGGCCCAGCAGAGCCTCGAACTCGGCGTCGGTCACATAGGTGATCTGGCCGGAGACGTAGTGGAGCAGGTCGAGACCCTCGTAGGGGTCGGGAGCGTTGGTCCCCTTGACGGAGACTTCCTCTGTCAGCCGGATGTCTGCGCTGGATGCACCCACGCGGAGCTGATAGCTTCCGCCTTCGACTTCCCAGCGGTCAGTCTTGACGTTCCAGTAGCGGAACGCCTTGTCGTCCAGAGCGATGCTCACCGTCCTGCTCTCGCCTGCTTTCAGGAATACCTTTGCAAAGCCCTTCAGCTCCTGCGCCGGGCGGAAGATTTTTGCGTCCTGCTTTGCGACGTAGAGCTGGACGATCTCGGCACCGGCACAGCTGCCGGTGTTGGTGACAGTGAGGGTCACGCCCTTCTCGTCTGCCTTCAAATCACTGTACTCGAAGGTGGTGTAGCTCAGGCCGTAGCCGAAGGGGAACGCCACCGGCACACCGGCGGTCTGATAGTACCGGTAGCCCACATACAGGCCCTCGCGGTACTCCACGTTCCGGCCCTCGCCGCCGAAGTTCGCCTTGGCGGGGGTGTCGTCGTGAGCCTGCGCCCAGGTCTGGGACAGCTTGCCGCAGGGGCAGAGCTTGCCGGTGAGGATGTCTGCGGCTGCGCCGGCGCCTGCCTGTCCGCCCAGTGCGCCGTAGACCAGCGCCCTGCACTGGCCGACCCACGGCGTCTCTACCGGCGCACCGGCGCTCAGCAGAACGACGACGTTCGGGTTGACGGCAGCCACAGCAGCCAGAAGCTGCTGCTGGTTCTCGGCCAGCTTCATGTCAGAGCGGTCAAGGCCTTCGCTCTCCCGCAGCTCATCGAGGCCGAGGCAGAGCAGAACGGTGTCAGCCTTCTTTGCGAGGGCCACAGCCTCTTCCAGCTTCTCGGCGTCAGCTGCACCCTGACGCTCGAAACCGGAGGCATAGCCCACGAAGGTGATGCCGCTGTCGTCGGCCTTGATGCTGTCCAGCAGGGTGTCCACCTGCAGGGCGTTGACGGCGCTGGAGCCTGCGCCCTGATAGCGGGGCGTCTCGGCAAAGTCGCCGATGACGGCCAGCTTCTCATTGGGCTTGAGCGGCAGGATGCCGCCCTCGTTCCTGAGCAGGACGATGCTCTCTGCAGCCGCGCGGCGGGCAAGCTTATGGTGCGCGGCAGCGTCGAAGGTGCGGGGCGCTTTTTCCACCGCAGCGTGGGTGGAGAGCACCAGTTCCAGCATCTCGTCGAGACGGGCGTCCACGTCGGCCTCAGAAATTCTGCCGTCCTGTACGGCCTTCATCAGCTCCCGGATGGAGTCGCCGCCGGGGCAGGGCATTTCGAGGGTGGAGCCGTTCTTCACGCCGAGGGCGTGGTCATTGGAGCCGCCCCAGTCGGTGACGACGGCCCCGTCGAATCCCCAGTCCTTCCGCAGAATGTCCTGCAGCAGGTGGGCATTCTCGTTGGCGTAGGTGCCGTTGATGAGGTTGTAGGAGGTCATGATGGTCTTAGGCTTTGCCTCTTTCACCACGATCTCGAAGCCGGTCAGATACAGCTCCCGCAGGGTGCGCTCATCGAGCACCGAGTCGCTGGCCATGCGGCGCAGCTCCTGACTGTTGACCGCAAAGTGTTTGGGGCAGGCAGCGATGCCGTTTTTCTGGATGCCGCGCACATAGGCGGCGGCCATCCTGCCCGCGAGGATGGGGTCTTCCGAGAAATACTCGAAGTCACGGCCGCAGAGGGGGCTGCGCTGGATATTCAGGCCGGGGCCGAGCAGGACAGCCACTTCCTGTGCAGCGGCTTCCTCGCCCAGTGCCTCGCCCACGGCTTCGCCCAGCTTCTCATCCCAGCTGCACGCAGTGGCGGAAGAGGTCGGAAAGCAGGTTGCCGGAACGCTGGGGTTGAGGCCCAGATGGTCGGCGGCACCGGCCTGCTTGCGGACACCGTTGGGGCCGTCCGAAAGGGTGATAGCCGGGATGCCCTTGCCCGGCAGAGCGCGGGTGGTAAAGACAGTCTCGCCCGAGAGCAGGGCGCATTTCTGCTCCAGATTCAGTTTTTGGATGATGTCAGCGTGTTTCATGGATCGCTCCTGATAAAAAAGAAGAGGTGGCGGGCGCTCTGCCCGCCGCCCCTTTCGGTTTTGTGTTACTCAGACGGTTTTGATGTTGTCCTCTTTCTTTTTGCGGAAGCGGAAGATGGTCAGGATGACCAGGACCGCAATCAGACCGCCGCAGACGCCATCCACCGCGTAGATGACCTTCTGGTAAGGCTCGACCTTTGCCAGATAACGGCTGCCCGGCATACCGCCGTTCATTGCCTTGGAGTTTGCAATAGTATACAGGATGTTGTGGACTGCCTCACGGCCATAGTGATAATCCGAAACATCATTCTTGTTGAAGGTATAGCGTGCGCCGGTGGGCAGGTTGGTCAGCTTGCCATCAGCACCCGCCTGGATCATCTGGCCAGCATCCATAAAGACACCGGTGTTTGCATTATCGGTGATGATAAAGCCGTGGAAGCCCCACTCGTTGCGCAGCAGGCCGGTGATCATGTTGTAGTTGCCGCCGGCCCAGGTATAGCCAACGCGGTTGAAGGAGGTCATGATGCCGGTGACGGACGGGATCTCGGTGGTGGCATTGCTGTAAGTGCCGTCGCCGTTGTCCTTTGCATAGTTCATCTCGACCTTATCAGACTTGACGCACATCTCAAAGGGCTTGAGGTAGATCTCGCGGGCCGCCTGCTCGTTCAGGAAGGTCGCAATGCTGTACTGGCCTTCACGGTCGCCGCGGTGGTCCTCCTGATCGTTGATGGCGTAGTGCTTGACAAAGACATACATACCGCGGGAGGCGACACCCTCACACTCGAGGGAAGCAATGTGACCGCCGATGAACGGATCCTCGGAGTAATACTCGCTGTTGCGGCCGGAGAATGCAGTGCGGTGCATGTTGACTGCCGGTGCATACCAGCCATCGACATCCAGATAGTAGGACTCGTCGCCAATGTTCTCGCCGTAGTGAGTGGCCAGATCATCGTTGTAGGTCTGTGCCAGAACGATCACGCCGCAGTGGGTGATGTTGCCCTTGAAGTAGAAGTTGCCGCTTGCATCAACGCCATGGTTGACCAGGCCGGTGGCAGCGTCGCGATCGGTCGTGGAGGGCTTATCCACCGACTTGATGGCAGCCGTGCCATAGCCGGACTGCGTGATCAGGGTCTGATAATCGCTGGGGGTCAGCTGGTCGAGCAGTTCATCCCACTTTTCATCATCGTAATCCAGACCGCGCATATCGATCAGACCCAGACCGTTGTCCTTGCCGTAGACAAGCTCATCGGTCAGGGTAGAAGGATCGGTGGTGTTCAGGGAATCGAAGGAATCCAGCTTTGCCAGATCCTCGCTGCTGATGGTCTTATAGTAAGTATAGGAAGCGGGGTTGCCGTTTGCATCGGTGCCGTTGATGGGGTTGCCCCAAGTGCTGATCTGGTCGCTGACCTCGCCATCGGTGGTCGGCCAGGTGCCGGTCCAGTCGTTGCGGGACAGATACTGGAAGCCGCCGTTTGCCTGATCCAGCTGGTTGGTGACCTCCACGCCGGTGGTGGTGTCGTTCTTATAGGTCGTGGTATCCACGGTGCCGTTGGCCGGGGTATAGGTCGCCACAAACTCAGTGTTGCCATCGGCGGTCATGCCGTCTTCCACGGTCTTGCCCTTGACAGCAAGGATGTTGTTGACGGCATCGTGTGCGTTCTTGGCGGCGGTGATGTAGTAGTCACCGGCATCCAGAATGTAGGTCTTGGCGTTGGTGTAGTCGTAGGACTTCAGCTGTTCCTGATCGAAGGTGACCGTAACGGTCTCGCTTGCACCGGGAGCCAGCTCCGAGGTCTTGGCGTAACCGACCAGTTCAACCGCAGCCTTTTCCACCTTGTTGGTCTTGTCATAATCGGTGTAGGGGCTCTGTGCATACACTTCCACAACGTCCTTGCCGGCAACAGAACCGGTGTTGGTCACCTTGACCGTGACGGTGCAGGTGTCGCCATCCCAGCTGGTGTTGTAGTCGGACCAATCAAAGGTGGTGTAGGACAGGCCGTAGCCGAAGGGATACATCACAGCGTCATCGTAGTTGTAATCGCCTGCGTTGCCCTGACCGAGGACCTTGTCCTCGTAACGGGTCTCGTAATAGCGGTAGCCAACATAGATGCCCTCTTTGTAGCTGACGTAGTTGTACTTGGTCAGGTTGCCATTCTCGTCATAGTAGGCAAAGTCGCCGAAGTTCTGCGCCGCCGGGCTGTTCATGGCATCCACTTCATAGGTATCCACGGTGCGGCCGGAAGGATTGACCTTGCCGGAGAAGATCTCGGCCAGAGAGCACAGGCCGTAGTCGCCCATGGCAGGAGCCGAGATGACCGTGTGGATGCTGGGATAATCCTCCACCCAGCTCAGATCGACCGCTGCACTGGAGTTGAGCAGCAGCACGACATCGTCAAAGTTGTCGTTCAGGTACTGGAGGATCTCCAGTTCCACGGAATCCGGCTCGAGGTAGGTCTTGGTCTTGTCCTCTTCCACATCGGTGTGGTTGTACATGGAGCGCGGCATATCGCGGCCTTCGCCCGCCACACGGCTGAACACAAAGACCGGCACCGTGCCCTGCATGGAATCGGTCAGGCCCGGCTCCGCCTGCATGACGGACAGCGGGCACTCGTTGATGGAGAAGTCCTCGTCATCACCGTAAGAGACCGAGCCGACACCCAAACCATAATCCTTGCCGTTGCCTTCGGAATAGAATTTCCAGAGGTCCTCGTTGACACCGAACCCGGCATCTTCAAAGGCCGTTTTCATATCGACTTTGTTGCCGCCGATGTAGCTGACAGCAGAATGGCCGACAAAGCTAAAGGTCGTATCCGTGCTGTACGGCATCTTTCCGGCATCGTTTTTCAGCAATACAATGCCTTCGGCGGCGATCTTCTTATTCAGAGCGATCTCATCCTCAACCAGCGCCTCCTCTGTGTCAAAGCCGGGCTTGCTGTATTCCATATTGATGCCTTCGGTCTTTGCCTTGCTGTTATTGATGCCTCCACTCTTCAGGCCCAAAATGCTCTGCACACTGCTGGCATTGGGCGGGATCAGCACATTGGCCGCAACCATACCGCCCGCCAATGCGACACACAACACACCCGAAACGGCAGTTTTGATGATCTTGACCATCATCTTACTGTCCTTCTTTTTCTGTGCCATAACTGTTAGCTCCTTCTCTTTTGGGTACACGACCCGGTTCATAGCTGTTCTCCGGAGTGCGTCCACTCCTTTGCTTGATGTCATTTTATCATATAAACTGCAAAACGAACCGTTCTCCGCGCAATCTGTCATTTTGGAGGCGTATTTTGCAGAAGTTTCAATTTGATTTCAATTTCTATTGTGCTTATCGCCAATTTTGAGAGCGGTTTCATTGTGCATCATGCCAAAAGCAAAAACTCCCCCAGCCGCTGACGCGGCAGCCCCCTCAAAGAGGTGGCCCTTGGCAAAGAGGACAATGTTTCGCTCTCTACCAAAGGCTCCCTCCCTGAGGGAGCTGTCACCGCAGGTGACTGAAGGAGTCCCTTTACTTTTCCGGGACAGGCAGCAGGATCCGCAGGGTGAACCAGCCGTCGGCCCAATGAAGAGTCATGGTGCCGTCGTGGCGCTGGGCGGCCGCCTGCACGCCCTGCAGGTCGTAGCCGCCGTGGGCGTTGTGGACGGGCAGACCGTCCGCGCCCATCTCCACAGGCTGGGCGCAGTAGTTCTCGAAGCGGAGCATCACGCAGCCGCTCTGGTTGTAGATGGCCACCCGCAGCAGACGCTTTTCGGGGTCGGACTCGGCCAGCACGCTCTCGATGGCGTTGTCCAGCGGCGCACCCACGAGGGTACACAGCTCCCGCGTGCTCAAAAAGCCCAGCTGGCTGCCGTCGGCCACGCTGGTCATGTTGATGCCGCGCTGCTGGCAGTCCATGCTTTTGGCAGTCAATAGGGTATCCAATACCGGGTTGCCAGTCTTGTTCTCTGCTTCATACTGCCGGATGCCGCTCTCCATCCGGGCCAGAGCCGCGTCCTGCTTGGCCCGGTCGCGCTCGGCGCGGATGTCCGCGATCTGGATCTTCAGCTCGTGACAGCGGCTGTTGATGAGCCGGATGCCCTCCTTGCTCCGCTTGTACTGCTCATACTGGCGGTGGAGCACCTCGTCCATGGCGGCAAGCTCGCTGTGGAGCGCCGCCTCCCGCAGTTGCTCGTGCTGGACCGTCAGGATGAGCACGCCGCAGAAATCCACCAGCGTACGGATGCAATAGACGCTCATGTCCACCTCGCGGTCACCGAGAAAGAGCAGATTGCTCACCGCAAAGACCATCACCGCCATGACGACGGCCACGAGGCCCGCTTTTCCGCTGATGACGATATGGCCCTTGGGACTTTTGTGCTTATGCTCCAGCACCCAGATGCAGCCGAAAACGCTGCCGTAGACCGCCACCAGAAGCAGCAGTGACAGGCCGTCGGCCCCGCTGCGCTGAGGCCAGAGGAAGCAGTGCAGCTGCCACTCGGCGCTGGCCGCCAGCTCTGCCAGAACGAAGGCCCGGGCGCAGACATAGCCCGCTTCCAGCAGGGAGATGGTGCGGGTGACCCAGAGGTATAAATACTGTATCCCCACAGCTGCCGTCATGCAGGGGATCCACCACGCCAGCGGGACGCTGCCCGTGGCCTGCAAAAAGACGCTCAAGGCCAGCGCCCATGCCGCACTGACAGCGATGGTGGCCGTTTTGCCGAAGCGGATGCCCAGCGGCAGGGCGTAGATGCCCACGGCCAAACACTCGGCCAGCGCCGTATACAGGCGCGGGATGCTGGGCAGTGCCGTCATGCGCCCTCACCCCCGATGTGGTCGGCCAGCGCCGCGAGGAAGGCTTTCCGCCGGGGGCGGCTGACCTGCAATTCGTAGGGTCCCACCTGCACCATCCCCTGCTGCACGCTCTTCACCTGCGCCAGATTGACAAGGTAGCCGCTGTTGCAGCGGGCAAAGGGCCGCTCGGCCAGCTTTTCCTCAAAGGCTTTCAGGGTGCCTGCCGCCACGAAATCGCCCTCTTCGGTATAAAAGTGGACGCGGTGTCCCTCGCTTTCCAGATAATAGATGAGGGACGAATCCAGCCGCCGCATCCCGCCCTCCACCGGCAGGGCCAGATAATGCCGTGCGCGGCGGCGCAGCTGTTCTTCGGCCTTGCGCAGCTGCTGCGAAAACGCAAAATAAGGCACCGGCTTGAGCACATAGTCCAGCGCGCCCACCGCGTACCCGCCGATGGCGTACTGTGCCATATTCGTGATAAAAACGATGATGACGTCCTTGTCCAGCTCCCGCACTCGCCGGGCCGTCTCCATGCCGTCCAGATGCTTCATCTCCACGTCCAGAAACAGGATGTCGTACACCGGGCGGTAATCATCCAGCAGTTCCATGCCGTCGGCGAACTCCGTCACCGCGAACTCGGTGCCGTACTGCCGGGTGTGCCGCTGCACATAGCCCTGCAGCTGCGCCCGCACCTCTGCCTCGTCCTCGACCAGAGCAATGCGTATCATTGCCGCGCCTCCTTTTTTCCGCTATTTCTCTGGTTTTTATTGTAACACGAAACCGGGCCGGTGGCAAATGGGAAGGCCCTTTTTCTGCCGCGTCCCGGATGTGTTTCATACAGCGCAGCCCTCATCCGTCTTGTCCCCCAGTCCAACGGCTAAGTGCAAAAAACAGCAGCCTCACTCTGCGTTCGGTGAGGCTGCTGTTCTGTTATTGGAAAATTTCAGGCTCAGTTCGTCTTGACGGCCACGAGGATACGGATCTTCTTTCCGCCTGCGCAGCCGAAGTTGTCGTACCAGCCGATGAGCTTATAATCCTCGGTGTTGATCTTGGGCAGCGAGGTGGCGAAATACTGGCCGTTCGACCACAGATACACTTGCATATCGTCGGCAGTCTCATAGCGCTTATCGCCGCTCATGACCGAAGCTGCGCCCAGCTTATCGACGACTACCGGCGAGAGCTGGAGCATCCGGTTGATGGCCTTGCCGTCAGCAGAACGACCGATGGCGATGCCGCCTGCGATAACGGGGTACTTGGTGGCGGTGCTGTAGGCCACCTGCTTGCCGCCGGAGTAGCAGACGTAGGTCGCACCCTCGCCCAGATAGTTGAGGAAGTCGCCCAGCGTACCGCCCACGCTGTCGCCGGTGCGGCGGAGCACATAGCTGAACAGCTGGTCCGTCTTGCCGGTAAGGGTGTTCCAGGTAGAGCTGACGACACTGCCGTCGATGAGGCCGTAGAGCACATCGCTGGTGCTGGGGACAAGGATGTTCTTCACATCCTGGAAGGTCTCCTCATCGGTCTTGTCTACCTTGGTGGTGGTCGCAGCGGGGAGGCCTGCGGCCTCTCTTGCGGCGTCCTGTGCCTTGTCGCTGATCTTTTTGTCGATCTTCTTGGCGGCTTCGTCCGTCAGGCGGCGGACAGAATCCAGCGCAGCGTACTCCCACAGGTCACCGGTCACATCGTCGAGGATGACCCGGTCGATCTGTCCTGCGGAATTGGTGGTGTAGTAGCGGATGTCGCTTTCGCTCAGAGTTACCGCCGATAGGCGGCAGGCGCGCACTGCCCCAGCCACACCCTCCGACGTCGTATCAATGATCTGCACGTTGTCTGCAAACGGGGTGTCGCCCAGCGCGGTGCCGTCGGCGCTGACGGTGCCGCTGGTCGAGCGGGGCGAGATGGACTGGACGCTTTCGCCGTCACCGTCCACGCTGATCTCCACCAGCTTGCCGGCCGGGAAATTGAGCTTATTGTTTACGTTGACGGTGCGGGCCGTGCCATCGGTACACATGACCGAGACAGCCTGCTGCACCTCAGCGCTGTTCGTCTCCACGAGGGTGCGGGATGAGGACTGGACCACGCCGTAGAACACAGCGTCTGCCGCGTCGCCGGTGAGGACGGAGACAGCTGCATCGTTCATGCCCAGCAGCAGAGTGACCACCTGACCCACGCCGCCGCCGGACAGAGAAGACAGCTGATAGGCCACAGAGGGCGAAGCGATGGTGTAGGTGACGCCGGCCACAGTCACAGAGGTCGGAGCGCTGGCCGAGGGCGAGACAGCCGTCACGCGGCCTGCGGCACGCTTATTGTAGATCCACACGGTGCGGGCGCTCTCATTATAATAGTAGACATCATAGGGAGAGAGGGCCGCAGAGGTGGTGACTTCGTCGTTGCGGTAGATGGCTGCCGGGGCAAAGGGCAGGACGGTGGAAGCATCTGCCACGAAGGGACCCTTGACGTTGTCCAGCAGGACAGAAGAGATGTCCACCTGACCGTTGCTCACCGCAAAGCCCAGCGTGGAGGCGTAGACCTGACCGCTGCCGTTCATGGCGGTGAGGGCGTTGTAGAAGAGCATGGTACCCTGCTCGAGGGTCAGAGTCTCGCCCTGACGGGCATTGATCTCATTGCGCAGGCCCAGTGCGCTGGCCTTACTGAGCTGAGCTGTAGGGAAGGTACCGCCCAGCTTTGCCACATCATAGCCCAGCAGGCGCAGCGCCATGGTGCAGGCTTCTTCCAGCGTGACGGTGTTGTCCGGGCGGAAACTGCCGTCGGAGTAGCCGGTCATCCAGCCGTTCTGGACGGCAGTGCGGATGTAGACCGCATAGGGAGAGTCGCTGTCCACGTCGCTGTAGAGGCGGCCGGTGCGGCCCTGTGCCGTAGTGGTATCGCGGTAAGCAGAGAATGCGGTGAGGAGGCGGGCCGCCTGCCCACGAGTGAGGGGCGCACCCAGAGAACCGGCCTGCTCGGCGGTCAGACCGCCCAGTGCCGTCGCCGTCTGGACTGCCGCGTTGGAGCCGACCGCAGAGGCGGGCAGCACCAGCATGGAAACAGCCACGCAGACAGCCAGCAGGAATGCGAGGAATCGTTTTTTCATGGTAAACTCCTTATAAGTGTATAAACCTCTCAGTCTCGCATTCGCTCGACAGCTCCCCTACCGAGGGGAGCCTCTGGCGAAGAGAGAAGGCTTTCCGGAATGCCAAGGCCTCTCCTCGATAGGAGAGGTGGCAGCGCGTCAGCGCTGACGGAGAGGTTAATCATACCTCAACGCTTCGATGGGGTTCAGGCGGGCGGCACGGCGGGCAGGCAGGAAGCCGAACAGGACACCGATGCCGCAGGAGATGCCCACGGCGATGGCCGCCGCGTCCGCCGAGGGGGTGACGTTCAGGGTAATGTCCGTCAGGATATACGGAAGGATCTGGTTGATGATGGCCGAGACGATGTAGCCCAGCACGATGCCGAAGCAGCCGCCCAGCGCCGACGTGACGCCGGCCTCCACGACGAACTGGGTCAGGATGGTGCTCTCCTGTGCGCCCAGTGCCTTGCGGATACCGATCTCACGGGTGCGCTCAGTGACAGACACCAGCATGATGTTCATGATGCCGATGCCGCCGACCAGCAGCGAGATGCCTGCAATGGCCGTCAGGACGCCCACCATGACGTTGATCATGGAGGACATCTGCTTCATGGCTGCGCTCAGGCTCATGACGTAGACGTAGTCGTCCTTGCTGACCAGCTTCTTGATGCTTTTTTGCAGATACTCCTGCGCTGCATCCGAGTGGTCTGCATCCTGCAGCACGACGTAATACTCGCTGACACTGCTGGTGTTGTTGACGCTCATCAGGGTGGTATAGGGAATGAGAACAACGTCGTCGTTGCCGCCCTCGTACTGAGAGGCGGGTTTGGAGCGGCCTTCCAGCACGCCCACGATGCGGTACTCACTGGCGCCTACCTTGAGGGTGCTGCCGAGGCCGTTGCCTCCGAAGATCTTGCGGTCCACATAGTCGCCGATGACACAGATATTCTTGTTGTCTATCAAATCGGTGTACTGGATGCCCCGGCCCTTGGCCACCTTGTAGTTGTTGATGGTCGTGTAATCTTCGTTGACACCGCTGATGCCGGTGCGGCGGTACTTCTCGCCCGCCACCCGCAGCGTGTCGCCGCCGGCACTGGCAATAGGCGAAAGACCCTTATAATACTCGGGCTTCTGGTTGATGATGTTATACACATCGCTGACCTCCACCGTGCGGGTGCTGGCGGTCATGACGTTGACGGCCAGAATATCGCTGCCCATGTCGGAGTAGAAGTCCTGCATCATGTTGGTCATGCCGTTGCCGAGACCGACGATGACGATGACGGCCATGACGCCAATGATGATGCCCAGCATGGTGAGGAAGGTGCGGACTTTGTTGCTCAAGACGTTCTGGACGGCCTGTTTGAAGGTCTCCTTTATCATGCCTGCGTCCCCTCCTCTCCGGCTTTCGGGGCCGACATCATGAGGTTCGGCTGAACGACCGCCTCGGGTGCGTGGGCGTCGCCGTCGTAGACGACG
>ENA-UERS01000767-UERS01000767.1-human-gut-metagenome-genome-assembly--contig:-NODE-767-length-12339-cov-2.413065_pt1 | contig 12339 bp, 8 predicted proteins | sample MGYA00242991_ERZ507992 | MGnify/ENA primary metagenome ERZ507992 (study PRJEB26167, sample SAMN06115535) | human gut metagenome | host: Homo sapiens | place: China:Chongqing | collected 2015-10-24...
TTCGCTCACTATTTACCAGGTAAATTTATGGGATTGTAGCGTAAAAAAAGACAATTTCGCAGTCTTGCGCCGCATTGATTAGTGCGTATGATAACGTCACTGGAGTTGCGCTCTTACCCTTATAGCCATTAACCCCAGGAATCCGCACATGCGTATTGAAGAAGATCTGAAGCTTGGTTTCAAAGACGTTCTTATCCGCCCGAAACGCTCTACCCTCAAAAGCCGTTCTGATGTTGAGCTGGAACGTGAATTCACCTTTAAACATTCAGGCCTGACCTGGTCCGGCGTGCCGATTATTGCGGCTAACATGGATACCGTCGGCACCTTCAGCATGGCTAAAGCGCTGGCCACTTTTGGTATTCTGACCGCGGTACATAAGCACTACACCGCTGAAGAATGGCTGGCGTTTACCCAGGGCACATCCGCAGACGTACTCAAGCATGTGATGGTTTCCACCGGCACGTCAGAACCCACAGCTGAATTTTGTGTGTATCGACGTCGCCAACGGCTACTCCGAGCACTTTGTACAGTTCGTGGCGAAGGCGCGCGAAGCCTGGCCGCAAAAAACTATCATCGCCGGGAACGTGGTCACCGGTGAAATGTGCGAAGAGCTGATCCTCTCCGGCGCCGATATCGTCAAAGTTGGCATCGGCCCGGGATCCGTCTGCACCACCCGCGTTAAGACCGGGGTCGGCTATCCGCAGCTCTCCGCCGTGATTGAGTGTGCCGATGCGGCGCACGGCCTTGGCGGCCAGATCATCAGCGACGGCGGTTGCACCATGCCGGGCGATGTGGCGAAAGCCTTCGGCGGCGGCGCTGATTTCGTGATGCTTGGCGGCATGCTGGCGGGCCATGAAGAGAGCGGCGGAACCATCGTTGAAGAGAACGGAGAGAAATTCATGCTGTTCTACGGCATGAGCTCCGAGTCGGCGATGACCCGCCATGTGGGCGGTGTCGCGAAATACCGCGCGGCGGAAGGCAAAACCGTTAAGCTGCCTTTGCGTGGACCAGTGGAGAATACCGCACGTGATATTCTCGGCGGTCTGCGTTCTGCCTGCACCTACGTTGGCGCCTCGCGTCTGAAAGAGCTGACCAAGCGTACGACCTTTATCCGCGTTCAGGAACAAGAGAACCGGGTATTCAATAGCCTGTAATCGGCTGCACTGGCGCCTGCGCGGCGCCAGTGTTTCTCATCCTCCCGCCCCGCCAATGGCATCGCCCAGGTGAAAAACGGGCAAATACATTGCCACCACCAGAATCCCGACCAGCGAGCCGGTTATCACCAGCATCATGGGTTCAAGATGCGCAGCCAGACTATCGGCTCGCTGATAGGTTTGCTCGCGATGGTGATGCGCCAGGTTTTCCAGCATCTGATCCAGCGCTCCCGCGCTTTCCCCCGTGCGGATGAGCTGCAGGCACAGCGGTGTAAAACCGCCGCAGCGGCTTAACGCCTGCCAAATCGGCTCCCCCTGAACGATCAGCGCGCGGGCCTGCGCCAGACGCTGGCGCCATAGCGGGCACGACAGGGACTCTTCAACGCTTTGCAGCCCCTGCAGAAAGCTAATACCGGCGCTTTGGGTTAACGCCAGGATGGTGAAGATCAGGCTCAGCTGTTGTCCGCCGATCAGGGAGCCAATGAGAGGGAGCGCGTTAAGCAACCGCTGGCGGCGCAGCAACCAGTCGCTGCGCCGCCGGATCAGCTGGTTGAGCAGCAGCGGGCTCAGCAGCGAGGCCAGCAGCAGCGGCCAGCCGCGACTTAGCATGTCGCCTGCCGCAACGACCATCCGCGTCAATAGCGGTAGCGGCGTACTGAACGTCTGGTAGATGGCGGTGAACTCGGGCAGGACAAAATAGAGCATCCCCAGCACCACCAACAGCGCCAGAGAGAGCACGATCAGCGGGTAGCGCAGCGCTTTTTTGACTTTGCTGGCGAGCCGCTGCTGCTCCTGCTGCTGATTCGCCAACTGCAGGCAGCAGATATCGAGCTTGCCCGTCAGTTCGCCGGTGCTAATCATCGCCAGATATAGTGGCGGAAAAGCCTGGGGCCACTGCGCCAGCGCGGCAGAGAACGCCACGCCCTGGGCCAGCTCGCGGCCTAGCGCCTCAAGCAGCGCCTGCCACTGGGCATGCGACTGCTGCTGCGCCAGCAGCGATAACCCTTCCGCCAGCGGCAGGCCGGCCTGCAGCAGGGTCGCCAGCTGGCGGATCGTTTCGCAACTGTAGCGCGGGTGCCAGAGGCTCTGCTTCACCGCACAGCGGCGTACGGCCAGCGGTATAACTCGCTGCTGTTGGAGGTGCTGCAGGACCTCCAGACGCTTGGTTTGCCATAGCATCCCCTGACAAGGGGCGCCCTGCACATCGATACCGCGCCAGCGCCAGAGACGCTTAGTCGCCATGGGGGATCCCCAGCACCCGCACCACCTCTTCGAGGCTGGTCAATCCTTGTTCGATAGCCTGACAGCCGCTTTCAAAAAGCGTCATCATCCCTGCGGCTCGCGCTAGAGATTCAATCTCAATGGCGTTAAGTCCCTGGACTATCCCCGGGGGTAACAGGCAGCACTTCGAACAGCGCCAGCCGGCCGTAATATCCGTGGTAACAATGTTCGCAGCCCGCTGCCTGCCAGCGTGGCAGCGGGCGGGGCCACAGGCTGTGCGGCAGGTCGGCGGCGCTGCCGGCATTACGCCGACAGTGGGGACACAGCTTGCGGACCAGACGCTGGGCGATGACCAGCGAGAGCGCAGAGGAAATCATCCAGCGGGCGATGCCCATTTGCTGCAGGCGGGTCAGGGTTTCGCTGGTGGAATTGGTGTGCAGGGTGGAGAGCACCAGATGACCGGTCTGGGCGGCTTTGAGCGCGATTTCAGCGGTCTCGGCATCGCGGATCTCGCCCACCATGACAATATCCGGATCCTGGCGTAACAGGGCGCGCAGCACACTGTGAAAAGTGAGTCCGGCGCGGGGATTGATTTGCGTCTGGTTCATCCCGGCGATGGGGATCTCCAGTGGATCCTCCACGCTACAGATATTCACTTGCTCACGGTTTCTGGCCTGCAGGGCGCTGTAGAGGGTCACCGTTTTCCCGCTTCCGGTTGGGCCGGTGACCAGCAGCAGACCCTGCGGCTGGTTCAGCGCCTGGCGAAAGGCCGCCAGCTGGGAGGATGAGAGTCCGAGTGCTTCCAGATCCAGCGCCTGGTCAACCTGATGCAGAAGGCGCAGGACAATCTTTTCGCCATAGCGGCAGGGCAGAGTGGCGATGCGAAAAGAGAGCGGTCGTCCCGCAAGATTCAGCGCGAACTGGCCATCCTGCGGTAAACGGTGCTCGGCGATATCGAGACTGGCCAGGACCTTGAGTCGCGCGATAACCGGTGCGGCCAGTTCGGGAGCCAGCAACGGTAGGGCGTGAAGGACGCCATCGACCCGCAGGCGGATGCGTAAGTGCGTTTCCGTGGGCTCGATATGAATATCAGACGCCCGCTGACGCAGGGCCTGTTCGAGGATCTGGTTGACCCGTTCGGCGATATTTTCCGGCCCGTCGTTCTGCGCCAGTTGCGCCTGCTTTTCCTGGGCCTGCAGACGCTTATCCATCTGCTCCTGGCTCCAGCATTCAATGTCGATCCGCTTTTGCGTCGCGAAGCGTAGCGCCTCCATCAACTCCGCCGGCGGGGTATTAACCACCGCAATAGAGATTGTCTGTTCATCGCTATGCAGCAGCATGGCGTGGTAGCGACGGCAGAGAGGGATCAGCTGTTCTGTTTTCATGCATTCGCCCTCACTTCACCCGGAAAACGTCTTCGCAAGCCTGCTGAAGCGCGCTATTGCCGGTGATGGTGCAGACGCGCTGCCAGCCGGTGACGCCCTCGGCATTGTCCCAGGTCGGCGTCAGGGTGACCCCCAGTCCGTTCAGACTCTCCTGACCGGTGAGGGTGACGACCCCTTTGGCCACGCTCATGGCGGAGAGGTAGCGCGTGGTTGTCGGCGAGGGAATGCCGTTGCTGCCGCCGTCGCATGGCGTTAGGCCGCCATGATCGAGCGCGCAAAGTTCGATGGCTGTCCGGTAAGGGACAAAGGTCTGCAGCAGGTCGGTGAGGGCGGCTTTACGCAGGTAGTTCTGGTAGGCCGGGATGCCGATGGCGCTAAGAATGGCGATGATTCCGATAACCACCATCAGTTCAATCAGGGTAAAACCTCGTTGTTTATCCATAAGTCGCTCCTTGTTGTGACAGGAGCACTGTGAAGGGATTGAGGGGCGCAGGCGAGGGGGCGAAAACGATCCGGGAAAGCGGGTTCCAGGGTTTTTATCTGGATTTCATGGTGAGCACGGGCGACTGCGAGGCGGGCCGCAAATTCAGGCCTTCACGCCCGGAAGCGTGAAGGCCTGTTGCTCAGCGGAAGCGCATCGACAGGTCGAGCGCCTGTACATGTTTGGTCAGGGCGCCGACGGAAATATAGTCGACGCCGGTATCGGCGAATTCGCGGATGGTGTCAAAGGTAACGTTGCCGGAGACCTCCAGCGCCGCCTGGCCTGCGGTAATTTTCACCGCCTCGCGCATCAGGTCGGTGGTGAAGTTATCGAGCATAATGATATCGGCCCCGGCTTTTAACGCCTGCTCCAGTTCATCCAGGGTTTCCACTTCCACTTCTACCGGCACATCAGGATGCAGCCAGAACGCCTTTTCCACTGCCTGACGGATCGATCCGGAGGCGATAATGTGGTTTTCTTTAATCAGGAACGCGTCGAACAGGCCCAGTCGATGGTTGGCGCCGCCGCCGCAGAGTACCGCGTATTTCAGCGCGGTACGCAGCCCTGGCAGCGTTTTGCGCGTATCCAGCAGTTGGGTTTTGGTGCCGGCGAGCAGGTCGACATAGCGACGGACGACGCTGGCGACGCCGGAGAGGGTTTGCACAAAGTTCAGCGCCGTGCGTTCGCCGGTGAGCAGAATACGCGACGGGCCTTCCAATTCGAACAGCGGCTGGTCGGCTTTGACCGCATCGCCGTCGGCCACGTGCCAGGTGATATTCACGTCGTCACCGGCGAGCTGAATAAAGACCTCTTCCACCCAGCGTTTGCCACAGAAGACGCCATCTTCACGAGTAATGACCACCGCATGGGAGCGTGCATCCTGCGGCAATAATTGCGCGCTAATATCGTTGTTGGCGTCGACTTCGCCGCCCAGATCTTCCCGCAGGGAGTGTGCGACAGCATCGGTAATATCGAGATTAATACGTTCCAGCAGCACGTCACGGCGGCGGTCGGGGTTGTAACGACGAGGCGACATGATAAAGCTCCAGATAGATAAGATTCAGAAGTGGGAAACATGCTAACCTGAACGACGTTTCAGTACCATACACACTTCATCCTTTGGGCCGGCGTGTGGCCCGGAAGCATGAGTTCGCGAAAGGAGATCCCGCATGCAGTTGAACGAGGGGTGGTTGGTCGGCGCGCGTCGGGTTCCCTCGCCGCACCATGACTGCCGTCCGGATGAAGAGACCCCTTCCTTACTGGTGGTGCATAACATTAGCCTGCCACCGGGGGAATTTGGTGGTCCGTGGATTGATGCGCTGTTCACTGGTACCCTGGATCCGCACGCGCATCCTTTCTTTGCCGAGATTGCTCATCTGCGCGTTTCGGCGCATTGTCTGATTCGCCGTGATGGCGAAATCGTGCAGTATGTGCCTTTCGATAAGCGGGCGTGGCATGCGGGCGTCTCCTGTTATCAGGGACGCGAACGCTGCAATGACTTTTCCATCGGCATAGAGCTGGAAGGCACCGATACTCTGGCGTATACCGACGCGCAGTACCGGCAGCTGGCGGCGGTGACGGATCTGCTGATCGCGCTTTATCCGGCTATCGCCGAAAACATTGCGGGCCACAGCGATATCGCGCCCGTGCGGAAAACCGATCCAGGACCGGCCTTTGACTGGATAAAATACCGTGCGCTGCTCAGCGCCCCGTCAGAAAAGGAGACCTCATGACGCTGTTTACGACGCTGTTGGTGCTTATCGCCGAACGGCTGTTTAAGCTGGGCGAACACTGGCAGCTTGATCATCGGCTGGAGGTGGTGTTTCGCCGGATAAAACATTTCTCGTTACCGGGCACGCTGCTGATGACGCTGGTGGCCGTCGCGGTCGTGTATATCATTCAGCGTCTGCTGCAGGGGCAGCTGTTTAACATACCGCTGCTGGTGTTCTGGATTTTACTGGGCCTGCTATGCATTGGCGCCGGCAAAGTTCGGCTGCACTACCATGCCTATCTGAAAGCGGCGTCGCGCAATGACAGTCGCGCCTGCGATGCCATGGCCAGCGAGCTGACGCTGATTCACGGCGTGCCGCCGGGCTGTGATGAGCGTGAGTACCTTAGCGAACTGCAAAATGCGCTGCTGTGGATTAACTATCGATACTATCTGGCGCCGCTTTTCTGGTTTGTCGTGGGGGGCGCCTGGGGCCCGCTGACGCTTATCGCCTACAGCGTACTGCGCGCCTGGCAGACATGGCTGGCGCGCTACCAGACGCCGCACCACCGGTTGCAGTCCGGGATCGATGGTATCCTGCATATTGTGGACTGGCTGCCGGTGCGTCTGGTGGGGGTGGTCTATGCCCTGGTGGGCCATGGTGAAAAAGCGCTCCCGGCGTGGTTTGCTTCGCTGGGCGACCGCCATTCGTCGCAGTATCAGGTGTTGACCCGCCTGGCGCAGTATTCCCTGGCCCGTGAGCCGCACGTGGATAAAGTAGCGACGCCGAAGGCTGCGGTATCGATGGCTAAGAAGACTTCGCTGGTGGTAGTGGTGATTATGGCGTTGCTGACGATTTACGGTACCCTGGTTTAACGGCCTGAGCCCGCGCGCTGCCTGCCACGATGTACGTACCTGCGGGGCTTTTGTTGCCTGATGGCGCTGCGCTTATCCGGCCTGGCGAGTCACCCGCAGGCTCACGTCACGTAGGCCCGGCAAGCAACAGCGCCGCCGGGCGATATATCAGACGCCGTGCTGGTCATGTTGCCGGGTGGCGGCTTCGCCTGACCCGGCCTGGAGAACCCGCGCCAGCGGGTAACATTCCGAACCGCTACAGCGTATCCGCCGGTGGAATACCGAAGTCGGGCATCCCGTCTTCCCGCCAGCTGACCAGCTTTAACCGCGTATGGCGATTGGGATCATACAGCGGGTCGCCTTCTATCTCGGTGTAATTCCGCGCGTGATACACCAGCACATCTTCCCCTTCCGGCGTTTGGGTAAAACTATTATGACCTGGGCCATACTGGCGGTTTTCATAGCTGGTGCGGAACACCGGCTGCGGAGCTTTATGCCAGTTTGCCGGCTGCAGCGGATCGGCCTGCCGGTCGATCCATAACAACCCCATGCAGTAGTTTTCATCGGTGGCGCTGGCGGAATAGCTGATAAATAGCTTATCGCCATGCATCAGTACCGCAGGCCCTTCGTTGACCTTAAATCCCCGGCACTCCCAGTCGAACTCCGGCTTGCTCAGCATGACCGGCTCGCCTTTTAACGTCCACGGGTTAGCCATTTCGGCGAGATACAGGTTTGAGTTGCCTTCGATATGCGGGGATTTTTGCGCCCACAGATACCAGCGTTTCCCCTGATGGGTAAAAGTGGTGGCATCGAGGGCGAAGGTATCGAAAGGCGTGACCACCTGGCCTTTTTCCTGCCAGCGGCCGGTCAGCGGATCGCTGTCAGCGCACTCGAGAACGAACATGCGATGCTGGAACATCCCCAGCGCATCCAGATCGTGGGTATGGGTGGCGGCAAAATAGATATACCACTTACCGTCTATTTCATGCAGCTCCGGCGCCCAAATCAGCTGGCTCATCGGCCCGCTTTGCGGCGCGCGCCAAACCACGACCGGCTCAGCATCGCGTAATCCTTCAAGGGTTACCGCGCGCCGGATCTCCAGCCGGTCGTATTCCGGCACCGAGGCAATAAAGTAGTAGTGGCTAAGATGGCGCAGGATAAAGGGGTCTGCACGCTGTTCAATAAAGGGGTTTGGCCAGTTGTTCATCAGGCTTTCCTTACGTGTTCACTGGTTTTCAGTTCCTGGTATTCGTTCAGCTCGCTGTAGTTGCTGCGGCGCTTCTCCAGATCGCTCTGAATCTGGCGCATCAGGGTACGGTCAACCTTCAGCAGGCGCACCACGCCGGCGGTGATCAGATAGCCGACGCCGGGAATGACTGAGAATAGCAGCACGATACCGTTCAGCGCGGAGGCGCTTTGCGCTTTCGCGCCGGCGTCGTAGCCGTACCATGACAGCAGGAAACCGACCATTGCCCCGGCGACCGCCAGGCCGACCTTGAGGAAGAACAGATTACCGGAGAAGCTGATACCGGTGATGCGCTTGCCGGTTTTCCATTCGCCGTAGTCGTCAACGTCGGACATTAGCGACCAGTGTAGCGGGGAAGGGATTTGATGCAGAATGTTGAGCAGGAAGTAGAGCACCATAATCAGCGTGGTGGCGTGTGGATTAAAGAAATAGAAGGCGCAGGAGAACACGGCCAGCACGATATTGGTCCAGAAGAAAACCTGCAGTTTGCACCAGCGGTCGGTCAGGACTTTCGCCAGCATGCTGCCAATCATCATCCCAACTACGCCGAGGCTGATAAACAGGGTGGCAAAATGGGTGCTTTGTCCCATCACCCAGGTGACGTAGTACATGGTGGCGGCCATGCGGATAAAGCCCGGACAGACGTTGCACAGCGTGAGCAGCAGGATGCGCACCCACTGGTCATTTTTCCAGACGTCTTTCAGATCTTTTTTCAGTTCGTCATTCGTCTGCACCGCCGGGCGGATACGTTCGCGCACGGTGGCGAAGCAGAACAGGAACATACACATACCGATAAAGGCCAGCACGGTCATCGCCATCTGGTAGCCCTTCGCTTTATCGGCGCCGCCGAACCAGTCGGCCATTGGCAGCAGCGTCAATGACAGCAGGAGCGTGGCGATACCCACCATGACGAAACGATAAGACTGGCAGGCAACACGCTCTTTCGGATCGGCGGTCATCACCGTTCCCAGCGAGCAGTAGGGAATATTAATCGCGGTATAGGTAATCGACAGCAGAAAGTAGGTCACAAACGCATAGATGACTTTGCTATTGTAGGTCCACTCAGGAGTGGTGAACATCAGGACGCTGAACAGGGCGTAGGGGAAGGCGATCCACAGCAGCCATGGACGAAAGCGACCATATTTACTACGGGTGCGGTCGGCAAGAGCGCCCATGATAGGGTCGGTTACCGCATCGATGACTCGCACCGAGAGCAGAAGTACGCCGACCAGCGCCGGCGCCAGTCCGAATATATCAGTGTAAAAATAGTTCACAAACAGCATGATGGCGCCAAAGATAATATTGCATCCGGCATCACCCATCCCGTAACCAATCTTTTCTCTTATTGAAAGCGTGTTCTCTGCCATGTGCGGTCTCTCCGTTGCAGTATGGAGAGAATTATTGGCTGCGGTTGGCAGAAATACGTTGCAGGAACTCGTTGACGATATGGATAAATAAGCTATGGAGGGGAAAGTGTGAAGCAGATAACAATGCTCTGCGCCCATTATTCAGGGGAGGGCGCAGAGCAAAGTGAAGTATTGATGAGATGTATTATTGTGCTTTTATGGTGGCGGCGGCTTTCTCTTTAAACAGGTAGCCCACGCCCAGCACCGCAATCCATACCGGGATCAGCCAGACGGAAATCGCCATCCCCGGGGTCATCAGCATAATCACCAGCACCGCCGCCATAAACAGCAGGCACAGCCAGTTGCCCAGCGGATAGAAGAGGGCCGGAAAACGCGTGACCACGCCCTGCTGCTTTTTGGCACGACGGAATTTCATATGCGCGAGGCTGATCATCGCCCAGTTGATGACCAGGGCCGAGACCACCAGCGCCATCAGCAGACCGAAAGCAGATTCAGGCGCCAGGTAGTTGATCAGCACGCACAGCGCAGTGACCAGGGCCGAGACGAGAATGGTATTCACCGGCACGCCGCGTTTGTCGACGCTGAGCAGCGCTTTTGGCGCGTTGCCCTGCTGAGCAAGGCCGAACAGCATACGGCTGTTGCAGTACACGCAGCTGTTATAAACCGACAGCGCTGCCGTCAGCACCACCACGTTCAGAGCATTTGCCACCAGCGTATCGCCAAGTTCATGGAAGATCAGGACGAACGGACTGGTGTCCGCGGTGACGCGGGTCCACGGCAGCAGGGAGAGCAGCACCGCCAGCGAACCAACATAGAAGATCAGAATACGGTAAATAACCTGATTGGTGGCTTTAGGAATGCTTTGCTCCGGATTATCCGCTTCCGCGGCGGTGATCCCCACCAGCTCCAGGCCGCCAAAGGAGAACATGATGATCGCCATCATCATCACCAGCCCGTAAAAGCCGTGCGGCAGGAAGCCCCCCTGGTCCCACAGGTTACGTACCGTCGCCTGCGGGCCGCCGTTGCCGCTGAACAGCAGCCAGCCGCCGAACAAAATCATCGCCACTACGGCGACCACTTTGATAATCGCGAACCAGAATTCCATTTCACCGAACACTTTGACATTGGTCAGGTTAATGGCGTTGATGGCGATGAAGAAGACCGCCGCCGAGGCCCAGGTAGGGATTTCCGGCCACCAGAACTGGATATATTTGCCAACGGCGGTCAGTTCCGCCATGGCCACCAGGACATACAGTACCCAGTAGTTCCAGCCGGAGGCGAAGCCGGCAAAACCGCCCCAGTATTTGTAAGCAAAGTGGCTAAATGAGCCGGCCACCGGCTCTTCCACCACCATTTCGCCCAGCTGACGCATGATCAGGAAAGCGATAAAACCGGCGATAGCGTAACCAAGAATGATACCCGGGCCGGCGGACTGAATGACGGACGCGCTCCCCAGAAACAGGCCGGTGCCGATAGCCCCGCCCAGCGCGATGAGCTGAATGTGACGGTTTTTCAGGCCGCGCTTCAGCCGATCGCCGTGCTGTTGACCTTCCATCATGAAACCTCGTGCGGTGATTGTTTTTTTGATCTACGCAGTGATGCGTGTGTAAGTTTGCAATTCCGTTTGTTGTATTAATTTGTTTACATCAAAGAAGTTTGAATTGTTACAAAAGGACTTCCGTCAGATCAAGAATAATGGTATGCGGCAGCGAATGCACCCGCTTTATGCATGGTTGAAGATGAGTTGCTTAAAAAGAAACCGTTTGTAAAGCTCAGCCTCAACCCCTCTCAATATGTAGAATGAATTTAAATTCGTTTTAATTGAATTAAAAATACATCAATAGTCACAATCTGTCGTATTTTGATGCATGCTGCTTTGTCATTATTTATTCACTGTAAATGACTCTATATTCATTTATTGCAGCGTTGAATCGGTTTAGAAAGCGTAATTTTTCGTTTCTATAAACTTAAGGCTACCTCTTTGTGAGTAAACGTAACATTTGTGCAAGGTTACATTTCTGAAATGTTATTTCTGTAAGGTTGTTAAAATGTCCCGGGTTTACTGATTTCAATCAAAACCTGTATGGACATAAGGTGAATACTTTGTTACTTTAGCGTCACAGACATGAAATTGGTAAGACCAATTGACTTCGGCAAGTGGCTTAAGACAGGAACTCATGGCCTACAGCAAAATCCGCCAACCAAAACTCTCCGATGTGATTGAGCAGCAACTGGAGTTTTTGATCCTCGAAGGCACTCTCCGCCCGGGCGAAAAACTCCCACCGGAACGCGAACTGGCAAAACAGTTTGACGTCTCCCGTCCCTCCTTGCGTGAGGCGATTCAACGTCTCGAAGCGAAGGGCTTGTTGCTTCGTCGCCAGGGTGGCGGCACTTTTGTCCAGAGCAGCCTATGGCAAAGCTTCAGCGATCCGCTGGTAGAGCTGCTCTCCGATCATCCTGAATCACAGTATGACTTGCTCGAAACACGACACGCCCTGGAAGGTATCGCCGCTTATTACGCCGCGCTGCGTAGTACCGATGAAGACAAGGAACGCATCCGTGAACTCCATCACGCCATAGAGCTGGCGCAGCAGTCTGGCGATCTGGACGCGGAATCAAACGCCGTACTCCAGTATCAGATTGCTGTCACTGAAGCGGCCCACAATGTGGTTCTGCTTCATCTGCTAAGGTGTATGGAGCCGATGTTGGCCCAGAATGTCCGCCAGAACTTCGAATTGCTCTATTCGCGTCGCGAGATGCTGCCGCTGGTGAGTAGTCACCGCACCCGCATATTTGAAGCGATTATGGCCGGTAAGCCGGAAGAAGCGCGCGAAGCATCGCATCGCCATCTGGCCTTTATCGAAGAAATTTTGCTCGACAGAAGCCGTGAAGAGAGCCGCCGTGAGCGTTCTCTGCGTCGTC
>ENA-UERS01000773-UERS01000773.1-human-gut-metagenome-genome-assembly--contig:-NODE-773-length-12275-cov-3.952369_pt1 | contig 12275 bp, 9 predicted proteins | sample MGYA00242991_ERZ507992 | MGnify/ENA primary metagenome ERZ507992 (study PRJEB26167, sample SAMN06115535) | human gut metagenome | host: Homo sapiens | place: China:Chongqing | collected 2015-10-24...
GCATGGAATGGAACCTCCTCGCCCTCTCCGTCAAAGCCTGAGGCTTTGCCACCTCTCCCAGAGGGAGAGGCAATTGCAGCATCAAGGCAGGGCACTGCAAACTTGCAGTCCTTCACCGGTCAGATGCGTTGGCTCTCCCTTTGGGAGAGCTGTCGAGCAAAGCGAGACTGAGAGGGTTTTATCTCTTATAATAATTGATCAAACACCCGTCTGCCAGGATCTCCCGCTCATCGGAGGTCAGGGGTGCCATATAGAGGGCAAAGGGCTTCATTTCCTCCCCCAGCACATAGGCAGGGATGTTCTGCAGATCGCCCTTGAGGGCTTCCCGGACATGGGGGATGAGGATGTAATCCCCCAGGCCAAAGGGAGCCGCGCCGTTGAGCTGGAAGGGCAGCATACCCCAGTTGATGAGGTTGGAGCGGTAGCGCTTGGTGGCGTACTCGTTGACGATGTTGGCCCCGGCCCCCAGCACGCGCTGGCAGCTGGCGGCCTGCTCACGGGCGGAGCCGTCGCCGGGCTTGACGGCAAAAATGGTGGAGGCCAGCTGCACATCGTCCCAGGTCAGGGCCTCGCAGCCGGGCACGGCATGGATCTTTGCCAGCAGGGCAGCATCCCCCTGCCCGGCCCGGCGGGCGGCTTCCTCGGCCTGCACGGCCTTGGCGCGCCCCACATAGGCGGGGTCCTTGCGGCTGAGGGTGAACTCAGCCAGACCCAGGGGGTTGGAGCGGTAGGAAGAGGTCTCACCCGAGGGGATGAGCTCGTCCGTGGTGGTGACGGGGTCGGTGATGTAGGAGGCCACCTTCAGCAGCAGGTTGTCGCCCAGCGGGGCGATCTCGGGCCAGTCCTTGATGTTGGGGCCCAGCTTGAGCAGGGCATCGTAATCGCCATGGCCAAAGCCCTGATACACCCGGGCCTCGTAGCTGGAGGGGTCGTAGTGGTATTCGGGCACGGTGGGGTCGTAATCCACCTCCGTTGCGGGGGTAAGGATGCCGCCGTTGGCCGTGGTGGCGGCAATGCTGCGGGCATCCATCAGGGCCACGCCTGCCAGCTGGCCGCTGCCGGGCTTGGAGCCCTCGCGGCTGGGGAAGTTGCGGGTGGTGTGGCGGATGGACAGCGCCCCGTTGGCGGGCACATCGCCCGCGCCGAAGCAGGGGCCGCAGAAGGCCGTGCGGATGGTGGCTCCGCTGGCCATCAGGTCGGTGAGCACGCCGGTGCGGTTCAGCTCCATCATAATGGGCTGGCTGCCGGGGTAAACGCTGAGGGCGTAGTCCCCGCAGCCGCCGGTATGGCCCTTGAGGATGGAAGCGGCCTCGTAGATGCTGTCAAACAGGCCGCCCGCGCAGCCTGCGATGACTCCCTGATCCACCCGGAGCCTGCCGTTTTCGATCTTGCTGCACAGATCCAGCTTTACGTCAGAACGGCCCACCAGCTGCTGGACGTTCTCCTCGCATTCGTGGAGAATGTCCTTGAGGTTGGCGTTCAGCTCCTCGATGGGAAAAGCGTTGGAGGGGTGCATGGGCAGGGCGATCATGGGCCGGATCTTGGAAAGGTCCACGCTCACCACGCCGTCGTAATAGGCCAGATCTGCCGGGTGCAGGGGCTTGTAGTCCCCTGCCCTGCCATGGACCGTGAGGAACTGCCGGGTCTTTTCATCGGTCTCCCAGATGGAGGAAAGGCAGGTGGTCTCGGTGGTCATGGCATCAATGGCGTTGCGGGTGTCCTGCCGCAGGGAGGCAATGCCGGGGCCCACAAACTCCATGACCTTGTTCTTGACGTAGCCGCTCTTGAACAGCTCGCCCACCAGTGCAATGGCCACATCGTGGGGGCCGCAGCCTGCGGGCAGAGCGCCGGTCAGGCAGATGGCCACCACGCCGGGGCGGGCCACATCGTAGGTGCGGCCCAGCAGCTGCTTTGCCAGCTCGCCGCCGCCCTCGCCGATGGCCATGGTGCCCAGCGCACCGTAGCGGGTGTGGGAATCGGAGCCAAGGATCATTTTGCCGCAGCCCGCAAAGCGCTCGCGCATGTACTGGTGGATGACCGCCATGTGGGGCGGCACAAAGATGCCGCCGTACTTTTTGGCAGCGGACAGGCCGAAGCGGTGGTCATCCTCGTTGATGGTGCCGCCCACGGCGCACAGGCTGTTGTGGCAGTTGGTCAGCACATAGGGGATGGGGAACTTTTCCAGCCCCGAGGCGCGGGCCGTCTGGATGATGCCCACAAAGGTGATGTCGTGGCTTGCCATGGCATCGAACTTGATCCGGAGATCCCGGTCGCTGCCGCTGGTGTCGTGGGCGGTGAGGATGCCGTAGGCCATGGTGCCCTTGTAGGCCTGGCCGGCCTGCTCCGCAGTCACGCCCGCAGCTGCCAGTGCCGCAGGAGCCTGCGCGTCGGCGGGCACCCACTGCCCCCGCAGGTAGTATGCACCCGAGGCGCTGCATTTGATCGATTCCAACATAATACTTTCCCCTCGCTTTTGCAAAAAAGGGGCTGTTGCCAGCCCCTCTGAATTAGTCAAACAGCATATCGTGGATGGCGCTGACCGCCTTGTCAGCATCGTCACGGTCAATGATGCAGGAGATCTTGATCTCACTGGTGGAGATCATCTTGATGTTGATGTTGTTGTTGGAGAGTGCCTCAAACATCTTGGAGGCAACGCCGCTGTGGCTCTGCATACCGGCACCCACGATGGAGACCTTTGCGCAGGTCTCGTCGCAGGTGGCATCCTTGAACTTGCCGCTCTCCTTGAGCACGCGCATGGCGGTCTCAGCCTCGCCCTCGGCGCAGGTGAAGGAGATATCCTTCTTGCCGTCGCGGCCGGTGGACTGCAGGATGATATCCACGTTGATGTTCTTCTGGGCCAGCAGGCCAAAGATCTTGAAGCTGGTGCCCGGCTCATCGGGAACGTTCAGGATCGTGATAACGGCAACATCGGTGTCCTTTGCAACACCCTTGATCAGCATACCTTCCATGTCTTTTGTAACCTCCTTGACCACCGTACCGGGCACGGGATTCAGGCTGGACAGCACTTCCAGCTCCACATTATACTTCTTTGCCAGCTCCACGCTGCGGTTGTTCAGCACCTGCGCACCCAGAGAGGCCAGCTCCAGCATCTCGTCAAAGGTGATCTCTTCCAGCTTGCGGGTGTTGCGCACCTTGCGGGGGTCTGCGGTGTAAACGCCTTCCACATCGGTGTAGATCTGGCAGCGGTCTGCGTGCAGGGCCGCTGCAATGGCCACGGCGCTGGTATCAGAGCCGCCGCGGCCCAGGGTGGTGATATCATCCAGCTTGTTCAGGCCCTGGAAGCCTGCCACGACCACCACGCGGTTGCGCTCCAGCTCGGAGGAAATGCGCTCGGTCTCCATGCGGGTGATCCGGGCCTTGGTGTAGGCACGGTCGGTGCGGAAGCCCGCCTGCCAGCCCGTCAGGCTGGTGGCGTGGCAGCCCAGCTCGTTCAGAGCCATGGCCAGCAGCGCGATGCTGATCTCCTCACCGGCGGCCAGCAGCATATCCATCTCACGGGCCGAAGGGTTGTGGGTGATCTCAGCAGCCTTTGCGATCAGGTCGTCGGTGGTGTCGCCCTGTGCGGACACCACCACCACCACGTCATTGCCCGCCTTGTGGGTGTTGGCCACGATGCGGGCCACGTTGAAGATACGGTTCCGGTCCTTCACCGAAGAACCGCCGAACTTCTGTACGATCAACGCCATAGTTTGTCACTCTCCTCTAGTTTCTCCCAATTTATATCATTCCACAGTTGCGCCGGTATTATCTGCATCCAGCTCTAACAGTGTAAATGCTTCACATCCGTCCAGGCCTTCCAGCGTTTCCAGCCCGGCACGCAGCCCGGCATAAAAGCGCTCAGCCTCCGCGCGCTCGGCCACCGCCATCACGGTGGAACCGGCACCCGATACATACACGGCCTTTGCCCCGCACTGCTTTGCCAGCGCGAACACCTCCCGGGAACCGGGCATCAGGGGCATCCGGTAGGGCTGGTGGAGCTTATCCTCGGTGGCAATGCCCAGCAGGTCATGCCGGCCCTCACAGAAGGCGGCAGGCACCAGCGCGGCCCGGGAAAGGTTATACACGGCATCCTTGTGGGCCACCTGCTTGGGCAGGGCCGCGCGGGCGGCCTCCGTCAGCAGCTTGTAGTCCGGCACGATGGCCGCAAAGCAGAGGCTCTGGTCCACATCCCGCTTGACGGAGTAGACCACGCCGTCCTCAAAGACGCTGCTGGTCAAACCGCCCAGCAGGGCCGGGGCCACGTTGTCGGGGTGGCCCTCAATGGCCGTGGCCAGGGTGAGCAGCTCCTGGGTGTTGAGCACATCACCCAGCATCCGGTTCGCGCCCAGCAGGCCCGCGATGATGCAGGCCGAGGAAGAGCCCAGGCCCCGGGCCATGGGGATGGGGTTGGTCTGCACGATCTTCAGGGGCGGGATCTTCTTGCCCACCTTGTCGAACAGGCCCTTGGCCGAGCGGTACACCAGATTGCTCTCGCCGCGGGGGATGCGGGTGCCGTCCGCCGCCGAGATGTCCAGCCTGTCACTCTCCTCAAAGGTCACGGTGTTGTACAGGGTCACGGCCAGACCCAGCGCGTCGAAGCCGGAGCCTACATTGGCGCTGGTGGCCGGAACAGAAACTTTGATCTTCATCGTCCGTCCCCTTTTCTCATGCATCCTCGGGCAGCTTTTTCAGCACCAGCTTCACGCTGCCGCCCACGGTCTCCACCTTGCGGGCTGCCTCGGCCATGGCCTTTGCATCGGCCTGCTCCACCAGATAGGAGCAGCCGTCAAAATGCTCATCCACCACACGGCCCCTGCCGTAGATGGCCTCCACCACGGCGGGAGCAACACCCGCTGCACGCACATAATATGCGGCGGGAGCCGGGTCGGTGAGCATCCCCTCCACCGGCTCCGCAGGCTGCCAGAACAGGCTGTCGTGGACCTTGGAGCCGTTCTTGAGGGCATCCACCACATCGGCCACCACGGCGCTGGCGGTGGGCAGCTTGCCCGCGCCCTTGCCGTAGAACACCACGTCGCCCAGCATATCGCCCTTGACCAGCACGGCGTTGAACACATCGTCCACACCGGCCAGCTGGTGGCTCCTGGGCACCAGGCAGGGCTCCACTCCGGCGGCCACGCTGCCATCGTCGCCCCGCTTCATCCACGCAATGAGCTTGATGACACAGTTCAGCCGCTCCGCCGCAGCCACATCGGCCACGGTGATGTCCCGGATGCCCCGGGTGGGGATGTTCTGGGGGTAGATCTGGTGGCCGCAGACCAGCGAGGACAGGATGGCGATCTTGCGGCAGGCATCCCGGCCGTCCACATCGTCGCCGGGGTCCTTCGTCTCGGCGTAGCCCAGCTCCTGGGCGATCTTCAGGGCCTCGTCAAAGCCCAGGTTCTCCCGCACCATCTTGGTCAGCATGAAGTTGGTGGTGCCGTTCACGATGCCCTCCACCTCGGTGATGACGTTGGCAGCCAGGCACTGATGCATGGGGGTGATGATGGGGGTGCCGCCGCCCACGGAGGCCTCGAACAGGAAGGCACAGTTGTGGGCCTTGGCCAGTGCCAGCAGCTCCGCGCCGTAGGTGGCCACCATCTCCTTGTTGGAGGTGCACACGCTGCGGCCGCTCTCGAGGCAGGCCTTGACATAGGGGTATGCAAAGCGGGTTCCGCCGATGGTCTCCACCACCACCCGGATCTCCGGGTCTTCCAGAATGGTATCGAAGTTCTTGATGAAGAGGTTTGCCGCCGGATGAGCGGAGAAATCCTTGGGGTCAAGGATGTATTTGACCTCCACCGGCTCACCGGCCCGGCGGGAAACACCGGCGGCATTGCGGCACAGCACCTCGTACACGCCGCTGCCCACCGTGCCAAAGCCTAAAATCGCGATCTTTGCCATAGTTCAACCCTCGTTCCTATTTCCTCACTGTTCTTGGTGCTCTTACAGGTTATACCCGCAGTGCACACCCACCACCATGCGCTGGCGGCTCAACCGCTCCGTCAGCTCCTCAGGGGTCATCTGCATGGTATCGGTACGGATGGTAACGGCAACCAGCGCTGCGCCGTTTTCCGGCGTGGACTGGTTGATGGTGACGATGCTTGCCCCGGCGGCGCTGATGCCCGCCAGCAGGCTTTGCAGCGCGCCTGTTTCATCCCGGAGCGTTGCCATTACGGTCACGACCTCGCGGCCATTTTCGGAATCAAAGATGCAGTCCTTATATTTATAAAAAGCACTGCGCGAAAGGTCCACGCTGCGGGTGGCAGCCGAGATGCTGCGCACTTCCCCGCTTGCCAGAAGCTCCTTGGCCTTGACCACTTTCAGGAAGACCTCAGGCAGGACCTCCGCGTCCACCAGATAAAAACGGCGTTCCAACTTGTTCACCTCACAAACACAAGTGTTCTTACAGGGAATATAATAGCATCCGGCCCCCTGCATTGCAAGAGACCGGATGTTTTTTTGTCAGATTATCCAGTTTTGAAGCGTGAAGTGGCAAGCTGTCGCAACGGAATTGAAAAAGTGTGACTTTTAACAGGAGTTGGCGTTGCACCCTCTCCGTCATCCCTGCGGGATGCCACCTCTCCCAAAGGGAGAGGCTTTGGCAAAGAGGATGAGCTTTACGCCATGCCAAGGGCTCTCCCTTTGGGAGAGCTGTCGAGCGCGGCGAGACTGAGAGGGCCGCCGGTTCAATCCGTATCCATCCCGGTGGTATCCTGACCCACAACGGGGGCGGTGTCCGCGCTCTGGGCTGCGGCCACGCCGCTGCTGTGGGAGTAGTTGCAGGTATCGGGCAGGTCATCGGCACGGTAGTAGCCGGTGGCGCGGCTGGGGCAGTTGGCCCCGGCCAGCAAGCCGCTCTGGGTGCAGTAGGCGCGCTCCACCACGCCGTCGCTGGTGGGGAATGCCTTATAGGGCAGGTTTGCCTGCACCTGCTCCATATAAGCCTTCCACGCCATGACACAGGTGCGGGTCTTGGCCTGCTGCTTGCCCAGGGTGTTGGTCATATCGTAAGGCGCGTCGTAGCCCCACCAGACAGCGGTGACGTAGTAGGGCGTGCCGCCCACGAACCACAGATCCTTTTCGTCGCTGGCGGTACCGGTCTTACCAAAGGACTCCATGCCGTTGGAGTTGGGGTAGCGGCCGCTGGCGGTGCCCACGTTGGAGTAGAGCACATTCTTGAGCAGACGGTTCATAATATAGGCTGTCTGCGGGGTCAGGGCCTGATAGCTGGTGGCGTTGTTTTCCAGGTAGATGTTGCCGTCCCGGTCCAGCACACGGGTGTACAGGTGCGGGGTGGTGTACTCGCCGTCATAGAAGATCTGGAAGGCAGCGGCCAGCGCCGTGGGGGTCACGCCGTGGGTCTGGCTGCCCATGACCATCTGGGCAAGGCCCACGTCGTTGGCGGGGTCCAGGGTGGTCAGCTGCAGGGTGTTGTAGGCAAAGTTGAAGATGTTGCTTGCGCCCACCAGGTCGCCCACCCGGATGGCGATGGTGTTCAGGGAGCGGGCCAGACCGTTCCACAGGGGCAGGTCGCTGCCGTCACCATAATTGCCGCCGTAGTTGCGGGGCCAGCTGCGCCATGCGTTGGGGTAGGCCTTGAGCTGACTGTCGGAAAGGCCCATCAGGCCGTTTTTGCGGCAGTAGTCCTCATCCCGGATGACCATGTCCTGCTTCTGGTACAGGGGCGAGTTGTTGAGCATGGTGGACCAGTTCACCAGCCCGTACTCCACGCCCAGCGCGTACGCGCCGATGGGCTTGATGGTGGAGCCGGTCTGCCGGGTCACACTGTAAGCACGGTTCAGGGAAAGGCTCTTGGTCTTTTCGCCCAGACCGCCCACCATGGCCAGCACGTTGCCGTCATAGTCCAGCGTGACCATAGCTGCCTGGGTGCGGACATTGCGGTAGTAGTACACGGTGCCGTCGTCGCCGGTGCGGGTCTTGGGGGTGCCGTCGGCGTTCATCACCTGCACGTCATCGTCCGAGATGCTGGTCACCTCTTCCTCATGCCAGCCGGCCGGGAAGTAAGCGTCGCCCTCGTTGCGCATCAGGTTCTCCATGGCCGTCTGCATCTTGGGGTTGACGGTGGCCTCGATGGTATAGCCGCCGGTGTAGAGCATGGACTGGGCCGTGGATTCGTCCACGCCCTCCTTGTCCATGATGTCGCGGACCACCTCGGTGAAGAGGGCATCGGTGAAGTAGCTGGTCACGGAGGAGGTTTTCTTGTTGGTGTCCTCCTCGGCCAGCACAAGGGGCTGGGCCGCGCCGTTGCGGTAATCCTCCTCCGAGATGATGCCCTGCTGCCACATATTATACATGATGAAGTTGCGGCGGTGGATCAGGTTCTCGGGGTTGGTGTAGGGGTTGTAGTTGGTGGGGTTCTTGGTGATGGACGCGATGGTGGCGCACTCCCAGAGGGTGAGCTGGCTCACGTCCTTGTTGAAATACTCGTTGGCCGCTGTCTGAACGCCCTGAATGGTGCCGGTGAAGCTGATGGTGTTCAGGTAGGCCTCCAGAATGGTCTCCTTGGAGTAGGCGCGGCTCAGGCAGAGGGCGCGGTAGATCTCGCGCAGCTTGCGCAGCGCACCCTCCACGCCGCTGGCGCTCTTGTCGCTGGTCAGGTTCTTGATGAGCTGCTGTTCCAGCGTGGAGGCGCCCTGCTTGGAGCTGTAGATGGGCAGCAGGTATTCATTGATCATCGCGCCGATGGTGCGCTTGAAGTTGACGCCCGGCTCGCTGTAAAAGTCTTTGTCCTCGGTGCAGATGAATGCATACTGTAGGTTGGTGGGGATCTGCTCAAGGTCCGCCCAGACGCGGTGGCTGTTGGAAGAGCGCAGGGTGGCGTACTCCACCTGTGCGCCGGTGTCGGGGTCGGTGGCCACCACAAGGCTCGACTGGCTCAGTTCGATGTTGTCGAGGTCCAGCAGGTCGCCGTCACTGGCCGTAGCCTGCACCACATAGTACACAGCGCCCACTGCCACCAGACTGCCCGCCATAATGCCCAGGCAGAGGAGGGTGACGATGGTCCGGCCCAGGAATCCGAGAACGGGATGGCCGTGCTTTTCTCCCTGCTCCTGCGGTTCGCGGGGCTCACGGACCCGCCGGTTCTGCTCCCGGAGCGCACCATCACTGTGGAGTCTCCGTCTTTCATTGTTTGAGATAAGGATCGCCTCCTATCGCAATTTTCACTGTTCTGCATCTCAAAGCATCCTCTGACGATGCCGTTTGCTGTTCCTGCTGCGGCCAGACTGCCCGCAGCCATAATAATACATTATAGTCCGCACCGCCCGCTTCCGCAAGGGGGAATCGACCGGATACGATGCTAGTATAGCACATCTGCCCCGCCAAAGTACAGCATCCGGGTGTGAAAATTCTGCATCCCTGTCTGAGGCAGTTTTCTTTTGCACATACTACCGTCTGAAACACCATTTCAGCCGAAAGGAGTCCACTGCCATGCGCAAGGTCTGGCTCTGCATTTTTTATGCGCTGTGCATTTTTACCATCGTGTTCAGCCTGTTCTGGATGGCCCTGCCCAGTCTCCCCTTCCCTGCCGACTCCGGCGAAGAGACGCCGGCCTCCGAGCCGGGTCTGGCCGCGCAGGGTTCCGCCGGGCAGAGCGGCACCGATTTCTACCTCTGCGACGAGGGCGGGCGGGTGGTCGTCTACACCTGCTCCGACAACGGACTGCCCGACAAGCGGCTCCTGCGCACCGGCATCTATGTCAATCTCCTCCCTGAGGCCGATGCCCTCCGGCTCAAGCAGGGCCTCTACGTCACCGGCGAAACGGCCCTCCGGGCGCTTCTGGAAGACCTGGGTGAATAAACAAAAACAGTGCAGACATCCCCGGGGAGGTCTGCACTGTTTTTATACTTTATCAAAATCAGGCTTCGAGCTGTTCCAGCGGGACGAGGTAGTCCTTGCGGCACTGCTCGTAGTTGAGCATATATTCCTTGGTGGGGTTGTGGTGCATCATATTCTTAAGGGTATGGGAGTCGTAGTCCTCGCCTGCCTCCATGCCCACCAGACGGGCGGCGATGTTGGAGCAGTGGTCCGAGATACGCTCTACATTGCTCAGCACATCGAGATAGACGACACCGGTATCAATGGAGCAGGCACCATCCTTCAGACGCTTGATGTGCTGCGCACGAAGCCGCTCCACGAGGATGTCGATGACCTGTTCCAGCGGCTCCACCTGGCTGGCGGTCCGGGCGTCGTCGAACTCAAAGGCGTCCGTGGTGAGGGTCAGTATCTTTTCCAGCGCATTGTCGAGAAGCTTCAGCTCCTGCTGTGCCTTCTCGCTGAAGGTGACTTCCTTGTCGGTCAGCTCCTGCGCTTTTTCTTTGATGTTGACTGCATAGTCGCCGATGCGCTCGCACTCGGTGACAAAGTTGAGCAGCTCGGTCACCTCATGGCTCTCCGCGTCACCCAGCTCCTGGTCTGCCAGCTTGATGAGGTAGTTGGAGATCTCCACCTCCATCCGGTCGATGAGGTTCTCGCGGACATCGATGGCACTCACGACGTCCTCGTCCATCTTGAGCAGCAGCGGGGTGGCGAGGCCGACGTTGCGGGCTGCGCGGCGGGACATCTTGACCACCGCGTTCTTAGCCTGCTGCAGAGCCACAGCCGGGCTCTTGAACAGACGCTCATCCAGCACAGGCATACTCAGCTCCTGCGCCTCCTCCGCGCTGTTCGGCACGGTCATCATGGCCAGCCTGGACAGCACGCCGCTGCAGGGCAGGAAGAGCAGCATTGCAATGACGCTGGTCATGGTGTGGATGTTTGCAATGCTGCTCTTGTTCATCACATCGCCCCACATGGGGATGCCGATGGTGAACTGGACTGCATAGACCAGCGCCAGCAGGATGACGCTGCCGATAATGTTGAAGTACAGGTGGATGAGGGCGGCGCGCTTGCCGTCCTTGGAGGAGCCGCCGATGGTCAGCAGGGGGGTGAAGGCCGTGCCGATGTGGGCGCCCAGCACGATGGGGATGGCCGAGCTGAAGGTGACGAGGCCGGTGCTGGACAGCGCCTGCAGGATGCCCACAGAGGCCGAAGAGGACTGGATGATGACCGTGACCACCACGCCCACGAGAACGCCGAGGATGGGGTTGGTCATGGTGACGAACAGCTCCTGGAACGCTGCGCTCTCACGCAGGGGAGACACACCGGTATCCATCAGGCTCATGCCCGTGAACAGGATGCCGAAGCCCAGCATGATCTGGCCGATGTTCTTTTTCTTCGCGTTGCGGATAAATACATAAAAAATGCAGCCGATAAACGCCACCACCGGCGCAAACGTCTTGGGCTGGATGAGGGTCAGGATGAGGCTGTCGCCTGAAATATCCGCCATGCGGATGAGCTGACCGGTGACCGTAGTACCAATGTTTGCACCCATGATAACGCCTACCGACTGCGTAAGGGTCATGATGCCGGAGTTGACGAGGCCGACGCAAATGACGACCGTGCCGGCCGACGACTGGATGACGCCGGTGATGAGGGTGCCGAAAATGACGCCCTTGATGGTGGACGAAGTCAGTTTCTGCAATACGCCCTGCATCTTGCCGCCGGCCAGCTTTTCGAGGCCGGCACCCATGATCGACATACCATAGAGGAACAGCGCAATACCGCCCAGCAGAGAGGTGATGTGTGTAATGTCCATAAAACAATGCTCCTAAAATCTTCCTATTGCTCCATTGCACAAGACGGCTGTGCTTCGCTCTCCATACGCAAAATGCCGTCCTTTTTATTATAACATCGAACCCCCCGGCTCAACAAGCATTATTTTACAGGAAAATCACTTTTTTGACCGGAATTTTAAGATTTCCGGGCCTTCTTAGACGGTTCTTTTCTTGAATTTTACATTCATTTTACATTAGTATTTTCTAACTCTCGCCCGGTGCTTCCCGGTATTTCCGGGAATGCATCAAGCGGCATCCAGCTCTTCCATCGCCTCCCGCAGGGTGTCCGCCGAGAACAGGAACGCGCCCGCTTCCGTATACACCTCCACATGACCGCCCACATACCGAAGTTCAATGTCTTTCATTCCTCTTCCCTCCTGTGTCTTTTTGTTCTGACAAGAGTATAGCAGAATAAAAGTCCAATAAAATGTGCTTTCAGGCAGTTTTTTGAGCAAAAAGGCGCAAAAAAGCTCTCTGTCAGCGTCCTTGCCCTCTCAGGTGCTCCGCGCAAGCTCCCCCAAGGGGAGAGCCAAGATCTGTCCGAACTTCTCCATTCACGCAGGAAAGAGGGTGATTCGCGCAGGTTTTATTGATTTTTCT
>ENA-UERS01000782-UERS01000782.1-human-gut-metagenome-genome-assembly--contig:-NODE-782-length-12214-cov-5.320425_pt1 | contig 12214 bp, 10 predicted proteins | sample MGYA00242991_ERZ507992 | MGnify/ENA primary metagenome ERZ507992 (study PRJEB26167, sample SAMN06115535) | human gut metagenome | host: Homo sapiens | place: China:Chongqing | collected 2015-10-24...
AGAATGGTTTCTACTGTCTGCTGCGGTGTTTGGTTGGAATTGTCCAGCCAAAAGCCGATCCGTGGTGTTGTCTGCATAAATGTATCGTATAAGGTTTCAACCGTAAAGCCGGAATAGCCTGTTTTCTCCCTGTATCGTTCCCTTTCTTTTATTGTTTCCACATCTGGACAAAGAACGACAACCTCAACAGGGTATTTATGCAGATAATTTATCATTCGGTTTAATTCATCACCGTAGTAGTTATCTTGGATCACTACAGAAAAGCCGTTGTCAAAGTATGACCTTGCCGCATCAGCAGTCAATTTGTATCGAAGGTACAGCTGGCGGACTGCTTCCGCTGATGGGGTAGCTGACATATTTTCTCTGCCTGAAATAATCATTTTTCGGAACACATCACCACGAAGATGGACGCATTTTTCTATTGATTTTGCCAGTAAATCGGAAACTGTAGATTTTCCAGAAGCCATTAAGCCTGTAATGAGATAAATTTTTTGTTTCATTTCACTTCCTCCGGCACAAAAAATATGTACATGTAACTAATTCAACACATTTATAATTTGAATAGGGACATTATAGCATTTACTAAATACAAATTCAATGTATACGGAAAGAAAGATATAAGGAGTGGGAGGGATTCCGCCGTAGTCGGCATTGTAGGAAAATCCAAAAGTTTAGATTTTCCCACAATGCTTATCTTTTGGTCTTTGGTTCGGAATAGTGTAGTGCTGGCGGTCTATCTCTTGTTTTCGGTTGCTTGCTTCCTTACCGTACATGAGCATTGGAGCCGGGGTTGTCGTTACCATAGCCTTCCAGCAGGTTGATGGCACCCCAAACGCCGAGACCGGCACCCAGAGCGACAACCAGAGTCTGAAGAACTTCGATAGCAGAGTTAAAGAATTCCATAGTCGTTTCTCCTTTATTTTGAAAAAATTGTAGACCATTCGTACACACCTGAAGCTGCCTATTGAAGCCGCGAACTGCGGCGAGAGTGGACTTTCTGGTGTACCTCTCTGGTCTGGATAAAATAAAATCGCCTACCGGATCAGGCAGGCGGGAGCGAATCAGCGTCAATCACAACAAATTCATCATTGGGACTGATTTTTTCTTTTCGGTTCAGATACTTTTCAATATCGAAGGTATTTTTGGAGTCGTAGTCCGAGGTCAGCTTGTAGTTCGGGTGCTGGGTCAGGTCGTACTTGTCAGAAAGAAACGGTCTGACACCACGCAACTGCAAAATGCACTTGCCGCCGTCCAGCACCGCCAGCTCGTCCCGGCTCAATAACTCCCTGCCGTAAAGTCAAGTGATGAATTCGCAAAAGAAAAGACCCTTCCCGTCAAAAAACGAGAAGGGTCACTATAATCAATGTTATATCGTGTGAATTTTCAATTTTAGATTAGGCGGAAATTTCTCCAACAAAATTGTAGATGATTTTGACTTCCTGAATTTTCTGCCCATCGACCTTCTGAACCTCGCCAATCATGATTTTCTTGATAAGACGGTTCAGTACAACTTCGTCCAGCTCCTTGATGGCGGCATACTTGCGGATTTCCTCGATAAAGGCATGAACATCGCTTTCCTGTTCATCCGACTGGTGCAGAAGAAGATTCAATTCGCTTAAACGCGCCTTGTTGCTGTTCTGCTCCTGTTCCATAGCATCCGTCAGTTTCAGAAAACGCTGTTCCGAGATGATGCCTTTGCTCTTATCCGTGTAAAGATTCAGAAACACATCATCAATTTCCTGATTCCGTTCTTCCAAACGGCGAATCTCTGTCCGAACCGCAGAAGTATCCGTGCGGTATTGGTTCTCCATGCGGCGGCTCAACCGCTGATAAAAAGCATCCGAATCTTTCATGGCCTGTGCAGCCAACTCTTGAATATCATTCAGAACCAGCTCATGCAGGTCACGGGCTTCGATTTTGTGGCTGGAACATACTTTGCAACCGATTCGGTTATAGGTCTGACAGGTAAAAAATGCTTTGTCGATGGGTTCACGCTTCTTCTTGGTAGTTCGGTTGACATCCTTTCTGCCGACTTTTTCATACCGTGCCTGCATGGATTTCCCACAGGTGGCGCAGTAAATGATGCCGTGGAAGATGTTGTAGTATGGGCAGTCATTGCCCGTCATAATGGTCGGGCGGCGGTCGATCAGTTCTTGTACCTTCGCCCATTCTTCCGGGGTCACAATTGCTTCATGGCAATTTTCGATAATTTCCCATTCCTCACGGGGGATGAACTTGAACGAACCGGAACGGATGCCCGTTTGGTGTGTCCGGCACACAAGGTGTGCGCCCTTGTAAAACGGGTTGCGGAGGATGTGGCCGATTCTTGCTGTACCCCATGTGTAGTAGTTGGCATCCAGTGCTGTATTTGCTTTCACACGGGTAATGGGGATTTTCTCTTCCAGCAGCTTCTTGGCAATTCTCATATTGCCCATCCCGTCAAGGGCGTAGTCGTAAATTTTGCGGATAACGGGTGCTGCATCCGGGTCGATGATAAGATGTCCGTTGTCTTTCGGGTCACGCATCAAACCATAGGGCGGAGTGCCGCCGCAGCGGCTTTGCTGCCGGCATCAAGGCCGAAGAGCTGACGGCGGACACTCTGCCGCAGCTCACCGCATGGCTCTCCGCGCAGGAAAAACCGCTGGAGGAAGCCTATTTTGCTGCCCGCCAGAACACTGCTGCTTTGCAGAAGGAGCAGGCCGGCAAGCGCGCCGAGCTGGACGCGGTGTCCGGCGGCAAGTGGGTCTACCCCCACGGCGATGCCGCCACCCGGGTGCGGGATGCCGTGAATGCGGAACTCAAGAGCCGGGGCATGCAGCCGGATGCGAAAATTTTCTGTGAACTGTTGAACGTGGAGGACGAAAGCTGGCAGGACTGCGTGGAGGCCTGCCTTGGCGACCGCCGCTTTGATATCCTTGTGCCGCCCGCCCACTACGAAGCCGCCAAAAGCGCCTTTGTGGCTCTGAAGGACAAGGTAGGCCCCATCAGCCTGCTGGACACCCCGGGCATCCGCAAGGCCAACCGCCGCGCCGACAAGTACGGCCCGGACAGCCTTGCCGCGCAGGTGAGCAGTGAAAACCCGCTGGCTGCACAGTATGCCCAGACCATTCTGGGCCGCATCGTCTGCTGCGACACCCCCGATACGCTGGAACAGCATCCTGACAGCGCCACCCGCGACCTTCTGCGCCACCATCCCTTCCGGCTGGAACGGCTGCGCACTCCCCAGCGGTATATCGGTCTGGACGCACGCCGCGCCCGCGCCGGTGCGCTGGCGGCCGAGCTGGAAGCTCTGGGGGAAAGCGCCCGTGCTGCCGCCCAGACAGAACAGAACCTGAAAGCCGCCTATAACCAGTACCAGACCCTGCTGCGGGGCACGGCGCTGGAGGAGCTGGCTGCTTTGTGGGACGCCCGCGCCGCACTGACTGCCGCACAGAATGCTGTGACCGAACAGGAAGCAAAGCTCACCGAGTGCCGCGAGAACCCGCTGCTGCAGCAGCTTTACAAGGAGGAAGAAGCCCGCGAAGCCGCGTGGGAGACTGCCCGCGCCGCCGTGGAGCAGGCGGGCGGCGACATCCGCGTGTGCCAAAAGCAGATCGCCTCCTGCGAAGCAGAGCAGAAAAAGGCAGGGGAGACGGTACAGCAGAGCGCCGATGCTGCCCGGAGCTTCTTTGCGGCGCACCCGCTGGTGGAGCCGCTGGCCCGCACCCGGATGCTGGCGCTGGCCCCGGCAGATAAGCCCCGCGCCGCCGCACAGGCTGCGGAAAAGGCGCAGGCCAAGCTGGACGATGCGCTGGCCGTCTATCTGACCGGCACGCTGGAACCGGCCCAGAAAGCCTACAACGAGCACTATGTGTGCGATTATCCGCTGGGCCTTGCGGGGTTGGACCAGTACCGCGCCCAGCACGAGAGCCTTGTGCGCATCGATCTGGAACGCTACGCCGCCCGTCTGGAGCAGGCCCAGCGGGACTGCAAGGACCGCTTCCGCAAGGATATCCTGTTCCGCATGAAGGACGATATCTTCAACGCCCGGCGGCAGTTTCGGGAGCTGAACAAGGTGATGGAGCAGCTGACCTACGGCGAGGAGGTCTACCGCTTTGAGCTGGAGCCCAGCCGCGACCCGCAGCTGGCGGCCTTCTATCAGGTCATCGTGGACAAGGGCAACCAGCAGATGACCGAGGGCGATTCGCTGGACAACCTTGCCGCCACCGCCGACCCTGCTTATGAGCGTCAGGTGGACGAGCTGATGGAAAAGATCATGGCGGATGTGGACGAGAACACCCGCGCCCGGCAGGAGGGCCGCACCGGCGGCGTGACCCTCTCGGACTATGTGGACTACCGCACCTATCTGGACTATGACATCAAGGTGACCAACCGGGTCACCGGCCAGCAGGCATACCTGTCCCGCGTCAGCCGCGACTCCTCCGGCGGCGAGAATCAGGCACCCTTCTATGTGGCCATCTGTGCATCCCTGCTGCAGATCTACGAAAAGAGCGAGAACAGCATCCGTCTGGTGCTGCTGGACGAGGCGTTCAGCAAGATGACCAGCGACCGCATCCGCCCCATGATGGAGCTGTTCCGCCGCCTGCAGCTGCAGGTGCTGCTCATCTCCACGGTAGAAAAGAGCACCGCCATCCAGCCCTACTGCGACATCACCTATTCCATCGTGCGCCATGGCAACGCCAACGCCATTGCGCCCTTTGTCCGCCTGTCGGCGGAATGAGGTGTGCGCCGGAGCATCCGAAACAAAAAAGAAGCACGCTGCGGCGTGCTTCTTTTTTGTTTGCTTATCGCAGCGGCAGAACGTCCTCGTCCTCGTTGATCTCCTCCAGGGTGCCGTCCGCAAAGTACCAGGCTTTGCCGTACAATGCTTCGTGCCCGTCGGAGCACATCAGGTAGGAGCCGTCCGGCAGGGCGAGGAAATGCCGTTTTCTGCTGTCGGCCAGGGCAATGTCCTCCATCCGCTGTCCGTCCAGGATGTGCTCCCGGATGAACTGGTAGTGGGGCAGGATGCGCGTTTTGGTCAGGCCGAGGCCGTTCAGCCAGCGGCAGTAGCCGGGGTCGGCGGCTTCGCCCGGTTCCTCGGGCGCAGCGTACACGATGTGGGCGGCGTTCATGCTGCCGGCACTCACGCCCAGCACGATGCCGTGGTAGTTGTGGAACAGCCCCGGCAGGCCCAGCTGAGCAAAAAAGTGGTTCTGGGTGGGCACGTGCCCGCCGCACAGCATCACAAAGCCGCTTTGGGGCAGAAGAGAACCGATCTCCTCGGCATTGCGGGCATCGCAGGGGATGAGCGCCGTCAGGGGCAGGTGGGCGTTCGCAAAACTCTGAGCAAACACCCGGCACATCTCGTCGTTCTGCTCGTAGGCATAGGGGTCTGCCGCAATGGCAAGGCCCAGCACGGCGTGATCCGGCCAGACGGCCCGCAGGTTCGCCACAAAGTGGTTGCGCGTGTCCAGCACCGGAATATCCGGCCCCGGCTCAAAGGGGCAGCCGCTGGGGCTGCTGGTCAAAAACAATGTCATAATGATTCCTCATAAAAAGTGAATAAAGGCTGTGTCCATTTTAACACGATTTTGCTGCCAGCGGCAGAGCCAGAATCACCAAAAAAATCCCCTGCTTTTTGCCGTTTCGCAGAAAGCAGGGGATCTTATCATGCCTTTCGGTAATGGAACACCTTGTCCTTGGTGAGGAGCATGGCTGCGCTCACGGCCAGAGCCGCCAGCTCGGCGGCGGTGACGGCCAGCCAGATGCCGTCGATGCCCAGCAGCAGCGGCAGCAGGAGAATGGCGATCACCTGAAATACCAGCGTGCGCAAAAAGGAGATCAACGCGCTGGTCACGCCGTCGCCCAGCGCCGTGAAAAAGGAGGACGCATACACGTTGAAGCCCATGATGAGGAAGCTCAGCGCATACAGCCGGAAGGCACGGCTGGTCAGGGCCAGCAACTCCGCATCGTAGCCCACGAAAATGCGCGCTACACAGGGGATGATGAACATGGAAGCCAGCGTCAGGGTCACAGCCACCACGGCGATGAGCCGCAGGCTTTTCCGGTAGAGGTTGTGCACCTCGGTGTGGTTGCGGGCACCGTAGTGGAAGCTGACGATGGGTGCACTGCCCACGGCATAGCCCTCGAACACCGCCACGAACAGGAAGGCCGCGGACATGATGACGCCGTAGGCGGCCACGCCGTTCTCACCGGCCAGACGCAGCAGCTGGTAGTTGTACAGGATATTGACCAGCGACATGGAAAGGTTGGTCATCAGCTCGGAAGAGCCGTTGATGCAGGCATCCCGCAGGACTTTGCTGTAAAAACTGGTCTTGCACAGGTGCAGGCGGCTGGAGTTGCTGCGGTCGATGAAGTAGAACACCGGCAGTACGCCGCCCACCAGCTGGCTGATAAAGGTGGCAATGGCAGCGCCCTCCACGCCCCAGCCCCAGACGCCCACCATCAGCACATCCAGCACTATGTTGGTGCAGCCTGCGCCCACGGTGAACCAGAAGCCGAGGTGCGGCTTTTCGGCGGTGACAAAAATGCTCTGGAACATATTCTGCAGCGCAAAGGGCGGCAGAGCCAGCATCAGGATGCGCCCGTAGCGCACCGCATAGTCCAAAAGCTCCCCCTTTGCGCCCAGCAGCACGGCAATGGGCCGCAGGAACACAATGCCCAGCACGGCCAGCACACTGACCGAGACCAGAGCCGCCAGCAGGAACAGGGTAAAATAGCGGTCGGCCTTTTTCTGGTCGCCCTCGCCCAGCGTGATGCCCACGATGGCGCTGCCGCCGGTGCCCAGCATAAAGCCGATGGTGCCCAGCAGCATGGGCAGCGGTATGATGAGGTTGACCGCCGCAAAGGCCGTCTTGCCCACAAAGTTGGAGACACACAGGCCGTCCACGATGCCGTAGATGGAGGTGAACAGCGTGGTGCCGATGCAGGGCAGCACGAACCGCAAAAGGCGGAAATAGGTAAAATGATCGGAAAGCTGGATACGCTGCTTGGACATGGTGTCCTCCTTTCTGCACAAGGTGCAAAAAACGGGTCGGATAAATGTCCGTGAGTGCACGCCCGGCCTCGATCTGCTTCGTCACTACGGCAACGAAACCTCCGGCGGGGCGCTGTCTGCACGGCATCTTATCTGGCCCGTTTCAAATTACGTTGAAAACGGTCCTCCGATGAAGCGAAAAAGGGTATATCAGAATTTATTTTTGTTGTCAAGGCAGAAAAATCAAAAAAATCGGCATTCGAGGGTCAAAATTCATAAACTGTCTCTTATGTATCTTTACATTACCTTCTGAAACATATGGCGCACCTTGTCCAGGCGGCTGTTTGGACGGCGGGGCTGGATGACCGGCTGACCGACAGCGGCCTGATATCCTTTCAGCTCTGTAAGGCATACGCTCCGCCCGTTGGTGTAAAAGGCCAGATCAGTACGGTATGCCTGTATACAGCGGGCGGGAATCTCGCCAGTAATGACAACTTCATCCTTTTTTACCTGGGCCGTTTCGATGGTGGCACAGTATTTCGGTGCATCATGATAAGCCCTGGAAAGGTATTCCTGGGGCGCATAGAGGATGAAGGAGAGATAAGGTTCCAGCAGCTGCGTCCCCGATTCCTTCAATGCCTGTTCCAATACAATCGGGGCCAATGAGCGGAAGTCCGCCGGCGTGCTGACCGGACTGTAATAAAGCCCGTATTCAAAGCAAATCTTACAGTCCGTTACGTTCCAGCCGAACAAGCCCTGCTCCAGCCCGTAACGGATACCATCCCTGACAGCGTTTTGAAAACTCTGGTTCAAGTATCCCAGCGAAACCCGGCTCTCGTATTGTACACCGGAGCCAAGCGGGAGTGGTGTAACAGACAGTCCGATGGATGCCCAAAACGGGTTGGGCGGCACCTCGATATGGATGGTGTGGCTGGCTGCTTTGAGCGGCCGCTCCATATAAATGACGGAGGGTTCCTTTACCACTGTTTCAAGCTTGTATTTTTCCGACAGCAAAGCGGAAACAACCTCCAACTGCACCCGGCCCAAAAAAGAAAGAATGATCTCATGGGTGATGGAATCCACCTCGCAGCGCAAAAGCGGGTCAGTATCCGCAAGTTGCGTAAGAGCGTCCAGCAGCCGTTCTCTTTGCGCTGCCGTTTTCGGCGCAATCGACGTCCGCAGCATGGGGAGGGGGTCCTCACGCCACCTTTTACGAGGGAGCCGGGTTGGGTCCCCTAATACATCGTTTAACCTCACGCTGTCGCTGGGAAGGATAACAATTTCACCCTGATAAGCGGTGTCTGTCCGAACAATTTCCCCTTTGGATGGAATACGCATCTCTGTGATTTTCAGCTTTTCTCTCCCGGCCAGGGCCACCGTATCCCGCAGGCGCAGCGTTCCGCTGTATAACCGTAGATAGACACGCCGCTGGCCGCAATCTGTATACTCCACCTTGAAAACGCTGCCGCATAGGGCGGCGCTCCCCTGTTCCCCAATCGGTTGGAACAGCCCTGTCACCGCATCCATCAACGGTTGAATGCCAAGGCCATTTTTGGCGCTGCCATGATAGACTGGGAACAGGGAGGCGTCTTGAACCCGCTGCTGTTCCTCCCGCGCAAGTTTTTCCCGGCTGATTGGTTCTCCTGCGATATACTTTTCCAATAATTCATCGTTATTTTCGATGACCGCATCCCATGCTTCTATGTCGGTATTTTCCTCCAGGACTATTTCCGGGGACAGCGACACCGTCTGCTTGATGATAATATCGGCGGAGAGCTTATCCCGAACAGACTGAACCACGCTCTGCAAATCAACGCCAGCCTGGTCGATCTTGTTGATAAAGATAACGGTGGGAATGTTCATTTTCCGCAGGGCATGGAACAGAATACGGGTCTGGGCCTGCACGCCATCTTTAGCGGAGATCACCAAGATGGCCCCATCTAAAACAGCCAAAGAGCGGTACACCTCCGCCAAAAAATCCATGTGGCCGGGCGTATCCACAATGTTAACTTTACATCTGTGCCACTGGAAGGAAGTGACTGCCGCTTGAATGGTAATCCCACGCTGCCGCTCCAAAAACATGGTGTCCGTCCTCGTTGTCCCTTTTTCGACGCTCCCCGGTTCTGAAATGGCTCCGCTGGCATATAGCAGGCTCTCCGTCAAGGTCGTCTTTCCAGCGTCTACATGGGCAAGAATTCCAATATTGATTATTTTCATGTGATTGTCCTCCCTTTACAGCCCCAAAGGGCATAAAAATCCCCAGCAGTAAAATACTTTTACCACTGGGGATTCTAATTTGCGGACATACACATATACAGCATACACCTATTTGTGATTGCTGTTTTTTGAATATGTCAAAATTGATAAGGCAAAAGTATTCTTAAATTGGGTACAAAAAACTAAGCCCCTACAAAAGGAACTATCATAATCCTTTGTTCCCACTATTTGATTATAGTTTTATTTAAGAATACCTTGCCGCATATTTTTTACTCCTTTTCTGGAATGAAGCTATTATATCACATCAGTTTTAGGAAAGCAAGTACCTAAAAGAAATTTTTCTTCCCCTTATATGTAACAATCATACCGGCTTCCTAACGTTCAGAATGGTTTCTACTGTCTGCTGCGGTGTTTGGTTGGAATTGTCCAGCCAAAAGCCGATCCGTGGTGTTGTCTGCATTTTACTAAATACAAATTCAATGTATACAGAAAGAAATATATAAGGAGTGGGAGGGATTCCGCCGTAGTCGGCATTGTAGGAAAATCCAAAAGTTTAGATTTTCTCAAAATGCTTATCTTTTGGTCTTTGGTTCGGAATAGTGTAGTGCTGGCGGTCTATCTATTGTTTTCGGTTGCTTGCTTCTTTACCGTACATGAGCATTCGCGCCCGGATTGTCGTTTCCGTAGCCCTCCAAGAGGTTGATAACACCCCAAATGCCAAGTCCGGCTCCGAGAGCGATAACGAGTGTCTGCAATACGTTTACTGCGCTGTTGAAAAATGCCATATAAAACTCCTTTCTGCCGCTTTGCGGCTGCCCGAAAAAGGGCATAAAAAACGGCGGTCAGTTTTTGATAACTGCCGCGGTCATAAGTCCCCGCGCTGCGTAATTTCTGCGGCGCGGCGGTATTCAGTTGTAAGGGTGCGGCTTCCTGCCGCGATACGCGCAAGGAGTAGGGGCGCGTACCATGTAGCCCGTGTTTATTGTTTTTACTTTAAGCTCTCCCTCCTTTTCAAAAAGTGGTGTGTAGACAGGCATAATGCCGTACTGCCGTTCCCGGACAGCTTCGATATACTTGATATAGGAAATACCTGCCTGTCTTGTCCTGCATTCCTGTTCCCGCTGCATTTCCTCGGCGGCTTCCATAAGCCCGCTGATAGCTCGGATTAGCTGCTGTTTTGCCTTTTTCTTTCTGATACGCTTATTCATTCTGCGTCCTCCTGCAAATCTGCTTCGTCAACTTCGTAATAGTCAAATACCTCGTCCGGCTTTACGATTGCAGGACGGCGGCGCAAGTGCTTTTCCATGTCAAAGGCATTTTTCTTGTCAAAGTCGGAAAGGTACTTGTACTTCGGGTGTTTGGTAATATCGTATTTTTCGGAGAAGAACGGGCGCACCCCGCGTAACTGCAAGATACATTTCCCGCCGTCCATGACCGCAATTTCATCTTCGCTCATAAGCTGCTTGCCTAACTTCTGATAGTTCAGCCCGTGGGAAAGCTCCCGTCCTCTTGTTTCGGAAGTATTGAAGCTGTCAATCGTTTCTTTCCCCAAGATTTCCGACATTTCTTTAAGGGTCGTTTTCTCCTTGCCGCCCAAAAACAGGGTCGTATCGCAGTTGCCGACAATGGTATCGGCGTTGTCCTTGTAGATAGCCTTTAGCTGCGACTGGCTCTGCAAGATGATGGACGCGGAGATTTCACGGCTTCGGATAGTGGCAATGAGCTTTTCAAACTTCGGTATCTGCCCGATATTTGCAAACTCGTCAAGCAGACAGCGCACATGAACAGGCAGCCGCCCGCCGTACACATCATCTGCCTTGTCACAAAGCAGATTGAAAAGCTGTGTGTAAAGGATTGATACAACAAAGTTAAAGGTGTCGTCGGTGTCAGAGATAATAACAAAAAGTGCGGTCTTTCGGTCACCCAAGGTGTCAAGCTCCATTTCGTCGGTTTCCATCAGCTCGCGCAGTTCCCGAATGTCAAAGGGGGCAAGACGCGCACCGCAGGAAATGAGGATAGAGCTTCTTGTTTTTCCGGCAGACAGCAAAAACTTCTTGTACTGGCGCACCGCAAAATGTTCCGGGTCTTTTTCCTCCAAGCGTTCAAACATGAGGTCAACGGGGGACTGAAATTCCGGGTCGTCCTCGCGGGCTTCCGACGCATTTATCATCTCAAGCAGCGTCGTGAAGTTCTTCTCGTCCTCCGGGGCTTCATACCAGATGTAGCCGATTAGCGCGGTGTAGTAGAGCTTTTCCGCTTTCACCCAGAAATCCTCGCCGGATTTTTCCCCGTCGCCTTTGGTGTTGGCGATAATGGTATTTACCAGTTTCAAAATATCCTTTTCGCTGCGCAGATAGGCAAAGGGATTGTACCGCATGGATTTCTTGAAATTGATGGTGTTCAGCACCTTGATTTTGTACCCGCCCCGCTGCAAGAGCTTCCCGCACTCGATTAAAACCGTTCCTTTCGGGTCAGTGACTACATAGCTGCTGTGCATTTGCATTAAGTTGGGCTTTACAAAAAACCTCGTCTTGCCGCTGCCGGAGCCGCCGATGACAAGCACATTTTTGTTTCGTGCATATTTCGGGTGCTTCGGGCGGCTTGACATCATCAGCCTTTCGGTCTGCGTCAGCAGCACGTTATTTTCAAACATGGGGTCGATATATGGCTTTATATCCTCGGCATTGCCCCAACGTGCAGAGCCGTACTCCATGCCCTTACGGTATTTCTTTGCGTTCTTGCCTTTCACATAGACCGCAAGCCGGATAACGACAGCCCCGACAATGCCGATAAGCAAGTCCATAGGGGCAAAACTCGGCAGGGCATTTGAAAAGGCAGCGGAAAAGCCGCTGCCAATGGAAAGCAGCTTGCCGGAGAGGCCAGCCCCCGGCGAGAGCCGCACCGCCTGTCCGACTTTATCAAAGAGATACACAAAGAGCAGATAGGGAATGTTGGGAAGTAGCTGCTTTTTCCAGTTGATAGCGTTCATCTTACAATCCCCCTGTCTTTGTTTTTTAC
>ENA-UERS01000788-UERS01000788.1-human-gut-metagenome-genome-assembly--contig:-NODE-788-length-12133-cov-2.245106_pt1 | contig 12133 bp, 9 predicted proteins | sample MGYA00242991_ERZ507992 | MGnify/ENA primary metagenome ERZ507992 (study PRJEB26167, sample SAMN06115535) | human gut metagenome | host: Homo sapiens | place: China:Chongqing | collected 2015-10-24...
TCATTAAGGGCGATCTGGTGTCGAAACCCTATATCGACATTACGCTGCACCTGATGAAAACCTTCGGCGTTGAGGTGGACAATCAGTCTTATCAGCGATTTGTGGTGCGCGGCAAGCAGCAGTATCAGTCGCCGGGAGATTACCTGGTGGAAGGCGATGCTTCCTCGGCCTCGTATTTCCTCGCCGCTGGCGCCATTAAGGGCGGCACGGTAAAAGTCACCGGTATCGGCCGCAACAGCGTACAGGGCGACATTCGTTTCGCCGACGTACTGGAGAAAATGGGCGCCACCGTCACCTGGGGCGACGATTTCATCGCCTGCACCCACGGCGAGCTCAAGGCGGTCGATATGGATATGAACCATATCCCGGACGCCGCGATGACCATCGCCACCGCCGCGCTGTTCGCGCAAGGGACCACTACCCTGCGCAATATCTACAACTGGCGGGTCAAGGAGACGGACCGTCTGTTCGCCATGGCGACCGAGCTGCGTAAAGTGGGCGCCGAGGTGGAAGAGGGGGAAGATTATATCCGCATCACCCCGCCGGCAAAGTTGAAGTACGCAGAAATCGGCACCTATAACGACCACCGGATGGCGATGTGCTTCTCGCTGGTAGCGCTGTCTGATACGCCGGTGACCATCCTTGATCCCAAATGTACGGCCAAAACGTTCCCTGACTACTTTGAGCAGCTGGCGCGGATCAGTACCCTCGCCTGAGTAAAACTTTGTCATCCCGCGGGCTGATATCCTGTCAGCCCGCTATAATTGCGCAAAACTTCTGCTTTTCATTTCCTGTAGTCCGTAATTTACAAGCAATGCTCACTTTCCGGCGTATTGATGCGTATAATGCGCGGCGTTTATATTCCATGCGCCTTGCTGAAGGAGAAAAAGATGACGGCGAATATTCCGGTAATCACCATTGATGGGCCTGGCGGTGCGGGTAAAGGTACGTTGTGCAAGGCAATGGCGGAAGCGCTGGGCTGGCATCTGTTAGATTCAGGCGCGATCTACCGCGTTCTGGCGCTGGCGGCGCTGCATCATCATGTCGACGTGGAGTCCGAAGAGGCGCTGGTGCCCCTGGCTGCCCATCTTGACGTGCGTTTTATTTCTACTGACGGCAACCTGGAAGTGGTGCTGGAAGGGGAAGATGTCAGTAGCGAAATTCGCACTCAGGAGGTCGCGAACGCGGCCTCGAAAGTGGCGGCTTTTCCGCGCGTTCGCGAAGCGCTGCTGCGCCGCCAGCGCGCCTTCCGCGAACTGCCGGGGCTTATCGCCGACGGTCGCGATATGGGAACGGTAGTTTTCCCGGACGCGCCGGTGAAAATTTTCCTCGATGCCTCGGCCGACGAGCGGGCGCATCGCCGCATGCGGCAGTTGCAGGAAAAGGGCTTTGATGTTAACTTTGAACGTCTTTTGTCCGAGATAAAAGAGCGTGACGATCGCGACCGAAATCGCGCCGTGGCGCCGCTTGTCCCGGCTGCCGATGCATTAGTTCTCGATTCAACCGAACTAAACATTGAGCAAGTGATTGAAAAAGCGCTACAATATGCGCGCGAAAAATTGGCCGTTGCGTAGGCCTTAACCGGTAACGCGCCGAAGCCTCCGAATTATAGCAGTACCCCGCGGCAATGGATGGTCAGCGGGTATGTGAAACAACCCCATCCGGCACGGAGCCAGGTGGACGTTAATATTAACCTGAAGATTAAACATGACTGAATCTTTTGCTCAACTGTTTGAAGAATCCTTAAAAGAAATCGAAACCCGCCCGGGTTCCATCGTTCGTGGTGTTGTTGTTGCTATCGACAAAGACGTAGTACTGGTTGACGCCGGTCTGAAATCTGAGTCCGCCATCCCGGCTGAGCAGTTCAAAAACGCCCAGGGCGAGCTGGAAATCCAGGTTGGTGACGAAGTTGACGTTGCTCTGGATGCAGTAGAAGACGGCTTCGGTGAAACTCTGCTGTCCCGTGAGAAAGCTAAACGTCACGAAGCTTGGATCACGCTGGAAAAAGCTTACGAAGACGCTGAAACTGTTACCGGTGTTATCAACGGCAAAGTTAAAGGTGGCTTCACTGTTGAGCTGAACGGTATTCGTGCGTTCCTGCCGGGTTCCCTGGTAGACGTTCGTCCGGTGCGCGACACGCTGCACCTGGAAGGCAAAGAGCTTGAGTTCAAAGTCATCAAGCTGGACCAGAAGCGTAACAACGTTGTTGTTTCTCGTCGTGCCGTTATCGAATCCGAAAACAGCGCAGAGCGCGATCAGCTGCTGGAAAACCTGCAGGAAGGCATGGAAGTCAAAGGTATCGTTAAGAACCTCACTGACTACGGTGCATTCGTTGATCTGGGCGGCGTTGACGGCCTGCTGCACATCACCGATATGGCCTGGAAACGCGTTAAGCATCCGAGCGAAATCGTAAACGTTGGCGACGAAATCACTGTTAAAGTGCTGAAGTTCGACCGCGAGCGTACCCGTGTATCCCTGGGCCTGAAACAGCTGGGCGAAGATCCGTGGGTAGCTATCGCTAAACGTTATCCGGAAGGTACCAAACTGACTGGTCGCGTGACCAACCTGACCGACTACGGCTGCTTCGTTGAAATCGAAGAGGGCGTTGAAGGCCTGGTTCACGTTTCCGAAATGGATTGGACCAACAAAAACATCCACCCGTCCAAAGTTGTTAACGTTGGCGACGTTGTGGAAGTAATGAAGCAGTGCAAATCTAACCCATGGCAGCAGTTCGCGGAAACCCACAACAAGGGCGACCGTGTTGAAGGTAAAATCAAGTCTATCACTGACTTCGGTATCTTCATCGGCCTGGACGGCGGCATCGACGGCCTGGTTCACCTGTCTGACATCTCCTGGAACGTTGCAGGCGAAGAAGCAGTTCGTGAATACAAAAAAGGCGACGAAATCGCAGCAGTTGTTCTGCAGGTTGACGCAGAGCGTGAGCGTATCTCCCTGGGCGTTAAACAGCTCGCAGAAGATCCGTTCAACAACTGGGTTGCTCTGAACAAGAAAGGCGCTATCGTAACCGGTAAAGTAACTGCAGTTGACGCTAAAGGCGCAACCGTAGAACTGGCTGACGGCGTTGAAGGTTACCTGCGTGCTTCTGAAGCATCCCGTGACCGCGTTGAAGACGCTACCCTGGTTCTGAGCGTTGGCGACGAAGTTGAAGCGAAATTCACCGGCGTGGATCGTAAGAACCGCGTAGTGAGCCTGTCTGTACGTGCGAAAGACGAAGCGGAAGAAAAAGACGCTATCGCTACCGTGAACAAGCAGGAAGACGCGAACTTCTCCAACAACGCAATGGCTGAAGCTTTCAAAGCAGCTAAAGGCGAGTGATTCTCTGACTCTTCGGGATTTTTATTCCGAAGTTTGTTGAGTTTACTTGACAGATTGCAGGTTTCGTCCTGTAATCAAGCACTAAGGGCGGCTACGGCCGCCCTTGTTTAAGCTGTTAGCTAATTTTTGCCTTGAAGGAAACCGGAGGAATAATGACCAAGTCAGAATTGATTGAAAGACTTGCCAGCCAGCAATCTCACATTCCGGCGAAAGCGGTGGAAGATGCTGTTAAAGAAATGCTGGAACATATGGCCTCAACGCTTGCTCAAGGTGAGCGCATTGAAATCCGCGGTTTCGGCAGCTTTTCTCTGCACTATCGAGCACCTCGCACCGGACGTAACCCGAAAACTGGTGATAAAGTCGAACTGGAAGGTAAGTACGTTCCGCACTTTAAGCCCGGGAAAGAATTACGTGACCGCGCCAATATTTATGAAGGGTGAGTTGCACGACGTGCAGCCTGCCTGACGATAAAGAAAGCACCTTCGGGTGCTTTTTTTGTGCCCGCCATTTACGGCCATCCTCACAAAAAAAGCGTGCCCGGCTGCAAGCGAGGCGATTGTCTGGAATGCGCCGCGCAAGCCTGAATTCGCCTCCAGGACGCCAGCACCGCTTTGCGTAACACTGCCCACTCACAGGGAGGTGTTTATGCGTCTACCATGGCTTGCCGGATGCGCCATCATTGCAATGCTGCCGCTTCTCTGGCTACCCGTTTTGCCGGGCCCGTGCAGTCTGGCGGGCGCGGGCGCACTGGCGCTGGCGCTGATTCGTCTGCATGGAAGGGCCGTCGCCGGAGTGGCGATGACGCTTCTGCTGGTGGTCTGGGGAGTATTGAGCGCGCATCAGGCGCTGTGGCCGACCCGGCACCTTACCGGCGCCATCCGGCAAGCGGAAGTGATCCTTAGCGAGACGGATGGCCAGACCTTGCACCGTGGACAGATGGTGCGCCTGCGGGGCCGCTATCTGTTTCCCCCGGTAGGCGTAACGCTGTACGGGGAACTTGCACCTGCGCCAGCCTGTGCGGGTCAACACTGGCTGATGACGCTGCGCCTGCGCCCGGTGCACGGGCAGCTCAATGACGGGGGCTTCGACAGCCAGCGCTATGCGCTGGCGCAGCACCGACCGCTGAGCGGAGGGATCGTCGCCGCTTCCGCGCTGGATGCCCGCTGCAGTCTGCGCGCCCGCTATCTGACGTCGCTGACCCGGCGACTGCAGACTTATCCCTGGCGCGCGGTGATGTTGGGATTAGGAATGGGGGAGCGGCTGTCTTTGCCGACGGAGATAAAGGTCCTGATGCAGAACACGGGCACTTCCCATCTGATGGCTATCTCGGGTCTGCATATCGCTCTCGCGGCTTCTCTTATCATGCTGTTGCTGCGCGGCGTGCAGTATATTCTCCCGGGCCGCTGGATCGGCTGGCGGTTGCCGCTGCTGGCCGGGCTGGCCGGCGCCGTCGGCTATGCCTGGCTGACGGGTATGCAGCCGCCGGCCCTGCGCACTTGCTTAGGGCTTGCGGTCTGTTGTGCTTTACGTTTGTCGGGTCAACGCTGGACGGCGTGGCAGGTGTGGCTCTGCTGTCTGGGAGCGATACTGGTTGCCGACCCGCTGGCGGTGCTGTCGCAAAGCCTGTGGCTATCTGCCTTCGCCGTGGCGGGGCTGATCTTCTGGTTCCAGTGGCTCCCGTTGCCTGCCGGCCGCTGGCGCTGGCCGTGGAAGACCATAATTGCTCTTGTTCATTTGCAGGCTGGCGTGACGCTGCTGCTGCTGCCGCTGCAGTTGTTGCTATTCCATGGAGTCAGCCTGACGTCGATGGCGGCTAATTTGCTGGCGGTACCGTTAGTCACCCTGTTGGCGGTGCCGCTTATTCTGACCGCGATGCTGGTGCATCTCTCGGGGCCGGAGATAGTGGAGTCGCTGCTCTGGCTGGCGGCCGATCGCGTGCTGGCGCTACTGTTTTGGGGATTACGACGTTTACCGGACGGCTGGTTGACGCTGGATACTCGCTGGCTGTGGATCAGTATCCTGCCGTGGCTGTTGGTGATGGGCTGGCGTTTTCAGAGCTGGCGGCATTCACCGGCGCTGTGTCTCAGCGTGCTGTTTTTACTGACGCGGCCATTCAGCCGACAACCGCCTGCGGACGAATGGCGGGTGACGATGCTGGATGTCGGGCAGGGGCTGGCGATGGTGATCGAGCGTCACGGTAAGGCATTGCTTTACGATACCGGGCCGGCTTGGCCGCAGGGTGATAGCGGTCAACAGGTGATTATCCCGTGGTTGCGCTGGCACCATCTGCAGCTGCAAGGGATTATGCTGAGCCATGAACATCTGGATCATCGCGGCGGCCTTGATTCAGTGCTGCAGGCATGGCCGCAGGCCTGGGTGCGCAGCCCGTTAGGCTGGGCGCATCATCTGCCGTGTCATCGCGGTGAGCGCTGGCAATGGCAGGGACTCAACTTCCAGGCCCTGTGGCCGCTGCCGGGCAGCACGGCAAAGGGTAACAATCATTCGTGTGTGGTGCGGATCGATGATGGTCGCTCCAGCATCCTGCTCACCGGCGATATAGAACGTCAGGCGGAGCAGGCGATGATCAGCCGTTACTGGCGGCATCTGACGTCTACACTTATTCAGGTTCCCCACCACGGCAGCAATACCTCCTCCAGCGCGCTGCTGGTCCGCCGGGTGGATGGCGCGGCCGCGCTGGCCTCCGCTTCGCGCTACAATGCGTGGCGGATGCCCTCGTACAAGGTGGTTCAGCGCTACCGCCAGCGGGGTTATCGCTGGTTCGCCACGCCGCAGCAGGGGCAGATAACGGTGGTTTTTTCCGCAGAAGGGTGGCAAATCCATAGCTTACGGGATCAAGTTTTACCGCGTTGGTATCATCAGTGGTTTGGCGCGCCCGCCGATAACGGGTAGAATATGCGGCTATTTCAACACAAGCTGGTTTATTGAATGCAGAACGATAAAGATCTCTCCACGTGGCAGACCTTCCGCCGACTTTGGCCGATTATCGCGCCGTTTAAAGCCGGGCTAATCGTAGCGGCGGTGGCGTTGGTGCTTAACGCGGGCAGTGACACCTTCATGTTATCGCTTCTTAAACCGTTATTGGATGATGGTTTTGGTAAAACGGATCGCTCAGTGCTGCTATGGATGCCGCTGGTGGTTATCGGCCTGATGGTGCTGCGTGGGATCACCAGCTACATCTCGAGCTATTGTATTTCCTGGGTTTCCGGCAAAGTGGTGATGACCATGCGTCGTCGCCTGTTCGGCCACATGATGGGTATGCCGGTGGCCTTCTTTGACAAGCAGTCTACCGGAACGCTGCTGTCACGCATCACCTATGATTCTGAGCAGGTCGCCTCCTCTTCTTCCAGCGCGCTGATCACCGTGGTCCGCGAAGGGGCATCGATTATCGGTCTGTTCGTGATGATGTTCTATTACAGCTGGCAGCTGTCGCTGATCCTGATCGTACTGGCGCCGATTGTGTCGGTGGCGATCCGCGTGGTCTCCAAGCGTTTTCGCAATATCAGTAAGAATATGCAGAACACGATGGGGCAGGTCACCACCAGCGCCGAGCAGATGCTGAAAGGGCACAAAGAGGTGCTGATGTTTGGCGGCCAGGAAGTGGAAACCAAACGTTTTGATAAAGTCAGCAATAAAATGCGTCTGCAGGGGATGAAGATGGTTTCCGCCTCGTCTATCTCCGACCCGATCATTCAGCTTATCGCCTCCCTGGCGCTGGCCTTTGTCCTGTATGCCGCCAGCTTCCCGAGCGTGATGGACACCCTGACCGCCGGGACCATTACCGTGGTCTTCTCCTCGATGATTGCGCTGATGCGTCCGCTGAAGTCGCTGACCAACGTCAATGCCCAGTTCCAGCGTGGGATGGCGGCGTGCCAGACGCTGTTTGCGATCCTCGATTCCGAGCAGGAAAAAGACGAAGGTACGCGGGTCATTGAGCGGGCGAAAGGCAATCTCAAGTTCGAGAACGTCACCTTTACCTACCCGGGTCGCGAAGTGGCCGCGCTGCGCAATATCAATCTCGATATCCCGGAAGGGAAAACAGTGGCGCTGGTGGGGCGCTCAGGGTCGGGTAAATCGACCATTGCCAGCCTGATCACCCGCTTCTACGATGTCGACGAGGGGCAGATCCTGCTGGATGGCCACGACCTGCGCGAGTACAAGCTGAGCTCGCTGCGCGACCAGGTGGCGCTGGTTTCACAAAACGTGCATCTGTTCAACGATACCGTCGCCAACAATATCGCCTATGCCCGTACCGAAGAGTACAGCCGCGAGCAGATTGAAGAGGCCGCGCGCATGGCCTACGCCATGGATTTCATCAACAAGATGGATAATGGTCTGGATACCATCATCGGCGAGAATGGCGTGATGCTGTCCGGCGGCCAGCGCCAGCGTATTGCTATTGCCCGCGCGCTGCTGCGTAACAGCCCGATCCTGATCCTCGATGAAGCTACCTCGGCGCTGGATACCGAGTCCGAGCGTGCCATTCAGGCGGCGCTGGATGAGCTGCAGAAAAACCGTACCTCGCTGGTTATCGCTCACCGTCTGTCGACCATTGAGCAGGCTGATGAAATCGTGGTGGTTGAAGACGGGCGGATCGTGGAGCGCGGAACGCACCATGACCTGCTGGAGCATAAGGGCGTGTACGCCCAGCTGCATAAGATGCAATTCGGCGAATGATCGCGCGCATCTGGTCCGGGGAATCGCCGCTGTGGCGCCTGCTGCTGCCGCTCTCCTGGCTGTATGGCCTGGTGAGCGGGGTGATTCGCCTCAGCTATCAGCAGGGGTGGCAAAAAGCCTGGCGCGCGCCGGTGCCGGTGGTGGTGGTTGGTAACCTGACCGCTGGCGGCAATGGCAAAACGCCGGTGGTGATCTGGCTGGTGGAGCAGCTGCAGCAGCGCGGTATTCGCGTTGGCGTCGTGTCTCGCGGCTACGGCGGTAAAGCCGACCGTTATCCGCTGGTGTTGGACGACAGGACCAGTACGGCGCAGGCGGGTGATGAACCGGTGTTGATCCATCAGCGTACCGGTGCCCCGGTCGCTGTCGCTCCGCTGCGCAGCGACGCGGTAAAAGCGTTGCTCAGCGCGCACGATCTGCAGATGATTGTGACCGACGATGGTTTACAGCACTATAAGCTCGCGCGGGACAGAGAAATTGTCGTTATTGACGGCGTGCGCCGCTTTGGCAACGGCTGGTGGCTGCCTGCCGGGCCGATGCGCGAGCGGGCGTCGCGCTTGCAAAGCGTTGATGCGGTTATCGTTAACGGCGGCGTGGCGCGTCCGGGTGAGATCCCGATGCGGCTGCGCCCAGGGATGGCGGTTAACCTGCTTACCGGCGAACGTCGCGATGTCTCCACCTTCACGAACGTGGTGGCGATGGCCGGCATCGGCCATCCGCCGCGCTTCTTCGCCACCCTCGAAAGCTGCGGCGTCCAGCCGGTCAAAACCGTGGCGCTGGCGGACCATCAGGCGCTGAGCCAGGCTGATGTCGCCGCCCTGGTGACCGCCGATCAGACGCTGCTGATGACCGAGAAAGATGCCGTGAAATGTCGCGATTTCGCCGCTGCAAACTGGTGGTATTTACCGGTCGACGCCATAATGGCCGATGAACGCGCACAGCGGTTGCTTGCGGACTTAGCGACGTTGGCGCAACGTTAACTGACGCGCCGGCTTTGCTCGCCGCTGTGCTGGAATTCCTGACGGAGAACCTGCATGTCGGTATTGCAACTATCGCTTAACGAGGCGCGCCACCTCCATCTCGCGGCGCAGGGGTTGTTAAAGAAGCCCCGACGTCGCGCTCGCCCGAAAGACATTCTTTCCACCATCCAGCAGATGTCGCTGCTGCAAATCGATACCATCAACGTGGTGGCCCGCAGCCCCTACCTGGTGCTGTTCAGCCGTCTTGGCAGCTATCCGCAGCACTGGCTGGATGAGTCGCTGCGCAACGGCGAGCTAATGGAATACTGGGCGCATGAAGCCTGCTTTCTGCCGCGCAGCGATTTCGCCCTGGTGCGCCATCGCATGTTGAATCCCGACAATATGGGCTGGAAATACCATCGCGCGTGGATGGAGGAGCATGCCGGGAGTATTGCCGAGCTGGTGGCGCATATCGGGCAAAACGGCCCGGTTCGCTCGGCGGATTTTACCCACCCGCGCAAAGGCGCCAGCGGCTGGTGGGAGTGGAAACCGCATAAGCGCCACCTTGAAGGGCTGTTTACCGCCGGCGAAGTGATGGTGGTGGAGCGGCGCAATTTTCACCGCGTGTATGATCTAACCCGGCGGGTGATGCCGGACTGGGACGACGAGCGCGACGCGCTCTCCCGCGAAGACGCAGAGGCCATTATGTTGCGCAATAGCGCCCGTAGCCTCGGCATCTTCCGCGCCCAGTGGCTGGCCGATTACTATCGCTTGCGCCAGCCGGCGCTACCGGGTCTGCTGGCGGCCTGGCAGGAAGAGGGGCTGGTGGTGCCGGTTAACGTGGAAGCACTCGGCGAGATGTGGCTGCATCACGAGGCGCTGGCGCAGCTGGAGACCGCGCCCGGCGGTAAGCTGACCGCCAGCCATAGCGCCGTGCTCTCGCCCTTCGACCCGGTGGTCTGGGATCGGAAACGCGCTGAGCAGCTGTTCAACTTCAGCTATCGCCTGGAGTGTTATACCCCGGCGCCGAAGCGTCAGTATGGCTACTTCGTACTGCCTCTGCTGCACCAGGGAAAACTGGTCGGGCGGATGGACAGTAAAATACATCGCAAAAGCCGGGAGCTGGAGGTCTTCGCCCTGTGGCTGGAGGAGGGGGTGAAGATCACCCGTGGTCTGGAGCAGGGGCTGCGCCGGGCGATTAACGACTTCGTACACTGGCAATCGGCAGAGCGGATCCTTTGCCGACGCCTGCCGGAAGGGCTGTTTGTCGGCCAGGAGCAGGGGTGGGAAATCGACGCCGATTGATCCCGGCGCCTGCCTTCCTGTGATATGCTGCTGAGAAATCTATCCGGTCCATCAGGAGGAAACATGGATCACCGTTTACTTGAAATCATCGCCTGCCCGGTCTGTAACGGCAAGCTGTATTACAGTCAGGATAAGCAAGAACTTATTTGCAAACTTGATAGCCTGGCGTTTCCGCTGCGCGACGGTATCCCGGTGCTGCTGGAGACAGAGGCGCGTCCGCTGGCGCTAGAAGAGAGTCACTCATGAGTTTCGTGGTCATTATTCCTGCGCGTTTCGCCTCCACGCGCCTGCCGGGAAAACCACTGCAGGACATTAATGGTAAGCCGATGATTGTCCATGTGCTGGAGCGCGCTCGCGAATCCGGCGCGGATCGCATTATTGTCGCCACCGATCACGAAGATGTCGCCCGGGCGGTTGAAGCCGCCGGCGGCGAGGTCTGTATGACCCGCGCCGACCATCAGTCCGGCACCGAACGGCTGGCAGAAGTGGTGGAAAAGTGTGCGTTCAGCGATGACACCATTATCGTCAATATTCAGGGCGATGAGCCGATGATCCCCCCGGCGATTGTCCGCCAGGTGGCGGAGAATCTGGCTGCCAGCAGCAGCGGAATGGCGACGCTGGCGGTACCGATCCATGATGCGGAAGAGGCGTTTAATCCGAATGCGGTCAAAGTGGTGATGGATGCCGAGGGTTACGCGCTCTATTTCTCCCGCGCGACTATTCCCTGGGATCGCGATCGCTTTGCCCAAACCCGCGAGACCATCGGTGACTCCCTGCTGCGGCACATCGGCATCTATGGCTATCGCGCCGGCTTTATCCGCCGCTATGTCAGCTGGGCGCCGAGCCCGCTGGAGCAGATTGAAATGCTCGAGCAGCTGCGAGTGCTGTGGTATGGCGAGAAAATCCATGTTGCCGTGGCGGCCGAAGTGCCCGGCACCGGCGTGGATACCCCGGAAGATCTGGAGCGCGTCCGCGCTGAGCTGCGTTAGTCCTCTGTCCCCTCCTTGCTGGAGGGGATATCCCCGTCGGTTTTTCGCTTTTTTTACCCCTTTTTGATCTTATCCGATGACAAGCCAGGTGCGGGCGCTCATTATGAAACCAGTAGTGTTCATAGGGGTAATCGACAATGGAACAGTTGCGAACCGAACTCAGTCATCTTCTTGGCGAAAAGCTAAGCCGGGTGGAGTGTGTCAGTGAACAAGCCGCTACGGCGCTGTGGTTCCTGTACGATGCGCAGGGAAACCCGATGCCGCTGCTGGCGCGAAGTTTCACCACGCCCGGCGTGGCGCGGCAGCTGGCATGGAAGATCTCGACCCTGGCGCGTAATGGTACGGTGCGTATGCCGGTGGTTTATGGCGTCATGACGCACGAAGAACATCCCGGACCAGATGTGCTGCTGCTTGAGCGCCTGCGCGGCGTACCGGTGGAGGCGCCGACGCGCACCCCGGCGCGCTGGGAGCAACTGCAGGAGCAAATCGTCGAGGCGCTGCTGGCGTGGCATCGGCAGGACAGTGGCGGCTGCGTGGGAATGGTCGACAATACCCAGGAAAACCTGTGGCCGAACTGGTACCGCCAGCGGGTAGAGATATTGTGGAGCACCCTGAACCTGTATCAGGACACCGGTCTCACCATGCAGGATAAGCGCCTTTTGTTCCGCTCCCGCGAGTGCCTTCCGGAGCTGTTCCGCGATTTCAATGATAATGCTGTGCTGGTGCATGGCAACTTCACTCTGCGCAGCATGCTAAAAGATCCGCGCAGCGATCAGCTGCTGGCGATGGTGGGGCCGGGGAAGATGATGTGGGCGCCACGCGAGTATGAACTGTTCCGCCTTGCTGAAGGCG
>ENA-UERS01000789-UERS01000789.1-human-gut-metagenome-genome-assembly--contig:-NODE-789-length-12126-cov-3.271890_pt1 | contig 12126 bp, 11 predicted proteins | sample MGYA00242991_ERZ507992 | MGnify/ENA primary metagenome ERZ507992 (study PRJEB26167, sample SAMN06115535) | human gut metagenome | host: Homo sapiens | place: China:Chongqing | collected 2015-10-24...
CCACCCAAAAGCAAGGATCCTGTCATAAATCGCTGCCCAATCGAAGAAAGGATGCCCATTATCATGAAAAAAAACATTGCTGTCATCTGGGGCGACTGCTCCAGCCCCGAGATCGTGAAGCAGACCCTCCGCGTTCTCGATAAGGTGGCCGAAAAGTACGGCCACACCTTCCACTACACCGACGCCGCGATGGGCGGCGAGGCCATCGACAAGTACGGCGACCCGCTGCCCCAGCATGAGTTGGACAAGTGCCTCGCGGCCGACAGCGTCCTTCTGGGCGCAGTCGGCGGCCCAAAGTGGGAGGGTCTGCCCGGTGAGCAGCGCCCTGAAAAGGGTCTGCTCCGTCTCCGCGCCGGCATGGGCCTCTACTCCAACAACCGCCCGGCCAAGATCTGGCCCCAGCTGGCCCCGGCCAGCCCCCTCAAGCCCGAGATCGTGGCCAAGGGTATCGACTTCATCATCGTGCGTGAGCTCATCGGCGGCGTCTACTTCGGCAAGCACGAGACTTACACGCTGGAGAACGGCGAGAAGCAGGCTGTGGATTCCATGCCCTACTCGGAGCATGAAATCGAGCGCATTGGCCGCATCGGCTTCGAGACGGCCATGAAGCGCCGCAAGAAGCTCTGCTGCGTGGATAAGGCCAACGTGCTGGATACCAGCCGCCTCTGGCGTGCGGTCATGCACCGCCTGCAGGCTGAGTACCCCGAGGTGGAGTACAGCGAGATGTTCGTGGACAACTGCGCCATGCAGGTCGTCAAGGACCCCAGCCAGTTCGACGTCATCGTTACCGAGAACATGTTCGGCGACATCATCTCCGACGAGGCCTCCATGATCACCGGCTCCATCGGCATGATCCCCTCGTCCAGTCTGGGCGACGGAACCCGGGGCCTGTACGAGCCTATCCACGGCTCTGCCCCCGACATCGCGGGCAAGGACATCGTCAACCCCACCGCCTGCATCCTCTCCGCCGCCATGATGCTGCGCTACTCCTTTGGCATGACTGAGGAGGCTGACGCCATTGAGAACGCGGTGAATAAGGTTCTGGACAAGGGCCTGCGCACCGCCGACAACATGAGCGAGGGCTGTACCTGCCTCGGCTGCACCGCCATGGGTGACGCTATCCTCGCGGAGATTTGAGTTTACCGGAAAGTAATAGGATAAAGTGGTAATATCCCGCCGCTGTTCGCTGTTTGGTGAATGGCGGCGTTTTTCTATAATACAATGTCAGCAAATTCCGCTTCCTGCCTTAAAGTGTGAAATAGATTCATTTGACAAATCAATTTATGTAAACTATACTAAATCCTGTCTTTAACAATAAAAATAGCCCGTGTGCCGGGATGGATAAACAGAGATAGGATGGGAAAAACGATATGCTGACACTGGATAAGATCTACCACGCCGCCTTTGTCCTCAAGGACGTAGCCCGCAAGACCGACCTCATCGAGGCACCTCGGCTCTCCAAGGACTGCCAACTCTACCTCAAGACAGAGAACCTGCAGGTGACCGGCAGCTTCAAGGTGCGCGGCGCTTATTATAAGATCAGCCAGCTCTCCAAGGAGGAGAGCGACAAGGGCGTCATCGCCTGCTCGGCGGGCAACCACGCACAGGGCGTGGCGCTGGCCGCTACCCGCCGCGGCATCAAGAGCATCGTCTGTATGCCGGACGGCGCGCCCATCATGAAGGTTGAGAACACCAAGAACCTCGGTGCGGAGGTCTGCCTCGTACCCGGCACCTACGACGACGCCCACGACAAGGCCGTGGAGCTGCAGGAAGAGACGGGCATGACCTTCATCCACCCCTACGACGACGAGCAGGTTATTGCCGGTCAGGGTACTATCGGTCTCGAAATTCTCGACCAGCTGCCTGATGTGGACGCCGTCATCGTGCCTGTGGGAGGCGGCGGACTCATTTCCGGCGTGGCCTTCGCCATCAAGAGCCTGAAGCCCGACGTCAAGGTCTACGGCGTGCAGGCCGAGGGCGCACCCAGCATGTATCGCTCCCTCCATGAGCACAAATACCAGACCCTCTCTGCCGTCTCCACCTTCGCAGACGGCATTCAGGTCAAGACCCCCGGCGAGCTGACCTATAAGCTCTGCGAGGAGTATGTGGACGACATTGTCACCGTCACTGAGGACGAGACCGCAGCCGCCATCCTCTCCCTGATGGAGAACCAGAAGCTGGTGGCCGAGGGTGCAGGCGCAGTGCCTGTGGCGGCGGCGCTCTTCCACAAGCTGCCCATCGAGGGCAAGAAGGTCGTCTGCCTCGTCTCCGGCGGCAACATCGATGTGAACATCCTCAACCGCGTCATCACCCGCGGCCTCGTCATGAGCGGCCGCAAAGCCAACCTGACCATCGCGCTGGAAGACAAGCCCGGCCAGCTGCAGCAGGTGGCCGACATCGTCTCCCGCTGCGGCAGCAATGTGGTGTCCGTCCTCCACGACGGCTCCGACCCCAATATGCCCATCTCCAGCTGCTTCCTCAAGCTGACTCTCGAGACCCGCGACAACGCCCAGATCGAGCAGATCCGGCAGGAGCTCACCAAGGCAGGCTTCCAGCTGGTGGCCGAGCGCGTATAACTTTATCAGAAGATGCAGAAGCGCCGCCCAAACGGGCGGCGCTTCGTTTTGTCAGCCGATGATCTCGTACTGGAAATATTCGCACTTGAGCTTGCTGCCCACGTCGATTTCCGGCGGCAGGAGTGCCAGTGCCACCGGGTTCAGCTCGTCGCTCTCGATGTCGGTGCGGCGCAGGTTGACGTAATCGCCGTCAAAGCTCACGACTTCGTAATACCAAGGCCCCATACTGTTTCCTCCCGTGATTCATTCCTGTGTGTTCTCTTTTTCCTGCTTCCGCCAGTGGTAGTACGGCCCGAGGATGCAGACGGCGGCGAGTATCATCACCGCGAGGATGATGCTGGTGACGGTATGATTGTCGGAGAAAAAGTAGAACAGCAGCTGCCCGCCGCCTACGATAAGCTCCAGCACACCCAGAAGCCTCTGCCAAAGGCGGCGGGCCTCGGCGCTGGCAGATTTCAGCCGCTTGCCCAGTATGCCGGGCAGCTCGAGGCGGAGGACGTCCGCCGCGCCCCATACTAGAAAAAGGATGCCGAGAATGATATGGTCCATAAGCTACGCTCCTTTCTGCGTCACGTGCTGAACAGGAAAACTTTTACAGTGCAAGTATATCATATTGGTGAGACCCCGGCAAGGATGGGATTTGCCTGCCCGGCTCAGAAAATTTGGATGGAACCGCCCGGCGGGCTTGTGGAATTTTGAAAAATATGCTATACTATTCTCTACTGATGCGCCATCGCCAAGCGGTAAGGCAGGGGACTTTGACTCCCCCATCGTAGGTTCGACTCCTGCTGGCGCAACTTGAGAAAAAACCGCATGAATGCTGGAAAATCCGGTGTTCATGCGGTTTTTGTTTTCTGTGAAGAAGGGTTTGCTGATTTTGGGCGTTTTGAAGTTCCAAAAGCAGTATAGAACAGCAAAAAAGCCGCCCGGCTTTTGTACCGGGCGGCAATGGAGAAGAAAAATCGCAAAAGCGATGAAAATATCGGTTTTACAGCAGCTTACAGGATGTCGATGTACTCACCGGCCAGAGCCTTGTTCATGCTGCGGACGGCGCAGAACTTGCCGCACATGGAGCAGGTGTCGCTGTGGTCGTCTTCGGGCAGGCGGGCGTCACGGATGGCCTTTGCCGTCTCGGGGTCGAGGGCGCAGGCGAACTGTGCATCCCAGTCGAGGACGCGGCGGGCGTCGCCCATCTTGTCGTCGATGTCCCGGGCGTGGGGGATGCCCTTGGCGATGTCGGCAGCGTGGGCGGCAATCTTGGAAGCCACGATGCCCTGCTTAACGTCGTCCACATTGGGCAGAGCCAGATGCTCGGCAGGGGTGACGTAGCACAGGAAGGCTGCGCCGCTCATGGCCGCGACAGCGCCGCCGATGGCAGCAGTGATGTGGTCATAGCCGGGGGCGATGTCGGTGACGAGGGGGCCGAGGACGTAGAAAGGTGCGCCCATGCAGATGGTCTTCTGGATCTCCATGTTGGCGGCGACCTGGTTCAGAGGCACATGGCCCGGGCCTTCCACCATGACCTGGACGTTGTGCGCCCAGGCCCGCTTGGTCAGCTCGCCCAGACGCACCAGCTCTTCGATCTGGCAGACGTCGGTGGCGTCGGCGAGGCAGCCGGGGCGGCAGGCATCGCCCAGAGAGATGGTGACGTCGTGCTCTTCGCAGATGTCCAGAATCTCGTCGAAGTGCTCGTAGAAGGGGTTCTCGTTGCCGGTCATGCACATCCATGCAAACACCAGCGAGCCGCCGCGGCTGACGATGTTCATCTTCCGCTTATGCTTGCGGATCTGCTCGATGGTCTTACGGGTGATGCCGCAGTGGAGGGTGACGAAGTCCACGCCGTCCTCTGCGTGCAGACGCACCACATCGATGAAGTCCTGTGCCGTCAAGGTGGCGAGGTCGCGCTGGTAGTGGATGACCGAGTCGTACACCGGCACAGTGCCGATCATGACGGGGCATTCGTGGGTCAGCTTCTGACGGAAGGGCTGGGTATTGCCGTGGCTCGAGAGGTCCATGATGGCCTCTGCGCCCATGTTGACGGCGCTCATGACCTTCTGCATCTCGATGTTGTAGTCCTTGCAGTCGCGGGAGACGCCGAGGTTGACGTTGATCTTGGTGCGGAGCATGGAGCCGATGCCCTCGGGGTTCAGGCACTCGTGGTGCTTGTTGGCCGGGATGGCGACCTTGCCCTCAGCGACCAGCTGACGGATCTCTTCGACGGTGCGGTACTCCTTCTTGGCCACCGTTTCCATCTGGGGCGTGACGATGCCCTTGCGGGCGGCATCCATCTGTGTGGTGTAAGTCTGCATTTGAAAATCCTCCGAAAATACGCTCTCTTTATTTATGAACAGCGTCCGGGACGCCGTGCATCCAGTTTTCGACCCCGACGCCGCCCAGAGTGTGGTCCAGCGGGCCGGAGCCGCGGCCCAAATCGAGCTGCGCGTTCAGCGCGTCGGTCAGGTAAGCCTTGGCCCGGGCGATAGCTTCTTCCAGCGCAAACCCTTTGGCAAGGTTGGCTGCAATGGCACTGGACAGAGTGCAGCCCGTACCGTGGGTGTTGGGGTTGGCGATACGCTTGCCCGGAAACCAGATCTCCGTGCCATCCGGGAAGGTGAGCAGATCGTCGGCGTCGGTGTCACTGTGGCCGCCCTTGAGCAGGACGGCACAGCCGCAGTCGGCGGCGATGGCCCGGGCGGCGGCGCTCATGTCGGCACGGCCCGAGATGTGCAGACCGGACAGCACTTCGGCCTCGTGCCGGTTGGGCGTGATGATCTCGGCCAGAGGGAACAGCTCCCGGCGCAGGGTGCGCACAGCATCCGATGCAATCAAATCAGAGCCGGAGGTGGCTACCATCACGGGGTCCACGACGATGTGTTCCGCCTTGTAAAAGCGGAGACGCGCGGCGATCGTCTCAATGAGCGGGGCAGAGGACACCATGCCGATCTTGACGGCGCAGGGGCGGATGTCGGTGAAGACGGCGTCTATCTGCTGGGCCAGAAATTCGGGGCTGACCTCGAAGATGCCGGATACGCCGGTGGTGTTCTGGGCCGTCAGGGCAGTGATGGCGCTCATGGCGAAGACGCCGTTCATGGTCATGGCTTTGAGGTCGGCCTGAATGCCGGCGCCGCCGCTGGAATCGCTGCCCGCGATGGTAAGTGCAGTTTTCATGGGTTTGCTCCTTTAGATGATTTGTTCTGTCAGTGCCTTCAGCTCTTTGCACTCAGCCTCAATGTCCTCGGCGCTGAAAATAGCGCTCACGAGGGCCACGCCGTCCGCGCCGGAGCCTTTGAGCTTGAGGATATTGTCTTTATGGATGCCGCCGATGGCCACGACCGGCACATCCACGGAGTCGCAGATCTCTTTCAGTCTGCCCTCCGGCAGAACATCCACATCGGTTTTGGTGTGGGTGGAAAATGCCGCGCCGACGCCCAGATAGTCCGCGCCGTGGGCCACGGCCAGCTGTGCTTCCTCGACGGAATGGGCCGACACACCGATGATCATGTCAGGGCCGACCTTGGCGCGGACGTCTGCGGCAGCCATATCTTCCTGCCCGACGTGGATGCCATCGGCATGGCATTTTATAGCGATCTCGACGTTATCGTTGATGATGAAGGGGACGCCATAGCTGCGGCAGAGGGCGGAAAGCTCCATGGCTTCCTGCAAAAATGCCGCGTCGTCCAGCTCCTTTTCCCGTAGCTGGACGCAGGTGACGCCGCCTTTCAGCGCGTCTTCCACCTGCTGGCGGAGGGTCTCGCGGCCCGTCCACGCCCGGTCTGTGACGGCGTAGAGAAGCATGGTGTGTTTATCGCATTTCATAGCGTGCTCCTTCCTCGAGCTGTTCGGGGGTCATGTTGAAGATCGCGTCGATGATGTAATTGCGGTAGGTGGCGTTGCCGTCCAGCCTGGACAGGCGGCTGTGAGCTGCTTCGCCCGCAAGGCCCATGGCGCAGACAGCTGCAGCGGCGGCTTCCAGAGGCTTGTCCGGGTTGGCCGCACAGAATGCCGCCGTCAGGGCCGAAAGCTGACAGCCAGTGCCGGTGACGGCGCTCATCATGGGGTGGCCGTTGCGGATGCAGAAAGCCCGCTCTCCGTCGGCCACGATGTCGATGGCACCGGTGACGGCGACGACCGCCCCCGTGCGGGCCGCAAACGCTTTGGCGAATGTCACGGTCTTGTCCAGCGTCTCGTCCGTCACCTTGTCGGCGGTGTCGGCGTCCACGCCTTTTGTGGTGCCGCTGCCTGCCGCTAGCGTCCGAATCTCGGAGATGTTGCCCCGGATGACTGTGAACTTCACTTCCCGCAGGAGGCGCAGTGCCGTTTCGGTGCGCAGATGGGAAGCGCCTGCGCCCACGGGGTCCAGCACGACAGGACGGCCCAGCCGGTTGGCAGTGTGTCCCGCCAGCAGCATGGAGGGGATGGTGCGGCTGTTCAACGTGCCGATGTTGAGGTTCAGCCCGGCACACAGCGAGGTGATGTCCTCGACCTCGGCGGCATCATCCGCCATGATGGGGGATGCCCCGCAGGCGAGGACGATGTTGGCACAGTCGTTGACGGTGACGTAGTTGGTGATGTTATGGACAAGCGGGCTTTTGGCCCGGACGTTGGCAAAGATGTTCTGAAACATGGTTTCTCCTTCGAATCAGCTCAGGCTGGCCTGCATGGCGCGGAGTGCGCCTGCGCGGGAAAGTGCGCCCAGCAGTACGCCTGCAATGATGGCACCGCCGGCGGTGGAGACGAGGAAGGGGACGATGTAGGCGTAGAACGCGATGTCACCGGCGCTCTTGCCCATCAGCAGGATGGCGACGGGGTAGGCGCACAGACCGCCGAGGATGGAGGTGCCGAACACCTCGCCCACGAGGGTGGGCAGCAGCTTATTGGTCTTGTGGAAGACGATGCCGCAGAGCAGTGCGCCGAACATGCTGCCGGGGAAAGCCATCAGACTGCCCAGACCCAGCAGGTTGCGCAGCAGGGAGGCGACAAAAGCCACGCCCACGCCGTAGTAAGGCCCCAGCAGGACAGCGCAGAGGATGTTGACCATGTGCTGCACAGGGGCGCATTTGCTGCCGAAGACCGGGAAGGAGAAGACGCTGCCCACGACAGCGACAGCGCAGAACATACCGGCGAGGGCCAGCTTTTTGGCAGAATAGTGTTTCATAGTGAGTGCTCCTTTTCAATAAAAAATAAGTGCAGGAGCAGACCGCCGCTCCCGCACACGAACAGACCCGGCACCCGCGCAGAGATGCCGGAAACGGAAGAAGCGGTCGAGGCTCACTGGCCTCCTCTCACGCCGGAACACGGCTTCCCATCGCATACAAAACCCCAGACTCAGGGCGCTCCCCCTCAGTCGGCAACAAAAAAACAGGAGACGCCTCGAGCGGTGTCTCCTGTAAAAATCCATAAACAGTGTTATGACTTCCTACGGCGGCATTATCCGCATCAGGTGCAGAAACTGTCCGAAAACAATTTCTAAGGGTCGAAGTTCGAGAACTCCCTCTCAGCCTGCTTCTACAAGCTCCCCTGTATTTGTTTGTCGGGAGTATTTTACACCCATCGGGGATAAAATGCAAGGGTTTTCTTTTTTCGCGGCGCGTTTTGTGGTATACTGAAAAAAGCCCGCATTTGCAAAAAACGGGCAGATAAAGGAGATATGGCTTATGGGTCTTGTCAAAGCGGCATTGGGCGCAGCATCCGGCGTGATGGGCGACCAGTGGAAAGAATACTTTTACTGCAGTGCTCTCCCGGCGGAGGTGCTGGCTGTCAAGGGACAGAAGAAAGTCTCCGGGCGCTCTTCCAACCGCCACGGCGCCGAGAACATCATTACCGACGGTTCCATCGTGGCGGTGGCCGAGGGCCAGTGTGCCCTCATCGTGGAGCAGGGCAAGGTGGTGGACCTCTGCGCCGAGGCCGGCGAGTACACCTACAACACCGGCACCCAGCCCTCTCTGTTGAGCGAGGGTCTGGCCAAGAACATCGACGAAGTGTTTGCTGAGATCGGCAAGCGGTTCAGCTTCGGCGGTCAGGCTGCCACCGACCAGCGCATCTATTACATCAACACCAAGGAGCTGATGGGCAACAAGTACGGCACCCCCAGCCCCGTGCCGTTCCGCGTCGTGGACCAGCGTGCCGGCATCGACATCGACGTCAGCATCCGCTGCTTCGGCGAGTACAGCTACCGCATCGTCAACCCCATCCTGTTTTACACCAATGTCTGCGGAAATGTGGAAAACGAGTACACCCGTGACGCGCTGGAAGGCCAGATGCGCACCGAGATGATGACCGCATTGCAGCCCGCCTTCGCCCGCATCAGCGACCCGGGCATCCGCTACTCGGCTCTGCCCGGCCATACCACCGAGCTGGCCGAGGCTCTGAATCAGGAGCTGTCCGGCAAGTGGAGCAAGCTGCGCGGCATCGAGATCGTCTCCCTCGGCGTGTCCGGCGTCAAAGCCAGCGAAGAAGACGAGCAGATGATCAAGGAGCTGCAGCGCAGCGCCGCCTTTATGGACCCGACCCGCGCCGCCGCCCACATGGTGGGCGCACAGGCTTCGGCTATGCAGGCAGCGGCTTCCAATACCTCCGCCGGTCCGGCCATGGCCTTTATGGGCATGAATCAGGCCGCTGCTGCCGGCGGCATCAACGCCCAGGCCCTCTACCAGATGGGTACACAGCAGCGGCCTGCCGCTGCTCCTGCCCCCGCAGCCGCCCCGGCGGCTGGCAGCTGGAGCTGCTCCTGCGGCCAGACCGGCAACACCGGCAAGTTCTGCACCGCCTGCGGCAAGCCCCGCCCCGAAGCAGGCTGGGTGTGCAGCTGCGGCGCACACAATACCGGCAAATTCTGCTCGGAATGCGGTAAGCCCCGCCCGGCGGCCAAGTGTCCGAACTGCGGCTGGACCCCTGACGACCCGGCCAACCCGCCCAAGTTCTGCCCCGAATGCGGCAAGCCTTTCGGAGCCTGAAAGGGGAGCTGAGATATGGCAGAAAACACCACGAATTACCAATGCCCGGCCTGTACCGGCCCGCTGCGGTTCGACAGCGCCAGCGGAAAGCTCTGCTGTGATTACTGCGGCTCCACCTACGATGTAGCACAGGTTGAGGCTCTTTACGGCGAGAAGCAGGCTCAGGCCGATAAGGCCGCCGAAGCCGCCGAAAAGGCAGCGTCCAGCGGCCCTGTCTGGGGGGAGATGGAGACGGGAGATCTCAGCAGCCGCACCTGCACTTCCTGCGGCGCAGAGCGGGTCGGCGGCCCCGCAACAGCTGCCACCACCTGCCCATACGGCGGCCACCCCACAGTGCCGGGCGGCCAGCATGCCGGCAAGCTCAAGCCGGAGTACATCATCCCCTTCCGGATGGACAAAAAGACCGCCATCGAGAACCTGAAGAAGTATTATAAGGGCAAAGCCTTCCTCCCCAAAGCCTTCAAAGAGTCCAACCACATCGAGGAGATCCAGGGCGTGTATGTGCCGTTCTGGCTCTACGATGGCCGGATGGAGGCCCGGGGCGCTTACAAGGCCGAGATCAGCGAGAGCCACCGTGAGGGCGATTACATTGTCACCACCACCAGACACTTCGACGTGGCCCGCGTGGGCGACGCCGACTTTGTCCGGGTGCCGGTGGACGGCTCCAGCAAGATGCCGGACGCCCATATGGACGCCATCGAACCCTTCGACTACAGCGACCTCAAGCCCTTCTCCACGGCTTACCTGCCCGGCTTTCTGGCGGACCGGTACGACGAGGACGACAAGAAGTGTGCTGCCCGCGTCCTGACCCGGATGAAGAACAGCACCGCTGCGGCCCTCCACGATACGCTGGGCGGCTACACCGGCGTCCAGACCCTCTCGGAGCAGATCGACTCGCGGACGCTGGAACCCCACTACGCCCTGCTGCCGGTCTGGATGCTCCACACCCGCTGGAAGGAGCAGGACTTCCTCTTTGCGATGAACGGCCAGACCGGCAAGCTCATCGGTGACCTGCCCGTGGATAAGGGCAGAGTAGCTGCATGGTTTGCCGGCATCAGCATCCCGCTGATGATACTGACGGCTCTCATCATGCTGCTGTGAGAGGGGGAGACGGGAATATGAAATACTGCAAAAAACTGTTTGCCCTTCTGGCTGCGGCCCTGCTCTGCATGGCCCTGACTCTGCCGGCCGGGGCAGCGGCCCCGCTGGTGCGGGACGAGTGCGGCGTCTTTGACGCCGACACGCTGGCCGACCTTGAGGAGCAGGCCGAAAGCGCCTCCGACGGCCATGACGTGGATGTCTACTTCCTCGTGGTGGACGACATCGGCGATGCCGACCAGCGCGACTACGCGAAAAATTATTACATCTCCAACGGCCTCGGCTATGGCGACGAACAGAGCGGCATCCTCTTCCTGCTGGCGGTCGGCTCCCGCAAGTACGTCACCATCACCTACGGCGAGGGCGTCACGGCTTTCACCGACTACCGCATCGAGCAGCAGGAGGACGAGATCGTCCCGCAGCTCTCCGATGAGGAATGGGCAGATGCCGCCTATACCTACATCGATATGTGCGACTATGCGCTGGACTACTATGCCGACTATGGCGAGCCCATCGATGTGGATAACGACATCGGCCTGGAAGACCTGCTCATTGCCATGATCTTCCCTCTCGGCATTTCGGCGTTCATCTGCCTCATCCTCTACCACCGGATGAAGACGGCCCGGCAGAAGACGGAGGCCGACGAGTATATGCCCGGCTTCACCCTGCGGGTCAAGCGTGACCGCTACACCCACACCACCCGGGAGCGCACCTATGACCCGCCCCAGAAGGAGTCCAACTCCTCCGGCGGTTCGTCCGTCGATTCCGACGGCTTCGGAGGCTCGTCGGGCGGCTCGTTCTGAAGCATAAAAACAAAAACACCTCGCTGCATGACACAGCGGGGTGTTTTTGCTTTTACAGTCTCAGCCGAGGCTCACGCCCATCCGGCGGGCGACGGTGAGCAGCTCACAGCCCTCGGGGATGTTGCGGGCCTTACCGGCGATGTCCTCGAGGCGGTTGGCGATGACGCGGTTGTTGACCATGGCGACGGTGACGCCGTAGCGCTCCACTTCCACCAGCTTCGCGGCGTAGCTGCCGAACTCGGTGGCCAGTACGCGGTCATAGGCGCTGGGGCTGCCGCCGCGCTGCATATGGCCCGGGATGCAGACGCGGGTCTCCATGCCGGTCTTTTTCTGGACGGCGGCGGCGATGCGGTTGGTGGCGGTGACGCCGTAACCGGCTTCGGCGCGCTTTGCCATCCACTCTTTCCGCTTCATCTTGGCCTCTTCGGTGTTGATGGCACCCTCGGCCACGGCGATGATGGAGAAGTTGGAGCCTTTGCGGGCGCGGCGCTCCACAGCGTCGCAGACCCGGTCGATGTCGTAGGGCTGCTCGGGCAGCAGGATGATGTCAGCTCCGCCGGCGATGCCGGAGTAGAGGGTCAGCCAGCCGGCCTTGTTGCCCATGATCTCGATGCACATGACGCGGCTGTGGCTGCCGGCGGTGGTGTGGATGCGGTCGATGACCTCGGTGGCAATGTCCACAGCGGTGTGGAAGCC
>ENA-UERS01000793-UERS01000793.1-human-gut-metagenome-genome-assembly--contig:-NODE-793-length-12047-cov-3.358480_pt1 | contig 12047 bp, 10 predicted proteins | sample MGYA00242991_ERZ507992 | MGnify/ENA primary metagenome ERZ507992 (study PRJEB26167, sample SAMN06115535) | human gut metagenome | host: Homo sapiens | place: China:Chongqing | collected 2015-10-24...
GAATGTGATCGGCTGGTACGCAGGCAAGGCTGCGATAAACTTTAGTACGGCGAAGGTGCTGATGCTTGTGGCGGCCTCTCTTCTTCTGCTTGTCTGCATCGTGGGTTTTGTCGACTGCCCGCGCGGCCTGCGCCGCGCGAAACGGAAGATCGCATCGCTCGAGGCCGAGCGCGTCGTGCAGGAGTGACGCGCATCTTGCAAAATGCCGCCGCGCGTTGTAGAATAGCCCTGCTATCAAACAGACAAGCGGGAGGAAAGCCGACATGATCCAGGATATCGAGCCGAAGCATCTTTACAACGAGTGGAAAAAGAACGCCGTGCCGAAAAAGAGCAGCGCCGTGGTGCAGTTCCGCGGGCAGGACCTTTTGTGCCGCATCGACGACAACGGCCTCAAGTTCCCGTCGCGCTCGCAGTTTACCGAGTCCGACGAGGCGTTCACCTATCTTTTTGAGCTCGACGGGCGGGAGTATTACCTGCTCTTTGACGAAAACGAGCGTGCGCTCGACGGCTACTCCTACCGCAACATCGGCCTTTTCCGCACGGAGAAGCCCAAGGAGCTCGCCTATGCGGCGGTCAGCGCGTGGCACCTTTGCTCGTGGTACCGCGACGCGCGCTACTGCGGCCGCTGCGGAGAAAAGCTCGTCCACGATGGGAACGAGCGCATGATGCACTGTCCCAAGTGCGGCAACATGATCTTCCCGCGCATCAACCCGTCGGTCATCGTGGCCGTGACGCACGGGGACTACCTGCTTTTGACCAAGTACGCCAACCGTCCCGGCGCGCAGCGCACGGCGCTTGTCGCGGGCTTCACCGAGTTTGCCGAGAGCTTTGAGCAGACCGTGCGCCGCGAGGTGATGGAGGAGGTCGGGCTCAAGGTCAAGGACCTGCGCTATTACCGCTGTCAGCCCTGGGGCATCAGCGGCAACATCATGATGGGCTACTGGTGCAGGCTCGACGGCGACGACGATACCATCCATCTCGACAACTTTGAGCTGGCGGACGGCGCGTGGGTCAGCCGGAAGGAATTGCGAGAGACCTTCGTCAACAACGGCATTGCCCTGACGGCAGAGATGATCTCCGAATTCGCCGCGGGACGGGACCCGTACAGCCTGGAAGCGAAAAACTGAAACAAAAAACGTCTGTCTCAGCCGAGACAGACGTTTTTTTCTATGGATTTCAGATAAGACCGACCGACAGCAGGCGCATATTGTCCCACTGACAAAGCTCGCGGAGCTCTCCGCCGTCGTACTCGTACAGGGTGCACGGGTCCCACCAGTTGACGTTGAGCTTAACAAAAGCAAAGTAGCGCTGACCATTCACAACGATGATTTGAAAATCGAAGATCGCGTGGTCGATCTGATCGGCGGCAGCGTGCATCATCGCGATCATCGTTTCGTTGGGTTCAACGACATTGCCGACAGAATCATAGAGCGTGGTGGCGACAAGTGTGTTGACCCTGTGCGAGCGGAGCGCGGAGGTGTCAAAGTCTGCGTAGTCGGCGGTGTAAAAGACGCAGGCGTCGGGCGTGAAGGCGTCGCAGGTGCGGCTCTTGCCGCTTGCATAGACCGTTTCGTAGACGTAAGCGGCGTCCTGCTCGCTGGCGGATTTCAGCGCGACGTGCAGGATCGGCTCGTCGGATTCATTCCGGACGAAGAAAAGCAGCGCGAGACACAGTGCGAAGCTGAGCAGCGCGGCAAAAAAGCGTTTCATCGTAAGCCTCCTTGCACTCCGGCGCTCAGAAGAGCGCGGGAACATAGTCGACCGCGTCGGTGATGCCGCCCGCCTGACCGGAGAGCGACAGCTCGAAGCGGTAGACCGGCTGATAGAAGCCCTTGGAATCGGAGAGGTAGTCGAGCGTGCAGGAGCGCACCTCAATTTGCTGGACGCTTTGCGCAAACCAAGCACCCTCGAAGCTCTTGCCCGATTGCAGCGCGGCGAGCGCCTGCGCGGGGGAGAGAATAGGCTCTTCGCGCACGGGCGCGAGCGTGGTGATGCGGTTTTCGAGCTGCGAGAGCGTCGATTGACCGTCGCCTTGTGTTCTCAGATCACAAGTGAGCGTGCCGTGGAGGAAGCCTCCCTCCGTGGGGAGAAGATCGGCGGAGAACACCGCACGGTAAGAGGTCTCGCCATACGGCGAGAGCGTGAATGCAGCGTCGGCAGGGACGGAAAAGCCAAAGTTGTCGAGCGTTTCGCGCATCATGTCCTCTGTGACACCAGACGCGGGCGCATCGAAAACGGGCGTGTGATCGCGCCCAAAGCTGTATTCCCACGTGCCGTCGTGCAGGGTAACGTCGAGGAAGTCGCCGGAAGAGTGGTTGGCGTAGATCACAAGGTCATCGTAGTAGTACGCATCCGGAAATTCGACGCCGTGCGCGGCGGCGAATTCCGCGGCGAAGCGATCGGCACCCGCGTTGTCGAGCGCCTGCGAGCGATAGACCCAGGCGGTCTTGCTGTCCTGGTCGAGCGCAAAGTCGACCGACCAGCGGACGCCGCTCAGGTCCGCCGTCGTGACGGAGGCGTCGCGCAGGTTGCCGTAGGGCTGCGCGGCGTAGGAGATAAAAATAGCGGATAGCGCGAGCGTGAACGCGGCGGGCAGCGCGCAGTAGCGCGGCCACGCTCTGCTCTTTTGGCGCAGTGCGAGCACAAACATCGCTGCACACCAGCCGAGCATCGCGCCGAGCGTGTTGGTGAAGAGGTCGTCCACGTCGCACATGCCGCGCCCGGTGAAAAGCTGCGTCAGCTCAATGAGGAGCGAGACGCCGAAGCCCGCGCCGAGCGCTGCGTACCATTTGCGAAACGGTTTCCACAAGAGCGGCAGCAGCACGCCGAGCGGGACGAAGAGCGCAATGTTGAGCAGCACATTGAGCCAAATCTGGAGCGTGAAGCGCTGATACGCCTCGCGCCAGGCAAGGAAAAGCTGCAAATTCCACTGCCGCGCGGCAAATTCATTCGGCTCGCTGCGCAGCAGCGTGACGAAGAATGTGACCGCCGCCCAGCCGACGAGCAGCAGCACGCAGACCGCCTTTCCCCACGGAAAGCGGCGGCCCTGCCTGCGGCAGACGGCGTAGCAAACGGCCAGAATAAGACCGCAGACGAGCGCAGCGGGCACGGCAAAGCGCATGCCGCGCTGCAAAAGATAAAAAAGATAGGAAACAAAGTCGTGCATGAGCTCCCTCCCGATTTGATTTCTCAGTTGGTTTCACCGTTCGCGGTTTTGTCCTCTTCGATGCGCGCACTCACGTCCTCGCGGAAGGCGAGCCACGCATCCTCGTTTTCCACATAGTATTTGGGGCAGATCTTGCCCGTCACGTCGTAGTGGCGGATGACGTCTTTGGCGGGGTCAAGATCGAACGTCTCGCACAGCCACGCGACGAGCGCTTCAAGGCTCTCCATCGTCGCGTCGTTAAACTCGCCCGTCTCATCGGCGTGGCAGACCTCAATGGACACGGTGTAGTCGTTCGCGCTGTTGGAACAGTAGGCGATCTCCGTCAGCGGCACGCACTGTAAAATCTCCCCCTCCAGTCCCACGACAAAATGCGCGCTCGCGTAGGTTTCGTGCGTCAGCGCGAGATTGGCGAAAAAGCTGCGGTTTGCCGCGGCGGTCGTGCCGGGATTGCCGACATAGTGCACCACCACGCCGGAAATTTCCCTGAGCGGCGTGCCGGGGCGGGAGTATTCGTTTGTCGGAATGTAGTCGACCGTGACAAAGTCCGGCACGCTGACATTCGAACCGGGGAGATTCCGGTGCGAGAGCGCATAGCGCAGCTTCACGCCGCCGAGAACAAGCAAAACGAGCGCGAGCAGGACGAGGAAGGCTTTCTTACTCCCGGTGCGGCGGCGCCTGCGCCGCCGCTTTGTTCTTTCTGCCATGTCAGTTCACACTTTCCTCGGTGGAAGCGTCCTCTGTGGCGGGGAGAGTGTGAATGCCGTCGTCGCTGGGAGGCGTTACGGTGTTGGATTTCAGCTCGGGCAGCAGCTCACTGAGTACTTGCAGGGTGTTGGGCGTTGAGTTATTCACATTGGGGCCGAGCGAATATACCACCGGGCGGCCTTTTTCATTGGTGGACTCAAAGTACAGCTCGAGCCAGAAGAAGATGGAGGAATCGTACAGGTGCTCCTGCACGGCGAAGATGTCGCTGCTGCCGTTATCGGAATCCTGAACGTCCTGCATCAGCGCGGCGTAGACCTGCCCGGCCTGCGCGGCGGTGAGGGCATAGTCCTTTGTGTTGGAGTTCTCATCGTAATAGTAGCAATAGCTGTCGAGGAAACGCGGCGTGTCGCCGAGGTGCTCATAGCCGTAGCCGAGGACGCGGCAAAGCACGGACTCTCTGCACATATAGAGCGCGTTCACGCGCGCCGTGGCGGACGAGGGCACGGTGAGCTCGCTTCTCCGCAGGTAGAGCGAATAGGAGCGCGAGAGCTGCGAGCCGTCCTTGAGGTAGTAGGTCAGGCGCAGGGAGAAGGGTTCAATGTCGTCATAGTCGCTCTGGGAGAGCGTATCCGCGTCCCATGCGTCTGCGATGCGCGCCTGCTCGTTCCGGTTTTTGACGATGGCCTGGTGCGCCGCGGTGAGGCGGCGGATGGTATCGGCGTCGTCGGTCGTGACGTTCGTCATGCCGGAGAAGGTGTAGAAGGCGGATTCGATCTCGCTCTCGTCCGGCACGCGCTTTTCATAGCCCGTGAGGTCGAAGCTCATCGTAACGCCGAGCAGCACAAGAGCGAGCGAAACGATGGCCGCGCCCTTTGCGCCCGTGCGGAAGACACGGAAGCTCTTTTTGATGAGCATCTCGGCGACAAAGTAGCCCACAAGCCCCGCCGCCGCCATGCAGAGGATCGTGCCGGGCAGGGAATCGTTGCCGCTCGAGCGGTACTGGCCGAAGAGGAAATAGTAGAGGAACTGGCCGAGCGAAACGGCGGTGCAGAACGCAACGCCGTACTTGAAGACCGGCACCGCCCACGGGAAGGCGACCGTCGAGCCGGTCATCTCGCTCTTGCGCGTGCGGTAGAGGAGCAGCGCGATGAGGGCGATGACAAGTCCCGCGAGCGCGTAGGCGGCAAGGATCATGAGCGAGCCGCGCACGAGCGCGTAGGCGGTCACATAGTACGAGTCGCTCTCGCAGGTCTCGATCGAGGCGATGCCCACCTTGAAGTACATATAGAGGGGCGGGGAGAGAAAATCGAGCGCAACGTCGGTTTGTCCACTGTAGCCGTAGAGGAAATTGCCCGCAAAGTTGCGCAGCAGATATTCCATTCCCGGGACGAGGATATTGCCGACGAAATAGAAGACGGGCGCGGCGAGGATCTGCCCCGTCATCACCATGCACAGCGCGGCGAAGGAGTAGAAAAAGACGGCTTCGAGCATGGCGCTGCCCATGGCCGCGGCAGTGACGCTCCAGAAACTGAGGTGCAGCGGGGCTGAGACCGCCGCGCCGAGCAGAAACGTGACGAGAATGGTGGAAAGCTGGCAGAACAGTCCCGTGAGGTAGGCGGTCAGAAAGATGGTCTCGCGCCGCACGGGGAGCGCGTGGAAGCCGTTCGTCGCGCGGCTCTGCGTCAGGTGCGAGAAGGAAAGCATCGCAAAGAAAAGGCCGAAGAAGAAGGAAATGAAGATGCCGCCGCGCACGCCGGTATTGAGCAGCAGGCGGGATGCATCCGCTGCGCTGTAACCGAGCTGATAGGCGGAAAGCTCTGAAAAGAGCATGACCGGCACGAGGAAAAGCCACAAGGCGGTGTAGCCGAGCCAGAGCGGCCAGGTGTGTTTGAGCTGGCTGCGGAATAAAGTCTTATCAAAGAACGATGTCGCGGATCGCATAGTCCTCACCTCCCAGTTCATAGATGAAAATTTCTTCAAGTGACAGCGGCACCGCGTCGATAAAGATCGGGTGCAGCGCGGCGAGCTGCTGTTCCAGTTCCTCTGCGCTGCCGCGGCAGATGAGCGTGTGGACGCGCCCGGTCTGCGCGTGGTGCAGCACCTTGATCTCCTGCGGCAGGGCGGGCAGCTCCGGCGTTTCGAAGGCGAGCTGGAGCTTGACGGTATAGTCCTGCAATTCACTCAGCGAATGCTCAAGCAGGAGCTTACCGCGGCTCATCACGCCCACGTGGTCGCACACGTCCTCCAATTCGCGCAGGTTGTGCGAGGAGACGAGCACCGTCGTGCCGCGCTCGGCAACGTCCTGCAAAATGAGGCTCCACACCTGACGGCGCATCACGGGGTCGAGACCGTCCACCGGCTCGTCAAGAATGAGATAGTCCGGCATGGCGCACATGGCGAGCCAGAAGGCCGCCTGTTTCTGCTGGCCCTTGCTCATGCGGCGCAGGGGACGGGTCTCGTCCAGCGCAAAGACCTCTTTGAGCTTTTCGTAGCGCTCTGCATTAAAGTGCGGGTAGAACCCGCGGTAAAAGCGCATCATATCGCGCAGCCCCGCCTGCATAAAGTAGAACCAGTCGTCGGGAATGGAGGCGATGCGCGCCTTCACGTCCGCGCTTTCCCAGACGGGCTGGCCGTCAAAGGTTACGCTGCCGCTGTCCTGATGATAAACGCCCGTCAAGTGGCGCAGCAGCGTTGTCTTGCCCGCGCCGTTCGGCCCCACGAGGCCGTAGACCGCGCCGCGCGGTACGCTCAGATCCGCGCCGTCAAGCGCGGCAAAGCTGTCAAAGGTCTTTTTAAGACCGCGTACTTCGATCATTTCGCTTCTCCCTCCCTGCACAATGCTTGAATGTCTTCTTCGCTCACGCCCATGGCGCGCAGCTCCTGCAAAAGCTCTCGGAGCTGATGCTCAAGCGATAAGCGGCGCGCGTCGTCCTGCGCGCGGTAGGTGTGCACGGCAAAGCAGCCCTTGCCGGGCACGGAGCAGCAGTAGCCGCTCGTTTCCAACTCGTTATATGCGCGCTGGATGGTATTGGGGTTGATGGCAAGCTGCGTCGCCAGCGCGCGCACCGAGGGGAGCTTGTCCCCGTCGGCGATCGCGCCGGAAACGATCAGCCGCCGCAGCCCGTCGCACACCTGCTCGTAGATCGGGCGCGCGTCGCGGTAATTTAAGGTGATCATGGCATTCCTCCTGCATTCATCGGCTGCACAGCACGGCGAGCAGCAAAATGCCGAGCAGCAGTACAACAAGAACCGGGATCAGAAAAATCAAGTGGAACATAGGCGCCTCCTGCTGTATTAAGTGTGTTAGTACAGTTAGGATAGCATGGCGGACGCCGGCGGTCAAGCGGGGAATGCAAAAATTTTCCACCGTTTTGCTGTGCAAATCACTAAATGCACGTAAAGAATGTATTAAAATTTATGCAGAATGTATGATTTGCCATGCGCGCACGACAAAAAACGACACTTGCCCCGTTGACAGCGGGCGGGCGATTTGGTATTCTCTGAGATATGAAAGAAATTCATCAAACGTTTTACGGAATGTGATTTTTGGGAAGGAGAAGTGTATGGAACAGTTTATGAAGATCAACACTGCGGTCAACGGCTTCGTCTGGGGACCGGTGATGCTGGCGCTGCTGGTCGGCACGGGCATCTACCTGAGCATCGCTGTGGGCTTTATCCAGTTCACCAAGATCGGCTACTGGTGGAAAAACACCATCGGAAAGATCTTTAAGAAGGGCGAGGCCGGCGACGGCGAGATCACGCCGCTGCAGGCCGTGTCCACGGCCCTTGCCTCCACCGTCGGCACGGGCAACATCGCGGGCGTCACGGGCGCGATCATTTTAGGCGGCCCCGGCGCGGTGTTCTGGATGTGGCTCTCGGCACTGTTTGGCATGGTGACGAAGTTCTCCGAGGTAACGCTGGCTGTCAAATACCGCGAGCGCAACGAAAAGGGCGACTGGTGCGGCGGACCCATGTACTACATCAAAAACGGCCTTGGCCCCAAGTGGAAGTGGCTCGGCACCGTGTTCGCCGTGCTCGGCGCCATCGCGGCGTTCGGCATCGGCAACATCGCGCAGGTCAACTCCATCGCGGACTCCGTCAAGTCCGTCGCCATCGCGTTCAACGAGGACGCGGCGAATAAGGAGATGCTCATCTGCCTGATCACTGGCATCTGTGTCGCCATCTTCGTGGCGCTGGTGCTGCTCGGCGGCGTCAAGCGCATCGGTCAGGTCACGGAAAAGCTCGTGCCCGGCATGGCCGTCATTTACATCGTCTGCGCGCTCATTGTTGTGTTTGCGAATATCAGCGCCGTTCCCGGCGTGTTCGCTTCCATCTTCAAGGGAGCTTTTAACCCCGCTGCCGTCACCGGCGGCGCGGCGGGCATGTCCATCAAGCTCGCGATGACCAAGGGCGTCGGACGCGGCGTCTTCTCCAACGAGGCGGGCCTCGGCTCCGCGCCGATCGCGCACGCCGCCACGTCGGAAAGAAACCCCGTCAAGCAGGGCCTTTACGGCATCTTTGAGGTCTTTATGGATACCATCGTCATCTGCACGCTGACGGCTCTCGTCGTCCTCTGCTCCGGCGCTGCCGCCGGCAGCTACGGCAACGAGGACCTTGCGGGCGTTCCCACGGCGGTCGCGGGCTTTGCCACAGTCTTCGGCGATAAGGCGGGCTCTCTGATTCTTGCGGTCGGCCTGCTGCTGTTTGCAACGTCTACCATCCTCGGCTGGGCGCTTTACGGCACGCGCTGCGCGGAGTTCCTCTTTGGCAGCAAGATCATCCGCCCCTATCAGATCGTCTTCTGCCTCGTCGTTGTGGCCGGCGCGGTCGCGGACCTGAAGCTCGTGTGGGATATCTCCGACACGCTCAACGGCCTCATGTCCATCCCGAACCTCATCGCGCTGCTGCTGCTGAGCCCCGTGGTCATCAAGGTGACGAAGGAGCATTTCGCGGGACTGAGAAAATAATCAAAAAACGGTATGCCGCTTTTTGAGAGGGGATTGCAGTCCGCGGCAGCGCACGCGCCATAGGCGCGCACGTTTGCGGCCTGAGAGGTATTTTTTCTGACGCGCTTGTCGTCAGAAAAAACGATTCAAATTTATTTGCCGCCGTGCGCGGCGGCAAAGTCTGCGACGCTGAAAAAGAGACGGCCTTGGCCGTCTCTTTTTTCTTCTGTTTTGCTGCGAGGGACGGGAAAAAGCAAAAAAGCGGTATCATTTCACAGGTTTTGCTTTACAATAGGGAAAAGCTGTGCTATCATAATTCAGCACGCGTATCGTGCACATTCCCGCACTTAGGACGTGGAGGATTCACCGACCCGCCGCTCAGTGTTGGGAGAATTTATGAAAGGTGGATATCACACTATGATGCTCAAAGACCAGAAGACGGCTATCATCGAAGCCAACCGCACCCACGAAGGCGACACCGGTTCTCCGGAGGTTCAGGTCGCTATCCTCACCGAGCGCATCGCTCAGCTCACCGAGCACCTCAAGCAGCACCCGCAGGACAACCACTCCCGCCGCGGCCTGTACAAGATGATCGGTAAGCGCCGCAGCCTGCTCGATTATCTCATGAAGAAGGACATCGAGCGCTATCGTACCCTGATCGCCAAGCTGGGTATCCGTAAGTAAGTTTGAAAACAGGGTGGTGTGCATGCGCACCACCCTTCTTTCACACTTTCACCCTTGGCACTTTCCCCGCGCGTATGAGAGCCTGCTATGCTTTAGCAGTTGAAAAAGCGGCGGCGTGACCGACGTTTTTTCAAGTGCTAAACGGTCGGCTCCCATACGGAATTTTACAAAAAGGAGATCGACAAATGTCTACCATCATCACCCACAGACAGTTCCCCAACTACCACAAGTACGAGATGGAGCTCGCTGGCCGTCCCCTCACGCTTGAGGTCGGCAAGCTCGCTGAACTCGCCAACGCCGCCGTCATGGTCGGCTACGGCGACACCCGCGTGCTTGTCTGCGCCACGGCTTCCGCCCGCCCGCGCGACGGCATCGACTTCTTTCCCCTCTCCGTTGACTTTGAGGAGAAGCTCTACTCCGTCGGCCGCATCCCCGGTTCTTTCAACCGCCGCGAGGGCCGTCCCGGCGAAAAGGGCATCCTGACCAGCCGCGTCATCGACCGCCCCATCCGCCCGCTCTTCCCCTCCGACTTCCGCAACGACGTCTCCATCATGGCGACGGTCATGAGCGTCGACCATGACTGCTCTCCCGAGATCGCGGCTCTGATCGGTACCTCCGCCGCGCTCGCCATCTCCGATATCCCCTGGAACGGCCCTGTCGGCGCGCTCAAGGTCGGCCTTGTGAACGGCGAACTCGTGCTCAACCCCAACTCCGAGCAGCGCAAGGTCAGCGATCTTGACGTCACGGTCGTCTCGACCGGCAAGAAGGTCGTCATGATCGAGGCCGGTGCGAACGAGGTCGACAACGACACCATGTACAAGGCCATCGAGCTTGCCCACACCGAGAACCAGAAGCAGGTCGAGCTCATCAACCGCATGGTCGCCGAGATCGGCAAGCCCAAGTTCGACTACCCGCATGCGAGCTTCAACCAGGAGCTGTTCGACAAGATCGTCGAAAACTTCATGGACGAGGCCAAGGCCGCGATGGACACCGACGACAAGAATGTCCGCGAGGCCCGCTGGAACGAGATGATCGAGCACTGGCACGAGAAGTTCCTCGAGGAGTATCCCGATATGGATCAGTTCCTCGATGAGATCACCTACAAGTTCCAGAAGAAGATCGTCAAGGCATGGCTGCTCGAAGGCCACCGCGTCGACGGCCGCCAGAAGAACGAGATCCGTCCTCTCGCTGCCGAAGTCGGCGTCCTGCCCCGCGTCCACGGCTCGGGCCTGTTCACCCGCGGCCAGACGCAGGTGCTCTCCGTTTGTACGCTTGACACGCTTTCCGCCGCCCAGAAGCTCGACACCATCTGGGAAGAGACCGAAAAGCGCTATATGCACCACTATAACTTCCCCGGCTACTCCGTCGGCGAGGCCAAGCCCTCCCGCAGCCCCGGCCGCCGCGAGATCGGCCATGGCGCTCTCGCTGAGCGCGCGCTGCTGCCGGTCATCCCGTCTGTCGACGAGTTCCCGTATGCCATCCGCGTCGTGAGCGAGGTCGTCTCCTCCAACGGCTCGACCTCTCAGGGCTCCATCTGCGGCTCCACGCTCGCGCTGATGGACGCAGGCGTGCCCATCAAGGCACCTGTCGCCGGTATCTCCTGCGGCCTCATTCAGGACGGCGACGACTTCACCACGTTCATCGACATTCAGGGCGTTGAGGACTTCCACGGCGAAATGGACTTCAAGGTCGCCGGTACCAAGAAGGGCATCACCGCCATCCAGATGGACCTCAAGAACGACGGCCTGACGATGGCCATCATCAAGAACGCCCTTGAGATCACCTATGACGCACGCGTGCAGATCCTCGACCAGATCATGCTGCCCTGCATCTCCGAGCCGCGCGCCGAGGTTAGCCAGTATGCGCCCAAGATGATCACCATGCACATCGACCCCGAGCGCATCCGCGAGGTCATCGGTAAGGGCGGCAGCGTCATCCAGAAGATCGTTGCAGATACCGGCGCCAAGGTCGACATCGACGACGACGGCACCATCCACATCGCCTCCGCCAACGCCGCCGCGTGCGACGCTGCGAAGAAGTGCATCGACGATATCGTCTTCGTGCCCGAGGTCGGCAAGCTCTACTATGGCCGCGTCGTGCGCCTGATGCAGTTCGGCGCGTTCGTCGAGATCGCCCCGGGCAAGGACGGCCTCGTCCACATCTCCAAGCTCGACCGCAAGCGCGTCGAGAAGGTTGAGGATGTCGTCACCGTCGGCGATATGATCTGGGTCAAGTTCATGGAGATCGACGAAAAGGGCCGCTGGAACCTCTCCCGTAAGGACGCCCTCATCGAGATCGAAGCTCAGCAGGCCGCCGCAAAGGCCGCCGAACAGCAGTAAGCGGTTTCTCCCAAAAGCAAACAGAAAGCAGCGCCGAAAGGCGCTGCTTTTTTGCGCTTGCAGCGAAATCGGCAGCATGGTATGCTGGATGTGGAAAAGTTGAAAGCGTTACGGGGAGGAAACTTGCCCTATGAGAAGCGATAGTATGTTTGTCGAGGCGGCCAAAGAGGATGTGCCGGAGATCATTGCCCTGCGGCATCAAATTTG
>ENA-UERS01000794-UERS01000794.1-human-gut-metagenome-genome-assembly--contig:-NODE-794-length-12030-cov-2.912072_pt1 | contig 12030 bp, 10 predicted proteins | sample MGYA00242991_ERZ507992 | MGnify/ENA primary metagenome ERZ507992 (study PRJEB26167, sample SAMN06115535) | human gut metagenome | host: Homo sapiens | place: China:Chongqing | collected 2015-10-24...
CTGCTCCACCAGCCGGGAGAGGATCTGGGTCCCCTGGGCCGGGGGCACGTTCAGCAGCTTGAGAAAGTCCTGGCGGCGGCCGGTGCCGTGCTGTAACAAATAGCCCCGGATGGCGGAAAGCTGGTCCTCCGGCGGCGTCACCGCCCCGGCGGGGTAGTACCGCGCACCGATGCGCACCAGCTGCCCCGCCTCCCGCAGCCGCAGCAGCTGCTGCCGTGCCGTGGCCTTGGAGACGTTCAGGGCCGCCGTCACGTCCTCCCGGGTGAGATACCCCTGTTGGGCGGCCAGGTCCAGGAGAATTTTGCTGCGGTCATCCTGGGTGGCCCAGGTGTGGAGGTTCCGCAGGTTCACCTGTTCCAGCCCGCCCCGGATCAGGGCCGTTCGGGTGACGGTGGTGAGCCGCGCCAGATCCATGGGGCGGCCGGTGGTGGGGGCGGTGAACACCTGGGGCTCCGCCGGGTCCTTCCGCCGCTCCTTGGCCTCCGACAGCATTCGCCGCAGGCGGCTGCCCATGGGGAGCTCCCGGTCCGGCAGCAGAAGGAGGTTGCGGTCGAAATCCACCTGGTCCCAGGTCAGGGCGGCGATCTCTCCGGGCTGCATCCGCAGCTGCCAGCCCATCCACAGCGCCAGCCCCGCCGGGGAACTGCCCTCCTGCTGGACGATCCGCCAGAGGAGGTATTCCCGCTCGTCTTTGTCCGCCGGGGGCGCCGGGGGCTGGGGCCGGGCGGTGCGGAGGTAGGGGGAGAAGGCGTCCCGCAGGGTGGACACCGCCATGCCGCTGACCCGGGCGGCGTAGGGCCAGCCCCGCTCCTCGATCTGGCGGATGACGAAGTCGTGGCGCAGGTCCATGAGCCCGGCGGTCTGGCCTTCGCTGTTCAGGGCCTGCCGGGCCAGCCGGGAGATGGACTCCGGCGGCATGGGCCGCTTGCCCCGGTCCGACACCACCACGTGGTCGGAGCGGAGGGCGTACAGCGTGCGCCGCTTCCGGAGGCAGGCCTCCGTGGAGGGGTCCAGGGGTACGGTGCGGTCCGGCAGCAGCAGTGCCTTGCTGTCCAGATCCACCTGGTCCCAGACCAGGTCGGTGATCTCCGCCCGGCTCAGCCCCTGGAGCCAGGCCAGCCGGAGAATGGCCCCCTCCGGGCTGTAGGGGTGGCAGGCCAGCAGCCGCTCCATGGCGGCCGGGTCCGGCCGGTTCAATTGATAGCCCATGTGTCAGACCTCCCCTGCCCGGCGGGACCGGCCGGAACCGCCGCCGGGGGACCGACAACAAAATAATGATTTTGTCAACAGCTTCCGGCGGAAACGGCTTGAAATTTCATGTTGGCATCTGAATTTTACTTGAGATCGGCGCAAAAAGCAAGGTGATCCTGGCTTTTGCCCGCGAAGAACAGGCAGGCTTTCCGAAAAAGAGAGAGCCTGCCTGCGCGGCGCGCCTTTTTTGCCCGGATTCCGGCAGATTCCGCGGCCATTTCCTCTGTGATGTAATGCATCTCTTCCTGCATATGATCCCGCTCCCCAAACAGATTTGGCGGACGGCCCGCCGCCGGGGCTATTGTAATGCAGGGCCGCCCTCTCTGCCCAGCCCTTCCCCGGCAGGCGGCGGGCAGCTTTTTCTTGACAAGGCAGGAAAAATACGTTAAACTGAAAAAGTCGATTTCAGAAGAAAGGCGGTACTCCAGGATGATGTACTCCATGGTCATGCTGATGTGCAATACCGTCTTTGGTGCGTTCTGAGATCTTTCTCAAACGGGAAATTCCAAAGGCGGTTATGGTCGTTGCCCATAACCGCCTTCTTATTTTGCACAATATTCTGCCCGGCAAGGGCGATAGGAGGAACTCAACTATGGCGAACATCGGAACCAAATGCGTGCAGGCGGGCTACACCCCCGGCAACGGCGAGCCCCGGCAGGTACCCATCATTCAGAGCACCACCTTTAAGTACGCTTCCAGCAGCGACATGGGCAAACTCTTCGACCTGGAGGCCAGCGGCTACTTCTACTCCCGGCTGCAAAACCCCACCAACGACACGGTAGCGGCCAAGATCGCGGCCCTGGAGGGCGGCACGGCGGCCATGCTCACCTCCTCCGGCCAGGCGGCCAATTTCTACGCCGTGTTCAACATCGCCTCCTGCGGGGACCACGTGGTGTCCTCCTCCAGCATTTATGGCGGAAGCTATAACCTCTTTGCCGTGACCATGAAGCGGATGGGCGTGGAGTTCACCTTCGTGGACCCGGACTGCACACCCGAGGAGCTGGACGCCGCCTTCCGCCCCAACACCAAGGCCGTTTTCGGTGAGACCATCGCCAACCCGGCCCTGACGGTGCTGGATATTGAGAAATTTGCCAAGGCCGCCCACAGCCACGGGGTCCCCCTGATCCTGGACAACACCTTTGCCACCCCCATCAACTGCCGTCCCTTTGAATGGGGCGCGGACATCGTGACCCATTCCACCACCAAATATATGGATGGCCACGGCGGCGCCGTGGGTGGCTGCATCGTGGATTCCGGCAAATTCGACTGGACGAAGTACCCCGACAAGTTCCCGGGCCTGTGCACCCCGGACGAGAGCTACCACGGCGTGACCTACACCGAGCGCTTCGGCCTGGAGGGGGCCTACATCACCAAGGCTACCGCCCAGCTGATGCGGGACCTGGGCTCCATTCAGGCGCCCCAGAACGCCTTCTACCTGAACCTGGGCCTGGAAAGTCTCCACGTCCGGATGAAGCGCCACTGTGAAAACGCCCAGAAGGTGGCGGAGTTTCTTCAGCAGCATGAGAAGATCGCCTGGGTGCAGTACTGCGGCCTGCCGGGGGACAAATACTACGTCCTGGGCCAGAAGTACCTGCCCAACGGCTCCTGCGGCGTGGTGTCCTTCGGCGTGAAGGGTGGCCGGGCCGCCGCCGAGGCCTTCATGGGCCGGCTGAAGATCGCCGCCATTGAGACCCACGTGGCCGACGCCCGGACCTGCTGCCTGCATCCCGCCTCCTCTACCCACCGGCAGATGAATGCCGAGGAACTGAAGGCCGCCGGTGTGGCGGAGGATCTGGTCCGCTACTCCTGCGGTCTGGAGGACACTGAGGATCTGATCGCCGACCTGGCCCAGGCCCTGGCGGACTGACTGACACCATTTCCCAAGAAAGGAAGTCTTTTTCGTGCCTATCAAAATTCCCGACGGTCTCCCCGCAGCCAAAACCCTGGCCAGCGAAAACATCTTCGTGATGAACGAAACCCGGGCCGTCACCCAGGACATCCGGCCTCTGCACATTCTGGTGCTGAACCTGATGCCCACCAAGATCGAAACGGAGACCCAGCTCTCCCGCCTGCTGGGCAATACCCCCCTGCAGGTGGAGCTGGAATTTATCCACACCTCCAGCCACGAGTCCAAAAACATCTCCAAGGAGCACCTTTTCCAATTTTACAAGGTCTTTGACCAGGTAAAGGACCGGAAGTTCGACGGCATGGTCATCACCGGTGCGCCGGTGGAAACCATGCCCTTTGAAGAGGTGGAATACTGGCCGGAGGTCTGCCGGATCATGGAATGGAGCAAGACCCACGTCTACTCCACCTTCCACATCTGCTGGGGCGCCCAGGCAGGCCTTTACTATCACTACGGCATCAAGAAATACCTGCTGCCGGAAAAGCTCTTCGGCGTGTTCCCCCATGTGGTGGAGCGGCGGTCTTCTATGCTGATGCGGGGCTTTGACGATGTGTTCATGGTCCCCCACTCCCGCCACACCACCATCCGGCGGGAGGAGGTGGAGGCCTGCAAGGACCTGAAGCTTCTGGCCTCCTCTCCCCAGGCCGGGGTCTACGCCATGGCCACCGAGGGCGGACGGCAGATCTTCATCACCGGCCACTCCGAGTACGACGTGGGGACCCTGCAGAAGGAGTATCTTCGGGACAAGAACGCCGGACTGCCCATCCATGTGCCGGCAAACTACTTCCCCAATGATGACGACACCCAGCCGCCCCGGGCCACCTGGCGCAGTCACGCCAATCTGCTGTATCAGAACTGGCTGAACTACTTCGTCTATCAGGAGACACCCTACGACCTTCACTCCATCGGCAATGGCTGAGCAGACTGTTTATTTGGGAGGCAGGCTATGTATCAGGATCTGGCCAAAGGCAGCATCACCAAGGGGCTGCTGCTCTTTGCCGCCCCCATGGTGGCAGGGAACCTGCTCCAGCAGCTTTACAACATCGCGGACACCCTTATCGTGGGCCAGGCCCTGGGCCGCAACGCCCTGGCGTCGGTTGGGTCCGCCTTTACCCTGATGACCTTTTTGACCTCCGTTTTCCTGGGGCTGTCCATGGGCGCCGGGGCCTTGTTCTCCATCTATCAGGGCCGGGGCAATCAGACTGCCCTCCGCCGGGCAGCGGCCCACGCCTTCGCCCTGATCCTGGCGGTGACGCTGGTGCTGGCCCTGGCGGTCTACCTCTGGGTCGATCCCATTCTCCGCTTTTTGCAGATTCCGTCAGAGCTGTACGGCGCCATGCGGACCTACCTGCTCATCATTTTCGCCGGGCTCCTGGCCACCTTCCTCTATAATTTCTTTGCCTGTTTGCTGCGGGCGGTGGGGAACTCCGTGGCTCCCCTCTGGTTTTTGGGGGCGGCGGCCCTGCTGAACATCGGGCTGGACCTGCTGTTCGTTCTGGTGTTTCACTGGGGCGTGGCCGGGGCCGCAGTCGCCACGGTCATCGCCCAGTACGTCTCCGGCCTGGGCCTGCTGGGCTACACGGTCCTCCGGTGCCGGGAGCTGCTGCCCCGGCGGGCTGACCTCCGCTGGGACGGCGCTATTCTGCGGGAAATTCTGGACCTGTCCCTGCTGACCTGCGCCCAGCAGTCCGCCATGAACTTCGGCATCCTGCTGGTGCAGCGGCTGGTGGACAGCTTCGGCCCCATCACCATGGCGGCCTTTGCCGCCGCCGTGAAGATCGACGCCTTCGCCTACCTGCCGGTGCAGGATTTCGGCAACGCCTTTTCCACCTTCATCGCCCAGAACTACGGCGCCGGAAAAACGGACCGCCTGCGGCTGGGACTGCGGCAGGCCACCCTGGTGAGCATCGGCTTCTCCTGCGTCATCACGGCCTGCGTGGTGCTCTTTGCCGGGCCGCTGATGCGGATTTTCGTCCAGGCGGAGGAAACTGCGGTCATTGCCGCCGGGATCCGGTATCTGCGGATCGAAGGGGCGTTTTACGCCGGCATCGGCTGCCTGTTCCTGCTCTATGGCTTCTACCGGGCCGTCAAGCGCCCCGGCATGAGCGTGGTGCTGACGGTGATCTCTCTGGGCACCCGGGTGGTGCTGGCTTATGCCCTGGCGGGCCCCGTGGGGGAGGTGGGCATCTGGGCCGCCATCCCCATCGGCTGGGCGCTGGCGGACGCCGCGGGCTACGGCTATTACTTCCGCCATCGGGACCGGCTTCTGGATATAGACTGATGCTTCGTCCCCCTTTTTCCCTTGATGACGGGACCGTTCCGTGGTAAAATCCTTCTCTGTACGATTCATCCACGGAACACGAAAGGACATACCATGAATCAGAAAGAACTCAATGAGATCCGGCGGCGCTTCAAGCTGGACCGGAACAGCATTTCCAAAATTTTCGGCTGCTATGTCAACAGCAACAAGGAAGTCATCTCCTGGGTGGACGCCTCCATGGGCCTCATGCAGCAGGAGGAACAGGAGATGTACCTGGCCCTTCTGAAAAAGGCCCTCTCCGGCGCCCTGGGGAAAAATCTGGTGGACATCGTGCTGGACACCCGCCAGGTGGCGGACAGCGACGAGGGCCGCCTTCTGCAAACCCTCCGCCAGACGGAGCTGAAGGACCCCAACTCCCGGGAGACCCTCTGCCATACGATCATCGACGCCCTGGACATGGGCGAGACCAATTACCTGATCCTCCTGGCTGCCGACACCTACGACGTGCCCCACAAGAGCCGGGACGACGAGTTCCAGGCGGACGCCGGGGACACGGTGTACCGCTATTTCGTCTGCGCCGTCTGCCCGGTGAAGGCCCCCACTCTGGAGCTGCGGTACGACCACGATCTGAACGAGTTCCACCCCGGCTCCACCGGCCACATCGCCCTGGCGCCGGAGTTCGGCTTCCTCTACCCCGCCTTTGACAACCGGGCCGCCAACCTCTACAACGCCCTGTTTTACACCAAGAACCCGGCGGAGCTGAACCAGGCGGTCATCGACGCCCTGTTCCGGGTGGAGCCCCCCATGTCCGCCGCGGAGCAGAAAAACGTGTTCGACACGGTCTTGACGGAAGCCCTGGACAAGGATTGCAGCTACGATGTGGTGCAGTCCGTCCACGAGCAGATCCGGGCCCGGATCGAGGACCACAAGGAGAGCCACGACCCGGAACCCTTGGAACTGACCGTCACCGACGTGGGCTGCATCCTGGCCAACAGCGGCGTGGACACGGAAAAAGTGGAGGCTTTCAAGGAAAACTGCGAAAAGCAGTACGGCGAAAACGCCGCGCTGAACCCGGTGAACATCATTGAAAGCCGCAAGTTCGAGGTCACCACCCCGGAGGTGAAGATCACCATTGCCCCGGAGAACAGCTACATGATCGAGACCCGGGTCATCGACGGCCGCAAATATCTGCTGATCCCCGCCGACGACGGCGTGGAGGTCAACGGCATCGGGGTGAACATCCCCGGCAAGCGGGAACCCTCTTCCGAAGAACCGTCTGAAGAATAAGCGAAAAAAAGCACGCCATTCGTAGAATGGCGTGCTTTTTTACAGGCTCAATTCAGTTTGCCGGGAAGAGGATATCCTTGGCCACCGGGGTATAGAAAAGCCGCTCCACTTCCCTGCGGTCATGGGTCCGGCCCAGGATCCACATGAGCTTGGCCACCACGGCCTCCGTGGTCATGTCGTAGGCCTCCAGCACCTTCAAATCCGCTTTCAGACTGTGGCCCACATGGTAAACGCCCACGTCGCTGCCCTCGCTGGGCACTTGGGTGGTGAGCACGATGAACCGGCCTCGGTCCATCCATTCCCGCAGGCAGTCGTAGAATCCGCCCTGTTCCGGCAGGCCGCCCACGCCGAAGCTCTCGATGATAAGGGCGTCGTTCCGCTCCAGAAAGAAGTCCACAGCGGCGCGGTCCTGGCCCGGCGTCAGCTTCAAAAGGGCCACCTTGGTGTCCAGGGTATCGCAGAAAGCAGGGACATCAGCACAGTCCTGCCGGATATACCGCAGGAGGACCCCGTCCCGCAGGACCCCCAGGTCCGGGTAGTTGATGCTGGAAAAGGCCTGGAAGCTCTTGGTGCGGGTCTTCCGGGCCCGGGTGCCCAGGATCACATGGCTGTTGAACACGATGGACACCCCCGGCAGGTCCGACGCGGCACAGCGGAAGGCGTCCGTCAGGTTGATCTTGGAATCGGTGGAGTCAAAGCCGATGGGCTTCTGGGCTCCGGTGAGGATGACGGGCTTGGGGCTGCCCTGGACCAAATAGCTGAGGGCCGCGGCGGTATAGGCCATGGTGTCGGTGCCGTGGGTGATGACAAAGCCGTCATAACGGTCATAGTTATCCCGGACGCAGCCCGCCATAGCCAGCCAATGCTCCGGCCGCATGTTGGTGCTGTCCAGGTTCAGCAGCTGCACGCAGTCCACATCGCAGATGCCGGAGATGGCAGGCAGATGGCTCAAAAGCTGCTCCGTGGTCAGTTCCGGCGCCAGGCCGTCCTCCGTCACATCGGAGGCGATGGTGCCGCCGGTGCCGATAAGCAGAATTTTCTTCATAGAACTTCCTTTCAGCCCAGGTCCCGGTGGTCCAGGGCGGCCAGGCCGAACCGGGCGGCCATGGTGATGCGCCGGCGCTCCTCCTCGGTCCCGGCGCAGTTCAGCTGGGTCTTCAGGTCCTTCAAAAACAAGCCCCGGAGGGAATCCTCCTCCGCCCGGGCCCACAGGTCCTCTGCCAGCCGGGTCTGGTCCCGCAGCTCCAGGGCATAGAACTGGTCCGCCAGGGTTTCTTGCAGGGCTTCCAGGGAAACGCCCCCCTCCCCGGTCTCACCGGTGAGGAGGATGCGGTAAAGGTCCCGGGCGGTTTCGGCAGGCAGCGCCCCTTCAACGGCGGTCCTGGGGTCCTGGCCGGTGACATCCACCGTCAAAATCTCGTAGCGCCGCCGGGCAAAAGGCACAAAGTCCAGGCTGATTTTGCCGTCCTCGTCTATGATGCCGGTATAGAAGCCCTTTTCCCCCAGCTCGTCAAAGCCCCGGCCCTCCGGGCATCCCGGCCAGGCACAGAGAGTCTTTCCATAGGTCAGGGGCTCCGTCCGCTTGTGGATGTGCCCCATGGCCAGGTAGGCAAGGCCGCTGGCGGCGATCTCCTCCCGGCGGATGGGATCGTACCGGATCTCCGCCGGGTCGATCTCCCCGTGGAGCAGACCGATATGGACTTTGCCGTCCGCCGGGGCGGCAAAGCCGGACAGGAAGCCCTCCGGCTGTTCCGGCCCGGTAAAGGCCCCGCCGTGGATCACCAGGTTTTTCTCCGGCCACGCCATGGCCGTCAGGCATGGCTGGGTGAAAATATGCACGTTTTCCGGCCACTGCACCGTCAGGTAGGGGCTGCCGTGGCCGTACCAGTCATGGTTGCCGGGGGCAATATAGACCTGGGCGTGCATCTGACCCAGGGCGGCGGAAAGACGCTCCGCCGTGTCCCGGTAAGCCGCCGCGCTGTCGAACAGGTCGCCTGCCAGCAGCACCAGCTCCACGCCGTTCTGATTGGCGTAGTTGGCAAGGCGCACCGGCAGTTCCCGGCTCTCCCTGCGGCGGGCCGCCGCCTGCTGAGGAGGCAGAGCGGCAAAGGCACTGTCCAGGTGGAAGTCCGCCGCGTGAATGAATTTCAGCATAGCACGCTCCCTCAGTTCTCCTTCTCTTCCGGACGCCAGCCCTTGGTGACGTCCACCCAGGCCACGAAGTTGGAGGAATATTTTTCCAGCTCCTCACAGGTCATCTCAATGGCGCTGTTGCTGCTTCCGGCAGCGGGGAACACGGTTTCAAACCGCTTCAGGGAGACATCCAGATAGGTTTTCACATTCTCCGGCAGGGCAAAGGAGCACACGCCGCCGGGGTCGTGGCCGATCATGGTGTGGGCCTCGTCAAAGGTCAGCATCTTGGCCTTGGTGTGGAACTGGGCCTTGTAGCGGCTGTTGTCCACCTTGGCGTCCCCCGCCACCACAATGATGATGGGCTTGTCCTCCACCTTGAAGCTAAGGCTCTTGGCAATGCGGGCGCCCTCCACACCCACGGCCACCGCCGCCAGCTCCACCGTAGCGGAGGAGACGTCAAACTCCCGGATGCGGTCCTCGATGCCGAAGTCCTTGAAATATGCGCGTACTTTCTGAATAGACATGGTAAGTTCCTCTTTTTATATAGTCTCGTAGTTCTATTGTACTGTGCGGCCCGGGCTTTTGCAAATAGAATATCGCCGGATTCCCCATTTCTATTCCCCCGCGCCTGCGGCAGCGCCCCCTCTGCCGCCCCCGGCAGGCAAAAAAGGACGTCATCCATTGGATGACGTCCTTTTGCAGCTTAGAGAAGCTCTTACTTCGCGGCCTTGGCGGCGCGGACAGCCTCGATCAGCATCGGGGTGACCTTGAACAGGTCGCCGCAGATGCCGTAGTCAGCGATCTCGAAGATGGGAGCGGTGTCGTTCTTGTTGACGGCAATGATGCACTCGGAATCCTGCATGCCGGCCTTGTGCTGGATGGCGCCGGAGATGCCCAGAGCGATGTACACCTTGGGATGCACGGTCTTGCCGGTCTGGCCCACCTGATGGTCGGCAGACAGCCAGCCGGAGTCGATGGTGGCACGGGAGCCGCCCACGACGCCGCCCAGGACGTCCGCCAGCTCCTCAGCCAGCTTGATGCCGCCCTCGACATCCTTGCTGATGCCGCGGCCCACAGACACGATGTAGTCCGCGCCGATCAGGTCCACCAGCTTCTTGGCGGCCTTCACGACCTCCACAACCTCGGTGTTCAGGTCGCTCTCGCTCAGCTGGAAGCTGGGCTTCACGATCTCGCACGCATCCGCCTTGGCCTGGTCGAAGACGTTCTTCTTCATCACGCCGGGGCGCACCGTCGCCATGCAGGGACGGAACCGCGGGCAGATGATGGTGGCCATCAGGTGGCCGCCGAAGGCCGGACGGGTCATCTTCAGGTTCCGGTCCTCCATATCCCACTTCTGGCTGTCCACGTCCAGGGTGCTGGACTCACGCAGGAACTGGATGTAGTTCGCCACATCCACGTCCAGGTGGGTGCAGTCGGCGCACAGGCCAGTGTGCAGACGGGCCGCGCAGCGGGGCCCCAGGTCACGGCCGATGTTGGTGGCGCCGATCAGGAACGCCTCGGGCTTCAGATCCTCGATCACGTCGCAGATGACCTTGGCATAGGCATCGGTGTTGTAGACGGCCAGCAGGGGGCTCTCGCACACCAGCACCTTGTCGGCGCCGTAGCCGCCCAGCTCCTTGGCAGCGGACTCAATGCCCTCGCCGCCCAGCAGCAGGCCGCACAGGTTCACGCCCAGCTCGTTGGCCAGGTCGCGGCCCTTGGAGATCAGCTCGAAATCGGTGGGCATCAGCTTGCCCTCACGCTGCTCACAGAACACCCATACATCCTTGAAAGCAGCGATATCAGCACTGTTGAAATTAGACATAATTCTTCTATCCCCTTTCTCAGATGATGTGCTTGGCGGTCAGGATACCCACCAGCTTCTCGCAGGTCGCCTTGTCAGCGCCCTCCAGCATCATGCCGGCACCCTTCTGGGGAGGCGTAAAGCTCTTGAAGATGTTGGTGGGAGAGCCCTTCAGGCCGATGGTTGTGGCATCGATCAGGGGATCGTCCTTCAGGTCCTCGTAGCCCAGGGTGGTCAGGGGCTTGCCATAAGCCTCGAACACGCCGCCGACGCTCATGTAACGAGGAGTATTCAGCTCCTTGATGCAGGTGATGAGGCAGGGGGTGTGGACCTTGATGGTCATGTAGCCGTCTTCCAGCATACGCTTGACGGTGATCTCGTCGCCGGTCTTGGTAATCTCAGCGGCGTAAGTGACCTGGGGCAGGTGCAGCTTCTCAGCGATCTGGGGGCCGACCTGGGCGGTATCGCCGTCGATGGCCTGACGGCCGCACATCACAACGTCGTCCTTCTCCACGCCGATCTTGTTGATGGCAGCGGCCAGGATCTGGGAAGTAGCGTAAGTATCGGAGCCGCCGAACTCGCGGGCGGACACCAGATAGGCCTCATCGGCACCCATGGCCAGAGCCTCACGCAGCATGCCGGCAGCGGGAGGAGGACCCATGGTGACAACGGTGACCTTGCAGCCGGTGGCGTCCTTGATCTTCAGGGCGGCCTCAACGGCGTTCATGTCGTCGGGGTTGATGATGGTCTGCATAGAAGCACGGTTCAGGGTGCCGTCGGGATTGACAGCCACCTTACCGGAGGTATCGGGTACCTGCTTGACACAAACATAAATCTTCATTTCGACTTCTCCTCCTTACAGACCCATGTTGGCGGAGATGACGATGCGCTGGACCTCGCTGGTGCCCTCGTAGATCTCGGTGATCTTGGCGTCGCGCATCATGCGCTCCATGGGATAATCCTTGGTGTAGCCGTAGCCGCCGAACATCTGCAGCGCCTTGGTGGTGGTCTTCATAGCGTGCTCAGAGCAGAACAGCTTGGCCATGGCGGCCTCCTTAGTGTAGCGCTCGCCGGCACCCTTCTTCATAGCGGCCTGATAGGTCAGCAGACGGCCGGCCTCGCAGCCCAACTCCATGTCAGCGAAGGTGAACTGGGTGTTCTGGAACTTGCTGATGGGCTTACCGAACTGGACACGGCCCTTGGTGTAAACCTTGGCCTCTTCCAGAGCGCCCTCAGCAATGCCCAGGGACTGAGCGGCAATGCCGATACGGCCGCCGTCCAGGGTCTGCATGGCGATGTTGAAGCCCTTGCCCTCGCGGCCCAGCAGGTTCTCCTTGGGAACGATCATGTCGGTGAACACGATCTCAGCCGTGGGAGAGCCGTGCAGGC
>ENA-UERS01000798-UERS01000798.1-human-gut-metagenome-genome-assembly--contig:-NODE-798-length-11963-cov-4.841494_pt1 | contig 11963 bp, 7 predicted proteins | sample MGYA00242991_ERZ507992 | MGnify/ENA primary metagenome ERZ507992 (study PRJEB26167, sample SAMN06115535) | human gut metagenome | host: Homo sapiens | place: China:Chongqing | collected 2015-10-24...
AAGATAAAGGACGCACCTTACCGTAACATGATTCGTGCCGAACTGGCTGATGAATTGTATGACCGAATTATGAACATTATTGTTCTTCAGAAGAAATACAAGGATCCTAATTATTCGGCGAAAGATCTTGCGAAAGAACTTAAAACCAATACTCGTTACTTGTCGGCTGTCATCAATTCCCGCTTCGGAATGAACTATTCATGCCTGGTAAATGAGTACCGAATCAAGGAACCTTTGCATATGTTGATCGACAAGCGTTATGCGGAAAAGAATGTAGAAGAAATCAGTGCAATGGTCGGTTTTGCCAACCGTCAGTCGTTTTATGCGGCTTTTTATAAGAATGTTGGCGAAACACCTAATAACTATAGAAGACGAAAGCTGGAAAATAATAGGTAACGGTTAAAGAAAATAGAACTTATAAAAACAACAGATGTCATTCTAAACGGGAGAAAGTACATGCAAGGCTTTTCCGAGTATACTTTCTTTTCGTTTAGAATGACATTTAGTTTGAGGGCTTTTTATAAGTAGATAATGGATGGTTATAAAAAAGAAGAATATATATGTTGCAAGATTCATTTTCATATACAGTAGAACAGTTTGCAGATTTGCAGATTTTGCGTTACCGGGTTCCCGGATTTGAAAACTTGCCCTTACAGCGCAAGCAGTTGATTTATTATCTATCTCAGGCTGCTCTTGAAGGAAGAGATATATTGTTCGATCAGAACGGAAAATACAACTTGCAGATTCGTCGTCTGCTGGAAGCCGTTTATATACATTTCAAAGGTGACCGTACCAGTGAGCAGTTTCTTGCACTGGAAGTCTATCTGAAACGTGTATGGTTTGCAAACGGTATTCATCATCATTATGCATGCGACAAGTTCGTACCGGCATTTACATCTGCTTATCTGGAAAAAGTTGTCAACTCACTGCCTGAAGAGGTGCTTCCGCTCGAAGAAGGTGAAACATGTCAGGCTATGTGCGATAAGCTGTTTCCGGTAATCTTCGATCCAAGCGTTATGCCCAAGCGGGTGAACCAGTCGGATGGGGAAGACCTGGTGCTCACTTCTGCTGCCAATTATTACGAAGGGGTTACTCAGCAGGAAGCAGAAGCCTTTTATGCAGCCCAAAAGAAAGCAGACGATCAGGAACCGGTAATGTATGGTATGAACAGTCGTCTGGTAAAAGAAAACGGACACGTGTACGAACAGGTATGGAAAGTTGGAGGAATGTACTCGTCTGCCATTGAAAAAATTATTTCGTGGCTGCAAAAAGCTGAAGATGTAGCAGAAAATGACGCACAGCGCGAAGTTATCCGTCTGTTGATAGAGTTTTATCGCACAGGAGATCTGAAACTGTTTGATGCTTATTCCATAGCCTGGCTGAAGGATACTGACTCGTTGGTGGATTTTGTGAATGGCTTTATCGAAAGCTACGGCGATCCGCTGGGAATGAAAGCAAGTTGGGAATCGATTGTCAACTTTAAGGATATGGAAGCTACTCACCGTACAGAAACCATCAGCAGTAATGCCCAGTGGTTTGAAGACCACTCGCCGGTAGATGCCCGCTTCAAGAAAACAGAAGTGAAAGGCGTTTCGGCAAAGGTTATTACAGCAGCTATTCTGGCCGGCGATTTATATCCGTCGACTGCTATCGGTATCAATCTCCCGAATTCCAACTGGATTCGTAGTGTACATGGCTCGAAGTCGGTGACGATTGGCAATCTGACCGATGCTTATAACAAAGCTGCCCGAGGTAATGGTTTCCGCGAAGAATTTGTATATAGTGAAACAGAACGCCAGTTGCTTGAGAAGTATGCCGATATAACCGACGACTTGCATACTGATTTGCATGAATGTCTGGGGCATGGTTCAGGAAAACTGCTTCCGGGAGTAGATCCGGATGCTTTGAAAGCGCATGGTTCTACGATTGAAGAAGCACGTGCCGATTTGTTCGGTCTTTACTATTTGCCCGACGCTAAAATGATAGAACTGGGACTTGTGCCGGATGCTGAGGCTTATAAGGCTGAATATTATTCGTACATGATGAACGGCTTGATGACGCAGCTGGTACGTATAGAGCCCGGGTGTACGGTAGAAGAGGCACATATGCGCAACCGTCAGCTGATAGCTCGCTGGGCACTGGAACATGGACAGGCAGAGCATGTGGTGGAAATGGTGAACCGTGACGGAAAAACTTACGTACGTATTAACGATTATGCCAAGTTGCGTATGCTGTTTGGTAAACTGCTGGCCGAAATTCAGCGCATCAAGAGCGAGGGAGATTATGAGGCAGCCCGTCAGCTGGTTGAAACGTATGCCGTACAAGTAGATCCGGTATTGCATGCCGAAGTCTTGCAACGATATCGCAGTCTGCATCTGGCTCCTTATAAAGGTTTTGTCAATCCGGTGTATACGCCACAAACCGATGCGGAGGGAAACATTACCGATGTGCATATTTCTTATTCGGAAGGGTATGCAGAGCAGATGCTCCGATATAGCAGAGATTATTCTAATTTATAATATACTTCCGTTGTAGAATACGAAATCTGCAACGGAGGATTTTATGATTGCTTTTTATTATGGACAATAATATACACGAAACAATTAAAGATATCAAATCGAAATTCCGTCTTTTCATGAACGGCATGGTTTCGCAAAGCATGCGTGAAAAAGGGATGGAGTACAAACTGAATTTCGGTATTGAATATCCCCGTATCAAGGAGATAGCTGCGGGATATGAGCCCGATCATGAACTGGCTCAGGCACTGTGGAAGGAAAATATCAGAGAATGTAAGATTCTGGCAGGTCTGCTTCAGCCGGCAGATACGTTTTATCAGGAAATAGCTGATATCTGGATAGAGGGTATGGACTATCCTGAACTGGCAGAATATACGGTGATGAATCTGTTCCAGCGTTTGCCTTATGCATCGGAAGTTGTGTTCCGTTGGATGGCAGATGAACGCGAGATGTTCCAGCTTTGTGGCTTTTTACTGATGGCACGTTTGTTGATGAAAGGAGAAAAACTGAATGAGCGTGCTGAGGCTGAATTTCTGGATCAGGCCTGTACGGCTGTGGAAGGAGATTGCGGTCCGGTTCAGAAGGCGGCATCCGTGGCATTGCGCAAGTATGCACACCAGTCGCGTGACAATAAAAGAACCGTAAGCAAGCAGTTGGGTATCTGGGCAAAATCGGAGAAGCCGGCTGTCAGGGCATTGGCAGAAGAGATTAAGGCAGATTTGGAATTCTGATGTTTTAGAGATTCCTGATTAGAGAAATTTTTCTTTTATTGTTTTTCTTAATTGCATAAAAAAGATTAACTTTGAACCCTGAACGAATTACCGGATGGAAGAGAATATAAAAGATAAAGCAAAACAGATTCTGACGGATTATCTTCAGAAGAACGGGCATCGGAAGACACCCGAGCGTTATGCTATACTCGATACAATCTATACCATAAAGGGACATTTTGATATAGATATGCTCTATTCCTATATGGCTGAAAAAGAAAAGTTCCGTGTAAGTCGTGCTACTCTTTATAATACAATCATACTCCTGATTGATGCGGGGCTGGTGATCAAACATCAGTTCGGCAATACTTCACAGTACGAACGTTCGTACAATAATGAAACTCACCATCACATGATATGCACCTCGTGCGGAAAAGTGTCTGAATTTGAAGATGAAACTTTGAAGCAGGCTATTGCCGACACAAAGTTGAAAGGTTTTCATGCTTCGCACTATTCCTTGTACATATACGGGTTGTGCAACAAGTGTATGGCGGCTAAACGTAAGAAAAGTAAATAAACTTATTATAAAAGTTGGAAATCATGAAAGTAGATGTTTTGCTAGGTTTACAATGGGGCGACGAAGGAAAAGGGAAAGTAGTCGATGTCTTGACTCCGCGCTATGATGTTGTTGCTCGTTTTCAGGGAGGACCGAATGCAGGTCATACTCTTGAATTTGAAGGTCAGAAATATGTACTCCGCTCTATTCCTTCCGGAATATTTCAGGGAGATAAAGTAAATATTATCGGAAACGGTGTTGTTCTTGATCCGTCTTTGTTCAAGGCAGAAGCCGAAGCGCTGGAAGCAAGCGGTCATCCTTTGAAAGAACGTTTGCACATTTCAAAGAAGGCTCATTTGATTTTGCCTACTCACCGTATTCTGGATGCTGCTTATGAGGCTGCAAAAGGAGCTTCTAAAGTAGGTACTACAGGTAAGGGTATCGGTCCTACTTATACTGATAAGGTAAGCCGTAACGGACTTCGTGTAGGAGATATCCTGCATAACTTTGAAGAAAAATATGCAGCAGCTAAAGCTCGTCACGAACAGATTCTGAAAAGCCTGAACTATGAGTATGACATTACCGAACTGGAAAAACAGTGGATGGAAGGTATTGAATACTTACGTCAGTTTAATTTGGTAGACAGCGAACATGAAATCAATAATTTGCTGAAAGCAGGCAAGAGTGTGTTGTGTGAAGGTGCTCAGGGTACAATGCTGGATGTTGACTTCGGTTCTTATCCGTTTGTTACTTCTTCTAACACAATTTGTGCCGGTGCTTGTACAGGTCTGGGTCTTGGCCCGAATAAAATCGGTGAAGTGTATGGTATCATGAAAGCTTACTGTACACGTGTTGGAGCAGGACCGTTCCCAACAGAATTGTTCGATGAAACAGGTAAGACTATCCGCGATCTGGGACACGAATATGGTGCAGTAACTGGTCGTGAACGTCGTTGCGGTTGGGTTGACCTGGTAGCTTTGCGTTATGCCATTATGGTGAATGGAGTTACTCAGCTGATTCTGATGAAGAGCGATGTGCTCGATGGATTTGAAACCATCAAGGCTTGTGTAGCTTATAAGGTTAATGGTGAAGAAATCGATTACTTCCCATTCGATATTACCGAAGGAGTTGAACCTGTATATGTAGAAATGCCGGGTTGGAAGACTGACATGACTAAGATGACAAGTGAAGATGAATTCCCAGAAGAATTCAATGCTTATATTGCTTTCCTTGAAGAACAGTTGGAAACCCCTATCAAGATTGTATCTGTAGGTCCGGACCGTGCACAGACTATCGAACGTTACGTTGAAGATTGATTCGGAAATCTGAGATATAATAAATAATATAACGAAAGCCCGTTGGTAATATTCCGACGGGCTTTGTTTTTATCTTTCTAATAAAGCAGGCATACACAGTATTTCTGTGGTGCTTTCAGGGAGATTGCTTTTCCTCCTTTTAGACGTGTCTGCTCTTTTCTGAATATTTCTCCGTTTACCGGATTGATCCATACTATCTTGTATGTCTTCCGGTCATGACTCAGGTCCAGGTGGATATCTGTTTCAAGACAATATACGAGGTATCCCTTTTGGGCTTTTCCCATCACCCATTGCCGGTTGCTTTCCGTAAGTGAAGCGACAGGCTGAAATTCTGAAGCCAGTGTATATACATCCATAGCTTCGATAGGAGGAACTTTTGCCAGTGAACCGCCTGCCATGAAAACAGCCCAGTTGGCTGCATTACCTTTGACGTTGCGTGGCATGGCAGCGTTGTAGGTTACCGCTTTTTCCGGATAACGGGAACGATATTCGTATACAGCCCGATAAATGCTTTCACAAGACGTTGTACCGGGATCGATGAGTCGTGCCCACTGTCGGGGAGCCAGACTACATCCTCCTTGGGGCTCATACAAGCTTCCGTCGTTACGATAGTGCCATTGCCGGATGTCGATGATGTCTACCATTTTATTATAGAGAGAATCTTGCAGAACGGCATCCAGCACATCCTTGGTTGCAGTCAGAGCTACCAGTTGATGGTTGGGGCAGGAAGCGATTTCTTCCAGCCAGAACTTCATGAAATGTAACGGACCGGTATATTCCATTCCGATGCTGTGTATGACTCCATTGTTGTCGTGGAACGTATTAACGCTTTGTCGGATAAACAACTGATGATATTTTCTGATAACCGGACGGGTGATGTCATAAAATTGTTCGGCCATATATACACGCTTGTCGCCTGCAAACAATGTTTTCTCGGGGAATCCAAGATTGTTGATGTTGTTTGCCGAACGCCAGGGATAGTCACACCAGTGCGCTCCTTCTTCTATGATGTTATGCTGGTTGTAATGGTCGTGCCAGAGTAACAGATTCTTTCTGTCGGCAAGGTCGACAAACTGTTTGAGTCTGTACCAATACCAGGGATTGAATTTATTTAAATCGTATTTACTCAGTCGGTCTTGCGCTTCTCCTATTCCACTGCGACTGTATGGATATTCGTTGAAAGGAGCCCAGACCTCCGAGTCAGCCTGCATGTTCCGTTCATGATCGTTTCGCCGGCGTTCGTACCATAATCCCGTGCGGTGGTGCAACACATGGCTTCCCGATGCTTCCAGTTGCCGGGCAATGCTGTCCGGTTCTTCCGTATATCCGTGTCCGGTTCTTCCCGGATAAAAAAGTGTGAGTGAACCAATGCCCTGCCATCCTGTTGTTCTCGGTTCCGACTTATGTGGATAAGTGCCTCTGGTCATAATCTGACTTCCTCGTGTCACCCATCCGTTGCGGATAGTGAGTGGAGCAGACTTTACGGCATCAGTATGTTCTTTTCTCGGTTTATATTTTACTTGTGAAATTTCCGGAATGTCATGTATGCTGCAATCTATTGGGTATGACACAATCATGCTGTCTATCCATTTATCCATTCGGATATCAGGATGTAATGATTGCTTAGACATCCATGCTGCATATTCTACCGTAGGTTTGGCTGTTTCGAGTGTCTGATAGACAAAAATCTTATTTTCTTCCAGCTCTTGTTTCTTCCCTGTACGTTCTGTCAGCTGTGCGTAAAATATGCTTTCCGGTTTTATGAATGTATGGGATAACTGATAATATCCGTTGCCGTAAGGCTGAGTCCACATACCATAAGCCCAGTTGTGTGCTGTCGGAGGGGTAACACAGTGAGTCTGTGAAGCCCGACCTTGCCAGAAAAGAGAATTGGCGGCTGTCCATCCTGCTCCCTGATCGGATATGTCGCGATAGCCATACTCCAGGTTTCCCCCGGATACGGTAATCTTGTCCATCAGAATACCGTTCGAAAATCCTCCGGTAGACCCGCTGAAACTGTAAGGACATTCCGAATGACATTGTACAAAGGCATTGGGCCCCGGCACACCTTTTCCGACACTGAAATCACGATAGCCGTTTTCGGAATAGCAACGCTGGAAAAGTGTTTGCTGGCCGAGAGTGTGAAAGGCATACCGCCTATGATTTGCTATTTCTGAAACCGGCTCCAGAAACTTACAGTCTTCTACGGTTATCTGGCTGCTTCCTTCCAGCAACATCACTGCCGAACCGGCAAAATGCTTGGCTGTTACTCTTCTTACCCATCCGTCTTGTATGTGATTGAAAGTAATAGCCTGCCAGCGGTGATTTTCATCTTTGGGATTGGCCGCATCAAAATCGGAAATGCAGCATAAGTTTTCTATACCTATATTATATATACGTCCGGTCCATTTCAGGGGAGTGACATATCCTCCTCCATATTCAGGATCAAGGCTCATGGTAATTGGCACGTCTATTTCGATACCTTCCTTACTGACTTGAGTGACATTACGTTCCCATGCCATTGTATACTGTCCGGGCTGCCATTTCGAAAAGTTGTACTCCTGCTGGTTACCCAGACGGTCTGTTCCTAGCTCTGCAAGCCACTCGGGAGTACACGGGCGTATTACTCGTATTTTATCTCCAACCTTTAAATGCTTGTCGGCCGAAGCTAAAGGAATGAAAGTTGCATTTACAGGAACATATTTGTCGGAAACTTTCAGGCTGTCGGATGTTTCGGCATTGTCATATCCCAGTATACGGATTAATTCGTTTTTTGTAAATCCTTTTGCTTGCAAAACTGTTCCTCCTGAAGCATTGCATCCGCTACCACGTAGTACAATACCACTTTTGCGTATCAATAACTGTCCTTCGATGTGGTATATGCCCGGAAGCAGCTGTATAGCTCCCCGGAACTGATTATCCTGCAAGGGGAGAGAACTGACATAATCAATTGCCCGCTGGATGACGGCTGTTGCATCACCTTGAGGCGGATGAACATAGACTTTGGCTTCTATATAAGGAATGGGATGTTCCGATCGCTGATATCCGCAATATGAAAAATCAGGAACCCGGTCGCCGTTAGGGTAAGCATAATATACGATTTTTCCTTCTTCCGTGATGTGGATAGGCATGCCTGGATGTGTTTTAAAATGTCCGCTTGAGTGACAGCAAATACATATGCCGGCGGATAATAGAAGAAATTTTTTTGTCGCGTTTTTCATAAATAAGTAATATAATGATTGATTTGTATAAGCAAATGTATAAAATAAAAGGAAATAAATGCTACCTTTGCCTGCACTTTGTAAAGTTGGAACGAATATATGATTTCTATTGAAGGACTGAAAGTTGAGTTTGGAGTTACTCCTTTGTTCGAGGATGTTTCATTTGTTATAAATAAGAAAGACCGTATAGCATTAGTAGGTAAAAATGGTGCGGGAAAATCGACCATGCTGAAGATTCTGGCAGGCCTGCAACAACCTACTGAAGGTAATGTTGCTGTACAGCGAGGAGTGACAATCGGATATTTGCCTCAGGTGATGATTCTGAGTGATACGCGTACGGTAATGGCTGAGGCCGAAATGGCATTCGAACATATATTCGAGTTACAGGATAAGTTGGCAAAAATGAATCAGGAACTTGCCGACCGTACGGATTACGATTCGGAAAGTTATCATGAGCTGATAGATCGGTTTACTCACGATAACGAACGCTTCCTGATGATGGGCGGTACAAATTACAGAGCGGAAATAGAACGTACCTTGGTCGGACTCGGATTCAGCCGGTCTGATTTTGATCGTCCTACCAGTGAGTTCAGTGGAGGATGGCGTATGCGTATTGAGCTGGCAAAGCTGTTGTTACGCCGCCCTGATGTATTGTTGCTGGACGAGCCGACCAACCATTTGGATATTGAAAGTATTCAATGGCTGGAAAACTTCCTGAAAATGAGTCCCGGTGCTGTTGTGCTGGTCAGTCACGACCGTGCTTTCATCAATAACGTAACAAACCGGACTATCGAGATATCTTGTGGACGTATTTATGACTATAAGGTTGCTTACGATGAATTTGTCGTCCTCCGTAAAGAACGTCGCGAACAGCAGTTGCGTGCGTACGAAAATCAGCAGAAGGAGATAAAAGATACTGAAGACTTTATAGAGCGTTTCCGCTATAAAGCGACAAAAGCCGTTCAGGTACAAAGCCGTATCAAGCAACTGGAGAAAATAGTTCCTATTGAAATAGATGAAGAAGATAACTCAGCACTTCGTTTGAAATTTCCTCCTGCCATGCGTTCCGGCAATTATCCGGTAATTTGCGAAGGGGTAAAGAAAGCATATGGCGACCATGTTGTGTTTCATGATGTAACCTTGACTATCAATCGTGGAGAGAAAGTTGCTTTCGTTGGAAAGAACGGTGAAGGTAAGTCAACTCTCGTGAAATGTATTATGGATGAAATTCCATACGAAGGAAAGCTGGTAATAGGACACAATGTACAGATCGGCTATTTTGCACAGAATCAGGCGCAGCTGCTTGATGGAAATCTGACTGTTTTTGATACGATAGACTCTGTAGCCAAAGGAGATATACGCTTGAAAATACGCGATATATTGGGGGCATTTATGTTTGGCGGGGAAGCTTCCGACAAGAAAGTAAAGGTGCTTTCGGGAGGGGAGCGGATCCGACTGGCGATGATAAAACTGTTGCTGGAACCGGTAAACTTCCTGATACTGGACGAACCTACCAACCACTTGGATATGCGTTCCAAGGATGTGCTGAAAGAGGCTATCCGTGAATTTGACGGTACGGTGATAGTAGTTTCTCACGACCGTGAATTTTTGGACGGACTGGTTACAAAGGTTTATGAGTTTGGAGGAGGTGTAGTGAAAGAACATATTGGAGGGATTTACGATTTCTTGCAGAAAAAGAAAATGGAAAACCTCAATGAACTTCAGCTTTCTCAGTCGCCTACTGTTTCTGCTGCGAAGAAAGAAGAACCGGTACAGGCCAGTGACAATAAACTTTCGTACGAAGCACAGAAAGAGCAGAACAAAAAAATCCGTAAACTGGAAAAACAGGTTGCGGATTGTGAAACGCTTATTGAACGTCTGGAAAAAGAAGTTGCCGAACTGGAAGAACGGATGGCTACTCCAGAAGGGGCATCGGATATGAAATTATACGAACAGCATCAGCAACTCAAAAAACAGATTTCGGATGCTGAAGAAGAATGGGAGAATGTTTCTCTTGAACTGGAAGAACTTAAAAGTTAAAACTGCTAATTATAATTGATTATGAAAACAAAACTTTTTGCTGCTATGGCAGTGCTGGTTGCTGCTGCCATGACAGGTTGTGCCGGACAAAAGGAAGCTAAAACTACTTCCGGTATCAACTTGGAAAATCTTGACACTACAGTTGCTCCTAGTCAGGATTTCTATCGTTATGCATGTGGCGGCTGGATGAAGAATCATCCTCTCACAGACGAGTATTCTCGTTATGGAACATTTGAAGTGCTGATTGAAAACAACCGCAAACAATTGCAGGAACTTATCGAAGGACTGGCTTCTAAGCAGAATGAACCGGGTTCGCTGGCTCAGAAGATCGGGGATGTGTATAACATGGCAATGGATAGCGTGACTCTTAACAAAGAGGGCATGGCTCCGGTAAAGGCAGAAATGGATAAAATTGCTGCTTTGAAGGATAAAAAAGAAATTATCCCTATGGTAGTAGAACTGCTGAACTGTGGTATCGGAACTTATTTCTCAAGCTTTGTTTATGCAGATCCGAAAAACAGTGATGTCAATATGTTCCAGATTGCTCAGGGTGGATTTAACTTGGGTGAGAAAGAATATTACCTCGACAATGACAGCGCAACTGTAAATGTGCGTGAAAATTACAAGAAATATATTGCTAAACTCTTTACTCTGGCAGGATTCTCTGAAGCTGAGGCTCAGCAGAAAATGGCTGATGTAATGGAAATAGAAACTTCTATCGCTAAGGAAGCTTTCAACGCTGTACAGCAACGTAATCCAGAGGCTAACTACCATAAGATGTCGTATGCCGATCTGAAAAAGACTTTCTCTGGTATTGACTGGGATACTTATTTGAAAGGCTTGGGCATCAAGGAAGTTACTGAATTGAACGTGATGCAGATAGAACCTCTGAAAGAAGTTGAAAAACTGATCAACACACTTCCTGTATCAAAACATATCTCTTATTTACAGTATAATTTGCTGGACGCTGCTGCTCCTTATCTGAGCGATGACTTTGTAACAGCTCGTTTCGATTTCTATGGAAAGGTATTGTCTGGACGTCAGCAGAACTCTCCTCGCTGGAAGCGTGCCGTTAGCGCTGTAGAAAGCATGCTGGGTGAAGCTGTAGGACAAATGTATGTAGAAAAATATTTCCCTGCAGCAGCCAAAGAACGTATGGTTAAGCTGGTTAAGAATTTACAGGATGCTCTTGGAGAACGTATTAAGGCTCAGGAATGGATGAGTGACAGTACGAAGATGGTTGCTTTGGAAAAACTGTCTACTTTCCATGTTAAGGTGGGATATCCTGACAAGTGGAAAGATTATTCAAATCTGGACATCAAGAAGGACTCTTATTGGGCTAATGCTTGCCGTGCAAACAAATGGGGATTGGATGACATGTACAGCCGTCTGGGAAAACCTGTTGATAAGGATGAATGGCTGATGACTCCACAGACAGTAAATGCTTATTATAATCCTTCTACTAACGAAATCTGCTTCCCGGCAGGTATCCTGCAATATCCGTTCTTCGATATGAACGCTGATGACGCATTCAACTATGGTGCTATCGGCGTAGTAATCGGTCATGAGATGACTCACGGATTCGATGATCAGGGTCGTCAGTA
>ENA-UERS01000805-UERS01000805.1-human-gut-metagenome-genome-assembly--contig:-NODE-805-length-11787-cov-2.646798_pt1 | contig 11787 bp, 9 predicted proteins | sample MGYA00242991_ERZ507992 | MGnify/ENA primary metagenome ERZ507992 (study PRJEB26167, sample SAMN06115535) | human gut metagenome | host: Homo sapiens | place: China:Chongqing | collected 2015-10-24...
CCCTGAAAGCAGCTTGCAAAAATCGAGAGAACGGCATATAATGCAAAACTGTGTGCAAATCTCGACCGGCGGCCGGAATCGGACGGCCGGCAGGGAGGCCGCGTGTGTTGATCCGCCGCCCGGCGTACCCCACGTGGCCCCTTCATAGAGAAAAGGAGATGGAAGATGTGCAGAACGAACATTTGAGGAACATCGCCATCAACGCCCACATCGACCACGGCAAGACTGCCCCACAGGGCTGACACCCTGCGGGGATCGTTTGCTAGAAATGCCCGGCGGAAGCACCCGCAAGGGGTACGCCACATCCGTAAGGCGGGAAAGCCGCCAACGGCTGTGCAGTGAATTCCGCCTCCGCCAAGGTTTTGCCGCAGGCAAAACACTTGTACGCGCCGCCCGGCGCGGCCTTGCCAGAGAAGAAGGAGAAGAGAATTATGCAGAACGAACATTTGAGAAATGTCGCCATCATCGCCCACGTCGACCACGGCAAAACCACGCTGGTGGACGAGATGCTGAAGCAGGGCGGCGTCTACCGGGAGAATCAGGAGGTGGTGGACCGGGTCATGGACTCCGGCGACCTGGAGCGGGAGCGGGGCATCACCATCCTGGCCAAGAACACCGCCATCCGGTACAAGGACACCAAGATCAACATCGTGGATACCCCGGGCCACGCCGACTTCGGCGGCGAGGTGGAGCGCATCCTGAAGATGGTCAACGGCGTCATCCTGCTGGTGGACGCCGCCGAGGGCCCCATGCCCCAGACCCGCTTCGTGCTCTCCAAGGCTCTGGAGCTGGGTCACCGGGTCATCGTGGTGGTCAACAAGATTGACCGCCCCGACCAGCGGATCCACGAGGTCATCGACGAGGTGCTGGAGCTGCTGATGGACCTGAATGCCACCCCCGAGCAGCTGGATTCCCCCATGCTGTTCTGCTCCGGCCGCCAGGGCACCGCCTCCTATTCTCCCGATGTGGTGGGCACCGACCTCAAGCCCCTGTTTGAGACCATTCTGGAATACATTCCCGCTCCCGAGGCGGATGTGGACCAGCCCTTCCAGATGCTGGTCAGCTCCATCGACTATAACGAATTCGTGGGCCGGATCGCCATCGGCCGCATTGAGCGGGGCACCCTGAAGCAGAACCAGGAAATCGTGGTGTGCAACTATCACGATCCCGACGCCGCCCCCAAGAAGGCCAAGGCCGTCTCCATCTATGAGTTCGAGGGCCTGGCCCGGAACCAGGTGACGGAGTCCACCGCCGGCAACATCATCGCCATGAGCGGCATCCCCGACATCACCATCGGCGACACCATCTGCGCCCCCACCGCCGTGGAGCCCCTGCCCTTTGTGAAGATCAGCGCCCCCACCCTGGAGATGACCTTCTCTGTCAACGACTCCCCCTATGCGGGCCGGGAGGGCAAGTTCGTCACCTCCCGCCAGCTGCGGGACCGTCTGTACCGCGAAACTCTGAAGGACGTCTCCCTGAAGGTCTCCGACACCGACCGGGACAGTGCCTTCAACGTGGCGGGCCGCGGCGAGATGTCCCTGTCCATCCTGATCGAGACCATGCGACGGGAAGGCTATGAGTTCCAGGTATCCCCCCCGCGTGTGCTGTACAAGGAGATCGACGGCAAGAAGTGCGAGCCCATTGAGCGCCTGGTGGTGGACGTGCCTGCCGACTGCGTGGGCAGCGTCATCGAAAAGCTGGGCCAACGCAAGGGCGACCTGCTGGAAATGACCCCTGTGGGCGACCGCATGAAGGTGGAGTTCCTGATCCCCGCCCGTGGCCTCTTCGGCTACCGCAACGATTTCCTCACCGACACCAAGGGCGAGGGCATCATGGCCTCCGTGTTCGATTCCTACGCCCCCTATAAGGGCGACATCTCCCGCCGTGGCATGGGCAGCCTGATCTCCACCGAGACCGGCGACTCCATCACCTACGGCCTGTTCAACGCCCAGGAGCGGGGCACCCTCTTCATCGGCGCCGGCGTCCCCGTGTACGAGGGCATGATCATCGGCGTGGCCAACCGGGGCGAGGACATCGTGGTGAACGCCTGCCGCAAGAAGCAGCTGACCAACACCCGTGCCTCCGGCTCTGACGATGCCCTGCGCCTGGTGCCTCCCCGCCAGATGAGCCTGGAGCAGTGCCTGGAGTTCCTGGCGGACGACGAGCTGCTGGAGGTCACCCCCAAGAGCCTGCGGATGCGCAAGGCCATTTTGAACCACGAGCAGCGTATGAAGTCCCTGAAGGGCAAGAAGTAAATCCATACAGCCCGCCGAGATCATCCCCGGCGGGCTGTGCTTTCAGCAAAGGAGCATCCTATGAGAAAATTACTGAGCATCTGCCTGGCCGCCCTCCTGGTCCTGAGCCTGGCCGGGTGCGGCAAAACCAGCGTGGTTGGCATTACGACCACCTCAAAAGCCCCTGCCGCGAACGAGGAATCTCCGGGCGTGGGCACCCACCACGCCGAGATCGAGATTCAGGACTACGGCACCATCACCGTGGAGCTGGACGGAGACGCCGCCCCTATCACGGTGCAGAACTTCATGGACCTGGCCAACGCTGGTTTTTATGACGGCCTTACCTTCCACCGCATCATCTCCGGTTTTATGATGCAGGGCGGCGACCCCAACGGCAACGGTACCGGCGGGTCTGAGAACACCATCAAGGGCGAGTTCTCCGCCAACGGCGTGGAGAACCCCCTCTCCCACACCCGGGGCGCCATCTCCATGGCCCGGGCCCAGGCCCCTGATAGCGCCAGCTCTCAGTTTTTTATCTGCCACGCAGACAGCACTTTCCTTGACGGCCAGTACGCCTGCTTCGGCTATGTGACCGACGGCATGGACGTGGTGGACGATGTGTGCGAGGCCGCCCAGCCTACGGACGGCAACGGCACCATCCCTGCGGACCAGCAGCCGGTCATCACCGCCATCCGGGTCATAGACTGAGTTGATCGATAAAGGTCCCGCTGAAATTTTCAGCGAGATTTTTGCGGAAGGTGGGAACTTTTTCCGGCTGCCCTCCGTCTATTCAGGCAAACGGAGCATTCTTCCGGAGGCTCCGACCCTGACGAAAGAAAGGAAGATCATCTATGAAATTTTCTGTGAAGCTGATCGCGGCGGCCCTGTGCGCCGCCATGCTGTGCGTCCCCGCTCTGGCAGCCGGGACCCAGCGGAAGCTCCCGCTGCTGGCTCAGGCGGCTGGTAACGCCACCGGCGCGGGGGCCTACGTCCCGAACCCTCAATATACCGTGATCTCGGGAACCGTTGCCCATCAGAAGGACGGCGGCTTGCTGATGAGCACGTCCACCGGAGAACCAACGGAGGACTATATCCTGTGGACGGAGGGCGTTATGATCCTGGACGCCGTCAGCGGCGAGCCGGTAGATGCAAAGTCCATCAAGGACGGCAGCACCGTCTATGCGTGGCTGGGGGCGCAGACTGCCGTGGCCATGAGCCTGCCCCCGCAGGTCACACCGGAGCTTCTTCTGGTGAATGTCCCGGCGGACTACAAGGTTCCTCAGTACGATGTGATCGTCCGGTCTGACGGCCTTACGGGTTTGGGAATTCCCAACCGGAGCGGTATGTCCGTCACCCTGTCCGACGGGACGGTGTATCAGGTGTGGCAGGACGCGCAGGTGAAACCCTATCTTACCCGCAACCGGGTGACGTATCAGGATCTGCTGCCCGGCACCCGGGTTCTGGTGTGGGCCGATGACAAGGGGCAGGCCAGCAAGATCATTGTATTTCCTTACGAGTACAAGGGAAGCGTTTCTCTGGACGGCTACGGGCGGCTGTATGTCAGCGGCGTTGCCGTGGTGGAGCCCTCCGCCCTGCGTCGGCCCTACGGAGATGAACGGCTGTATGTACCCATCCGGGCGGTGGCGGAAGCCGCCGGGTACAGCGTCTCCTGGGATAAGGAGTTTGGCGTGACGGTGAAGGACGGCGGCGAGATGGTTTTCCAGATCTGCCCGGACACGGATCTGGCCCACGGTCCCGCCGCAGCCGATGGACAGAGTCTCTCCGGCCCCTGCCTCATCGCCAACGGCGTCACCTATCTGGAAGCCGGGGATCTGGCCTACCTGTTAGGGATGTTCTACGGCGGCTGACTTGCACAAAAAACGCCTGAGTACGATGTACTCAGGCGTTTTTCTGCACTATATTCCGTTTTATGCCAGCTCGGCCTGGCCGGTGTAGAGCTGGTAGTAGCGGCCATGCTGGGCCAGCAGGTCCTCGTGGTCACCCCGCTCGATGATGTTGCCCTGTTCCAGGACCATGATGGCCTGGGAATTGCGGACCGTGGAGAGCCGGTGGGCAATGACGAATACGGTGCGGCCCGCCATGAGCCGGTCCATGCCCTTTTCGATGAGCTTTTCCGTCCGGGTGTCGATAGAGCTGGTGGCCTCGTCCAGGATCAGCACCGGCGGATTGGCGCAGGCGGCCCGGGCGATATTCAGCAGCTGCCGTTCGCCCTGGCTCAGGCTGCCGCCCTCGTCGGAGAGCGCGGTCTGGTAGCCGTCAGGCAGATGGCGGATAAAGCTGTCCGCTCCCGCCAGCCGGGCAGCGGCCTCCACTTCTTCATCAGTGGCCTCCAGACGGCCATAGCGGATATTGTCCGCCACGGTGCCGGTAAAAAGGTGCGTATCCTGAAGCACCACACCCAGAGACCGGCGCAGGGAATCCTTCTGGATGTCCCGGACGTCGATGCCGTCGTAGGTGATGGTGCCAGACTGGATCTCGTAGAACCGGTTGATAAGGCTGGTGATGGTTGTCTTGCCTGCGCCAGTGGAACCTACAAAGGCAATTTTCTGGCCTGGCTTTGCAAAGAGGGAAATGTCGTGGAGAATGATCTTCCGGTCATCGTAGCCGAACACCACGTGGTCGAACCGGACATCGCCCCGGAGGGGCACCAGGGTGCCGTCCGGCTTTTTCCAGGCCCAGGCGCCGGTATCGTAATCCGCCTTGGACAGGGTGCCGTCGGCGTTTTCTTTTACCCGCTCCAGCGTCACCTTGCCCTCGTCCACCTCCGGCTCCGTCTCCATGATTTCAAACACCCGCTCCGCGCCGGCCACGGCGGAGAGAATGGTGTTCACCTGCTGGGAGATTTGGGTGATGGGCTGGCTTACCTGCTTGGTATACTGCAAAAAGGCCGCCAGCCCGCCCAGGTCGCCACTGCGGATGGCCAGCAGACCGCCCACGCAGCAGGTAATGGCGTAGTTGATGTGGCTCAGGTTGCCCATGGCAGGCATCATAGCGCCCGCATAGGCCTGGGCCTTTGTGGCCGCGTCCCGGTAGGTCTCGTTCAGTCCGGCAAAGCCGGCTTTGGCGGCATCCTCGTGGTTAAAGACCTTAATGACCTTCTGGCCCTCGATCATCTCCTCGATATAGCCGTTGACATCGCCAATAGCCTTCTGCTGGGCGGCGAAGTATCGACGGCTCCGGCCGCCGATGGTCTTGACCACCAGCAGCATCACTGCCAGCATGGCAAAGGTGATGGCCGTCAGGATGGGGCTTAGGACGATCATCATGGCCACCGTGCCCAAAAAGGTTAGGGAGCAGGAGATCAGGCTGGCGAAACTATTGTTCAGCGCCTCAGACACGGTTTCAATGTCGTTGGTGTACCGGCTCATCAGTTCGCCGTGAGTGTGGGTATCAAAAAATTTCAGGGGCAGCTTCTGCATCTTGTCGAACAGATCCGTCCGGAGCTTTGCCACAGTGTTTTGGGCCACATGGACCATGATCCGGGCATAGCCATAGGAACAAAGGGCCCCCACAGCGTAAACGCCGCCCATGACGCAGAGCATTTTCGCAAGCCCGACGAAGTCGCCGGGAAGAATATAGTTGTTGATCAGGGGCTTGATGAGGTAGGAGCCTGCCACGGAACAGGCGGAGCTGATCACCAGCAGCACCACCACGATCACCAGCAGGGCCTTGTACCGGCCCAGGTAGCCCATGAGCTTGCCCAGGGTGCCCCGCAGGTCCTTGGGTTTCCGGAAGCCGCCCCTGGGGCCGCTGCCGGGGCCTCCGGGTCCCCGTCTTGTATGATTGTTAGCCACCGATGCTCACTCCTTCCTGCTGGGATTCATAGACCTCGCGGTAAATTTCGCAGGTCTTCATCAGTTCTTCATGGGTGCCCTGAGCCACCACTGCGCCATTGTCCATCACCAGGATCAGATCAGCGTCCATGACGGAGCTCACCCGCTGGGCGATAATGAGCTTCGTGGTGCCCGGCAGATCCTGCCGGAAAGCCTGGCGGATCTTGGCGTCCGTGGCGGTGTCCACGGCGCTGGTGGAGTCGTCCAAAATCAGCACCTTAGGTTTCTTCAAAATAGCCCGGGCAATGCACAGCCGCTGCTTCTGGCCGCCGGAAACGTTGACGCCGCCCTGGCCCAGGTCCGTATCCAGGCCATCCGGCATCCGCTCCAGGAATTCGTCGGCACAGGCGGCCTTGCAGGCGGCCCACAGCTGGTCCTCCGTGGCGTTGGGATCGCCCCAGAGGAGGTTTTCCCGGATGGTGCCGGAGAACAGGGTGTTCTTCTGCAGCACCACACTGACCGCGTCCCGCAGATGCTCCATGGTGTAGTCTGCCACAGGCCGCCCGCCCACGGAAACGGTGCCCTCCTGGGCCTCGTACAGCCGGGGGATCAGGCTCACCAGGGTGGTCTTGCCGCTGCCGGTGCCACCCAGGATGCCCACGGTGGCCCCGCTGGGAATGTGGAGGTTCACGTCCTTCAGCACCCACTCCGGGCTGGTCTCGTTGTACTTAAAGGACACGTGGTCAAAGTCGATGCTGCCGTTTTCCACTGCGGCGTCCGCCTTGGCATGGTCATTGGTGATGGCAGGTGTTTCGTCCAGCACCTCAATGATCCGCTTGGCGCAGGCGATGGACCGGGTCATCATCATGAACATCATGGAGACCATCATCAGCGACATGAGGATCTGTGTGATATAGGTGAAGAAAGCGGTGAGGTCGCCCACCGGCAGCGTCCCGGCGTACACCATTTTGCCGCCGAACCACATGACGGCAATGATGGTACTGTAGATAATCAGCATCATCACCGGCATGTTGATGACCACCATGCCGAAGGCCCGCATGGAGCTGTCCTTCAAGGCGTTGTTCCGCTTTGCGAACTTCTCCTCCTCGTGGTCCTCCCGGACGAAGGACTTCACCACCCGGATGCCGGTGAGGTTTTCCTGCACCACCAGGTTCAGGGCGTCCGTCCGCTCCTGCAGGGACCGGAACAGGGGCCCCGCCTTGGTGAGGATCAGGGCGATAAACACCAGCAGCAGGGGGATGGCCGCCAGAAACACGTTGCTCAGCTGGCGGCTCAGCCGGATGGACAGCACCAGGGCCGCCACCAGCATCACCGGGGCCCGCACCAGCAGCCGCATGCCCATCATCAGGGTCATCTGCATGTTGTTCACGTCATTGGTCAGCCGGGTCACAAGGGACGCGGTGGAAAACTTCTCAATATTGGAAAAGGCGAAGTCCTGGATGTGCTCATACTCCGCCCGCCGCAGCTCCGCGCCGAAGCCCTGTCCGGCGATGGAGGAAAGGGCGGCGCTTCCCAGGCCGAAGCACAGGGAAACGATGGCCATACCCGCCATCAGGGCTCCCTTTCGCAGAATGTAGTTTTGGTCGGCTGTCTCAATGCCGATGTTGACGATGTCCGCCATCACCAGCGGGATCAGCAGTTCGAAGACCGCCTCGGCGGTGCTGCACACCACGCCCAGGGCGATCCACTTGGAATAGGGCTTTGCGTAAGCCCCCAGTTTTTTCAGCATGGGGTTCGATCCTCCTCTAAATTTTCGATCACGCGGCCCAGCAGGGACCGCAGCGTCTCCGCCTCATCCGGACGCAACCCCCTGGCCATGGCGGCCTCCGCGTCCTGAAAGGCGTTCCGGACCAGTTCTTTCATTTCCCGGCCCTTTTCCGTGGCCGACACCCGCTTCTGCCGCTGGTCGTTTTCGTCCGTTGTCCGGCGGATGAGGCCCTTTTCCTCCATCCGGTCCAGAATGCCGTTGACAGTGGAGGGCTTCACCCGCAGGTGCTCCACCACCTCCCGCTGGGGCACGCTGCCCCCCTGGTCACAGAGATAGAGCAGCGTGTGGGTCTGTGCCGGGGTCATATCGTAGCGGGACATGCGGGCATCCATCCGCTCCCGGGCCAAATGGGCCGCGTGGCCCAGCAGGGGCCCCAGGGCAGAGGGGACACAGGCAGATTTCATCCGGTATCAGCTCCTTGTTTTTAGTGTGCTAATTTTTAGTACGCTAAATATTATCACACTTCAAAATATTCGTCAAGCCGTCATTTTCATCTATTTTTTGAATATTTTATGAACTCGAATATGCGCTTTGTTACATTGTGAACAATTTATGAAATCTGAACATACCCTGTTGACATTTCCATCATGTCCTCGTATTATATGAACATAACCATTCCCTAATTGATTTATTTTCCCTCTCTTTTCTCTATCTTACACAAGCAGAACGGACGGCTTACGCCGTCCGTTCTGCTGTCTTTATGACGGAATGTTGGAAAAAGAAATACGGCGTCTGCGGTCATGGAGCCGCAGGCGCCGGTTCTTTTCCATCAGGGTTTTCCGCAGGCCGCTGGCCCACGCTGTGGGTCCGGAGATAATCCAGCCAGGCGCGGCACCCCGCCCGGTTCAGGTGGACGCCGTCAAAGCTCATGTCCGCCGGCAGGCAGCCGTCCTCTCCGGTGACGGCCTCCGCGATGTTTACGTAATCGCAGCCGTTCTCCTCCGCCAGTTCCATCCAGATCTGATTGTACACCAGGATCCGCTGGTTATTGACATAGGAGCCCTTGGCGTCCTGCTCCGCCGACACCGGCAGCAGAGATTGGACCACGATCTCCGCGTCCGGATGGTCTTCCTTCAGCCGCTGGAGCAGGTTCCCCGCGTGGGTCCGGAACCTATCCGTGCCGTTCCAGCCCAATTCGTTGACCCCCAGCATCAGGTAGATCTTGCCGCAGTCTGCGGCGGCCACCGCGTCCGCCAGGGAAATTTTTTTGCCATCCTCCGTTTTCCAGTTCTGCATATCCGTGGCAGAGGCCACCGTCTCACCGTTGACGCAGAAATAGGTGCCCCGGTCCAGGCCGCTGTAAAGCCGGAAGCCATCGGTCCGGGAGTCTCCCACAAAGGCCACATCGTCAAAATAGCTGTCCTCCACCGGATCCGACGCCGGCACCGGCACCCAGGCGGGCTCTTCCGGCACAGGTTCTTCCGGCACAGGTTCTTCCTGTACCGGCTCCTCCGGGATCTCCGGCTCTGTGGGGATCACCGTGACCGGCTGGTCGGGCTGGGGTGTCTCCGGCACCGTGGACGCGCTCCCCTGGGAACGCGCCGCCGCGGCCAGCATCCCCACCGCCGCGATCAGCGCCGCCAGCATAAGCCAGCCCCGTCCCGGCTTCCGGTCCAGATGCTTTCCCGTCACAGCACATTCCCCCTTCTCCATCTAAATCTTTGCCCCGCATTATGTAAACTATGTAAACGGGGTGCAGTTCTTATTAGACACTTTTTGCCGGAAAAAGTCGATACAATTTGATGTAAATTTGATGACAATTCGGTGACAGTTTTTCCGATATGAAACGGCCCGGGTCCAGGACGTATCCTGGACCCGGGCTGTTTGCTTGTCAATCCCGCAGAGAGGTGGGATAGATCCCCGCCGCGTGGAGCTTTTGCAGGTCCTCTGCCACCAGGGCCCGGTCCTCATGGTAGGTCATGCCGAACCACTTGTCCTTGGAGCTCAGCACGGAAACGGTCATCCGCCCCGCCTTCAGTTCCTCGCCCACCATCACCGGCAGAAGGCACTCCGCCTTCACCGCGTCGGCGGGCAGTCCCCGGAGAAAATCCTCGAAATACTTCCGGAGGGCCGGGAAGATGGAGGGCATGAAGCCCCAGAAATTCATGGACACCACCGTATCCGGCGCCAAGTCCCGGCCGGTGTCCAGGTCCGTCAGGTGTCCGTCGGGGTACAGCTGAATTTTCAGCGTCTCCTGAATGGAATCCAACCTGCCGTCCTTCACCTTGCAGACGCCCCGGGACACGGTGCCGTGGAGGCTGGTGGTGTTTTTCAGAAGGTAGCCCACCATGGTGGCTCTGCCATGGTCAGGCAGCTTTACCAGTTCCTCGTAAATGGTGCGGTAGGCGTCCACGCCGTAATAATCGTCGGCATTGATGACGCAGAAGGGGCCGTCCACCTCCGGCTCCGCGCACAGCAGGGCGTGGACCGTGCCGAAGGGCTTGGTGCGCTCCGCCGGGATCTGGTAGAAATCCGGCACGGAGGAAAAGTCCTGATACACGAAGGCCACCTGCACCACCCGGCCGTCCGCCGTCTTTTTGTTCTTGAGATAGCCCACCAGGCCGTCCATCATCTCCTGCATCTCCGGCTTGATGATGAACACCACCTTGTCGAACCCGGCCCGCAGGGCATCGTGGATGGAGTACTCCATCAGGATCTCCCCGTTGGGGCCGATGCCGTCCACCTGCTTGCTGCCGCCGTAGCGGGAGCCCAGTCCCGCCGCCATAATCACCAAAGAAACACTCATGTATTCTTCTCCTTATTGATATGCCCGGCTCACGCCGTTTCTGTCTGCCCTTATCCTACCCTATTTTTTCACTTTTTGCAACGGTCCTCCGCCATCGTCAAAAAAAGAAACACAGTCTTGACATTTTTCTTCCACCGGTTATAATATGAGAACGATAATCATTTTCATTTTGGAGGCAGATATGGCCTATCAGACAAAACAGCAGCAGGCGGTGCTCCGCTGCTTACAGGAGCGGGCGGAGGAATGTCTCTCCGCCGCCGACCTTTCCGAGGACCTTCGCCAAAGCGGCCTCACCGTGGGCCTCGCCACAGTGTACCGCCAGCTGGACAAGCTGACCCAGCAGGGGCTGGTCCATAAAGTCACCACCGAGGAGGGGGCGCTGTATCAATTCTGCCCTCAGGCGGGCCATCCCCACGACTGCTTTTTGCTGCGGTGCGAGGGCTGCGGCCGGATGGTCCACCTGGACTGCGCCCACCTGGAGAAGGTCTGCCAACACCTCTCCGCCGAACACCATTTCCGCATCGACCCCCAGCGCACCGTGCTGACCGGGCTGTGCGACCGCTGTCAGGAGGCAAAGCATGAAGGATAACCAATTGATCGTCTGCCGGGACGTATCCCTGGGCTATGAGGGCCGGTCCATTCTCTCCGGTCTGGACCTCACCATTTCCAAGGGGGACTACCTCTGCGTGGTGGGTGACAACGGCTCCGGCAAATCCACCCTGATGCGGGGCCTGCTGGGCCTGATCCAGCCCCAGATCGGCACCATTGAGCACGCTCCGGCCCTGAAGCACGGAGCCATCGGCTACCTGCCCCAGCAGACCCGGGCCCAGCGGGACTTTCCCGCCACGGTGCTGGAGGTGGTGCTCTCCGGCTGCCTGAACCGGAAGGGCCTTCACCTTTTATACACCCCGGCCCAGCGGTCCGAGGCCATGGTGAACCTGGGCAAGCTGGGCATTCTGGAATTGAAGGACGCCTGCTACCGGGACCTCTCCGGCGGGCAGCAGCAGCGGGTGCTGCTGGCCCGGGCCCTGTGCGCCGCTAGTCAGCTGCTGATTTTGGACGAGCCCATTACCGGCCTGGACCCCGCCGCCGCCCAGGACCTCTACAAGACCCTGGCCTATCTGAATCAAAAGGAGGGCATGGCCATCGTCATGGTGACCCATGACCTGAAGGCCGCCCTGAAAAGTGCCCGCACGGTGCTGCACATCGGCCGGAAGGGCCTGT
>ENA-UERS01000808-UERS01000808.1-human-gut-metagenome-genome-assembly--contig:-NODE-808-length-11751-cov-4.984067_pt1 | contig 11751 bp, 9 predicted proteins | sample MGYA00242991_ERZ507992 | MGnify/ENA primary metagenome ERZ507992 (study PRJEB26167, sample SAMN06115535) | human gut metagenome | host: Homo sapiens | place: China:Chongqing | collected 2015-10-24...
AATCTTCGTACTTCGCGCCGAACTTCAGGGTGGGGAAGATGTAGTTCTCCACAAAGTCCTTCTTCAGATCCAGAACGTACAGCTTGGAAGCGCCGGTAGCTTTGGCCTTTTCCTCCAGGCCGTCCAGCTCAGTGCCCTGGCCCACGTCACCGGAAACGGCGACGACTTCGCAGTTGTTGTAGTTTTCCTTCAGCCAGGGAATGATGATGGAGGTATCCAGACCACCGGAGTAGGCCAGCACGACTTTTTTGATGTTTTCCTTTTTCATAATAAACGCGCTCCTTTTAATAAAAATACACTTTTGTATCCTGATGCGCACTTTCCCTTCGCATCCTCTGTCTTTGATTCGCGGTTGATGATTTTATTATACACAGCGCGGCTTTTCCGTCAATGCTGAAAACTGCCAAACATGCCGCGCATTCGCGGCAGGATTTGTTACACTTTGTATGTTTATGCAATACTTTACGTTTATATTCAAATTTTATGCAGCCAAAATGTATATATGAAATGCAAAAAAGCGCCCCGAAGGACGCTTCCTTTATGCCTGGTATCTTCCCAGGATCGCCTCCACCTGTTCCTGTGTCAGCGGGTGGGTGGGCTCCGGCTTTTCATTGCCCCTGCGCAGGGGCAGCCACCAGGTGGACAAGCCCAGCCAGCCGAACTTATAGGCAGTGTGGGGCTCACGGCCCACGCAGGTGAAGCCCAGGCGGGCATGGATACGCTCACTGGCGGGGTTGGGGTCTGCCACAAGGGCGTAGACATTCCAGTAACCCATCCCGTCCAGAATATCCAGCAGGGCGCGGTAGAGGGTATCCCCCACACCAAAGCCCCGGGCATCGGGGGCACAGTAGATGGTGCTCTCCACAGCCCAGTCGTAGGCCTCCCGGGGGTGGTAGCGGTGGGCGCAGGCGTAACCCAGCAGCTTACCGTCCCCATCCCGGGCCAGCAGCAGAGGGATCAGCGCACGGGTGCTTTCCACCCAGTCCTCATACTCCGGCAGGGAAGAGGGCGTTACCTGAAAGGTGGCGGTATGGTGCAGGACATACCAGTTGTAGATGTCCAGGATCTCCGCCGCATCGGCCCGGGTGGCCAGCGAAAGCCGGGGCAGGTTCTTCTCAGCCCATTCGGCGCACAGGGCTTCCTTCTGCGCCTTAGTCAGCTTTTTCAGGGCTGCTTCCCGGCGCAGAGCGGCAGATTTGTCTGTGCACCGTTCCAGATACGCGAACCGCTGTGCCCCCAGCGCACGGGTGCACTTGGCCCCCTTACCGCTCTTGTGGGCGTGCAGGCGGCTGGCCGGGTCATTTGTCCAGCCCGTGTAGAGTTGGCCGCCTGCGCAGCGCACCATATAGACATAGGCCCGCTCCGTCTTCTCCGCTTCCCCGCTCATATCACAGTCTCCCGTTGTTTTTCAGCACCTGACGGCAGGCGGCCAGCGCCGTCTCCTTATCCTTTGCGGTGATGAGGAACCGGCTGGCGTGGCAGAAGCTGATGCCTTCGATGCCGCTCTTCTGCTCAATGACCTCCTGCGGCTGGCCCGCCCAGCTCTGGGGGAAGGGCAGCTTCGGCTTTTTGGTCTTGTGGTCGGTCACGCACTGGGCGCTCCAACCGCCGCGCTGGCTGGGGTAGATGACGAAGAGGGCATCGGTCTTGTACAGGCCGTTCTTCCAGGGCAGGTAGCAGGGCAGGATCACGATGCCGTCCCGGGAGTTCTTATAGGCCTGCTGCACCTTCTCGTCGGCGCGGTTCACGGCGTTCGCGCTCTCGATCTGGTTTTCCAGGATCTGCTTTGCCACAGCCACCGCCTTGAAGAAGCAGGTGTCCTGATCCTCCTTGGAATCCCACACCGGGTTGAAGAAGCCGATGGCATCGCACAGGCTGTTCTGCTCGCCGGTGTTGTCGTTCAGATCAAGAGGCTGGATAAAGTTTTCATCGATGAGCCGGGCCTGACGCTCCCCCACCAGCCCCGGGCCCAGCACCCGCCACAGCAGGCCGAAGGCCGCATAGGGGATGCCGTTGGCGCGGTACTCGCGGGGCTCCTGATGGTGATCGAACATGCCAAAGCCGATATCATACACGATGCCGTCGAAATCGTCCGGCACCACAAAGCCGCGGGTGATCCTGATGTCCGGCCGGATGATCTGCAGCAGCGCCGTTGCAAATACGTCGTCCGCATGGAACTTGCCGGCATGGGTGAAGCCATTTGCAGGAATTTTCATAACAGCAATACCTCGTTCTCTTTCTTTGAGAACAGTATATCACATTCTGAAGCAGGGGACAAATTTTTGTGCACAACAAAGACCCGCCGGGCAGCATACGCCACACAGCGGGTCTGAAAGGAGGAAGTGCCGTTTCAGGGCACCTTATGAGAAGCGTGTGTTACAGGACGATGGGTTTCTCCGGGTCGAGCTCCAGGTTTTCGCCGTTGGATTCGATCACGCGGCGGTACCACTCGTAGCTCTTTTTCTTGTAACGTTCCAGCGTACCGGAGCCGTCGCTGTTCAGGTCCACATAGATCATACCGTAGCGCTTTTTGATCTCCGCCGTGGAGCAGGAGATCAGGTCAATGCAGCCCCAGCTGGTATAGCCCATCACGTCCACGCCGTCATGCAACGCTTCGCTGACCTGCACCAGGTGGTCGTTCATGTAGCGGATGCGGTAATCATCCTCCACCGTAAAGCTACCGTGGCCGTCCGGCACCAGGGTGTCGTTGGCACCCAAGCCGTTTTCGGCAATGAACAGGGGCTTGTGGTAGCGGCTGTACAGCCGGTTCAGGGTGTAGCGCAGGCCCTTGGGGTCGATCTGCCAGCCCCACTCGCTGACCTTGGAATACGGATTGCGCTTGAGGGTGGGGACCATGTTGCTGCCGGTGGGCTCGCCCAGCGAGTGGTCGGCGGCGGCGCAGTTGCTGGAATAGTAGCTGAACGAAACAAAGTCCACAGTGTGGGTCAGGGCTTCGCGGTCCTCATCGCTGATCTCCAGTTGCACGCCCTTTTCCTCAAACACGCGCTTGGCGTAGTAGGGATAGGCACCCAGGGCCTGCACGTCCGAGAACAAGTACACCTCGTTGTCCAGCTCCATCACCTCGATGATGTCATCGGGGTTCGGGGTGAGCGGGTAGATGGTAACGGCCAGGATCATGCTGCCCACCTTGTACTCCGGGTCGATGCTATGGGCCAGCTGCACAGCCTTGGCGCTGGCCACCAGCTCGTAGTGGATGGCCTGATACAGCTGCTGATTGCTCAGCTGGGCCTTGGGGGTCAGGATGGCACCGCTGACAAAGGGCTGGTGCAAAATGGAGTTGATCTCGTTGAACGTGATCCAGTACTTCACCTTGCCCTTGTACCGCTCAAACAGGACCTGGCAGTATTTCAGGTACAGGTCGATCATGATGCGGTTGCTCCAGCCGTTGTACTTGCGGGCCAGGGCCAGGGGCGTTTCGTAGTGGGAAATGGTGATGAGCGGCTCGATGCCGTACTTGTGGCACTCGTCAATGACATCATCGTAGAACTTCAGGCCCGCCTCGTTGGGCTGTGCTTCCTCACCGGTGGGGAAAATGCGGCTCCACGCAATGGAAAAGCGGTAGACCTTGAATCCCATGCCCGCAAAGAGCTTGATGTCCTCTTTGTAGCGGTGGTAGTAATCAATACCTTTCAGCTTGAGGTTGTCGGGGGTCGGCTCCTCGGTGATGACCTTGAAGCCCTTGGGCAGCACATCCTGGATGGACAGGCCCTTGCCATCTTCCAGATAGGCACCCTCGCACTGATTTGCGGCCGTTGCGCCGCCCCAGAGGAAATTTCTCGGGAAATACATACAGGTTCCTCCCTAATGTTGCAGCGTCCGGGGATCAGTTCTTTTTCTCGTCACGGAACAGGACGAACGAGACGATAAAGGCCACCACAAAGGCAATGGCTGCACCGGCGCAGGCATAGTAGAAGTTGGACATGGTGGTATCCAGTCCAATGTAGCTGGGCAGGGTCAGCAGACCGGGAGAGCCGCCGGAGTAGTTCTTGGTGTTCATCAGGCCCATAAAGAAGCCGCCCACGCCGCCGCCAGCCATGGCTGCGATCATGTTGGTGCGGATCTTCATGGTAACGCCGAACAGGACCGGCTCGGTGATGCCGCAGACGGCAGTGATACCGGTGGCGGAGGTCAGCTGCTTGAGTTCGGGGTCCTTGGTCTTGATGGAAACGGCCAGAGCAGCAGCGCCCTGTGCCACGTTGGAGGCCAGCTGGCCCGGATAGATGATGGTATCAAAGCCGATGGTCATACGGTTGTTGATGCCAATGGGGGTCAGGGCGTGGTGGGTACCTGTCATGACCAGGAACGGCAGGAACACGCCGACGATGGTGGGCACCAGCCAGGGTGCCAGGGTGCTCAGGCCATTGATCACAGCTGCCAGGGCGTTGGAGACCACATAGCCCACCGGGCCCAGCACACACAGGGTGGCAATGCCGCAGATGAACATGGTCAGCAGCGGAGCGGTAAAGAAGCGGATGGCTTTGGGGGAGATGCGGGTAGCCCATGGCTCCACCTTGGACATCAGCAGCACGCCCAGGATGATGGGGATCACGGACGAAGAATAGGAGGCGTTATAGATGGGCAGCATGAAGATGGTGATGGCCTCGCCGCTTTCCTTGGAGGCAGCCACCAGGTTCACAAAGCTGGGGTGGATCAAGATGCCACCCAGCATCATGGCCAGGTAGGGGTTGCAGCCCAGCTTTTTCGCCGCCGAGTTAGCCAGCAGGATGGGCAGGAAATAGAACGTGGCATCGCCCATGAAGTTGATGACCTGGTAGGTGCTGGACGTATTGCTGACCAGCTTGAACGCCACCAGGATGGCCAGCACGGCCTTGATCATGCCTGCTGCGGTCAGCGGGGGCAGGATGGGGGTAAAGATGCCGGTCAGGGTGTCGATGACACGGTCGTACCACTTGCCCTTGGGGGCGGGGGTTGCGGCGGCAGGGGCGGTGCCCAGCATCCCGCTGAGCTTCTCGTACACCTGCGTGACCTCGGCACCAATAATCACCTGATACTGGCCGTTTGCCTGGGCAACGCCCACAACACCGGCCAGGCCCTTGATGGCATCGGTATCGGCTTTTGATTCATCTTTCAGGTTAAAGCGCAGACGGGTGGCACAATGGGTGGCGTTGCTCACATTCTCGGCACCGCCCACCAGGCTGAGGATCTGTTTTGCCAATGCGCCGTAATCTTCTTTTTTTGCCATTTGCAATTCCTCCATGATGGTTTGATCCAGGGTGATCCGGAGCCTGCTGCGCAGAAGCTCTGCGTCAGCCACACCGGGCAGCCCGCGGATCGCGTTGAGGTCGATCACACTGCGGTCCTTTACGGTAACGGACAGACAGCCGCTGCGGAAATCACACAGGCCTATATTTTCTTTTCCGCCGGCCGGAGCAGCCAGCTGCTCCAGGAACTGTTCACGATCCATGGCAGAGGACCTCCCTCTCGGTCAATATCTTCTGAACCGCCCAACGCGCGCCATTGAGCGGATTCATGCAAAAAGGTGGGCAAGGCAGCGGGGCTGGTTCAGGCCTCATGCTTCTCCTGCAAACGGCTGATGTGCAACATAAGGTATACGGTTTCCTCATCGTTGCACTTCCAATTCCAAGTGGTTTGGAAATAGTCCGCGATGGCGCGGGCACACTGATACACCCGCGGGTACTCCCGCCGCATCTGGGCCAGCATCCCGCTGATCCGCTCCTCCACCTGCCTGCCGGAGGCAAGCCGCTGGATGAGGTAGCGCAGATGCATGGAAAACCGGGAATACGAAAAGCTCTCTTTGTTGAGCGTAATAGCAAGCTGTTTCTCCACAATGCCGTCCACGTCCGAAAGGGCCTTGAGCGTCATCATCATGGAGTGCATATTGCCCGCTTCCGCCTCGGCGTTGATGAGGTGGAGGGCAATGTTCACCACCTCGCTGTCTGGCAGCTTCAGCCCGGCTTCCCGCGCCAGCAGCTCCCGTGCCTGTTTGGCCAGCTCTGTCTCCTTGGGGTACAGGTGGCGCACATCGTAAGCCAGCGGGGTCGAGATCTCGATGCCCTTGCGCAGCCGCTCCGCCGCAAAGTTCAGGTGGTCGGCCAGGGTAAAGGGCAGGTTTGGGTTCAGCGCACAGTCCAGCTCGATCTCAGCCCGCTCCGTGATCTCGGCGCAGGCCAGCACCAGCGGGCGGGGCAGATCGGCTGCCATGCCAAAATATTTTGGATTCACATCGTAAAATGTCCGCTCGATGCGGGAAAGGTCCGTCAGCTCGTAAGGCATTTTGGGGAACCCGACCCCCCGGCCCAGCACCACCAGCTCCTTGCCGTTTCCGTCCAGTGCCAGGGCGGCATTGTTGTTGATCTGTCGGATGATTTTCATACCGTTCTACTCCCTGCATCGAATTTTCGGACAAAAAGAAAAACCCCGAACGCAGCAACTTACACTACTCCCCTTGTTTTGGAAAGGGAATTCGATGCAAGTAGCGCCTCCGAGGAGTAACGTCTTGTTTTTACGAATTTATAATACCAAAGGTTCTTTGCTGTGTCTATTCGCACGATACCCAAAAAAACGTGTTGTTTTTTGTGCACCGTGAAAAAAGTGCAGCAAAAAGCCGCCGGGCAGAGAAATGTCCAGCAGCTCCTGGTTCAAGCTAAATTCTATGCACTTACTTTTTCCGGCTGCGCGTCTTGGTCACAGCCGTGGTGGGCTTCACGGCGGGGGAGAGGTTCGGCTTTTCGGTGAGGGCAGTGGTGGCGGGCTCGCCCAGTGCCAGCACCTCGGCCAGCTCCTTCTGCACCTTGGCGTTGACAGGGTCGTTCACGGCCAGCACATCGGAGTAGAACTGCTCCATCTCTTCGCGGGTGGAGAAGGTTGCAACGTACATCTGGTTGCCCATGGCACCGGAAAGTGCCTCGGGGATGCGGTCCACCATCCGCATATTCTTCTGGTACTTCTGCATGATCTGCTCATGGCTGTACACAAAGTTTTTGCCATCGCGGCGGCCTGCAAAGGGGCAGTAGTAGTGCTCGCCCACCGGCATATCCGTGCCGCCGAAGGCGATCATATCTGCCCAGATCTTGTACACGTTGGTGGAGCGGGCAAAGTTGATCATATCCGGGGTAAAGCCGCCGCAGGGGCGCATATTGACCTCCAGCGCCACGAGCTGGCCCTTTTTGCCCATGCTGGCCTGATCCTCGGTCATGCGGAAGAACTCAAAGTGGACGAATCGGCTCTTCACGCCAAAGCTCTTGACGGCGGCACGTCCGGCGGCGCGGGTATCCTCGGGCAGGTCTTTGATGATATAGTAGATGGAGTTATCGTTGTCGTTGACGATGTCCATGATGGACACCGGGCTGACGTTGCCCGCCTCAAAGATGGGGTTGCCGCTGCCGTCGATGATGGCATCGTAGCTGTTGACCTCGGCGTGGACGAACTCCTCCATGATATAGGCGAGATCGGGGTGATAGGTGCTCTTGTAGAGCAGGAAGCGCTTCAGCTCCTCATCGCTGGACAGCTTATGGGTATCGGAGGCACCCACACCGTTGTCCGGCTTGACCACCACCGGATAGCCCACCTCGTCTATGAACTTCCTGCAGCTTTCCAGGTCGTCCACCATGTGGTAACGTGCGGTGGCGATGCCGGCCTTCTGGTAATACTCCTTCATCTTGCTCTTGTACTTGATGCGGGGCATATCCTCGGTCTGGAAGCCGGACTTGATGTTGAAGTCCGTGCGCAGGGCCGCATCCCGCTCCAGCCAGTACTCGTTGTTGGATTCCAGCCAGTCGATGCGGCCATACTTGAAGGCGAAGAACGCCACCGCACGGTAGACCTCGTCATAATTCTCCAGACTGCCGACCTTGTAGTATTCGTTCAGGCTGTCTTTCAGCTCCGGCTTCAGCTCATCATAGGGCTGGTCACCGATGCCCAGCACGTTCATGCCGTCGTTTTTCAGCTCCCGGCAGAACTGCCAGTAGTTGGTGGGGAAATTGGGGGAGATAAAGATAAAATTCTGCATAGCTTGATGATTCCTCTTTTATCCAAGAATATAAGGCATATAATATACGGCCTGCTGATACCACCAATCCCAGTCGTGCTTGACATCATAGCCCCACAGGTCCACCCAGACAGGGATGCCTTTCTGCTCAAAGATCTGCTTGAGCTGCCGGGTGGTATCGGGCTGCTCCCAAGCGCCCTGACCGCAGCAGATGACCGCCTTCCTGCTGCGGTAGAGGTCCATATAGGGGTGATCGGTGGGGAAGTTGGCCATGTAATCCACAGGGGAGTTCTGGTAGACCACCTCGTCCATGTAATCGCCAAAGCCGTATTTTGCGGTGTAGATGCCGCTGAGGGCCAGACAGCCATCGAAAAGATAGGGGAACCGCAGGTAGAGGTTGACGGCATGGGTCGCGCCCAGGCTGCAGCCAAAGGCGATCACGCCGGGGAGGCTGTCCCAGCCGTTGCGCTCCTTGGCGATATACTGGATCTTGGGCACAACTTCCTCCACGATGTAGCGGATCCACTGCTCATAGCGGCGGACCCGCCAGTAGGGGTCGCCGTTGGTGTCGGACCAGGTCTCCTGATCGATGGTGTCGATGGAGATGACCATGATCTGCCCGGATTCGATCCACGGTGCCAGCGTACCGGCCATGTGGAAGTCCTCAAAGTCGAAGAAACGGCCATCCTGACAGGGAATAAAGAGCATGGGGCGGCCTGCGTGGCCGTAGACCTTGCACTCCATCTCCCGGCCCAGTGCGGGGCTGTAATCCTTGAAGTATTGTGTTTCCATGTAGTTTCCCTCCTCTATATAAAAACCTCTCCGGCGCTCCGCGCCAGCTCGCCTATCAGGAGAGGCGGCATCCCGAAGGGATGACGGAGAGGTTCAGTCCAACTCGTACATCAAAGTATGGAATACGAACGGCAGCTGCTTTTCCCAGCTGGCTTCGCTGTGGGTGCCGCCGGGCACCAGGCGGCTGGTCAGGTGGATGCCCCGGACCATGATCTTGCTGCACATCTCGGCAAATTCCCTGCGCATTCCCTCGTGGTTGCCCATCTCCTGGGAACCGTAGTCCATGTAGAGCACCGTGCCGGGCTCCAGCTTTGCGCGGCCCACCAGACCGCTGAGCTTTTCAGGCGACACCCAGATCGACGGCGACAGAGCTGCCGCGCGGCTGAAGGTATCGTTATACTGCAGCAGGGCGTACAGGCTCATCAGGCCGCCCATGGAACTGCCGCCAATGAACGTGTGTTCCCGGTCCGGCAGGGTGCGGAAATTGCGGTCAATGAAAGGCTTGAACCGGTGAATGAACCAGCTCATGGTCGCCTGCCCCTTGCCGTCAAAGTGGCCATAGGTCGGGTCATCGAAGCGGTAGGGCGAATACTCCACAAGGCGCTCATTGTTGGGGCCTGCATTGCACTCCACTGCCGCCACGATGAGCGGGGTATCGGTGTAGTCCAGATAATCCGCCACGCCCCAGCTCTTGCCGTAGGTGGCATCCGCATCAAAGAACACATTCTGGCCGTCGAACATATACAGCACCGGATACCGGCGCTCCGGGTCGGCTTCATACATGGTGGGCAGGTAGACATACACCCGGCGCTGCTCCACACCGTTCACCGCAGGATAGCTGACGCTCCATTTTTTGACCATATTCCAGTTCCCTCTCGTTTCTGTTTTTCTGCACATAGTCTAGCACTGTGCAGGCGGAAAAGCAATCGGGAGACAAAACCATGATACGGCAAACGCCGCCCGGCGGCATTCCCACCCGGCGGCGTTTGCAAAAAATTCTGAACAAAGAGAAGCGCGGGAAGGATCAATACTTCTTCTCAACCGGAACGATCCAGCCCTTGGTATCGGGGATCTTGCCCCACTGCATCCCGGTCATGGTATCGTACAGCTTCTGGGTCACAGGGCCGATCTTGCCATCGCCAATGTAGGCGTGCTCGCCCTTCCAGACCAGCTCCTTGACAGGGGAGACGACTGCGGCGGTACCAGTGCCGAAGACCTCTTCCAGCTTGCCTTCACGGGCGGCCTGCATGATGTCCGCAATGGCCAGCTTGCCTTCGATGACATCATAGCCCCAATCCTTCAGCAGCTCGATGCAACTGCGGCGGGTAACGCCGGGCAGAACGGTGCCGACGGTTGCAGCGGTGTAGACCTTGCCGTCGATCTTGAACATGATGTTCATGCTGCCGACTTCCTCAACGTACTTCTTCTCCACGCCGTCCAGCCACAGCACCTGTGCGTAGCCCTGCTCCTCGGCCAGCTCACCGGCCTTGATGGAAGCAGCGTAGTTGCCGCCGCACTTGGTGAAGCCGGTCAGGCCGGGAGCGGCACGGATGTATTCATCTTCAACGTAGATGCGGACGGGGTTGATGCCCTCGGCGTAGTAAGCGCCGGAGGGAGCACAGATGATGCAGAAGATATAGTGCTTGGAAGCGTGCACGCCCAGACCCACATCATTTGCAAAAATGAAGGGACGGATGTACAGGGAAGCGCCATCGGTATGGGGCACCCAGTCGCGCTCCACATCCACCAGAGCCTCAACAGCCTGCACAAAATCCTCCTCCGGGATCTTGGGGATGCACAGACGGTCGGCGGAATCCTGGAAACGCTTTGCGTTGCACTCGGGGCGGAACAGCTGAATGGTGTCATCCGCGGTGCGGTAAGCCTTCATGCCCTCAAAGATCTCCTGCGCATAGTGGAACACCACCGTGGCCGGGTCCAGCGGGAAGGGTGCATAGGGGACGATGCGGGCATCGTGCCAGCCCTCGCCCTCGGTATAATCCATCACAAACATGTGGTCGGTAAATTTCTTGCCGAAGCCCAGCTTGGTCTCGTCCTGGGGCTTCTCCTTGGGAGAAGTGGTACGAGTGATCTTGATATCCAACATGATATATTTCCCTCTTTTCTGATCTCACACAGCAGATTTTGCGCGGCACGCGCCCGCACCTGAAATGCCGAATGTTGTTTTCTATTATAGTAGCATGAGCCGGATTTGCAAGGAAACGCAAAATCTTTCATGTTTGGGGGCTGTAAGTTGTCGCAAATTGTGATATTATTGCTGTAAGCAGGGCTTCTCCCACAGCGGCCCCTGCTGTTAAACCTCTCCGTCAAAACCTATCGGTTTTGCCACCTCCCCTAGTAGGGGAGGCCTTGGCAGTCCGGGCAGGTTTCCAGTTTTGCCAAAGGCTCCCTTATTTGAGGAGCTGCCGAGCGATAGCGACGGCTGAGAGGTTAGACAAAGTATTATCTCATCAAGAAGGGAACCAATCCATTATGATCAACGGCGTAATTTTTGATATGGACGGCCTGATGTTCGACACCGAGCGGATGTGGGCCACTTTCTGGAAACCGGCGCTGGCGGCGCTGGGGCTGGAGTACAAGGAAGGCCTTGCCGAGGCTGAACGCGGCACGGCGGGCGAAACTTCCCGTAACATCGTACGGCAGTTCTACGGAGAGGACTGCGATGCCAACGCCATCATCGACAGCCTGCACCGGGTGGCCGATGAGGAGTTCCAGAAACCGGTGCCCAAAAAGCCGGGGCTGGACGAGCTGCTGGCCTGGCTAGATGCCAACCACATCCCCATGGCAGTGGCATCCTCCAGCCGGGTCCACGTCATCGAGGGCAACCTGAACAACTGGGGGCTGACCCACTACTTCAAGGCGCTGGTATCCGGCCAGGCCCCCTGCCCAACCACAGCTCCCGCAAGCCTCTGTCCGAAACCGTCACGTTCCTGTAACATCACAGGGATGCA
>ENA-UERS01000815-UERS01000815.1-human-gut-metagenome-genome-assembly--contig:-NODE-815-length-11699-cov-3.206591_pt1 | contig 11699 bp, 6 predicted proteins | sample MGYA00242991_ERZ507992 | MGnify/ENA primary metagenome ERZ507992 (study PRJEB26167, sample SAMN06115535) | human gut metagenome | host: Homo sapiens | place: China:Chongqing | collected 2015-10-24...
TTAAACCCGACGCCCGCCTGTACGTCGGGATGGCAGGCCTTAAACCCACTCTCTTTTGCCGAAAACGCCAGCGTCAGCGCCAGCGGGTAGGGCAGGCCGCTGCGCAGCAGCGCCGTTTTTTCCGCCGGGCTGATAATGCTGCTCTCCAGCTCCGCGGCCAGCTGTGGGGTAAACCGGCGCTCGATATCGACGCCCACCGGCCGATCGGCGATCACCGCCAGCGCGCGCTGGCCGCAATGACTTATGCTGCCGAACCAGGGCGTGGGCCACAGCGGCTGGCGCCGATCGCCGATGGCGGGAAGCCGTTTCTCCCCCACCTCGCGCAGGGCGTATGCCGCGGCGATGCGTCCGGCCAGGTGCTCCGCCTGCCGCTTGCGGCCCCACCCGGTCAGGCTGGCGTGATAGGGCAGCCAGAACAGATCTTCAGGCTGGAAAGTCGCCGGGTCGAAGTCGATCTGCTGGATGGTATAGCCGGCCAGAGGCAATGCGGTGCGATGGTGGCGCATAGGGTAAGGTTACCGCGGTTGCCCCCGCCCTTTGTCCAGCAAGGGCGGGGGAGGGAGAACCCGCTATCAGAAGTGGGTGTTGACGCTCAGGTACCAGGTGCGGCCCGATTCATTGTAGGTCTCGGCGCCGGCGCCGTACATCGTGCCGGTGGCGCCCCCGGTGGTCTGGGCGTTGCCCGCGCGCCAGTGGCGCTTATCGAAGACGTTATCCACGCCGCCGGTCAGACTGACGTATTTGGTGACGTCCCAGGTCGCGCTCAGGCCGAGGATGCTGTAGGGGCTAACCTCGTTCTTCTCGCTGCCGGTGACCGGTTGACCCTTGTAGTTGTACTTCTTCGGCTCCTGCTTGCCGTACCAGGTGAAGGTCGACTGCAGCGAAACGTCATCGCGAACCTGCCAGCTCAGGGTGGAGTTCAGCGTGTATTCCGGGATAATCGACAGACGATCGCCGGTCTCTTTGTTCTTACTCTGCAGCATATAGGTGATGTTGTTGGTCCAGTTGACGGTCTCGCTCACCGGAACGTTCAACGTCCCCTCCAGACCTTCCACCACCGCTTTCGGCACGTTTTCCCACTGGTAGAGATCGGTACCTTTATTGTTTTGATAGACCGGGGCATAGCCCGCTTCAATCTTGTTGCGGTAGTCGTTGCGGAACCAGGTGACGCCCGCCAGCCAGCCGTCGCGTTTAAACTCGAGGCCAATCTCTTTGTTGATGCTGGTCTCGGCTTTTAAGTCGTCATTACCCTGCAGATAGCAGCCGTCTTTACTGGCGTAGCAGCCCTGGCCTTTACTGTAGAGAATGTAGTTCGGGTTGGTCTGATACAGGCTCGGCGCTTTATAGGCGCGGGCGATGCCCATCTTCAGCGTGAAGTCATCCCACAGGCCCTGCGACAGGTTGAGGGACGGGCTCCAGTTATTGCCGACAATGCTGTGATGATCGAAACGCAGCGCCGGAGTCAGCATGGTGGTGTCGGTCAGCTCCATGTTGTTCTCGGCGAACAGCGAGAAGATTTCCGCCTGCGAGTACGGGCTGCGGCCGGTGCTGTCGTAGCCCGGAATTTCGCCTCCCGACAGCGCCTGGGTGTTGGACGCGTTATCCTTCATCCGCTGTTGATTCCACTCGCTGCCCAGCGTCAGGTTCTGATTAACCAGATAGTCGAAGGGAATGCTGACTTCGCTGTGCAGCATCACATCCGCCAGATCGATATCCGTGAACTGGTTGCTGTTAAAGATCCCCTCGGTGCCGCCGGCCAGGCCTTCGCCTTTGCGCGAGTTGCGGGTGCGTTCGTACTGCGCCCAGTTGCTGGTGGTCACCCCGTTGTCCCAGGCGCCGTTCCAGGTAACCGAGTAGGTGTTGCGATACAGACGGTTGGTCTCTTTACCGTAGTTCTCTTTTACCAGGTCGTTGGTGTTGGTGTTCTGGGTGTCGCCAGCGTAGAGGTTGCCCTGGCGGCTGTAGCCGGCCTCAAACTCCAGCGACTGCATCGGAGCGAATTCCCAGCGCACCAGACCATCGATGTTTTTGTTTTTCACCCCTTCGCGCCCGGCCGGCAGGGTGTCGGCATAGATCCCGGTACGTTCGGACTGATGGCCCTGGTTGATATCCCAGGCGTCGGCCTGCGTTTTGTCGAGATTACCGAACAGGCGGAAGCTGAAATCGCCGCCCAGCGGGCCGCTGAGGCTGAAGTTAGTGCGTTTGGTGGAGCCTTCATCCTTGTGCTCCGGGGCGTTCATATAGGTGTTCCATGAGCCGTGCCACTCATCGCCGGTTTTTTTGGTGATGATATTCACCACGCCGCCGGCGGCGCCGTTGCCGTAGCGGGCGGCGGCCGGGCCGCGAATCACTTCGATACGTTCGATCATCTCCGGCGGCACCCAGCTGGTATCGCCGCGGGTGTCGCGCTCGCCGCGCCAGCCAAGGCGCACGGAGTTGCGGCTGGTGACCGGCTTGCCGTCGATCAGGATCAGGGTATTTTCCGGGCCCATGCCGCGGATATCAATCTGGCGGTTGTTGCCGCGCTGGCCGCTGGTGGAGTTGCCGGTCAGGTTGACCCCCGGCATGGTGCGAATGATCTCCGAGACGTCGCGCGCCGGGGGGCGTTTGCGGATCTCATCGGCGGTGATGGTGGAGACGCCCGGCGCCTGCAGGTTCTGCTCGGCGGCGGTGACCACCATGGTCTCTTCAGCGGCGCTGTTTTTATCGTCGGTGGCGGTTTCCGCTGCGCTTAACGGAAAAGCAACCCCGTAAATTCCCAGATTGACCAGCAAGGCCAGGGATTTGATCCTGTTATTCATTGTTATTCCTGCTTTTTGTCGCCACGTTCCCCAAACGCCCCTTCCCACCGGGAGGGGAGGCGGCATAAATGTTGCCAAAAGCGGGCAAAGGCACTCCGTCGCTGGCTGAATAAGCCCGATTTGACATGTTCTGATGAAAGACGCGCTTCCCACGGCGCGCTAATACGCTATTGCAAATGCAAATAGTTATCAATAATATTATCAATAAATAATGACAATTAATTAAAAAAGTCACGCTATACATAGGGTTAATGACAGAATGTTAAGGACAGGAAGCGAGGAGTGGTGGCAAACCCTGCGGGGGCCGCAGTGCCGCGCAGTGGATGACGCCATCGAGGTAACGTTCTGGTGGCGGGACCCGGCGGGGGATGAAACCTGCTCTCCCCATCGTCGGGTATGGCTCTATATCACCGGCGTGACCGACCACCATCAGAATGCGCGGCCGCAATCGCTGCAACGTCTCCCCGGGACCGACGCCTGGTTCTGGCGCACTACGCTGTCGCCGACCTGGCGCGGCAGCTACTGTTTTATTCCCTCCGACCGTGACGATGATTTTTCCCCTGAGGTGTTCAGCGCTGATGCGCCCGACCGCGCGCTGCTACGCGAAGGCTGGCGCAAACTGCTGCCGCGGGCGATAGCCGATCCGCTGAACCCGCACAGCTGGCGGGGCGGACGCGGCCATGGCGTGTCCGCCCTGGAGATGCCGCAGGCCCCCGCGCAGCCTGGCTGGGACCCGCTTAATGAGGCACATCCTGCCGCCCGTTGCCTTGAGTGGCGCAGCGCGCGTCTGGGCAACCATCGCCGGGTCTGGATCTACACCACCGGCGAGGCTGTCGACCCGCAAACGCGGCCGCTGGCGATCCTGCTCGACGGCCAATTCTGGGCCGAGAGCATGCCGGTGTGGTCGCCGCTGGCCGCCCTGACCCGCGAGGGGAGACTGCCGCCGGCGGTCTACCTGCTGATCGACGCGATCGACAACCAGCGCCGCGGGGTTGAGCTGCCCTGTCACCGCGATTTCTGGCTGGCGGTGCAGGAGGAGCTCCTGCCGCTGGTCCACGGCTATGCCCCGTTCAGCGACCGCCCGGATCGGACGGTGGTGGCCGGGCAAAGCTTCGGCGGTCTGGCGGCGATGTTCGCCGCTCTCAACTGGCCGCAGCGCTTTGGCTGCGTGCTCAGCCAGTCAGGCTCCTACTGGTGGCCGCACCGTGATGGCCGCGGGACGGGCTTTATCGGCGAACAGCTTCGCCAGGGTGAGGTGTCCGCGGCCGGGCTGCGCGTCTGGCTGGAAGCGGGCCAACGCGAACCGATCATTTTTCGCGCGAACCAGGTGCTACTGGCGCAACTCACCACAACACAGCAGACGATTTTCTGGCGTCAGGTTGACGGCGGGCATGATGCGCTTTGCTGGCGCGGCGGGCTGACGGCAGGGCTTATCCAGCTCTGGCAGCCTCTGCTGTCGCACCCTTAGCATCGCGTTTTACGACAGGAGTTTGATATGCAATTCAGTAACCCCTTCGACAATCCGCAAGGGCAGTTTTACATTCTGCGCAATGATCAACAGCAGTACAGCCTGTGGCCGGCGCACTGCGACCTGCCTGCCGGCTGGACGGTGGTGTGCCCCCCGCAGTCGGCCGAGGCCTGCAACGCCTGGCTGGCGGCCAACTGGTCGACACTGACCCCCGCCCATCATGCGTCATAAGGAGCTGACAATGACCACTCGTTTACCGCTGGTTGCCGCGCAGCCGGGGATCTGGATGGCCGAGCGCCTCTCCACTCTGCCAGGCGCCTGGAGCGTAGCCCACTATGTTGAACTACGCGGCGCCCTCGATCCGACGCTGCTGGGAAAAGCGATTGTCGCCGGTCTGCAGCAGGCGGACACCCTCAGCCTGCGCTTTGAGGAAGAGGAGGGGGAAGTCTGGCAGTGGCTGGCGGCCGACCGCACCTTTGCCGAACCGTCGATCATTGACCTGCGGACGGCGCCGGATCCGCATCGCGCCGCTACGGAGCGGATGCAGGCGGATCTGGCGCAGGATCTGCGCGTCGACGGCGGCAACCCGCTGGTGTGCCATCAGCTGCTGCGCGTCGGCGACGACCGCTGGTACTGGTATCAGCGTTATCACCACTTGCTGGTGGATGGCTTCAGCTTCCCGGCGATAACTCGGCAGATCGCCGCCATTTACCGCGCCTGGCAGCGTGGGGAAGCCACTCCTGAGTCGCCTTTCACCCCCTTCGCCGAGGTGGTGGACGAGTACCAGCGCTACGCCGGCAGCGAGGCCTGGCAGCGGGATAAAGCCTTCTGGCAGGCTCAGCGCCAGGCGTTACCGGCGCCTGCCTCACTCTCTGCCGCGCCGCTGGGCGGACGCGCCGCCGGGAGCGATATCTGGCGGATGAAGCTGGAGATGAACGCCGACGCCTTCCGCCGCCTGGCCAGCCATGCGCCGCAGTGTCAGCCCGCTGACCTGGCGCTGGCGCTCACCACGCTGTGGCTGGGGCGCCTGTGCAACCGGATGGACTACGCGGCGGGCTTTATCTTTATGCGTCGGATGGGTTCAGCCGCGCTGACCTCGACAGGGCCGGTGCTCAATGTCCTGCCTCTGGCGGTGCATATTGACGCCCGGGAGACGCTGGCGGACCTGGCGATGCGCCTCGCCGCTCAGCTGAAAAAGATGCGCCGCCATCAGCGCTATGACGCCGAGCAGATCGTCCGCGACAGCGGCAAAGCGGCAGGGGACGAACTGCTGTTCGGCCCGGTGCTGAACGTCAAAGTCTTTGATTACCAGCTGGATATCGATGGTGTGCAGGCAGTGACCCACACCCTCGCCACCGGCCCGGTCAACGATCTCGAGCTGGCGCTGTTCCCGGATGAGACCGGCGGGCTGTCGCTGGAGATCCTCGCCAACAAGGCCCGGTACGACGAAGCCGAGCTCCGTCGCCACATGGCGCGACTGACCGCGCTGCTGGCGCAGTTCGCCGCCGATCCGGCGCTGCGCTGCGGCGAAGCAGAGATGCTCTCCGCCGACGAGCTGGCCCGGCTGGCGGCGGTCAACGATACCGCTGTGCCGCTGCCTGCCACCACCCTCAGCGCGCTGGTGGCCGACCAGGCGCGGAAGACCCCGGATGCCCCGGCGCTGGCGGACGCCCGCTGGCAGTTCAGCTATCGCGAGATGCGTCAGCAGGTGGTGGCGCTCGCGCAGCTGCTGCGTCAGCGCGGCGTGAAGCCAGGCGACAGCGTGGCGGTGGCCCTGCCGCGCTCGGTGTTCCTGACCCTGGCGCTGCACGGCATTGTCGAAGCGGGGGCCGCCTGGCTGCCGCTGGACACCGGCTACCCGGACGACCGCCTGCGGATGATGCTGGAAGACGCCCGGCCGTCGCTGCTGATCGCCACGGAGGACCAGCTGGCCCGCTTCAGCGATATTCCGGGGCTGGAAAGCCTCTGCTACCAGCAGCCGCTGGCCGCCGGGGATGACGCGCCGCTGGCGGTGTCAAAACCAGACCATACCGCCTACATCATCTTTACCTCCGGCTCCACCGGGCGGCCGAAAGGGGTGATGGTCGGCCAGACCGCCATCGTCAACAGCCTGCTGTTGATGCAGGATCGCTATCCGTTATCTGCCGACGACGTGGTGGCGCAGAAAACGCCGTGCAGTTTCGACGTGTCGGTGTGGGAATTCTGGTGGCCGTTTATCGCCGGCGCGCAGCTGGTGATGGCCGAGCCGGAGGCGCACCGCGACCCGCAGGCGATGCAGCAGTTCTTCGCCCGCTACGGCGTGACCACCACCCACTTTGTGCCGTCGATGCTGGCGGCGTTTGTCGCCTCGCTGGATGCCGACAGCATCGCTGCCTGCCGCACGCTGCGGCGGGTATTCTGCAGCGGCGAAGCGCTGCCGACGGAATTGTGCCGCGAGTGGGAGCGCTTGACCGGCGCGCCGCTGCATAACCTGTACGGCCCGACGGAGGCGGCGGTGGACGTCAGCTGGTATCCGGCCTGCGGCCCTGAGCTGGCGGCCGTGACCGGCAGCAGCGTGCCGATTGGCTGGCCGGTGTGGAACACCGGGCTGCGCATTCTCGATGCCGCGATGCGCCCGGTGCCGCCGGGGGTGGCGGGGGATCTTTATCTCACCGGCATCCAGCTGGCGCAGGGCTATCTGGGGCGCCCGGATCTCACCGCCAGCCGCTTTATCGCCGACCCGTTTGCCCCCGGCGAGCGGATGTATCGCACCGGCGACGTGGCGCGCTGGCTGGCGAACGGCGCGGTGGAGTACCTTGGCCGCAGCGACGATCAGCTGAAGATCCGCGGGCAGCGCATCGAGCTTGGCGAGATTGATCGGGTGATGTCGGCCCTGCCGGACGTGGGGCAGGCGGTGAGTCACGCCTGCGTCTTCAACCAGGCGGCGGCGACCGGCGGCGATGCCCGACAGCTGGTGGGCTATCTGGTCTCTGACTCCGGCCTGCCGCTGGATACCGCGGCGCTGAAAGCGCAACTGGCGGAACAGCTGCCGCCGCATATGGTGCCGGTGGTGCTGATGCAGCTCGCTGAGCTGCCGCTGAGCGCCAACGGCAAACTGGACCGCAAAGCGCCGCTGCCGACCCTCGGCGGGGAGCGCAGCGGCCGGCCGCCGGAGCCCGGGATGGAAACCCTTGTCGCCACGGCCTTCAGCCAGCTGCTGGGCTGCGAGGTGAACGATATCGACGCCGATTTCTTCGCCCTTGGCGGTCATTCGCTGCTGGCGATGCGCCTGGCGGCACAGCTCAGCCGCCAGCTGGCGCGGCAGGTGACCCCGGGGCAGGTGATGGTGGCCTCGACGGTGGGCAAACTGAGCGCGCTGCTGGCCGCCGATCTCAGCGATGAGCAGGCTCAGCGCCTGGGGCTGGATACGCTTCTGCCGCTGCGCGAGAGCGACGGTCCGACGCTGTTCTGCTTCCATCCGGCCTCCGGCTTCGCCTGGCAGTTCAGCGTGCTGGCGCGCTATCTCAGCCCGCGCTGGTCAATTACCGGTATTCAGTCGCCGCGCCCGCAGGGGCCGATGGCCAGCGCCGCCAGCCTCGACGAGGTCTGCGAGCATCATCTGCGCACGCTGCTGGCGCAGCAGCCGCACGGCCCTTATTACCTGTTCGGGTATTCGTTGGGCGGCACCTTAGCCCAGGGGATTGCCGCCCGCTTGCGCCAGCGCGGCGAAGCGGTGGCCTTCCTCGGCCTGCTGGATACCTGGCCGCCGGAGACGCAAAACTGGGCGGAGAAAGAGGCCAACGGGCTGGATCCCGAGGTACTGGCGGAGATCGACCGCGAGCGCGAAGCGTTCCTCGCCGCCCAGCAGGGGCAAGCCTCCGGCGAGCTGTTCAGCGCCATCGAAGGCAACTATGCCGATGCGGTGCGGCTGTTAACCACCGCGCATAGCGCGAAGTTTGACGGCAAGGCGACGCTGTTCGTGGCGGAGAAGACGCGGCAGGAGGGGATGGATCCGCAGGTCGTATGGGGCCCGTGGGTGGGGGAACTGGAGGTGTTCAGCCAGAACTGCGCCCACGTCGATATCATCTCCCCGCAGGCCTTTGAGGCCATCGGTCCGGTGGTCAGGGAGATTCTGGGGTAACGGTTGAGTTCGGGCTACAGCAGGTAGCCCGGCTCAGCGTAGCGCAAGCCGGGGAAAGAGGAGATTACCGGCGGCCCAGCGGGACCACCAGCGGCGTATGCGCCACCGGATCTTCAATGATCGTGCAGCGCAGACCGTAAATCCGTTCAATCAGATCGGCGGTGACGATCTCCTTCGGCGCCCCCTCGGCGACGATCCTGCCGTCGCGCAGGGCGATCAGGTGGGTGGCGTAGCGGCAGGCCTGGTTAAGATCGTGCAGCACCGCCGCCAGGGTATAGCCCTTCTCGCGATTCAGCTCACTCAACAGTTCCAGCAGGTCGATCTGATGGCTGATGTCCAGCCAGGTGGTCGGCTCATCCAGCAGCATAATCGCCGTTTCCTGGGCCAGCACCATCGCAATCCACGCCCGCTGCCGCTGGCCGCCGGAAAGCGTGTCGACGCTCTGCAGCGCCAGATCGCTGATCCCGGTCGCTCGCATCGCCTTGTTCACCGCCTCTTCATCTTCTTTGCGCCAGCGGGTAAACAGCGGCTGGTGCGGATAGCGCCCGCGGGCCACCAGCTCCTGCACCGTGATATCGCCAGGGGTGGTGGCATTCTGCGCCAGCAGCCCGATGCGGCGAGCAACCTCTTTACTGGCGTACTGCTGGATCTGCGCGCCGTCGAGCCAGACGTGGCCGCTGGCGGGCGTCATCAGGCGACTGAGGGTGCGCAATAGCGTCGACTTGCCGCAGCCGTTGGGGCCGATAATGGCGGTGAAGTGACCGTCAGGGATGGTCACGTTCAGCGACTCGGCGATGGTCTTGTTCCCGTAGGCCAGGGTTAACTGCTCGCCGCGCAAACGGGAGGGGACAGCACTCATTTTTTGCGGGACTCCTGAATCAACAATGCAATAAGGTAAATACCGCCGAGGCTGACGGTTAACACGCCAACCGGCAGCTGCCACGGCATAAACAGCCGTTGGGCGCCGTAATCGGCCAGCGCCAGCAGCAGCGCGCCGCACAGGGCCGACTGGGTCAGTCCCCAGCGGGCCGTGCCGCTCAGGCGGCGGGCGATATGCGGCGCCACCAGCGCGATAAATGAGATCGGCCCGGCCAGCGCCGTCGAGGCGGCGGTGAGCACCACCGCCACCAGCATCAGCAGCAGGCGCGAACGCTCGACCTGCACCCCCAGCGCGCAGGCGGTATCGTCGCCCATCTCCAGCAGCCGCATCCGGCGAACCAGCAGGGCGCTGCCCACCAGCATCAACAGGATCAGCGGCGCCGACGGCCAGGTTTTACCCCAGGTCAGGCCGTTAAGCGATCCGGCGTTCCACAGGCCCGCAGAAAGGGCGGTCTCCAGCGAGGCGCGCAGCAGCAGCCAGGTGTTGAATGCCACCAGCATGGCGCGCACGCCGATGCCGATAATGATCAGGCGGAAGGTTTCGATCCCGTTGCGCCAGGCCAGCAGCCAGACCACCAGCGAGGTCAGCACCCCGCCGGCCATCGCCGCCAGGGCGATCGCCGTCAGGTTCTGGCCGAAGAGGACCATTGCCACCAGCACGCCGCTCCAGGCGCCGGTGTTAAAGCCCATCACGTCCGGGCTGCCGAGCGGGTTACGGGTCAGCGACTGGAAAATGGCGCCGCTGACGCCGAGCGCGGCGCCGATGAGCAGCGCCATTAACACCCGCGGCAGCCGCCATTCGTTCACCACCATCGCGACGTTGCGCGGCGCATCGCCGAACAGCGCCGAGAACACCTGGTCAATCGTCAGGGGCACCGGGCCTTGCGCCAGCCCGAGCAGGGAAATCAGCAGGCTGGCGGCCATTAGCAGCAGACAGCTGGCTATCAGGCGGCGGGACGGGGCAATCACAGGCCACCTCCCCGCGGCTGGCGGCGCACCAGCCAGATCAGCACCGGCGCGCCGAGAAAGGCGCACACCACCGATACCCGCAGTTCGCCGGGCACCAGCAGGCGGCCAATCACGTCGGCAAACAGCAGCAGGGCCGGGGTGGCGAGCAGGGTGACCGGCAGCGACCAGCGATGATCGGCCCCCACCAGCCAGCGCGCCATATGCGGCATCATCAGGCCGATAAAGGCGATGGGGCCGACGACGGCGGTGGCGCTGCCGCACAGGACGGTGATGACGATCAGGCCGATCAGCTGGGTGCGGGCGACGCGGCTGCCGAGGGCGGTGGCGGTATCGTTGCCCAGGCTCAGGCTGTTCAGCGCCCGGCTCAGCAGCAGAGCGGCGATCCCCGCCACCACTACCGGCAGCAGGACAATTTTCAGCGTTTGCAGGGTGCGGATATCCAGCGAACCGGCCTGCCAGAAGCGTAGCTGATCGTAGACGTCCGGGTTGAGCAGGGCGATGCCGTTGGACAGCCCCTCGAGTACCGCCGCAAGGGCGACCCCGGCGAGAGTGAGGCGCACCGGGCTCAGCTGACCGCCGCCCTGGCTGCCGGTAAAGGCTACCAGCAGCGAGGCGCAGAGCGCGCCGCAGAATGCCAGCAGCAGCTGCTCCTGCGGGGAAGTGATCCCAAACAGCGCCGCGCCGAGGACGATGGCGAAGCTGGCGCCGGAGTTGACCCCCAGCAGGCCGGGGTCGGCCAGCGGGTTGCGGGTGAGCGTCTGCATCAGCGCGCCGGCGAGGCCGAGGGCGACGCCGGCCAGCAGACCGGCCAGAGTGCGCGGCAGGCGCGCGTCCAGCACGATAGTGCAATCAGCGCTTTGACAGGTTCCGCTGAAGGCGGTGAATACCGTGCCGATCGGCAACGATTTGGCGCCGATGGTCAGGCTAAGCGCGGCGGCTAAGGCGAGTAATAGCAACAATCCGGGCACGGCGACAGAGCGTACCGCGGTCGTAGAAAACGACATAACTGACATCCCTGATATGATAATGATAGTAATTATCGTTATCGATTTTATTCAGCTATGGTAGCATGACCCACAGTAAAAAGGGTATTAAAAATAACGACAAGGCGCTGTAATGAACCGACAATCCTGGCTGCTCAATCTCAGCCTGCTGAAAACTCACCCGGCGTTTCGCGCCGTTTTTATCGCTCGCTTTATCTCTATTCTGTCGCTTGGCCTGCTGGGCGTGGCCATTCCGGTGCAGATCCAGATGATGACCCATTCGACCTGGCAGGTCGGGCTGTCGGTGACGCTGACCGGGGCGTCGATGTTTGTTGGTCTGATGGTGGGGGGCGTGCTGGCTGACCGCTATGAACGTAAACGCCTGATCCTGCTGGCGCGCGGCACCTGCGGCGTGGGCTTTGTCGGCCTGTGTCTGAACGCCCTGCTGCCGGAGCCGTCGCTGGCGGCGATCTACCTGC
>ENA-UERS01000816-UERS01000816.1-human-gut-metagenome-genome-assembly--contig:-NODE-816-length-11684-cov-3.711036_pt1 | contig 11684 bp, 8 predicted proteins | sample MGYA00242991_ERZ507992 | MGnify/ENA primary metagenome ERZ507992 (study PRJEB26167, sample SAMN06115535) | human gut metagenome | host: Homo sapiens | place: China:Chongqing | collected 2015-10-24...
TCGAAACAGAAATATCCTTTTTCACACACAATCAGTCCCACATAATTCATCAGGAAAGGCTTACACAATATCTTCGGAAAAGCTTTAACTTCCCCTTCCAGGCAGCAAATATCTTTTCCCGCCATCAAATCGCGCTCAAAACGTGTTAAACGCATTTCTTGTTCCTTAGCATCCATCCCCATAACACTAAAATGAAAGTCTGCCACTAAGGTAAGATTTTTCTATATTCCCATCATGAAACAAGAAAATAAAAATACATCACGGGGAGCTTTCATAGGTACTTTTCCACCGAAAAGTCAGATTAAGAAATGAAATACGCTCCACCGTGATGTATAAAGCAAATAAATGAACGAGTGTAAAGTATTTTATGTCTGTAAATCCAGCTTTCTTTTTCTCCACGGAATTACCAGCATAAGAACGGCACATGCCATACAGCCGTAGAATGTCCATCCCGACATTTCTTTTACAGCAGCCAAAGTAGCCTGTACCTGCACACGCCCTTTTGTTGAAAGAGCTGCCATATTATGTGCTTCCTTTTCACTTTTTCCCTGATACATCATCCCTTGAACCGTCTGATTATATGAGGCTGCTACCTCTGTATTCAACTGATCCATATCGTGAGCAAAGCGAGTTACATAGTGTTGCTGACGATGCTGCATCACATTGGTATAGATAGCAGTTCCAGCCCCCGGTCCCAGTACCATACGCACTGTCAACATGATACAAATCCAGGTAGACAGATATTTATAAGGCATCCGCTGATTGGCATGTACAGCTGTCAGCGAATAAAGTAGCATCATTCCGGCAGAACGGATAATAACCGGATATTTCATGCGCTCGTACAAGCCGTCGGTCTGTACCTCAAAATACATAAACAGGCTGGAAAGTCCTATCAGAACAAAGCCCATCGAGAAAAGGTATTTCAGATGTACTCCTTTTGACCCCATGGCAATAGCAATAATGCAACCGATAAAATAACCGGCTATACTCCAGTTATTAAGCGACGCATTCTGCCAGTTGTCTATCTTCATACCAACTCCTGCAAACACACTGACAAACATGGCACTGGAGTTGAAAATCATCAGCAACAGAAAGAGCAGGATACCCATACGGATAGAGCGCAACTTAAACACATCCATCAGAAAATAAGGCGAATTATGGTTACGTTCCATATAGACAAACAGTATGGCAAACACAACAGCCGTCGCGGTAGCCCAGCAAATAGATGGAGAATCGTACCAGTCGAGCACCTTTCCATACGCCAGCACATAAATAGCAGCCGAACACATCACGCAAAATATTACCACACTGCCAAACTTACGCAAGTTGATAGGAAAACGTTTGCCCACATATTTATGATAAGGCATGGTGATAAACACAACCAGAATAGATAATAGCAACGCCCCCATCATGAAATAATATACATACTGCCATTCGTACTCATAAGCCAGTCATGCAGTGAGCGAAGTTCCTATCTGCCCCAGAATCATGAAAAACAGATAAATGGTAGGCATACTGGTACTATTTTCACGGTCCAGCTTATCCCATCCTTCACCATCCACAGGTTCATTGCCCGGAGTTATATTTCGGGTAGCCTCCATCTTGAACGCATATTTGATAAGCGTGAACAGATTGACCATCATCAGCACCATGCGCAGAAATCCCATCACCACACTACAGACAGCCAGCAGGTAAATACTATCGGTCTTGGCACATATGTAACTCAATATATAAAGCAGCGAAAAGCCTACGATGCACATCATTTTCTCACGGCGGATACAGACCAGTTCATAAAAGAACGGAGAGAAAGCCGCCATTCCTACAGAAGTAAGAAAACCAACAAACTGAATATGTTCAGACTGAATACCCAGCCCGCTCAGCATCTCGCCACTGTTTACCGTATACACTCCGCTTGCCGTAAGAATCGGAATAAATAACAGCAACAGAATAAGAATACCCAAAGGTTTGGGAACCCAATTATAAAACGGATAATTTTTCGGACACGAAGGCATAATTCTAATTTATTAGAAACTGAAAAACATGTTTGTCTTATTTTTACTGTCTGGCTTTTACCACTACCATCATTCCGGCAGCCAGACGTTCATTGTCTTCCGATGAAAGGTTCGTAAAATCAATACGTACCGGAATACGCTGCTGAATCTTGACAAAGTTTCCGGCAGAGTTATCAGTCGGAACAAGTGAATATTTCGAGCCGGTTGCTCCAGAAATAGCTGTAATCTTTCCGGTAAACTCCTTATCGCTGATTGCATCTACTGTAATACGGACTTCCTGTCCCACGTGAAGATTCTCTACCTGAGTTTCCTTATAATTAGCTATCACCCACTTCTGCGTATCAGGAAGAATATACGTAATGCTTTGTCCGGCACCAATATATTGTCCCTCTTCCAATGCACGACGTCCCAGCTTCCCGTCACAAGGAGCCAACACAACAGTATACGAAAGGTTAAGTCGTGCCATTTCGAGTGCAGCCGTAGCACGTTGTATGGCAGCTTCCGTACTTTCTCTGCGATTGGAAACTTCCTTAATGCCCGACATGGCAGCTTTTTGCTGACGCTTTGTAGCCTCCAGTTTCTTTCGTGTAGCCTCATATTCCGTTTCAATCTGTTCCAGCTGTATCAGTGTTGCCGCATTCCGCTTCAGCAAGTTTTCATAACGCTGACGGTCTTTTTCGAGTTTAGCCAGACGAATTTCAATTTCGGCAATAGAAGCCTCATAAACAGAAGCCGAATTCTGTGTAGTCTGTAAGGTAGCATCTATTACCGTAGCTCCAGCCATTGCATCTTTCAAGGCAGCTTCAGCCTCCATCACTCGGATACGGTATTCACGGTCATCGAGCACCAGCAAGGTATCTCCCTTCTTGACCGACTGATGTTCGGTGAAATAAATTTTCTTAATATATCCCGACGCACGCAAGTTCACCGGAGAAATGTATTGTTCTATCTGTGCGTCGTTACTGGTTTCCGTCTGTTTATAATCGAGAAAAAGAAAGGCAACCTCTATTACTCCCCATATATCGTGAAGGGCTGTTCATATTTTCCTTTTCTGCATTCTAATCACTTATCATTTGCTAGCCGAAACGCCCATCCATTCTATTTTCAGGTGATGCAGCATGGTAGTACTCTCTCCACAACTTCCCGTATGCTGAATCCCCATACCTCCCCAAGCATTAGGAACGATATCAGCCTCCAAACTTACAGACGGTTTCAGATTCTCGTCCGTTACAGGAGATGAAAGCGGAGTGGAAGTTTCGGCATGGGCCGTCAACTTACTTCCTTTAACCTCAAGTACAATGGTGCAGTCGGTACGGTAACAGGTGGAAGATACCGGAAGAGAAATCGCAGTAGTCCTGCCATTTTCGTATTTCATCAGCATGAAATCGACCGCATTGCTGTATTTTGTCGTACGGATAATACGCAAAGCATATCCAGTCAGAGTACGGGTATCGAACTTGATACAGATATCCATATATTGCCCCGTAGCACTTCCAAATCCTTGTCCTGCGGTTTTGCTCGGATCTACATTCAAGGTTATTTTCATGTCTCCATATCTACCTTCCAATGGAGTATATAACAGCCGTGCTCCACGCTGCGCCTGCAGCAAACCCGTTCCGCGTGATCCGTTCATTCCCTCTCCATACACCCAATAGTCCTTATCGGAGAAAAGTTCCCAATCGTAACCTTCCGTATCAAGAGGCTTGTATCCTCCTATTGTCCATCCGCCGGAATACAATACAGGCTGATTGGAACAAGGAAAATTTCGAAAATCAGTTTCGAATACATCTACCGGATTTACCTGTTTCCTATCAACAGGTGATGAAGAAATCACCGTATATTCTTTACCGGGATGACAACGCAAATGTTTGGGTGCTACCGTTGCCATAAGATAATATCCAACGTCTTCTTTTGTTAATCTATAGGTTGTTTCGGGCTTAGCCAACCGTGACACTGCTACCGGATATTTCGTTTTACCCTCCTTGTCAACAGCCCGATACCAGGTAATCAGCGACTCATCTTTCCGTCCCTGCAAATCCAGTTCGTAACTTACCATTGCTTTTCCATCTGCTATTTCCAGCTTCGGCACTTCCACAAAAGCAGGAGCTTCCACAAAATCGGGAGCAACTGTCAGTTCTACTGCACATTCCAATCCATCTTCCGTATAGGCTACAACAGTGAAATGTTTGGTTTCGTCCTCATGATTCATTGCCTTGACCACACACGTCCCGTCTTCTCCGGCAGACAGGCTGACATACTTTTCATATCCCGGCTGAATCTTCCAGCGAACAGAGCTTCCCTGCTGCACATAATTGCAGTGTCTTTTTACGTTGGCAGCCAACTTCACCGGATTGCCTCCGGTCTGTACAGAGGCAACCAGCGGAGTAACCGACAAACAAACCGGCAGATTCGCATAATCCCTGCCATCATGTTCTCCGATTACCCGTACACTATCCTTCACTTGAAGCGGATCCCAGTCATCATCTCCCCGAAGTAAATTATAAGTGTTGTAAATTACCTTACCATTTTCATCTGTCAGGCGGTATGCGTGAAGTACATTTTCCTGCTCCATACATACTGTATTATAAGGCTTGTCCGCACCTATTACGTAAGGCTGTCCATTCATCGTTACACCATACTGGTAACACCGTAACCAGTCGGACGGCTCGTGTGTCCAGCCTGCATATACAGGCTTTCGGACATGAAACCGGCAATCGACAACAGTCAAAGGTCCCACTCCTTTACAAAAATACTGACGGTCTTCGTCATGACATACATAAAAATCACTGTTCAAGAAAACAGCCCCTCCCATATCCGTCCGCCAGAATGGTTTCTGACCATAAAACTTCAACGTACAGTTCAGGTAAACTCCTGTACCAGTCAACGCATCGTCGGTACTTTCCATATAACATTTATAGAACAAAATACGTTTTGCCCCATTCAAAGGATTCATATTCAAGCGGCTAATGAAACGGACATTTTCTGCCACAATTTTATCTCCATGACAATAGGCTACATGCGCCTGGGTAATGGCAGACATTCTTTTTTTACGTCCTAATTCTTTCTTTAAAGGAAATTCCAGATCGACATTACAATAGTTTCCCATCGTAAGATTCTTCACCGACAGACCATCTCCCCAGAAATCAAACATCGTGAAGTTTCCTACAGCTCCCTGTGTCTGACCGCGACTGGAAGCAAGCACTACATTTTCAGGATTTTTGGTTAACCCGACAAGATGCAGATAAGGACATTTTACTACCAGTCCGAAAGGTTCTTTACCGTCTTTTCCTACCCTTACCTGAGGATCATCAGGATTATCAATCCAATATACATAAGGAGCTATATATACTTTCATAGGCTCTGCTTCTGTTCCGGCAACAAAAGCCTTGGCTGCTTCATTAAAGCTATTGAATACAAAAGGATATCTGGCCGTCACTTCATCGGACAGCTGCCCATCGATAAAAAAGGTTTTCTCTCCCAACTCTATTTCCTTTCCTTCATAGAGAATCTTATTTCCTAAAAACTCTATAGGATTTGTAACATCCAACGAACGATATCCGCATACAGACTGAGCTGGCAAAAACTCACAAAAGATTATCCAGCAAAGCAAAAAAGAACAAAATTGTGTTTTCATTATCATGTCGTGTTTTTCAATATGGTGATAAAAATACAAAGAATACGGAAAAAGGCATGACATATCACTAAAAATTTGATATGCCATGCCTTATAACAGAATATAAATCAGTTTGTCTACAAAGACTATTCCCAGAGATTCAATTTATTTTTCTGTGCTTCCTCGAGTGAAACCGTCTTTACCTGTTTGGTCTTATTCTTTTCACGAAGCTCACGGTATTCACTTTCCAGTTCTTCTGCAAATGTACTTCGAAGATCAAGATTCATCAGGCGTGCTGCCACCGGAGCATTCAGTGAAGCATCTTTCATATATACCACCGGAGCATGATAAACTGGAGCAATCTTCAAAGCTGTATGAAGTTTGGAAGTTGTAGCACCGCCAATCATTACAGGAATATCAAGTCCGGCACGTTCCAGTTCTGAAACGACATGCACCATTTCTTCCAGCGACGGTGTAATAAGTCCGCTCAAGCCGATAATATCTACCTTCTCACGAATAGCCGTTTCAACAATCTTTTCTGCAGGAACCATTACGCCCAAGTCGATAATTTCGTAATTATTGCATGCCATAACCACAGAAACAATATTCTTACCGATATCGTGTACATCTCCCTTTACTGTAGCCAACAGCACTTTTCCTGCACTGCGTGCCCCTTCCTTTTTTTCCGTCTCAATATAGGGCTGAAGGATAGCTACCGCTTTTTTCATAGTACGTGCTGTCTTTACAACCTGAGGCAAGAACATCTTACCGGAACCGAATAAATCACCGACATGATTCATTCCCGACATAAGCGGACCCTCGATAATGCTGACAGCATCCGGATATTTGGCAAGTGCTTCATGCAAGTCTTCATCCAGATAATCGCCAAGACCCTTTACCAGTGCATACTGTAAACGTTCTTCTACAGTCGTCCCTTCACGCCAGGCAAGATGTGAACTGGCTGTTTGCTGCTCACCCGAGTTCTCCTTTTCCGCTTTCAGTTTTTCAGCTGTTTCAATCAAGCGTTCAGCTGCATCCGGACGACGGTTCAGCACCACATCCTCAATCCGTTCCAGGATATCCGAAGGTATATCTGTATAAAGTACAGAAGTTCCCGGATTGACAATACCCATATCCATACCCTGCTGAATAGCATGATAAAGGAATACTGCATGCATTGCCTCACGTATATAATTGTTGCCACGGAAAGAGAAAGAAAGATTACTTACTCCTCCGCTGACGTGTGCGCCCGGAAGGTGACGGCGAATCCAACCTGTAGCTTTAATAAAATCGACAGCATAATTATTATGTTCCTCGATACCAGTAGCCACTGCCAGCACGTTCGGATCGAAGATTATATCCTGAGGACGGAAACCGACCTTCTCTGTAAGAATACGATAAGCCCGTTCGCAAACTTCTATCTTCCGTTCAAATGTATCGGCCTGTCCTTTCTCGTCGAAAGCCATTACGATGACTGCCGCTCCGTACTGCTTGACGGTACGGGCATGCTCAACAAAAGCTTCTTCGCCTTCTTTCAGTGAAATAGAGTTGACGATACATTTTCCCTGCACACATTTCAGTCCTGCCAGAATAACTTCCCACTTGGAAGAGTCTATCATAACAGGCACACGAGCAATATCCGGTTCTGATGCAACCAGATTGAGGAAGGTTGTCATCTCCTCAGCAGCATCAAGCAATCCGTCGTCCATGTTAACATCGATAACCAACGCGCCGTCTTCTACCTGCTTGCGGGCTATCGACAAAGCTTCATCGTATTTCTTTTCGTTTATCAAACGAAGAAACTTACGTGAACCGGCCACATTACAGCGCTCACCCACGTTGACAAAATTAATTTCAGGAGTCACTTCCAACAGTTCCAGCCCGGAAAGCCAGAGATAATCCGGTTTCGGAGCAGGCACATGAGGTTTGACATCTTTAATAAATTCCTGATACTTAGCAATATATGCTTCGGTAGTGCCACAGCATCCACCGATTATATTCACCAGTCCTTCATCGATATACTCCTTGACTTCGGCAGCCATTTCTTCGGGTGTCTGGTCGTATTGCCCCAGACTATTAGGAAGTCCGGCATTAGGGTAAGCACTTATATAATAAGGAGCACGACGGGCCAACTGCTCCAGGAAAGGTTTCAACTGTCTGGCACCAAAAGAGCAGTTCAGTCCGATGGAAAAGATATCAGCATGCTGTACCGAAGCCAAAAACGCATCAAGCGTCTGTCCCGACAACGTGCGTCCAGCAACATCCGAGACCGTAACAGAAAGCATTAAAGGAACTTTTCTTCCCAAATTCTGCATAGCTGTTTCTGCGGCCAGAACAGCAGCTTTCGCATTCAGTGTATCGAAAATTGTTTCTATCAGAATAGCATCTACTCCCCCTTCAAGCAAAGCCTCCATTTGTTCACGGTAAGCTTCAGAAAGTTCATCGAATGTCAATGCACGAAAAGCGGGATTATTTACATCCGGACTCATCGAGCAAGTTTTGTTGGTCGGTCCTACCGAACCGGCAACAAAGCGTGGTTTTTCGGGAGTTCTCGCTGTATATTCATCAGCAATTTTACGGGCCAGACGAGCTGCCGCAAGATTTATCTCACGGCAATAAGCCTGCATATGATAATCTGCCATCGAAACAGCAGTTGCATTAAATGTATTTGTTTCGATGATATCAGCTCCTGCCTCTAAATACTTACGGTGTATTTCCTCTATAACATCCGGCCGAGTCAGGCACAACATATCATTGTTCCCTTTCAGCAATCCTGGAAGATCCTTGAAACGCTCTCCCCGAAAATCAGCTTCCGAAAGGTTGTATTGCTGTATCATCGTTCCCATGGCTCCGTCGAGCACGAGAATACGTTCGTTTATTAGTTGTTGCATTTTGAAAAAGCTCTATTTAAATTTAAAACACAGGGAATCGTTTTCCTCATATGCCAAAAGCACGATGCAGACAACTTATATAAACTGTAATTGTCTGCACCATCTTTCTCGATCATCGCTTGAACATGCGATCCATCATACGCTTATCTTCTTTTTCTTTCAACGTCTGGCGTTTATCGTATTGTTTCTTACCTTTTGCCAAAGCAATCACAACCTTCGCCAACCCTTTTTCATTAATATACAGACGAGTCGGAACAATGGTAAATCCAGGCTCGGCAGAAGTACGTTCAAGTTTACGAAGTTCTTTTTTCGTCAGCAACAACTTACGGTCCCGACGAGCTGAATGATTGTTGTACGAACCGTAAAAATATTCAGCTATATGCATATTCTTTACCCACAACTCTCCACGGGAAAAGAAACAAAACGTATCAACCAAACTTGCTTTTCCCTGACGAATAGACTTTATCTCAGTTCCGGTCAACACAATTCCGGCTGTGTACGTATCGACAAACTCATAGTCGAACGAAGCACGTTTATTCTTAATATTTATATTACCGGCGTTTGTTTTCATTAATTCAATATTACTGATAACTTATTAAATATAAATTCGATAATAGCAGGACACACCAAAATGATGATAGTAGCCACAAGAGTAAAGGCAGTCTGTTTGTTCTCCTCAACCTTAAGCCATCTGCGTACCCCCTCGAATACAATTACAATGGTATATATTTGCAATATCCAGTGCAGTACAACTATAGAAAACAGTCCACTGACGATATTCAATACAAAAGTAACTACCATAGAATAGCCCACAAACACAAGTATCCGGTCGTAAGAATCTTTCCCTCCCAGCCAGTTATGATTCAACTTATCCAATAAATAAGCTGAAAGAAAAAAACCACCGAACAAAGCTACAGCTACAGCACAACAACGAGTCAAGGCTACCTGGAACATAACGGATGAAAAATCTTTTCCGATAAATGTTCCGATAAACTCTGACAAGCCACACAACCCAATAAGAGGATAAACAAAAGCAGGCATTACTGACCTTCCTATCCCCCGCTCTGCAATTTCACTCCACGCTTTGCCTGGAGTAGACAACAAAGCTATTATCTGCTGAAATAATGATTTATAATCCAATGTTATTCTACTTTTTTGTAATAAATCCGAACTTCGGAACTGCAAATGTACAAAAAAGAAATAAAATAAGGCACGAATTATACAGAAACGCTGACATACATTAACATACACAGCCTTATCTGCATAATCCGCACCTTACGGACGCATACTTTATCGAGTATGCTTACTCTATATTTCTCTCTCTTAAATTATTCTGTAACCTCTGAACCTGAAGTGTTACCGGCCAGCTTATTATAATTTTCGACTACTGTCTTATAGTCTATTTCGTATGTTTTGCTCTTTACATTGTCATCGTTGTATTATGCATTATATGTATTTTGCTCGAATTCGATAACAATTTTATCCGGATTTTTGCCACCGTTTGCAACTTTATATGCAGAAAGAGGAGCAGCCAAAGAGAAATGTCTGAATTCATATGCGCGACTAGTACGTTCCTTATTATCTTCTTCATCAAAATCTTGTATTTTATGACGGAGATGCAATGTCATAGTAGAACCATTGAAATCAGTTGCCTGATCGTAATATAACGTAAAATTATGAAGAGCTACCTCCTCTTTCAAGTCGTCGTTATTATTTGCTGGTTTATAATAATAATAAAGTGGAATAAACACATCATTCAATTTATAGAAAACAGGAGTAACCTGTCCACCTGTACTACCCGAACTTGTAACATCATATATAGGAGCATTGGCATCATCTTCTGTTGGAGCCGAAGGCAAAACATATCCATCTGCCAACTGTGAACAACCATACAGCTGGACATCTATCATCTTAGTAGTATTATTGACGGTTGTAGGGTCATACGAATAAGCAATATATGCATATTTTCCTGATTCCAAATCAGCAGCAACCTCTTTATTAGAAGGAACATATTCATATCCAAACTGATTTTTCAAACTAACAGTTCCCAAAAAGCCAGTAACTTTTACAAAATCTTCCCCACCATAGCTATTGGTATAATCTCCCCCATTCAAGCAAGAGCTAAATCCAATCATCGATGCAAAAGCTGATGCCAACATAAAAAACTTCATTGTCTTCATATTCTTCCTTTATTTATCTTTTATTATTTATTTTTTTTCACTTAAAATGAAAATGAGTAAAAAAGACTGCTTTCTTTATCTTTATTTTTAACTTTTATTCACTATAAACCAAAAACAAGCAATAAATTCCAAAGATTACTCTATCCCTGCAAATTGTTCCAAATGCTCATCTACATACTCAGCAATCTGTGCTGTAACTCTCTCCTCCATATCCATATAGGCCTCTTCCAAATCATCAAACGCTTCGTATTGCTCATACATTGCCATAAACTCATCATCAGAACATTCTTTTTCCAAATCTTCACGATGAGCATCATAAATCTTTTTAGCATCATAAATAAGCTTTGAAAAATCTTTCGCTCCAAACATACGCATCGCCTTGGCAAAAGGATTATCAAAGATATATGGTCCGTAACCATTTTGAATCAACTGTATAAAACCTCCTTCAAGCACTTCTTCACGAAAGAAATGATAACCTAGTAATGTATGCTGATACCCATTCAGTAAAGGCATCGTTTCAGCATTAATTACTCCTCCTGTAACCTCAAGATACTTATGGATAAACACATTCAGAAATTCATCCATTCCAGCTTCGGCTCCACGACGTAGGTCTTCGTCTTTTACTTTAATTTCGACTTCATTCATATACCTAATTATTATTACTTACAGATAGGTATTACCATCCTGCTGATATTACCACCGGCAAAGATACAGGTTTCTTTCGGAAGATAAAAAACATTTTGACAAGCAGAGATTACAAAACAAGAGTTTCAGCAAAAAATATCATTAAAAACCAACAAAAAGTTAGGTTTCATTGATTGCATAACTAAATAAAACGACTAACTTTGCGTACGAATTAAAGAAGAAATTCCGTAATAAGAAGTTTACGAAATACTTATTTTTTATTACTCATAAAACGTAAAGAATATGACTTATTCACACGAAGTTGAACACATGTGTGTTGTAAAAAAAGGACCTAATCATGGTC
>ENA-UERS01000837-UERS01000837.1-human-gut-metagenome-genome-assembly--contig:-NODE-837-length-11451-cov-2.777651_pt1 | contig 11451 bp, 12 predicted proteins | sample MGYA00242991_ERZ507992 | MGnify/ENA primary metagenome ERZ507992 (study PRJEB26167, sample SAMN06115535) | human gut metagenome | host: Homo sapiens | place: China:Chongqing | collected 2015-10-24...
TGGTGCCGTTGCTCTTCTCCTCAATCAGGCGCTTCCACTCGTTGCAGGCAATATCCAGAGGTTCTCCGGGGTTGTTTTCGTAACCAATCTGAATCGTAACCGCAGGAGAAGCAGATGCCTCGGCCTGGGTCTGCTCCTTCTTGGGGGCTTCCTGCTTGGAACCGCCGCAGGCGGTCAGGCCCAGCAGAGCGGCGCCTACCATCAGCATCGCAAGAAACTTTTTCGCTTTCATACTGTTTTTCTCCTCTTTTCACATTTTTCTATTCTCTTCGGCTGTAAATCGCCGAAAAAAATACCTCATTTATTGCCCGCGCCTCCCGCGGAACTTCCCAGCCCTCCGTACATGACCTCATAGATCATGTCCCGGGAGTGGATAATGTGGAAGCGGCAAAGCTCTTCTACCAGAGCGCCATCCTCCTTCAGCATGGCCTCCACGATGGCCACATGCTCCTGCCGGGAAATATTGAGCTGGTCCGGATGGAGGGGGGTCTTGCGCCGCTTGATGCGGATCCGCTGGTCGTGGTCGTACACATTCCGCAGTCCGTTGCGCAGAAAGATGTTCTCATTGTAGCTGGCAATGGTGGTGTGCAGCTCCGTGTCCAGGCCCTGAAAATAGGCGTTTTTCTCCGCCAGATCCATCTCCTCGGACCAGTGGCCCAGTCGGTAGAGAATGTCCTCCAGCCACTCCCGGGGGACCGAGTCAATGGCATGTCTGGTAAGATATGGCTCATTCAGGAGCCGCATCTCGTAGACCGCCCGCACCGTCTCCACCGTGATATCGGTGACGAAAGTGCCCTTTCGTGGAAAGGTATAGACAAAGTTTTCGTCCCGCAGGCGGGCGATGGCCTCATGGACCGGGGTGCGGCTGGTGCCCAGCTCCTCCTGCAATTTCTTTTCTGAAATGTCCGACAGCGGAGCAAGCTCGCCTGTGATGATTTTCTTTTTAATTACCTCGTAAGCAAGCTGGCCTTTTTCCTGCATATTGGACTCCCTTCACGGACAGTTCCTGCCGCAAACTGATATTTCACTGATATACCAGTTGTACACACAGATTCAACCACGCCGTGAAAAGATTGGAAATACACATCCTGTCCAATCTTTACATTCACTTTTTGTCGAATTTACCAGCAGGGGGGTCTTTCGCGCCGCGAAATTGGCACACGTGTTCATTTTGGCCCGAAAAATATGGTATAAAGTCCAGCCTCAGCCTTTCTGTTATACCCTTTCAGCCATCATCATGAGTAATTGCATCCGCGCATTTTTCCCAACCGCAACCACATTTTCATTATCCATTATATGATTGGGCCTCTTTTGTGTCAATTGACCATATACCCATCTTTTTCCCCATATATTTGTCTAGTCTGCCTACAGATTTCTTATTTTTTTACACGTGTTCTCCATAAATTGCTAAATCGCGGAAAATGAATTGACAACAGGGGGAAACTTGATAAAATCAGTCTATACACACCGTCCCAAACAAAGGAGGATCTCCGGTGAACAGTTCCGAAATCGCCAAATTGGCGCACGTGTCAAGAACTACGGTTTCCCGCGTGCTCAACGGTCACTCCAATGTCTCTGAGGAGACCCGCCAACGAATCGAAGCCGTGATTCGGGAACATAACTATTTTCCCGATGCGGCTGCCCGCAACCTGGTGGGCAAGCAGAATAAGGTCCTGGGCCTTTTCATCATCGACTTGGCCGCCACTCAGGACGAATACACCATTTCCCGCTCCCAGTTCTTCTACGACTATATCGCCTACGCCATCGACATCGCCAACCGGCACGGCTACAATCTGCTGACTACCATCATTCACGAAGACAATATGCAGGACATCGACCGGCTGTTCCAAAACCGGACCATTACCGGCGGCATTCTCATGGGTGATCATCTTGAGCAGAATGACCTGGCCCGCTTTGCCTCCCACGGCTATAAAATGGTGCTGTATAACCAGGTACGCTGCAGTCCGGCCCCCAACATTCTGTCGGTGAATTACGACAACTTTCTGTGCGGAAAAATGGCGGGCGAGGAGCTGGTCCGCCACGGGCATACGCGTATCGTCCATGTTACCGGCGAGCCAAACAAGCTGTCTGTGCAGGATCGTCTGGATGGCTTTGAGAGCGCCCTCACCGCCGCGGGGATCGCCTTTGACAGGGAACACCAGCTGGAATACGGCGCCTTCAACCGCCGTTCCGGCGGCTATAAAGCTACACAACGGCTTTTGCAGCGCTGCTGGGAGGATCTGCCCACCGCTCTGTGCGCCGGCTCTGCCACCATGCTGATGGGCACCTTTGAGGCGATCCACGATCTGGGGCTCCGCATCCCAGACGACATTTCCCTGATCGGTATTGACAATGTGGACACCGCCATTTATACCACGCCCTCCTTGTCGTTGGTTTCCACTTCCTGCGAAGAAATTGCCATGGTCACGGTGGCGCGGCTCATTGAACTGGTGGAAAACGGCTCCGTCACGCCGATAGATTTTGTCATCCATGATGTGACCCTTGAACGCCGGAACAGCATTCGCCAGCTGTAAGCTGCGCTCCGCCGCGGAGGAAAGGGGAATGCCTTCTTATGCAAAAACCCCCGGTGTACGGGATCTCTCCGGTTTTGCCGGAGCGGTTCCATCCACCGGGGGCTGTCTGTTACGTTTAGGGCTGCTTGCCAATGTAGGCCAGTACGCCGCCGTCCACATACAGAATGTGGCCGTTGACGAAATTGGACGCATCAGATGCCAGGAATACTGCCGGGCCCATCAGGTCCTCTGGCTCACCCCAACGGCCCGCAGGCGTGCGGCCCACAATAAACTGGTCGAAGGGATGGCGGCTGCCGTCCGGCTGGCGCTCCCGCAGGGGAGCGGTCTGCTTGGTGGCAATGTAGCCAGGACCGATAGCGTTGCACTGGATGTTTTTGCTGCCGAATTCAGAGCAGATATTCTGGGTCAGCAGCTTCAATCCACCCTTGGCGGCGGTGTAGGCGGCAACGGTTTCGCGGCCCACAGCGCTGAGGATCGAGGCCACGTTGATGATCTTGCCGTGACCACGCTCGATCATACCGGGCAGAACGGCCTTTGCCACAATGAAGGGCGCCGTGAGGTCCACGTCCACCACCCGGCGGAAGTCCTCAACAGACATCTCGCACATGGGAATGCGCTTGATGATGCCGGCGTTGTTCACCAGAATGTCCAGCGGAGCGACTGTCTTTTCAATGTCATCGATCATTTCCCGGACGGCAGCTTCATCCGTAACATCGCAGACATAGGCCTTGACGTCACAGATGCCGTCGGCGGCATAGTCCTCCAGCGCCTTGTCAATGGTGGACTGGCGGGAGGCGTTGATGACGATCCTCGCACCTGCGCCGTGAAGCGCCTTGGCGATAGCATAGCCGATGCCGTAGCAGCCGCCGGTAACGAGCGCGGTTTTCCCCTCCAGCGAGAACTGATTCATGATAGCAGGATCCTGCATAATAATTCCTCCTTATAAAGGTTGAAATATTCGATGGATGCGCGGCTCAGTGCATAACGCGGCCACCGGTGATATTGATCGCCTGTCCGGTCATGTTGTCGGCATAGTCCGAGGACAGGTACAGGAACATGTGGGCGATGTCCTCCATCGTCTGTGCGCGCTTGAGGGGGATGTTTTCCAGTCGGGACTGGAAATACGCCTCGGCGTCTCCGCCCTGACGGCGGATGTCGTCCAGCGCCTTCTCCCAGATGTTGGTGCGGACGATGCCCGGGCAGACGCAGTTGACATTGATGTTATAGGGCGCAGCATACATGGCAATAGACTGGGTCATGCCGGTAACGCCGAACTTGGAGGTAGTATACGCCACATTGGTGGGGAAGCCGTACTTTCCCGCTTGTGAGCACATATTCACGATCTTTCCTGCACGATTGGGGATCATGGCCTTCAGTACCGCCTGATCGACGAAGAAAGTGCCCTTGGTATTGATATCCAGCTGCTTATCGTAGTCCGCTTCCGTTGCCTCCAGGAAGTCCACTGCGCCGAATACACCCGCAATATGGTTGAGAATGTCGATCCGACCGAAAGCGTCCAGTGCGGCGGCGACCATGCGGTCAATGTCCGCCTTGCTGGTCACATTGCAGACCATAGACAATACCTTCACATCGCTTTCCGCCTTGATTTGCGCCACGGTCTCCTCGGCTGCTGCACCGTCCATGTCGGACACCAGCACGTTCGCTCCGGCCCGTGCCAGCATCCGTGCTGTGCAGCGGCCCATACCGCCTCCGCCTCCGGTTACAATTGCATTCTTGCCTGTCAGAGAAATTTCAACACCCATGAGAAATGTTCCTTTCTGTTTTGAAGTTAACACGTGTTTCAACCATGCATAAATGTTTAACAATGCTCAATACAAATGTATCATAGCATATCGAACACACAGTTGCAACACGTGTTAAATTTTTGAGTCGCCAAGAATTTCTCCCATTTTTTGTGTAAAATTTCTGAATTTCTTCCCGTGGCGCGCCTTGCCTCAGCTTGCCGGAAACGTCCTTCCGACAGGCTGAGGCAGGTTTCCGCATTCCAATTGTGCGAAAGCTTCGAAGCGGAACGATACTATTTCGCGCCATTTGGAGGGGAGATCCGATGAAAACTGATGCATTCCTCTCGTAACCCTTAAAACCGCGATCCAATCGCACGCACTGCTCTGCACAAAGCGCAGAAAATGCGTAGATATGCTGGGACTGCTGGTGGAACTGGAATCCGGCAATTATCTGCTGGCGGCCGACGCCATCTATTCCCGGACCCACTATGAGCCGCTTCCCCAGCTCTCCGGCGTGGTCTACGATGAAAAGGGCTATTTTGCTGCCATGGAATTCCTGCGGCAATATGCCGAAGAGCATCATGCCCAGATCCTCTTCGGACACGATATGAAGCAGTTCCAGTCCCTGAAAAAGTCCACCGAGGGCTTTTACCAATAATTCTTCCAAGAAAGGATATTTAAACGATGAGTGAAAAAATTCTGGTGGTGGGCGGCGGCCCCGGCGGGTATGTTGCCGCGATCCGCGCGGCGCAGCTGGGCGCGGAGGTGACCCTTGTGGAAAAGCAGTATCTGGGCGGCACTTGCCTGAATGTAGGCTGCATTCCCACCAAATGTCTGCTGCACAGTGCTGAATTGCTGACAGAACTGAAGGGGAGGGGCTCCTCTCTGGGCATCGCGGCCGAGAATATTCATGTGGATTTCCCGCAGGTTATGGCTAACCGCTTTGCAGTTTCCGAAAAGCTGACCAACGGCATCGCAGGCCTGCTGAAGGGCAATGGGATCCGCCGCCTTGAGGGCGAGGCATCCTTCACGGCTCCCGGGACCATGACGATCACCCATGCCGACGGCACCCAGGAAGCCGTCTCCGCCGATAAGATCATTCTTGCCACCGGCTCCGTCAATGCGGTTCCTCCAATCCCCGGCCTGAAGGAAAACCCCAACTGCATCGATTCTACCGGCGCGCTTTCTCTGGAAAAGCTGCCGGAGAGCATGGTGGTCATCGGCGGCGGTGTGATCGGCCTGGAACTGGCCTGTGCTTATGCCGCCTTCGGCACCGCCGTCACGGTGGTAGAGGCGCTGGATCACATTCTCCCCATGCTGGACAGCGATCTGACCGCCGCCGGCATGAAGCGCATGCGGAAGCTGGGCATCAAGCTCCACACGGAATGTCCCGTTCAGTCTGTGGGAGCCTGTGACGCAGGTGCCAAGGTGGTCTGCAAGGACAAAAACGGCGAAACGGTCAGCTTTGAAGCCGAGAAGGTCCTGGTGGCCGTGGGCCGCCGGGCCAACACCGCCAGTCTGCAGCTGGAGGCCGGCGGCATCGCCAATGACCGCGGCCGGATCCTTGTCAACGACAAAATGGAAACCTCCGTCCCCGGCGTATATGCCATTGGTGACTGCGTCATGGGCTATGCCCAGCTGGCCCATACCGCCTCCGCCATGGGTGAGACTGCGGCGGAAAACGCCATGGGCATGGACGCGCATTACGACCAGAGCACCTGTCCTACCTGCGTCTATATCCTGCCGGAGGCTGCTTCCGTGGGCCTTACCGAGGCCGACTGCAAAGCCCAGGGCCTCAACTACCTGTGCGGCAAATTCCCAATGGCCGGAAACGGCAAGGCACTGTTCCTTATCGGCGGCGGGGGCCTTGTGTAGATCCTGGCGGATCAGGAAAGCCACAAGGTGCTGGGTATGCACTTCGTCGGCCCCCGGGCGACCGATCTCATAGCGGAGAGCGTTTTGGCCATCCGGATGGGCGCTTCTGTGGATGACCTCATTGCCACCATCCATTCTCACCCCACTGTCACCGAGGCTGTGTGGGAGGCGGCCCTGAACACAGAAAAGCGGGCCATTCACTTTATGAACTGACAAAACCGGAACGCTGAAAGGAGTTTTTATGGACAAGCCCCGTGTTGACCTGATCTTTCAGGTTGCTCTCTGCGTGGACAATATGGAAGCCGCACTGGAAAACTGGAAGAAAATTTTTCAGCTGGATGAGAGCACGATCGTCTGCAAGTGCACCAGAGATGCCTATGAAAACGATGGCTGGGACGGCCTGAACTACAATGAGCAGCCCTGTGAATTCTTTTATAAGTTCTGCCGCTTCAACCTGGGCGGCCTGGACCTTGAGATCATTGAGCCGCTGGACAAACGTCCTGGAAATCCCTATTCCGATTTCCTGATCCAGCATGGAAACGGGATCCACCACATCGGCGTTAAAATCGGAAATCAGCCTGCCTTGGCCGCAGCTATGCGTGAAATGGGGATTCCCCGCTATAATTCCGCGGAAATGGGCCCTGTTCTGGCGGACGGTACCCGGAAAGGCTGCACCTTCTATGATCTCCGGGAGTTGCTGGGCGTGATTATGGAGTGCGGCAGCGTTGTGGTCGCTCCCCTGGCCAACGATCCCCGTGCCGGGAATCCGGCAGACTTTGTCAGCGATTAAGCAGACACAGCGGCGGAGTGGCTAAAATATAGCCCGGACCCGAAACGGACTTAAAGAGAAACGAAACCAGCGGAAACCGCCGAAAGGCGGTTTCCGCTGGTTTTGCATGTAAGAAGACCTACGAAGCGGAAAAGGCATATCCGCCCTGCACGGTGCGGATATAGGCCTGACCGGCGCTGCCGATTTTTCTGCGGAGGTTGGAGACCGTATTGGCGACTACTTTCAGGGTATCCTCGCTGTTCTGGCCCCAAACGGCGGAGAACAACTCCGACTTGGAGCAGGCGCTGCCCTCGTGGGAGGCGAGCACCAGCAACAGGTCGAATTCCAGCCTTGTCAGGGGCAGCCTTCTGCCGCCGCACAGAACCTCCCGGGCCTTCCCGTCGATGATCAGTCCGGGAAAGGTCAGCCTGTCCCGGGAGCTGATGGAGATTTGTCCGGCGTCGATATGTTCCTGTTCTAGAAAGGCCAGGATCTTTTCTTCCAGCTTCGGGTCCGGCTGTCTGGTTTTGATGACGATCATAGCTGACTCCTGTGCCTGTGTTACTCTGCGGCGTCCATTTCCCGCAGAAGGTTGACCATTTCAATGGCGCTGAGGGCGCAGTCATAGCCCTTGTTGCCGGCCTTGGTACCTGCCCGCTCAACGGCCTGTTCAAGATTTTCGGTAGTCAGCACGCCGAAGAGAACCGGTACTCCCGTTTCCAGAGAGACGGCGGCGATGCCCTTGGAGACCTCATTGCAGACGTAGTCATAGTGGCTGGTGGAGCCGCGGATCACCGCTCCCAGGCAGATAACGGCGTCATACTTGCCGCTCTTTGCCATTTTGGACGCCGCCAGCGGAATTTCAAAGGCACCAGGCACCCAGGCAACGTGAATGGCATCCTCCTGCACATCGTGCCGGAGCAGGCCGTCCGTGGCGCCGCTGAGAAGCTTGGATGTGATAAATTCGTTGAACCGGGCGGCGACGATGCCCACCCGCATGTTTTGAGAGACCAGTTTTCCTTCGAAGGTTTTCATATCAGTTGTTCCTTTCTGTCAGTACTTCATCATGTGTCCCATGCGGTCCTGCTTGGTCCGCAGGTAGAACAGGTCATAGGGAGTGGCGGTCATCTGGATGGGCACCCGCTGGGAGATCTCCAGGCCGAACTCCGAGAGCTGGTAGACCTTGTCCGGGTTATTGGTCAGCAGCCGCAGGCTCTTCACCCCCAACTCCCGCAGGATCTGGGCCCCCAGGAAGTACTCCCGCTCGTCCCCGTGGAAGCCCAGGGCCAGGTTGGCCTCCAGGGTATCCATGCCCTGCTCCTGCAATTCGTAAGCCCTCAGCTTGTTGATGAGGCCGATGCCCCGGCCCTCCTGCCGCATGTAGAGGAGGACGCCCCGGCCCTCTTTTTCGATCTGGGTCATGGCCGCTGCCAGTTGCTGGCCGCAGTCGCACCGCAGGGAACCGAAGGTATCGCCGGTCAAGCACTCGGAATGGACCCGGCAGAGAACGTCCTGGCCGTCGCCGATGTTGCCCTTTACCAGGGCCACATGGTGTTCGCCGTTGAGACGGCTGACGAAGCCGTAGGCCTTGAAATCGCCGTATTTGGTGGGCAGATTTACCGCCGTCACCCGGTCCACCAGTTTTTCGTGGCTTTTGCGGTAGGCCTGCAGGTCCCGGATGGTGATGAACTTGATGTCGAACCGCTCCGCCAGTTCTGAGAGCTCGGCAGTGCGCATCATGGTGCCGTCCTCCCGCATAATCTCGCAGCAGAGGCCGCATTCCTTCAGCCCTGCCAGACGGCAAAGGTCCACGGTGGCCTCCGTGTGGCCGTTCCGTTCCAACACGCCGTTTTTCTTGGCCAGCAGGGGGAACATATGTCCCGGACGGCGGAAATCCTCAGCTTTGGCATCGTCATCCACGCAGGCCATGGCTGTAATGGAGCGCTCCGCGGCGGAAATGCCGGTGGAGGTGGAGATATGGTCAATGGACACGGTGAAAGCCGTCTCATGGTTGTCGGTGTTGTGCTGGACCATTTGGGGAAATTGCAGCTTCCGGACGAAGGCCTCCGACATGGGCATGCAGATCAGGCCCTTGCCGTGGGTCGCCATAAAGTTGATGTTTTCCGTGGTGGCAAATTGGGCGGCGCAGATGAAGTCGCCCTCGTTTTCCCGGTCCGGATCGTCCGTCACCAGAATGAGCCTGCCCTGCTTCAGATCCTCCAGGGCTTCGGGAATGGTGTTGAATTTCATAATAGACCTCCTTGCTAAAAGCCGCAGCGCAGCAGCGTTTCTTTCGTCAGTGTGTTTTGCTTCGGTTCCTCCGGCCGCAGCAGCTTTTCCACATATTTGCCGATGATGTCCGTTTCCAGATTCACCGGGTCGCCCCTGCGGCGCTGGTGCAGGTTGGTCTGGCTGACGGTGTGGGGGATGGTGGACACGGAAAAGCTTGTGTCATCCACCGCTGCCACGGTAAGGCTGATGCCGTCGATGGTGATGGAGCCCTTCTCCACCACATACCGCAGAATGGCGGGGGCAGCCTGGACGGTGTACCACACGGCGGTATCGTCCCGCCGGATATTGGAGATGGTGCCCACGCCGTCCACATGACCCGCCACGATGTGGCCGCCGAAACGGCCGTTCGCAGCCATGGCCCGTTCCAAGTTGACAGCATTGCCCACTGTGAGCCTGGACAGGGAGGAGCGGTTCAGAGTTTCATGCATGACATCCGCGGTAAATGCGTCTTCCAGCAGTCTTGTAACCGTTAAGCAAATACCGTTTACAGCGATGCTGTCGCCCAGCTTTGTGCCCTCCAGGACGGTTTGCGCCTGGATGGTCAGCACGGCAGAATGCTGTCCCCTTGCGATTTGCTTGATGGTTCCGACTTCTTCTATGATTCCGGTGAACACGGATACGCCACCTCGCTTTCTATGAGAAAATCCTCGCCCAGCCTGCAAATGCGGCTGTCTTTCAGATGGAACGCGGCGGCGGGGGAGGGGACCCCCAGGCCTTCCACCGGCGTTTTGGCGTCCTTGCCGCCAAAGAGCTTGGGGGCGATGTAGGCCTGCACCTGCTGGACGATGCCGGCGTTCAGAGCCGCCCAGTTCAGCGTGCCGCCGCCCTCCAGCAGGACGCTGTCGATCTGCATCTGTCCCAGTTGTTCCATCAGCTGGACGAGGTCCACGTGGTTGTTTTCGGCGTGAAGGCATAATACCTGACAGCCTTTGCTCTGGTAGGTATTCAACCGTTTTTCATCTGTACAGCAGGTAGCCAGAATGGTGGGCGTGCTTCCGGCGGTTGTCACCACCTGTGCTTCCGGCGGCGTCCGCAGATGGGTGTCACAGATGATGCGGACAGGGTTCCTGCCGCCCTCCATGTGACATTCCAAAGAGGGGTCATCTGCCAGCACCGTACCTACTCCCACCATAATGCCGCGGAACCGGTGCCGCTGGTGCTGGACGTGGGCCCGGGCGGCTTCTCCCGTGATCCACCGGGATGCGCCTGTATAGGCCGCGATCTTTCCATCCAGCGTCATGGCGTACTTCATGGAAACAAAGGGCCGCTTGGTGGTGATGTAGTGGAAGAACACCCGGTTCAGCCGGTCACAGTCCTCCCGCAGAACGTGTTCCGTCACCTCAATGCCATGGGCCCGCAGGATGGCGATGCCCTTGCCAGCCACCAGGGGGTTAGGGTCGCCGGAGCCTACCACTACCCGGCGGATGCCGGCTTCCAGAATGGCGTCCACGCAGGGGGGTTGTTTGCCATAATGGCAGCAGGGCTCCAGCGTCACATACAGGGTGGAGCCCGCCGGGGATTCCATGCAAGCGGCCAGGGCATTCCGCTCCGCGTGGAGCCCGCCGTATTTTTCGTGCCAGCCCCGGCCGATGATCCGGCCCTCCTTGACGATCACGGCCCCTACCATAGGGTTGGGGGACACCCAGCCGCAGCCCTTTTCCGCCAGACGCAGGGCCAGACGCATATATTCTTCGTCACTCATATCATCATCTCCGAAAGAAAAAGCCCTGAACAAAACGTTCAGGGCGGGAAAAACTGCACACAAAGACACCTTGTGTGAAAAAGAAAACTCCGGAATGTATACACATCCCAGAGCAACTTCCATAGACGCAAAACGGCACGGCCGCTTTACGCGTTCATCTTCTTCCATCCAGACTATACTGTCGGCTCCGGAATCTCACCGGATCATGCCTTACGGCTCGCGGGCTGTACCGCCGGTAGGGAATCACACCCTGCCCTGAAGATCTCATGTTCAATTATGGGCCAAGTATAGCACGCAGATCCGCGGATTGCAAGCCCATCCGAAAAACCGGGACGAAATCGGGACGCTGGGGACGGCCAGAACGACTGCGGAAATCACAGCTGCCGCCCATAAATTTCATAGTCACTTATAAACTAACTCATATCTTCCGCTGTCCTTGTATCCGCCCTATAATGGGCACAGCAAACGGGCGATGAAGCTCAAAATGCAAGGAGGATACGATCATGTTGAATGAGAATGTTGTGAAGCTGCTGA
>ENA-UERS01000841-UERS01000841.1-human-gut-metagenome-genome-assembly--contig:-NODE-841-length-11412-cov-2.553154_pt1 | contig 11412 bp, 11 predicted proteins | sample MGYA00242991_ERZ507992 | MGnify/ENA primary metagenome ERZ507992 (study PRJEB26167, sample SAMN06115535) | human gut metagenome | host: Homo sapiens | place: China:Chongqing | collected 2015-10-24...
ATCGGCCACGATAATTACTATAAACGCCAGGTGGGCAAGACCTATGAAGAACGGACACGGGTAAATTATGACCATCCCGATGCCTTTGATACCGATCTGCTGATTGAGCACCTGAAGGAGCTGAAGGCTGGCCACAGCATTCAGTGCCCGGTGTATTCCTTTGTGGATCATAACCGCACCGACCAGACTGTGGAGATCGTCCCCACCAAGGTCATCATTGTGGAGGGCATTCTGATCTTCCAGAACCCCACTCTGCGGGCTATGTTCGACATCAAGATCTTTGTGGAGACGGACGCGGACGAGCGGATCCTCCGCCGGGCCCTGCGGGACGTGGAGGAACGTGGCCGCACCCTCCAATCCGTAATCACCCAGTACCTCACCACAGTGAAGCCCATGCACGAGCAGTACGTGGAGCCCCGCCGGAAATTTGCGGACATCATCGTCCTGGAGGGCGGCCAGAATCTGGTGGCCCTGGAGATGATCATGCAGCGGATCCAGCACCACATCGACACCCCTTGACGAAAAACCAATAAGCGGAGATGCGCCATGCATCTCCGCTTTGTTATATCACCCGTTTATTATACGATTTAGAATCATTTTTGATGCTGTCCGCCCGATTTTTCACAGCAGTTCCGCCGCCTGACTTTCCCCATAGACCGGGATACCGTTCCGGAGCAGCAGCTCTGCCGTCACGCCGTCCCCATCGGTCAGAGTCCCGGTAAACGTGCCGTCATAAATGGTCCCATGGCCGCAGGAGGGGCTCCGCTCTTTCAAGATTGCCGCTTCGCAGCCCAGCATCCGGCACAGCCGCAAGGCCGCCTCCGCACCCCGGCGGTACTGTTCCGTCACGTCCGCGCCGGTGTTCATCACCACGCGCCCCTCCCGCCGCTCTGAGGGATCCCGGGGCGTGGGCAGTCCCCCCAGCTGCTCCGGGCACACCGGCACCAGCTCATGGCGTCGGGCCAGTTCCTCCACCCAGGGCTGGGCCTTGGAGGCCCCGTCATACCGGCAGGGGATCCCCAGCAGACAGGCCGAGATCAGAATTTTCATCTCAGCGGCCTCCCATGGCCCGGTGCTCCCATTCCAGCTCCCGGTACAGCCGTCCCGGCGTCCAGTCCCGGTTGGCCGGGGTCAATACGGCCTTCAGACACACGATGCCTGCCGCCCGCAGAGCCCCCAGCATCTGGTCCAGCTCCCGCTCCATGCCGCAGAACACCAGCATTTTTCCGCCGGGAGCCAGTCCGGCGGTGCCGGTCTCTCCCTGGGCTAATTTTCCCAGTGTCAGGCCGCAGTTCTCCCGGGAGACCGGCACCGCCTCCCCGCCGTACTGCTTTGCAAGGCCCGCCACCGCCAGAATTTCCGGCAGGGCATCAAATCCAAACAGCAGAATTTTCTTCACAGAGCCACCGCGCTTTCCAGCCGGTCCCCGTCGTAGCACAGCTTCAGGGAGAAGAAGGGTTCATCGGAATCCAGCAGTTGTAAAAACAGCTTGTCCCCCTCCCACATGGGCAAGGCCAGCAGATCCGCCTTTTTGATCCACGCCAGGTCCCCCTCGTCGCACACGTGGGGTTCTCCGGTCCAGCCGGCGGCTGTGAACAAATGCATATACTCCGTGGGCCACTGGGTATTCACAAAGGTCACCAGTCCCCGGTAGCGGTAGTCCGTCAACGTCAGCCCCGTTTCCTCCCGGCACTCCCGCAGCAAACAGTCCTCCGGGCTCTCCTTATCCTCAAACTTGCCGCCGATGCCGATCCATTTGTCATGGTTGGCGTCGTGGGCTTTCTTCACCCGGTGGAGCATCAGGTATTCGTCTCCCCGCTCCAGATAGCACAGGGTGGATTGCAGCATGGGACCACTTCCTTTCTGCTCTATTATACACGTGTTTCCGCCAAAAGAAAAGCTGTTTCCCTTGTAACCCCTCCGGTTCTGTGCTATGCTCAGTACCAATGGCGGTCCGCCCCCGCCTGTTCCACTTCTCACCCCAGGAGGCTTTCCCATGAGCGGATATATTTTCGGCGCTTTTTATGATATTACCCGGCGGATCCCTGCCGGAAAGGTGGCCACCTACGGCCAGATCGCCCGTCTGGCGGGAATGCCCCGCTGTGCAAGAACGGTGGGCTACGCCATGGCCGCCTGCCGGGACCCCTCCATCCCCTGCCACCGGGTGGTGGACCGCTTCGGCGGCACCAAAAGCTGCTTTGACCTCCATGCCCCCGGCACCCAGCGAGCCCTGCTGGAAGCGGAAGGCGTCACCTTCACCCCGGAGGGACGGGTGGACCTGGAAACGTGTCAGTGGGACGGTCACCTATACGGATTCCTATAAAAATTCCCCCGGCTTCCCGCAGGAAGCCGGGGGAATTTTTTATTGATCTTCGTCCGGCAGAAGGCAGTCCACCGCCGCCCGGTCCGTCCGGATGGATTTGCACAGGGCAGACACCGCCTTGTGCCTGGGGTCCTCCTTGTAGCGTTCCAGCGCCGCCCGGTCCGCGAACTCCGCCACCAGCGCGGCGTCGTAATCGCTGCCCTCTATGCCCCGCAGCACCTCGCAGCGCTTCAGCTCCGGAATCTCGCCGTACAGTCCCTGCAAACCGGTGAGGAACAGCTCCCGCTCCGCCTCAGTGCCCGGGCGGAACTTCCACATAACGATGTGCCGCAGCATTTACACGCCCCGCTTGGCGTTGTAAGCGGCCACGCCCTTGCCTACCAGCTGGATGGCCCGGCGCAGGTAGTCGCAGTTCTTCACATAGGCAATGCGGATCTCGCTGCGTCCCTTGGAGGGATCAGCATAGAAGCCGCTGCCGGGAGCGTACATCACGGTGTCGCCGTTGTCCTCAAACTCTTCCAGCAGGAAATACTGCAGCTTTTCGGCGTCGTCCACCGGCAAAGTGGCCATGATATAGAATGCGCCGTCGGGCACGCTGAAGGTGGCGCCGGGGATCTTGGCCAGCTCTTCCAGCACCGCGTCCCGCCGCTTCTTGTACTCCGTGCGGACGTTTTCAAAGTAGCTGGCATCCACGTCGCGGTACATGGCCGCCGCGCCCAGCTGGTCGATGGTGGCGGGGCACAGACGGCCCTGGCACAGCTTCATGGCCTGGGCCATGAACGCCTTGTTCCGGGAGATCATGGCGCCGATGCGGGCGCCGCAGGCGGAGAATCGCTTGGAGATGGAATCCACGATGATGAGATGGTCCTTGGCATCCTCAAAGGAAGCAAAGGTGGTCAGGCCCTGGCCATTGTAGAAGAACTCCCGGTACACCTCGTCCGCCACCAGGAACAGGTCGTGCTCTTTGACGATGTCCACGATGGTCTGCATCTCCTCGTGAGTCAGCACCACGCCGGTGGGGTTGCCGGGGTTGGTCACCATGATGCCCCGGGTATGTTCGTTGATGAGGGGTTCAATGCGCTCACGGCTGGCGTAGCGGTAGCCCTCCTCCGGAGAGGTGGGAATGGGCTTGATGGAGCCGCCAGTCATGTAGGCAAAGGTGTTGTAGTTGGCGTAGAAGGGCTCCGGCACCAGCAGCTCGTCGCCGTCGTCCAGAATGGTGGCCAGCACGAATTCCAGGGCCTCGCCTGCGCCGGAGGTCACCAGAATGTCGCTGCGGTCCAGGGGGATGTTCAGCTTGGCGTAGTAGCCCCGGACAGCGTCCAGATATTCCGGCAGGCCCGGCGTGGGGGCGTATTCCAGCACCGGGCCGCTGAAGTTCCGGATGGCCTCAAAGAAGGAATCCGGGGTCTTGATGTCGGGCTGGCCGATGTTCAGATGGTAAATGGTGCGGCCCTTGGCCTCTGCCTCCGCCGCGCAGGGGTTGAACTGGCGCACGGGGGACAGCTGGCATTTTTCGACCTTACTGGAAAATTTCATAGGAAAGCTCCTCCTTCAAATTCAAAAAAGAATCGCCCCTGACCACTGTCAGGGGCGAAATAGTATTTCACGGTACCACCCTGATCTATCCGGCACGCGCGATCCCGGATATCTCATGTCATCCTGTAACGGGGATGGATCGTCCCGCTCCTCGCGGGCTGCTCCAAAGCGGCGCGCCGTCTCCCCTGGGCCGAGGGCTTTCACTGTCCCCTCTCGCTGAAGACCGGTTTGATACGGCTGACTTTGTCATTGCGTTTGTCGATTTGAAATCCATTATAACGGCTTTGCTCCATTTGTCAAGGGGAGATTTTAAGTTAATTTTGTAACATATTTCCCCATGGAACGGGAAAAGGCGGCAGAAACCTGCCGCCTTTGGTCTTATTCTCCCTCTGTGTCGAAGGGCGGTTCTTCACCGGCGGCCGCCGGAGCGCCGCCCATCTGCATCTCGTCCCACTGGGCCCGGGTGATGAGCAGCTGCCGTGGCTTGGAGCCCTCAAAGGGCCCCACGATGCCCCGGTCCTCCATCTGGTCCACCAGACGGGCCGCCCGGGAGTAGCCCAGCTTCAACCGGCGCTGGAGCATGGATACAGATGCCTGTCCCGTCTCCAGCACCACGTCCACGGCGGCAGGCAGCAGCTCGTCCTCGTCGCTGCCGTCGTTGTCAGCGGGCGCACTGCCTGCCCCCTTGCCGCCCTTATTGTCTTTCTCCTGCACAGACTGCTCGATCTGGGCAATGACCTCCTGGGAGTAGTTGGCCTCGCCGCTTTCTTTCACGTAAGCCACCACGTCCTCGATCTCCTCCGGGGAGATAAAGCAGCCCTGAACACGAGTGGGCTTGCCCTCACCCAGAGGGGCGTAGAGCATGTCGCCCTTGCCCACCAGCTTTTCCGCGCCGGTGGTATCCAGAATGATCCGGGATTCCAGAGAGGACGCCACGGCAAAGGCAATGCGGCTGGGGATATTGGCCTTCATCAGGCCGGTAATCACGTCGGCAGAAGGCCGCTGGGTGGCGATGACCAGATGCACACCTGCGGCACGGCCCATCTGGGCCACCCGGCAGATGGATTCCTCCACCTCCTTGGCCGCCACCAGCATCAGGTCAGCCAGCTCGTCGATGACCACCACCACACTGGGCAGTTTTTCCAGATCCTCCCGGGCGGCAGCCAGCTTGTTGAATTCCTCCAGCTTCTTCACGCCGTTTTCCGAGAAGGTCTTGTACCGCTTCATCATCTCAAACACGGCCCACTGCAAGGCGCCTGCCGCCTTCTTCGGGTCCGTCACCACCGGGATCAGCAGGTGGGGGATGCCGTTGTAGGGCGCCAACTCCACCATTTTGGGGTCCACCATGATAAAGCGGACCTCGTCCGGCGTGGACTTGTACAGCAGGCTGATGATGAGGGAGTTGGTGCACACGGACTTACCGGAACCGGTGGTACCGGCGATCAGCACATGGGGCAGCTTTTCGATGTTGCCGATGATATTTTTGCCGCCGATGTCCCGGCCCAGGGCAAAGGCCGTCTTGGAGGGATGCTCCATGAACTCCCGGGACTCGATAACGTCCCGGATGAGTACCGGCGTCACCGTCTTGTTGGGCACCTCGATGCCCACCACGGAGATCTTGTTGGGCACGGCGGCGATCCGGACGCCGCTGGCGCCCAGAGCCAGGGCGATATCGTCCTGCAAATTAGTAATTTTAGAGAGCTTCACACCCTGGTCCAGGGTGAATTCGTACCGGGTAACGGAGGGGCCGTGGATCACGTCCCCCGCCTTGGCATCCACACCGAAGCTGGCCAGCGTATCCGCCAGGCGGCGGGAGTTGTTCCGCAGCTCCGCCCCGGCGGCCATGTGGTTCTCCCCCTGGTTTTCATGCAGCAGGCTCACCGGCGGATAGCGGTATTCCGCCTCCCCCGCCGCCATATTCTCCGCGATCTCCGCTGTCACCGCGGCAGTTTCCGCCGCCACCGCCTGGGCAGCCGCCTTCTTGGAAACCGGCTCCTGGACCGCTGGGGCCGTATTCTGTACCGGGGCCGCCGGGCGGGCCGGTTCCGCCGTCCGGACCGGCTCCGGGGACTGCACCGGCGGCGTGGAGATCACCACCGGCTCCATGGTGGGGATCGCCCGGGCAGGCTCCGGCGCGTCGATGGGCCTGGGGGCCGGAGCCGCAGGCTTTTTCACCGCAAAGGGATCTCCCTCTTCATAGGCCGCGTCATCCGGCTCCGGTGCCGCCGACTGGGCCACCACCTGGGCCGGGGTCTTCTGGGAGTCGGACCGGTGGCGGAAGAAGCTGGTGAAGCCCGGCTTGTCCGCCTTGGCAGGCTTGGCCGGAGCGCTCACCGGATCGTCCACCGGAATGTCGATCTGCGCCCGGGCATGCTCCGCCGGAATGGCGGCCACCGTCTCCCGAGTGTGCTTCGCCGCCCGGGCAGGCCGCTCCGGCTCCTCTTCATATTCGTACTGGGGCCGCTCCCGGTGCTTTTCGATCAATGCCCCCACGGTGAGGCGCAGGGCCGCCATGGCCAGCAGTACGAACAGCACCGTGAAAATGATGACGGATGCGATCTTGGAAAATACCGCCACGGAGCCTTGAGCCAGAGCGCCGGAGATCACGCCGCCGCAGTGCAGCGCCGTGCCGTCCTTCCAAAGTGCCGGAATGATGCCGATGGAAGAGGCATAAGCCTCCTTCACCAGCAGCATGTGGCACAGGCTCCCCAGCAGCACCGGCAGCAGCAATGCGCAGGTCACCCGCAGGGTCACGGGCCGCCCGTGGTGGAACAGCAGGATGCACCCCGCCAGCACCAGAGCAGGTCCCGCCAGCCAGTAGCCGTAGCCGAAAAGGCCCTTCAGCAAAATGGCCAGCCAGTCGATGAAAATGGCACTGATGCCGAAATAGCTGACGAACACACACAGCGCCAGCACCCAGCATGCCGCACCCCCTACCTCCCGGCGGACAGGCCGGGGCTGGGGCTTTTTCCGGGCCGCCGTCCGGCTGCCGGACGCACTGCCGCTCTTTTTGGTTGTGGTCTTGGTTGTCGTTTTCTTTTGTGATGTGGAAGCCACGATCAAACCCTCCGGATCTGCAAAATCATACCAAACTGCGCCGGACGGCGCACCTATTCCGCAGGGCTGCCGCCCTGCATCAGAAAAATCCGCTCACCCCTTGATAAACGTCAGGGCTATGGTCAACAGGCCCACTGCCCAGCAATAATAAGCAAAGGCGCCGAATTTTCCCTTGTCGGCGATCATTTTCAGCAGCCGGATGCAGGCATAGCCCACCACAGCGGCCACCGCAACGCCCACTAAGTACACCGGCACGTCTTTCCAGACCACGTCGCCCCCCAGGGCGTCCTTCAGGCTCAGGATGTTGGCCCCCAGAACGGCAGGAATGGACATGATAAAGGAATACCGCACGGCGAATTTCCGCTCAAAGCCCAAAAAGCTCCCGGCGGCAATGGTGGTACCGGAGCGGGACAAGCCGGGGCAGGTAGCCAGCGCTTGGGCCGCGCCCACCAGCAGGGTGTCGGTCAGGCGGGCGCTGCGCTCGTTTTTGCGGCCCTTCCGCACCCGGTCCGAGGCGAACAGCAGGCAGCCGGTGACCAGCAGGGCCCCGCCCACCACATACAGATTACTGCTAAGCCCCTCGATCCAGTCCTTGAAGGGCAGGATCACAAACAGGGGCAGGGTGCCCACGATCACCAGCAGGATCATCCGCCGGGCAGGCGGCACCGGCGTGGGGGTAGTGCCGTGGACCAGGTCGCCGATGCCCCGGAAAAATTCCAGGATCATGTCCCGGATCTCCGGCCAGTAGGCCACAAACACGGCGATCAGCGTGCCCAGATGCAGAAGAACATCAAAAAAGCCCGGGATCTCCGAGGCTCCTTCCATACCCAGCAGCTGCTCCGCAATGGCCAGATGGCCGGAGCTGGAAATGGGCAGAAATTCCGCCACGCCCTGGATCAGGCCCAGCAGAATGGAATGGATCAATGACATACCATCACTCCTCAATGTATAATCAAATGCGTCATGCGCCTTATGGACCAAGTTTATCTTAGCACACCCAGTCCGAAAATTCCAGTCCCTTTTGGCGGTTTACATAAAAATGTATCAGCCGTTTCACCGCCGGAAATACTATTCTCCCGCCGGTCCGGTCTTTCTTTTCAAAAAAAATTTCACAAAGCGGGAACTTTTTTCTGTTTCCTGCGTCTATTCCCACAGACCGTAACCGGTAAAACGATTTTATAAAAGGAGTTCTCTATGAAAAAGATCCTCTCTCTGGCGCTGGCCTGCGTGCTGGCCCTGTCTCTCACCGCCTGCGGCAAAAAGGACAATGCCTCCGGCGGTTCCGATGTCCCTGCCGATGCCAATGCCCTGCTGACCGCCGTGTGGGACACCTACACCAATGATGAAAAATTCCCCGCTTCCGGCGGCAGCTACGACGCTCCTGTGGAGGACGCCCCCGGCGCCGTGGACATCTCTGACGCCGACAATCTGAACTATATGCTGACCCTCCCCGTGGAAGACGCCGCCAAGATCGACGGCGCCGCCTCCCTGGGCCACATGATGAATGCCAACACCTTCACCTGCGGCGCTTTCCACCTCACCAACAAGGACGATGTGGAGTCCGTGGCCCAGGACCTGCGGGACGCCATCCAGACCAAGCAGTGGATGTGCGGCTTCCCCGACAAGCTGGTGGTCCTGACCTATGACCAGTATGTGGTGTCCCTGTACGGGGCCGAGGACCTGGTGGACACCTTCCGGGACAAGTTCACCGCCGCCTACGGCGACGCAGCCGTTGCTTACGACGAAGCCATTGTGTAAATTCCTCACAGCGCCCGCGCTATAGATTCGGGCGCTGTGAAATCCGATTTGGGAGTACCCTATGCTGTTTTCCAGTATTCCGTTTCTCTATACCTTCCTGCCCTGTGTGCTGATCGTATACTTTCTGGTGCCCAACTGCCTGAAAAACGCGGTGCTGCTTCTCAGCAGCCTGTTTTTCTATGCCTGGGGAGAGCCCCGGTTCGTGGTGTTCATGGTCATCGCCATCATTCAGGGGTACGTTTTCGGCCTGCTGGCGGAAACATACCGGGGCAGGCCCCAGGCAAAACTCTGTTTATATGCCTCCGCCGCCGTCAGCCTTGGTCTGCTGGGCTACTGCAAATACGCCGATTTCTTCATCGGCAGCTTCAACAGTCTCACAGGGCTGTCCCTCCCCCTGCTTCACGTGGCCCTGCCCATCGGCATCAGCTTCTACACCTTTCAGATTTTGAGCTACGTCATCGACGTTTACCGGGGCAACGCAGCCGCCCAGCGGAATTTCATCGACCTGGCGGCCTACGTGGCAATGTTCCCCCAGCTGATCGCCGGACCCATCGTCCGGTATACCGACATCGCCCCCCAGCTGAAGCACCGGACCCACACCCTGTCCGACGCCGCTTACGGCGCCCGCCGCTTCATCATCGGCCTTTCCAAAAAGGTGCTGCTGGCCAATGTCCTCTATGAACTGATCTCCGCCTACAAAGACAGCGCGGAGACCTCCGTCCTCTTCACCTGGCTCTACGCGGCGGCTTACATTCTTCATCTCTATTTCGACTTCTCCGGCTACAGCGACATGGCCATCGGCCTGGGCCGCATCTTCGGGTTTTACTTCCCGGAGAACTTCAACTATCCCTACATTTCCGCCAGCGTCACCGAATTCTGGCGGCGGTGGCACATGAGCCTGGGCAGCTGGTTCCGGGACTATGTGTACATCCCCCTGGGAGGTAACCGGGTCTCCCGGGGCAAGTGGTTTCGGAATATTTTCATCGTCTGGCTGCTGACGGGCCTGTGGCACGGTGCCGCCTGGACGTTCATCCTCTGGGGATTGTTCTTCGCCCTGTTCCTGACGGCGGAAAAGCTCTGGTACGGTCAGGCCCTGGCCCGGACAAAGCTCCTGAAGCACGTTTACGTGCTTCTCCTGATCGTGGTCAGCTTTGTCCTCTTCGATGCCGCCAGCGTCCAAGACGCCCTCCGCACCATCGCCGCCCTGTTCGGCCTGGGCGGTCTGCCCCTGGCCGACGCTCTGTCCCGCTACTATCTGTGGAGCTACACCGGGGTGTTCCTTATCGCCGCGGTGGGAGCCACCCCACTGCCCGTCAAAATCCTCCGGCAGCTGAAGGAAAGCCGGACCGGCAGCATCATCGTGTCCGTTTTGGAGCCGCTGGTCCTGCTGGCTTTGCTGGCAGCGGTCACCGCCTATCTGGTGGACGGCTCCTTCAATCCCTTCCTGTATTTCCGCTTTTAAGGAGGTCCCGCCATGCTTGAAAAATGGAAAAATATCCTGACGGTGGGACTCCTGTCCGCCTTCCTGCTGGTGTTCGGCGTCTGGGCGGCGGTAAAGCCCGCCGATGACCTTTCCCTCAGCGAGCGCCGTTCCCTGGCCCAGCTGCCGGAGCTGTCGGCAGACACTGTCCTCTCCGGCAAATTCATGTCCGGCTATGAGGACTACGCCACGGACCAGTTTCCCCTCCGGGAACAGTTCCGCACCCTGAAAGCCCTGACGGGGCTGTACGTCTTCGGTCAAAAGGACAACAACGACATCTACCTGGCCGGCGGCTCCGCCGCCAAGCTGGAATATCCCCTCAACGAAGATTCCATCACCCACGCCGCCGACCGCTTCCGGTATCTCTACGACAACCTCATGGCTGGGACAGACGCAAAGGTCTACCTTTCCGTGATCCCCGATAAGAATTATTTCCTGGCGGAGGCCAACGGCTATCCCGCCCTGGACTACCAGGCCCTGGTGGAGCAGCTCCGTTCCCAGACGGACTTTGCGGACTATATCAACCTCTTCGGCACCCTGACCCTGGAGGACTACTACCGCACCGATTCCCACTGGCGGCAGGAGTGTCTGCCCTCCGTGGCCGGGACCCTGGCCGCCGCCATGGACGTGGTTCTGCCGGAAAATTCCTATACGGAATGGACACTGAACCGTCCCTATTACGGTGTGTATTACGGCTACGCCGCCCTGCCCATGGAGCCGGACCGTCTGACCTACCTCACCAGCGACCTTCTGGACGACTGCACCGTGTACAACTACGAAACCGGAAAGACCGGTTCCATTTACGACCTGGCCAAGGGGGCCGGAAAGGACCCCTATGAGCTGTTCCTCTCCGGGTCTGTGTCCCTGCTGACCATCGAGAACCCCCACGCGGAAACGAACCGGGAACTGGTGATCTTCCGGGATTCCTTCGGCAGCTCCATCGCCCCCCTGCTGGTCCCCGGCTACGCCAGGGTCACTTTGGCAGACATCCGCTACCTCCCCAGCAGCCAGATGGGCAAATTTTTGACCTTTACGGACCAGGACGTGCTGTTTCTCTACAGCGCCCCGGTGCTGAACAACAGTGAAACCCTGAAATAACCGCACCAGCCGCAGAATTTCCGCCTTTTCCGGCGGAAATTCTGCGGTTTTTCGGAAAAATCCCCGCTTCCCTTTTTTTGTCTTGTGCTTTTGGGAGAAATCGTTTATAATAATGACCTAATAATGCATGCATAGAGGGAGCTTTGCTCCCTGGCCC
>ENA-UERS01000842-UERS01000842.1-human-gut-metagenome-genome-assembly--contig:-NODE-842-length-11405-cov-3.081303_pt1 | contig 11405 bp, 9 predicted proteins | sample MGYA00242991_ERZ507992 | MGnify/ENA primary metagenome ERZ507992 (study PRJEB26167, sample SAMN06115535) | human gut metagenome | host: Homo sapiens | place: China:Chongqing | collected 2015-10-24...
TTCACGCGCTCGATGTAGTCGACGTCGTCGAGATCGTCGATGAGGCGGTCGGCATACTTCGTGATGCGCAGCATCCACTGGCTCTTTTCCTTGCGGATAACGGGTGCACCGCAGCGCTCGCACACGCCCTCGACGACCTCTTCGTTGGCCAGAACGCACTTGCAGCTCGTGCACCAGTTGACGGGCATTGTCGTCTTGTAGGCAAGGTCATTCTTAAAGAGCTGGAGGAAGATCCACTGCGTCCATTTATAATACTGTGGGTCGGTCGTGTCGATCACGCGGTCCCAGTCGAAGCCGTAGCCGAGCATCTTGAGCTGACGGGTGAAGTTCTTGATGTTCTGCTGCGTGACGATGGCGGGATGGATGTGGTTCTTGATGGCAAAGTTCTCCGTCGGCAGGCCGAAGGCGTCAAAGCCGATGGGGTTGAGGACATTGTAGCCCTGCATGCGCTTTTTGCGGCAGATGATGTCCATCGCCGTGAACGGGCGCGGGTGGCCGACGTGCAGACCCGCGGCGGAGGGGTACGGGAATTCGATCAGGCCGTAGAACTTGGGGCGCTTGTCCCCCGTCACGGCGGCGTAGGGCTTTACCTGCTCCCACTTGTCCTGCCATTTTTTCTCAATGGCTGCGAAATCGTACTTCATGGATCTTCTCCTTTATGTGAAATAGTGTTTTGACGCGAAAAAAGTCCCTGACCGTTTTTCAAACGGTCAGGGACGTAACGAACACATTACGCGATACCACCCTGATTCAGCGCACGGTTTCCCGTGAGCCCTCAGCGGCTTCATAGCCTTGCCCGTAACGGGGGCGACCGTTCCGCCCTTTCAGGCGGACTGCTCGGGAGTGAGTCATCCACGCGCATTTTCCCACCGGCTCGCACCGACCGCCGGCTCTCTTCAGGTGAAAATCACGCGTCTTTTTGCTCCGTCATCGCGTTTTGCATAAATTCAGCATGACCATTTTAGGCGTTTTGTCCCGCCTTGTCAAGCGTTATTTTTCCTCGGCGTGGGGCAGGATGGCGCTCAGGTCGACTTCCTCGCCGTCGGCCCACAGGTGCTCGAGGGAATAGAACTTGCGCGCCTCGTCGTTGAAGATGTGCACGACGACGCAGCCGTAGTCGAGCAGCACCCACGTGCCGCCGCGATAACCCTCGCGGTGCAGCGGTTCCTCGCCCGCGAGCGTCAGCTCCTTTTCCACCTCGTCGCCCAGCGCGTTGATCTGCGTGTTGGACGTACCGGTGCAGATGACGAAATACTCCGCGAGCGTCGTGATCTTGTCGATGCGGATGAGTCTGATCTCCTTACCCTTTTTGCTGTCGAGTGCCTTGACGGCGATCTCGGCCAATTCTCTGGAAGGTAACATAGAGGGTCTCCTTTTCTTATTTTGAGTTTTTGATCTTTTTTATTCTTTTACGTTACGGGCGCAGCCATTCCGGCATTTCGTCGCTGCCGGCCGTGCCGCTGTTGTCGCCGGTCGTTCCGCTCTCGCCTGTACCCGGGTCCGTCGGCGTCACGGGGTCGACGGGCGTGGTGGGCTCACTTGGCGTGGTCGTGCCGCTGTTATCGCCCGTGTTTCCGGGATCAACGGTCGTACCGCCGTTATTGTCACCGGTATTGCCCGGGTCGACCGTCGTGCCGCTGTTGTCGCCGGTATTGCCGGGATCGGTGGCCGTACCCGGGTCGGTCGTCGTGCCGCTGTCCCCTGTGCCGGTCTGTGAGCCGGAGGAGGAATGGTGGTTCTGCGGCTGGGCGGCCTTGCTGTCCTCCACATGTCCCGTGGACGAGGACACCGAGCCATCCGCGTTGACGGACATGATGTCAAGGTCGCGCATCGTGAATGTCTCGACAAACGGGCTGAGCTCGTTGTTGACGAGATTCAAAAGCTCCTGCGCGTTCGGCACCACGTAGGAAAGCATTCCTCCGATCGAACGGCTGTAAACCATCTTGCCGGTGTTCGGCATAGTGACAAAGTTCACCGAGTCGATCGTCAGTCCGCCCATGACGGCCTGCGAGCCGAACCAGAGCATTTCCTCGAACGTAAGGTCCGAGGTAACATTATTTTTCACCGCGCGAGCAAAGTCGCCGATCTTCGTCACGTTCTTGAGCTGCAAAAGCTGCTCGATCATCGCCTTTAAAAGCGTCTGCTGCGTCTTGATGCGGCCAAGGTCGCCGTCCGGATAGCCATAGCGCATATCGTTGTCGTGGCGGTAGCGCAGCACCTGCATCACATCGCTGCCGCTGAGTTTGCGGTAGCCCTTGGTCTGGTGGATGTGAAGATCCTGATAGGGGTCGTCGTAGTTCATGTTGCGCGGCACATCGTAGTAAACGCCGCCCATGGCGTCCACGATCTCGCCGACGGCATCCCATTCCAGTACGACCTGATAATCCGGCTCAAAGCCGACGAGCTGGGCGATCTCCTTATAGAGCGCCTGAATGCCCTTGTCTCCCCCGCCGTAGTAGTTGTAGACGGAGTTGATCTTCTTGATATCCCAGGGGACGTTGACCATCGTGTCGCGCGGGATGGACATGACGGTCGCCTTCTGGTTCGTCACGTCATAGCTCGCGAGCAGCATCGTGTCGGTGTTGCCGCCGCCGCCCGTGTCGCGGCCGAGGATGAGCACGGTGTAGAAATCCTTGCTCTTTCGCTCGCCGCCCGCCTTCGGGCGCACGCCGTCGCCATAGTCGATATCGTCGATCTGCTCACTATTGTTATTCTTGCTGTCAGTGTCCTTGCTCGGCAGCTCCGGCGCGCGGATTTTCAGCAGATAGCTGCCGCCGGCAACCACACCGCACAGCAGCGCGATGAGCAGCACCTTGGCAAAGAGCCGCCCTGGGTGGGAAAAGGTCTCCTTGACCTGCTCCCAGGCCTCGTCGCAGTTGCGCTCGAAAAAGCCCTCTTTCCGGTGCGTGTGCCGCCCCTCGTAATAGGGGTCTTCCCTGTCTCTCTCGTAAATCTCTCTTTGATCACTCATGGGTATGTCCTCTCAGATACTCCAGCGCTTGCAGTGTGTTGTGGTGAACGGGGTTGCCCATCTGCTCCATTTCCTCCACGGTCATGGCAAGGCCCATTGCAAGGCCCTTGTCCAGATCCTCCCACACGACCTTGCGGAGGTCCTCCACGCCGTCGAAGTCGCGGCTCGGCTCGATGTAATCGGCAAGGTAGATGACCTTTTCGAGTAAGGTCATGTTTGCCTTGCCCGTCGTGTGCCATAAGATCGCGTTGTAAATCTCGTCGTCCGCGCCGAACACGTCGCGCGCGAGCGCCGCGCCGGTCTTGGCGTGCAGCAGCTTGAGCGCATGCTGCTCCAGCTCGTCGAGCGCGATGTGGTAGTGCTCGCACATCGCGAGCTGCTCTTCCATCGAAAGACGCTTGGTCGAGTCATGCAGAAGCGCCGCAAAGCGCGCCTTTTCGACGTCCGCGCCGTACTTTTCCGCGAGCGCCTTGGCCGTCTGCTCGGTGCCGAGCACGTGCGGGATGCGCTTGGCCTTGAGGTAGGAGAGCGCGATGGGTCTCAGTTCCTCTAAGCTTAGACGTTTCAAATCGAGATTTGTTCCATATAAATGCTCACGCAGGATATAACCGAGCACCGCGGGGGCAAGAAGCCCCGCCGTTTTCCCCTTCGGGATGCGCTCGCGCAGCTCGGTGGACGAAACGTCCACAAGGTTCGGCAGCGTCATCGTCACGATGCGGCTGCCCGGGAACTTTTCCCCAAGGAAATCCCGCTGCGGTGCAAAAAGCGCCTCGCCGTCCTTCTCCGTGCGTCCGAAAGCGCAGAGCCCTGCATGGCGCAGGATCTCCTCTGGCTTGTACCAGTTCTGGAACGAGAGGAACATATCCGTCCCCATCAAAAGCCACAGCTCGTCATTCGGGCGCTGCTCGTGGATCTCGCGCACGGTATCGACGCTGTAACTCTTGCCCTCGCGCGCGACCTCCATATCCGACACCGTGACCGTTATCCCCGTGTCGAGCGCGATCTGCTCCCCCATCAGGCGCGTCATCGCAAGGCGGTGCTCCTTCCCTGCCGCATCGGCGGAGAGCACCTTGTGCGGCGGAATGCCCGCGGGAATGAGCAGCAGCTCGTCGAGTCCCAGATACTTCGCCGCGCTTTCCGCTGCGGCCATGTGACCCAAATGCGGCGGGTTGAAACTGCCGCCGTAAATTCCGATCTTCAAAATTGTTCGACCTCTTTTTCTCTTTTACACGGTCTTTTTCGCCGCCTTGGGCAGCACGATCTTATCCTTCTTGTCCTTTTTGTGCGAGGGGCGGTAGAGCACGAATTTTGTGCCGATGACCTGCACCTGCTCGCTGCGCGTCAGCTCGCTCAGCTCCTGACACGCCTCGCGCGCGGTGAGCATGCTGTTTTCGAGCACGCGGCACTTGATGAGCTCGCGCGCCTCCAGCGCGTCGTTCGCCTGCTTGACGAGGTTGTCGCCGATGCCGTCCTTGCCGATGTGGACGATCACGTCGAGGTCATTGGAAAGGCTGCGCAGATAGGCGCGCTGTTTGCTGCTTAATTCCATAGTATTTCCTTATCCTTTTTTATTGATGTTCCGCAAGATAATTCTTGAGCGTTTCCTTGAATGCCCGCAGCGCCTTGCCGCGGTGCGAGATCTCCGCCTTCTCTTCTGCCGTAAGCTGCGCAAAGGTCTTTCGCTTGTCAGGCACAAAGAACACGGGATCGTAGCCGAAGCCGTTTTCGCCCATCGGCGCGAACGCGATCGTACCCTCGACCTCGCCGTCGTCCTGCAAGACGTCGCCGTTCGGGAACGCGCAGGTGATGGTCGTGTGGAAGTGGGCGCGGCGGTCGGCCTGACCGTGCAGCATCTGCAAAAGCAGGCGGTAGCGGCCGGTGTCGTCCAGCCCCTCGCCGCCAAAGCGCGCGCTGTAAACACCGGGGCCGCCGTTCAGCGCGTCCACGCACAATCCCGAATCGTCCGCGATGGCGGGCAGATTTGTCGCCTCCATGACAGCCTTGGCCTTCAAAAGCGAGTTCTCCGCAAACGTCTCGCCGGTCTCCTCCACCTCGACCTTCACGCCGAGGTCGGCCTCAGACACGACCTCCACGCCGAGGTCACTCAGAATGGCGCTCATTTCCGTCAGCTTTTTAGGGTTCTGCGTTGCCAGAACAAATTTCATCGTCAAACCTCCCACGGGTCTTTTTCCCGTCTTTTTCTGCTCTTTTCTTCGCGCTTTTCTTCCTCGCGCTGCGCCTTGCGCTCTTCGCGCTGCGCGCTCATCTTTTCCTGCCATGCCGTGAACTTTTTGTCGAGCTTATCGAGCGGCCACTCGATCTCCGGCACGGGCACGATGACCACCTTGCAGCTCTCACAGTAACGGGCGGGCGTGTAATAATCTCCTAACAGCCCCGCTCTGCCAAGCCAGACCTGTTCCTTCTCGTCGCCAAATCCGTCTTTGAGCATGCCGTCCTCACCTCTTGGACACCAGTAAATATCACGCAAGACAGGGATGGCTCCATCTCGCATTTCCTTTCCGCAATAGGGGCAAACAGAAGTGATTTCCATATTCGTCTCCTTATTGTCTCGCAGGTTTATGATTTTCCCATCAGATGAGCGCCTTGACGTATTCCTCCGCGTTGAACGGCTGGAGATCGTCGATGCCCTCGCCGAGGCCGACGTACTTCACCGGCACGCCGAGTTCCTGCGCGATGGCGACGCAGATGCCGCCTTTGGCCGTGCCGTCGAGCTTCGTCAGGATAATGCCCGTCAGACCCGCCGTCTCGCGGAAGACCTTGGCCTGCTGCAAGCCGTTCTGCCCCGTCGTCGCGTCGAGCACCAAAAGCGTCTCCTTCGCGGCGTCCGGCGTCTCGCGGTCGATGATCTTGCGGAGCTTGGAAAGCTCGTTCATCAGGTTCACCTTGTTGTGAAGTCTGCCCGCCGTGTCGCAGAGAACGACGTCGACACCTCTCGCCTTCGCCGCGGCGAGCGAGTCGAACAGCACCGCGCCGGGGTCCGCGCCCTCAACCGAGCGGACGATCTCGCAGTCGGCACGGTTCGCCCAGATCTCGAGTTGATCCGCCGCCGCCGCGCGGAACGTATCTGCCGCGCATAAAAGCACGCGCTTGCCCTCGCCCTTCAGACGGTGGGCGATCTTGCCGATGGACGTGGTCTTGCCCACGCCGTTCACGCCGATGACCAGCACGACGCTCGGTTTGGTCGACAGGTCGAGCGCAGTGTCGCCCACGTTCAGCTTTTCGATGAGGATCTCGCGCAGCGCTTGCTTCACGTCGTCGCCGCGCTGGATGCTCTTCTGGTACACGACGTCGCGCAGCTTTTTCACCGCGTCGTGCGCGACCGTTGCGCCGAGGTCAGCCATAATGAGGCTGTCCTCGAGTTCGTCATAGAATTCGTCGTCGATGGTCTCCCACACGATGGTGTCGAACCACGCCTTTTTGATCTTTGCAAAAATACCCATTTGTTTCTCCTCGCGCTTTATTCCTTAATGTTGAGTTCCTTCGCCATGTCGTTCATATTGATCGTCAGCACTTTACTCACGCCGCGCTCCTGCATCGTCACGCCGTAGAGGACGTCCGCTGCCTCCATCGTGCCGCGGCGGTGCGTGATGACGATAAACTGCGTTTTGCTCGTGATGCGGCGCATGTAATTCGCCACGCGCACCACGTTCGGCTCGTCGAGCGCCGCCTCGATCTCATCCATGACGCAGAACGGCGTCGGATGAACCTTCAGGATGGCGAAGTACAGTGCGATGGCGACGAACGCCTTTTCGCCGCCCGAGAGCAGCGTGATCGTCTTGAGCGCCTTGCCCGGCGGCTGAACCTTGATCTCGATGCCGCAGGAGAGCACGTCGTTCTCATCCTCGAGCTCGAGCGTGGCCTTGCCGCCGCCGAACAGCTCCAAAAACGTCTCCTGGAAGCTCTCGCGGATCAGCGCGAACTGCTCTTTGAAGATGACGGTCATCTCGCTTGTGATGCTGTCGATCACGCCGACGAGCTCGCCCTTTGCCTTTTCCACGTCGTCGCGCTGCTCTGTCAGATAGGTGTAGCGCGTGTTCACGCGCTCGAATTCCTCGATCGCACCGACGTTGACCGCGCCAAGGCCGCTGATGGCGCGCTTGAGCTCGCCGATGCGGCGGCTCGCCTTAGCGACGCTCTCTAATTCAATGCGCTGCTCCTGCGCGGCGGAGTGCGACAGCTCGTAGTTTTCCCACAGCTTGTCGAGGATCTGCTGCTCCTCCATCGCGCTCGTCGCGCGCTTCTGTTCGAGCTTGCTGACGCTGCGCTCCACGTTGAGCACATTTTCGTTGAGTTCGCGCCCGCGGCGGTCGCTCTGGCTGCGCTCGGCTTCAAGTGCGAGTTTCGCTTTGGAAAGCTCTTCGAGCGCCGCGCGCTTTTCCGTCATTTTGCCGCTCAGCGCGGCAATCTCTTCTTCATGCACGCCGATCTCGCGCCGCGCCTGCTCGCTTGCCGTTTTGTACTGCTCAATGAGCGCCTTTCTGCTCTGCTCGTCGCCCTGCATCTGGGCACGCAGGCCCTCCAAGCTCGCGAGCGACTTTTCCGTCGTTTCGCGCTCGGCGGCATAGCCTGCGAGTACGCTCTTTTTCTCGGCGATCTCGTCGCCGAGGCGCGAGGTCGAACGCAGCAGCTCGCTCTGGCCGGAAAGGCTCTTTTCCGCCTGTGCACGCAGCTCGCCCGCTTCCTTCTCCTGCGAAAGCGCGAGCGCTTCCTTTTCCTCCGCCACGCGCTTCACTTCGCCGCGGCGGCGCGCGATGGTCTCGCGCTCGGTATCCAAACTCTCGAGCCGCTCGCGCAGCGACGAGAGCAATAAGTCATAATGATTTTTATCGCCCTGCAATTTGAGCACGGCGTCCTCCGCCGCGCGCTGCTGGCCCTGTGCGACCTCCAACTCGTAGCGCGCTTTGGCAAGCTCGCGCTTGGCGTCCTCGGCGGCCTTGGCGGCAAGGTCGAGCTTTTCGGCAAGGCTGCCGCGCCGCGCCGTCAGCTCGCGCAGCTCGCCTGCGCGGCTCAGAATGCCTGCGCTGCGAGAGATCGAGCCGCCCGTCATCGAGCCGCCGCGGTTCAAAACCTGGCCGTCAAGCGTCACGATGCGGAACGCGTTCGAAAACCGGCGCGAGATCGTGATGCCGCAGTCAAGGTCCTCGACCACGACCGTGCGGCCGAGCAGATTCTTGAAAATGCCGTCGTATTCGCGGTCGTATTCCACCAGCTCGCTCGCAAGGCCGACGTAGCCGTACTCGTTCTGCACGCGCGCATCGCGCAACGCCTCGCCGCGGATCGACGAGAGCGGCAGGAACGTCGCGCGTCCGCCGTCGCGCTGCTTTAAGAGCTGGATGGCACTCTTCGCGTCCTCCTCACGCTCAACGACGATGTTCTGCAAGCCCGCGCCGAGCGCGATCTCGATCGCGACGGCGTATTTTTTGTCGACCTTCATCAAATTGGCGACCGGCCCGCGCACGCCGCGCAGCGCCTTGCGCTCCGACGCCTGCATGACCGTGCGCACCGCCTTGTTGAAGCCCTCGTACTCCTTTTCCATCTCGCTGAGTAATCGGATGCGGGAGTCTAAGTTGTTCATTTCCATCGTGAGGGAAACGTGCTTTTCGCCCGTCTCCTTCTCGCGCTCGACGCGCCCCTGCATCTTCATCGTATGGCCCGCGATGATATTGCGGATGGCGTCAGCCTCCTCCTGCGCGGTCTCGAGCGCCCTGCGGTTCTCCGCGGCGCTCTTGCGCGTGTCGGAAAGCTGGGCCTCCCCGCTCTCCTGCTCGGCGGCGATGGCGCTCTCGCGCTCGTCCATTTCCGAAAGCGTCGAGCGCAGGGCCGCGACCTCGGCGCGGCTGTCCGCCGCGGCGGACAGGGCGAGCGCCTCGCGCCCGCGCAGGGTCTCGGCCTCGCTCGCGGCCTCGCCCGCATTTTTCGACAGCTCCTCCGCCTGCTTGAGCAGCGAAGAAAGCGCTGTTTCGACTTCGTTTTTGCTTCTCTCCAGCTCTTCGATACGCGCGCGCTGCTGCGCAATCTGCGCATCCATCGATCCCACGCGGTCAGACTGGCTTCTGAGTTCCTCCTCCACGCGCGCGATGTTCTCTTCGTTGTGCGCGATGCCCGTTTGCAGCACCGCGACGGCAGATTCCTGCTCTTTGACCTGCGCGTCGAGCTCGGAAAGCTGCGCGCGCTTTTCCTCCTGCGCGATGTCATTCTCGTGAATGCGCGCGGAGAACTGCTCGGACGCAGCGTACAGCGCCTCTAAGTCCGCGTTCGCCTTTTTGAGCTCCTCGCGCGCGAGCGACAGGTCGGTGTCGAGCTTAATGGCGTTCGTCTTGAGCGTTTCCAGATTTTCAAGCCACACGGAAATTTCCAAAAGGCGCAGTTCATCGCGGTAGATAAGATACTGCTTCGCCGTCTCTGCCTGCGCACGCAGGGGTTCGACCTGCAATTCCAGCTCGGCGATCTTGTCGTTGATGCGCACTAAGTTTTCTTCCGTGCGCTCCAATTTACGTTCCGTCTCCTCCTTGCGGTAGCGGAAGCGCGAAATGCCCGCCGCCTCTTCAAAGATCTCGCGGCGGTCGCCGCTCTTCTGCGAAAGGATCTCATCGATGCGGCCTTGACCGATGATGGAATAGCCCTCGCGGCCCATGCCGGTGTCCATGAAGAGCTCATTTACGTCACGAAGTCGGACGGACTGCTTGTTGATATAGTATTCCGATTCGCCGCTGCGGTAGTACCGGCGCGTGACGGCGACCTCGGTCTCCTCCATGCTGGGGAAGATGTGCTCGGTGTTGTCGAGCACGAGCGTCACCTGCGCAAAGCCCATCTGGTTGCGCGTTTCCGTGCCGCCGAAAATGACATCCTCCATCTTCACGCCGCGCAGCGACTTGCTCGACTGCTCGCCCATGACCCAGCGAATGGCGTCCGAAATATTCGATTTGCCGCTTCCGTTCGGCCCGACGATGGCGGTGATATCCTCACCGAAGTTGAGCACCGTCTTGTCCGGGAAGCTCTTGAACCCTTGGATCTCCAATGCCTTTAAGTACACGAGCGATATCCTCCTTGGAAAAAGGCGTCATCTCCCACGATAAGGGTATAATGACACATTTTGACTAATACTATATACCATTTTTCCGCCGCCTTTTCAAGTGGATTCGATGAACAAAGCGCAAAAAGACGCCCGAAGGCGTCTAAAACTGTCGAAAAACCCCTAACGGGTTTTTCCGACAAACTTTTTCAGTCTGCTGCGCGCACGAATTGTTCGCCTACGGCGAACAATTCGCACACTTGCAGCCTGAGGTGTATTTTCTGTCAGGTACATGCCCCGACAGAAAATGATTTAACTCTATTTGCCGACTTCCGTCGGCAAACTCTGCGAGGCTTTTTTACTTCTTCTTTTCGTCGATCAGCCGATACAGCGCGTCGAGCGCGTCGGAGAGGCTGCCGAGACGCTGGATGAGACCGCAGGCCACTGCTTCTTCCCCGTAGAGCACGCTGCCGACGTCAGAGGCGAGGTCCTGCGTATCCATCATCAGGCGCAGAAACTCGTCGCGCCCGATGCGTGAGTTTTTCGTCACAAAGCGCACAATGCGCTCCTGCAAGCGCTCAAAATACTGGTACGTCTGTGGCGCGGCGATGATCGTGCCGCTCGTGCGCACGGGATGGATGGTCATCGACGCCGACGGCGCGATCATCGTCACCATCGGCGCGACAGCAAGCGGCACGCCGATGGAGTGTCCCCCGCCGAGCACGAGCGAGACCGTCGGCTTTTTCATCCCTGAGATGAGCTCGGCGATGGCAAGCCCCGCCTCCACATCGCCGCCGACGGTGTTGAGCAGGAACAAAACGCCGTCGATGTCCTCGCTCTCCTCCAGATACGCCAGCAGCGGCAGCACATGCTCGTATTTTGTCGCCTTCTGTGTATTCGGCAGCAGCATATGCCCCTCGATCTGTCCGGCGATCGTCAGGCAGTGGATGGCCGCGCGGCTATTTTTGATGACGACCGAGCCGAAGTCGATGACCGGCTGAATGGGCGGCAGCAGCGGCTCCTGCCCGTTTTTCTCCTCGTCCTGCGAGGGTTTCGTTTCGCTTCTCATGGCAAAGTCCTCCCGAAAGTCATTTCTGGTAGGATTTGCAGAAAGCGCGAAAAGCATACCCTTTGTGCCGTCGGAAATACGAGCCTCAAACCGGGAAGCACTTTAATATCCCCAAGTCATCAGTTTCCATTCCCCGCCATCGCTGCGAGCCAACCACCAGGACCATGTGTATTCCGTGTCCGGCTCCCAAGCTCCGCCGCCCTCTTTCGGAGAGCGAAAGCTGCTGTCGAACATGATGCATTGTGTAAAAGTCAGATCGTTGTCATTTGCCTTTTCCAAATCATTCATCCACGAAAGGTTCTTTTCATCCGTGCAGACGTCATCTGACGAAT